>ERZ808037.2073-NODE-2073-length-11039-cov-3.599617_pt1 | contig 11039 bp, 10 predicted proteins | sample MGYA00380190_ERZ808037 | MGnify/ENA primary metagenome ERZ808037 (study PRJEB31490, sample SAMN06133399) | mouse gut metagenome | isolation source: J9 | host: mice | place: China: Chengdu | collected 2015-05 ...
CAAAGCCCTGTCTCCGCAAACCGTAAAGAAAGAGATAGATCAATTTTTTGAAAAAAAGTGACTCCGGCACAGAATACCCTTACCGGAAATCTGTCTTTCCGCTTTCCAAAGAATACAATCGGGGCACAAAACCGGGCAGCTTAATCCTATCTATCAGACACCGAAATTCCTGTTCCCGGAATCTGCCTCGATTACACATGATTTCCAGATCCATCTTAAAATATTGAAATCCAACGCCTGCCCTCCGGTAGCCGTTTCTCTCATAAAAGGCAAGCCTGCGAAGCCTCTGGCCGTAATTCTCTGCGGTTTCATCCATGCGTTCCATATCCAGCACGATCTGACAGTCCTCGTACACCTCTGCCAGCTTCGCCAGCGCTGCCCCTCCGCAGCCTTTGGAGCGGTAAGCTCCGTCAATGGCAAAATAGCTTAAATATGCCACTTGAAGCGCCCTGTCCGCCAGAAGAACGGCAAAGCCTACAAACACTCCCTCATAAAATGCCCATGCATCACAGCCAAGCTCATGGAGCAGCGCAAGCAGCTTATCCGAGGGAATCCTCTCCTCCTTGGGAAAAGCCTCGTCATTCAACGCATACAGTTTTTCTTTTTCCGTAAAGTCCTGTGTAATTTTAATCAGTTCCATTATGCCAACCGATCCTCACTCTTTCATACAATACATTGCTTAAGCGTATCTCTTTGCTATTTCAACTTTTCCAGCAGTTCCTCGAGACTCATCTTTCCCTGAATGTACACATATTCCCCTTGATTATAAGAGGCATATTCTTCCTCCAAAATCTCCTTGCCGTCCATATAGCTTACACTATACTTTCCCACAGACTCCATTTCGCTTTCATCGGGAAACCCGTTCCCGTTGACGTCGTCAAAATTTAATGTGATGATTTCTGCGGAAATGTCTATACGGTGCTGCGGAACCACAGTCATAAAAGTCGTATAAAGGACTGCCCCCGCGTAATCATTATTGTAATTTCTCAGGCGGTTGTCTCCGGGAACATATTCATACCCCGCATTTCCCATGGCGCCGTATCCCCAGCCATCCATCAAAGTGTATACCTTACCGCCGTCAAATGTATACAGACTGACGAAATAACCGTTGTACCCCGCCACCAGCTCGGGGATGTCATCGCCGTCCACATAGATCAAATCATAAGTTCTTCCATTGCTGCCTTCCATGTCATACAGCCTGCTCACTGCCCTGTATGCCTCCTGATAACTTGAGAACTCGCCGTTCTTTTTGCCGTCTGACAGAAAACCACGTATATTAGGCACTGTCAAAGGCTCTACCTGACTCGATATATTACCGGACAAATCCTCCTGTGACAGAAAGCCTGCACCGTAATCGTCATTATATCCGTAATAGACTGCTGCAAAAGAAGTGTTTCCGTAAGTCTCAATGAGCACAATATCTGTAATATCGTCATAATTGACATCAAAGAAGGACACTGCGTCCAAACCGGTAAAAGTTTCTTCCCTCAGGCTCTCCGGAACGTATCCCTCAATCTCCTTGAGCACTTTCCCGTTTTGAATAATATGCATACGAAAAGCCGGATTCCCGGCAGAGGGCGCATAAGGGACAAACCAAACCTTTCCGTCGTATTCGCTGAGTTCCACCTCAAAGGTCTGTTCGGCAATACAATCGGCCCCGAACCGTTGTTTCATTTCCTCCGGCTTCCGTTCATCCTCGGATGTCTCCGGCCGGATATCCGTCATAATTCCCGCTGAAGCATCCGCTGACGTTCCCTGAGAAGTTCCCGCCGCTGTTCCGGACTGAGTACCCGACGGCATCCCGGACTGAGTTCCCGATGCAGTTCCGGACTGTCCCGCCCATCCGGCGTCTCCTAAAGCTCCCCCCGCAGTTCCTGTACCGCTCCCTTCCGGCGCCATGGATGAACCTGAACTTCCCTCTGCTTGTCCTGCCGTACTGTCCTCCTCTGAAAGGGGTATGCCTATTTCCGATATGTCAATAGCTTTGTCCTCGGGCTCTTGTCCCTTTCCGCAAGCCGAAAAGATGCCTGCGGAAAGCAATAGGACAAATACGGCTAACATTCTTTTGATATAGAGATTTATGTTAAACCCTCTGGGACATACACACAAAAAAATTTTCCCTACATTTGATAGTTTAAGTTTCATATATTCCTCATTTTCACTTATTGATATATTTTATCTGGTTTGACGATTAGTTCACCTAATTTGAAATACAAAGAGCAATTAAAATGTATCATACCCACAATGACAATGCAACAAACTTTTGCAGGAAAACGCCGGGGGCTTTCCATCGCCCAAAACAATCGGCCATGAAACGGCTCTCAATTCTTTGAACCGCCTCATGGCCGACTGGTCTATAGATTTTTCAAGAAGAAATTATACGCTTATCACACCGGCATAAGCGGCACAGACAATGCTTTCCCCACTCTACACTTCATCCAGAAGCGACTGCAGCAACAGAATATGATACTCCTCGTCTTTTATAATTCTTGCCAGAACGGCATTCACAAATTCATCGTCCATCCTGCCGATGTGCATTTTATACTGCTTGATGGCTGCCCTCTCGCCCTCTATGTTCGCACAGATCATCTGTTCCACATCATCGGAAAGGGTCAGGTATTCCGGCGTCCACAAAAAGCAATTTCCGTTTTGCTGCCTTGCCGTGTAATCCAATTCTCCGCCAAGGAGGCAGATCAACTCGCCGAGTTTCTGTAGATGCATCATCTCCGCCACTGCAATTTCCAGCAGAATTTTTGCCCAACGGCAATGCTTCATGGAAAGCCGGCTCTCATTGTTGACATATTGCGTAAGGGCGGACAACTCCGATACCGAGCCGCAATAATCCATGCTGAGCATATCCGCATAATTTAAATTTCTACAGCTCACTTGTATAGGCGGATAAGGAAATTCCAGCATTGCCGGTTTTAAACCTGCCATACTGCAACTGTTGACAAGGGGACTCTTTTTATTTTCCATACTCATGACCACGCCTTTCTATAACCTGCGAATCTTCTCCAAAAGGGAAACTTGAGTAGCTTTGCTGCGACTCACAATTCCACGGTGCTAAAGTTCCGATGAGAAATGCCGTGCTTTCCGGCATTTCTCTGACTAATCGCACAGCACATAAACCTTTATCGGCGTAGTCTGGGCAGGAATGCTTCTGGTTGACGAGCTGTATACCACCACCAGATTATGGTTTGCGGGGCTGCCCTGAAAATACTGATTATTAGTGGTTCTGATCTCCACGGATGCGTCCATATTCAACTGCAGAGTCTGGCTCTCATTGACCAGAGACATATTGTAATATCCCACATCCACAAACTGCCCGTTCCTGTTCTGTGCCGCAGCCACCGCATTGTACTGAGGGGGATAAATCAACGGCACCGGGGCATCTGCCGCATACCAGAAAGTACAGTTCATTCCTACGGACAAGGTCTCAAAATCCACGATAAAAGTAGTGGGTGTTACCACAAAATTAACCGTGTTCTCATCCATATCCTCAAGAGTTACAAAAATCATGCATCCGTTTGCACGGCGGTTTCCGATTCTGGTAGGCACCATGTCCACAATGGTTCCCGTCACTGACTCAAATCGATTTCTCCTAAATGGTGGTCTTCCGAAATTAAAATCCATGTATTACTCCTCTAAATGCCTGCAGGCTGCTCTCACATTATACTATGCTTCCGTACCTAAGATGGTTCCTCCGCCCAGCACATATTCTCCGTCATAGAACACGACAGCCTGCCCCGCCGTGGCCGCCCGTACCGGACGGTCAAAGGTACACATTACTTTTCCGTCAGGAAGCTTCCGGATCAGACAATACTCGCCCTTATGATTATAACGAATCTTGGCCAGCACTTTTACAGGAGCTTCCAAATCCTCCACAGCCATAAAATTCACTCTGTCACAGACCACCGTATCGGAAAAAATATCCTCGTTTTTCCCGATTACCACCTCGTTGGTCTCCGGACGTATCTGTGTCACAAACACGCGCTCCCCCATGGGCAGCCCCAGCCCCCGCCGCTGTCCGATGGTATAATGAGTGATTCCCTTATGAGCGCCCAGCACATTTCCCCATCGGTCCACGAAATTCCCCGGTCCGGGCACCCTCTCTCCGGCTGTTCTGTCGATAAAGCCCGGATAATCGTCATCCGGCACGAAACAGATTTCCTGACTGTCCGGCTTATGTGCCACGGGCAGCCCTACCGCCTCTGCCATTGCCCTGATTTCTTCCTTCGTATAACCACCTACGGGCATCAGGGTATGTGCCAGCTGCTCCTGTGTCAGATTATATAATGCATAGGTCTGATCCTTTGCCGCCGTCACGGAACTGCGGACGACAAACCTGCCGTTTGGCAGCCTGTGGATTCGGGCGTAATGACCGGTAGCAATATAATCCGCTCCAATGGCAAGACTCCTTTTCAAAAGCGCCTCCCACTTCACATACCTGTTACAGGCTATACATGGATTGGGCGTGTTTCCCCGGAGATATTCCTCCACAAAATAATCAATCACATTGCTTTTGAATTCCTGCTTAAAATTCATTACATAATAAGGAATCCCCAGCTTTTCCGCCACTCTTCCGGCGTCATCCACAGCCGACAGACCGCAGCAGCCCCCCTTTGCCTCTTTGGCTTCTTCCTCCTCATCCTGCCAAATCTGCATGGTGACACCGATCACATCATATCCCTGTTCCTTCAACAGATATGCCGCTACCGAGGAATCCACCCCGCCTGACATGCCCACAACCACCTTTTTATTCATTTGCTTTCTCCTATATTATACACCCCGTTACAATCCGCGATTTCATATTACTTCACTTACCGCATTTTTAAATGGTAAACAGAAACATGCTGCGCAGACAAACAAATGTCCGTCTGACCGAAAAACACTGGTACAGCAGATTGTGCCGGTTTTCTTACAAGTCAGACGAACATTTCAGCAAATCAAATATATCATCTTCTATTCAATAATAATGCTTGCACATTTAATGTCATTTGCAAGATCAAACACTTTTCCGCTCTTAAGCCCTACAACTTTGGGCCTCATAGGATATTGCGGTGTATTCTTAACCACCTTGGCACGCTCGCCGTTGCTCAAAGTCACCACACTGTCCACCGGATACAGGATTACCGTATCAATAAAACTACGCATATAATCCACATCCAGTTCCTCCGTCATTGCCATAATCATCTCCAGTGCATCATGCGCCGAAAATCCTTTCTTATACGGCCTTTCCGTCACAAGCGCATCATAGATATCTGCCACGGATAGTACTTTTGCATAGGAAGAAATCTGCTTTCCCGTAAGCTTTAACGGATAGCCCCGGCCATTGATCTTCTCATGATGCTGTAATACACCCGCCTTTATTTCGGAAGGTATCCCTGATTTTTCTTTTAAAATTTTATACCCGAACAGAGTGTGGTTTTTCATAATGGTAAACTCCTCCTCCGTCAGTTTGCCCGCCTTATTCAAAATTTCATTGGGAATTTGGGATTTCCCTACATCATGCAGCAGCCCCGCCACGCCGATCTGATAGATTTCCACCTCGGACATTCCGCTTTTTCTGGCGATAATCATAGCCATGGTCGCCACATCCACACTATGCTTAAAGGTATACTCGTCGCTTACCTTCAATGCGTCGATATTCATGGCCACGGCATCATTTTCGGAAATCGCGTGCATCAGGCTGTGGGTGATATTACTGGCGGTGTCGGTAAAATTGGGGGAATTTGTATCACTGTAAAGGAATTGTATTCCTTGGGAAACACGCTGTTTCACACTGTCCGACAATGTGACTTTTGCCCGGTCTGCAACCTTCAGCTTGGCAATGGTTTCCAAGGTCTCCGGCGCAACCTCAATCTCTTCGTCCGGATCTTCCTCTCCCTCTCTGATATATACACCGGGAACGCCCATTTTGCGCAAAGCATCAATCAGGAAAGAATCCAGCACCGTTTTCCTCGCAATTAGAATGCGTCCGGTTCTGTCGATAATCGCCTGATCAATCACCATACCTTCGTCTAATAATCTTGTACTTGTGTATCTTCGTCTAACCACTTTTATCCACCATTCATCCTAATCAGATTATATTCCGCTTGTATAACAATTTCTCTGCTTACAGACATTCCCACCCAGCTGTCACACACAATCCGACGGGACTATAGTTCCGATTAGGATGCCGCTTTTAAACGCTTTGCTGTCTTTTTGGATATTATACCCTATTTCTTCCTACTTTTCCACATAAAAATGTAATCCTGCCTTTTTCAAATTGATAAAAATATTCCAGAATTACATTTTATTCAGCCGGTTCACCCACTGGGTTGACGCGTCCATGGCAGTGCGGCAGGCATTGGTCTGATCCAGCGCATTCAGCATTACAAAATCATGAATGGTTATTATTATATGTATCTCTTCCGTTTTTGCACATCTGTCAACCGTTCCGCTCAAATACCAAAGAGTAAAAATAGATCATTTATTGCCTTGATCAAAATAACTCTTCTTCCTCTTCATGAATATCCTCCTTCGGCTTTTTCAGCCCTTGGATGACAATCCCCTTTTTTCCGGCATAATCCCAAAGAGCGGCATGAATTGCCTCCTCCGCCAACAGGGAGCAATGAACCTTGACAGGGGGCAGTCCGTCCAAAGCCTCCAGTACGGCTGCATTTGTCACCTGCAATGCTTCCTGTACGCTTTTTCCTTTCACCAGCTCCGTGGCCATAGAACTGGATGCTACCGCCGCACCGCAGCCAAAGGTCTTAAATTTCGCTTCCCGGATAATGCCTGCCTCATCAATATCCAGAAACATCCTCATAATATCGCCGCATTTTGCATTTCCCACGGTACCCACACCGCTGGCATCTTCAATTTCCCCCACATTTCTGGGATTTAAAAAATAGTCCATTACCTTTTCGCTATACATATATTGCTCCTTTTCCGCTCCTTCTTATTCCCATATTTATACCCATCTGCGCGCTGCGGCGCGCACTCAAATCAATAGTTGAATGCGCATTTTATTCAACCTTTATCCGTTCTGATTCCTTTTCAGAAAATCCTCGTAAAGCGGCGACATACCTCTCAGCTTTGCCACAATCCTTTTTAATTCCTCCACAACAGTATCCGCTTCTTCCATGGTATTTTCCTCGGACAGTGACAGCCTGACCGATCCGTGGGCTTCCTCCGGAGGCAGACCGACAGCCAGAAGCACATGGGAGGGATCCAGAGCACCGGAGGTACAAGCGGAACCGCTGGAGCCGCAGATGCCCTTCATATCCAGCATAATCAATAGGGACTCTCCTTCTACGAACCGGAAGGAAAAGTTTACATTTCCGGGAAGCCGCTTTTCCCTGTGTCCGTTTAAACGGCAGTATGGGATTTCCGACTCTATTCTACCTATCAGGTAATCTCTGATCCCGCGTTCCTTTGCCGCCCTTTCCTCCATGGTTCCGGCCGCTCTTGCCGCCGCTGCGCCTAATCCTACGATTCCCGGAACGTTTTCCGTCCCCGCCCTCCGGTTTCTCTCTTGTGCGCCTCCGTGAAGCAAGGAACGGATTTTCACGCCCTTGCGGATATAAAGGAATCCCACGCCCTTGGGGCCGTTGAATTTGTGCCCGCTGGCGCTGAGCATGTCAATATTACATTCATCCACATGGATGGGAAGCTGTCCGAAAGCCTGAACGGCATCCGTGTGAAACAGGATTCCGTGCTCCTTAGCAATGGCACCGATTTCGCTGACGGGTTCTATGGTGCCAATCTCATTATTAGCGAACATAATACTGATGAGAATCGTATCCGGCCTGACAGCCGCTTTCAGTTCCTCCAAACTCACCAATCCATCCTGATCCACGTCCAAATATGTCACTTCAAAACCTTTTTTCTCAAGATATTGGCAAGTGTGGAGGACGGCATGATGCTCGATTTTAGTGGTAATAATATGTTTTCCTTTGCCGCAGTACGCCTCAGCCGCTGCTTTCAGAGCCCAATTGTCAGCCTCCGATCCCCCCGCGGTAAAATAGATTTCCTCCTGTCCGGCCCCCAAAATCGCCGCAATGGTTCGACGCGCTTCGTTTATTGCCTTCTTATTGGCAGATCCCATGGAATAAACGGCGCTGGGATTCCCATAATATTGTGAAAAATAAGGCAGCATAGCCTGTACTACTTCCGGAGCGGTTCTAGTGGTGGCCGCATTGTCCATATAAATCATGTGCATACCTCCCTGTGCACTTCTGTTAAGGAGATGAGTATTCATGTCATCCTTTTCATACCATATAACTAGGAATTGCTTGTATTTATATTAACACCCCTTCCATGTTCTGTCAACTTGCAAAAAGGAATATAATGGAGAAAAGCATTCACAGGCATTTTATTGAATATGAAGAAAACGAACCGCCACCCTCTCATTATCGGAACGCTGATCCTGACGGCCACAGGTTTTTTAAGCAGGATTATCGGATTTTTTTATCGAATTTACCTCTCGCGCCTTTTTGGGGAAGAAGGCATGGGTATCTACCAGCTGCTGAATCCGGTGCTTTCCCTTTCCTTTTCACTAACCGCCGCAGGTTATCAGACCGCCATCTCCAAACTGGTTGCGGAACGCACCGCCACCGACCGCTCCCGCTCTTATCAGCCGCTGATTGCAGGACTGAGCATTTCTCTCCCGCTGTCACTGCTGTGTAACGGCATCATTTACTTTTTTGCCGATCCCATAGCCTGTCGGCTGCTGGGAGAACCCCGGACGGCAATGATGCTGAAAATCCTTTCCTTTTCCATCCCTTTGAGTGCGGTCCACTCCTGTATCAACGGCTATTTCTATGGGATAAAAAAAGCCGGATATCCGGCCGCCGCCCAGCTGGTGGAGCAGATTGTCCGTGTGGCCAGCGTTTACATAGCGGCAGGTTACTGTTTTGCCATCGGCAGAGAGCCGGCCATCGGTGTGGCAGTGCTGGGCCTGACCATCGGGGAATTCTTTTCCATGCTGGTGTCTTTCGTTTCCATTGCCTTGTGCAAGGATAAAACCATATCTCCTTTACGGATTTCAGGACATCGATCCGTCTATCTCCCTTTGATGCAGACGGCTCTTCCCCTGACGGCAAACCGTATCGTACTGAACTTCCTGCAAAGCATTGAATCCGTCTCCATCCCCGCAAGGCTGCGCATGTATGGCTATGATAACACCACCGCACTGAGCGTTTACGGAGTCCTAACCGGTATGGCAATGCCGCTGATTTTTTTCCCCAATGCCCTGACCAACTCCATTGCCGTCCTGCTTCTGCCCATTATTTCGGAGAGCTATGCGCTGGGAGATCTGGGAAAAGTGCGCTCCGCTGCCTTACGCACCGTGAAATACTGCGGATTGATGGGTATCGTCTGTATGCTGGGATTTCTGTTTCTGGGGAAATGGGCGGGAAATTTTCTCTTCGACAGCGCCTTGGCGGGACACTTTATCACCACTCTCGGCTTTATCTGTCCCTTCCTCTATCTGGATACCACACTGTCCAGTATATTACAGGGCTTAGGTATGGCGGGACACATTTTCGTAATGAATGTTCTCAGTCTGCTGATCCGTCTGGGCTTTGTATTTCTGGCAGTTCCCACCTACGGCATAACAGGTTATCTCTGGGGAATTCTGGCCAGCCAGCTGGCCCAGAGTGTGCTATACCTACTCTGCCTGAACCGCTTTCTGAAAAGGGCGAAATAATCGTTGCCAATACCGTGTTGTCGTCAGTCAACAATGCTTTTAAGTTTTCAAATTTTACCAAGAATATTGTAACCCTTCTCTGTACATACTTGTTAATACCAAATTTGAGAAATGAAAGATACAGGGAGGAACCGAAAATGGCACTGGGAAAAGTAGAAATCTGCGGAGTGAACACCGCAAAACTTCCTCTTTTAAAGGCGGCGGAAAAGGAAGCTCTGTTCCGCCAGATCGAAGAGGGCGACAAGGCGGCGAGGGAAACTTATATAGAAGGCAATCTCCGTCTGGTACTCAGTGTAATAAAACGTTTCTCTTCCAGCAGCGAAAATGTGGATGACCTGTTCCAGATCGGCTGCATCGGACTTATCAAAGCCATTGACAATTTTGACTCTTCGCTCAATGTCAAATTTTCCACTTACGCCGTTCCCATGATCATCGGTGAGATCAGACGGTTTTTAAGAGACAACAGCAGCAGTATCCGGGTATCACGCTCCCTGAAAGATACTGCCTATAAAGCAATCTATACAAAGGAAGCTCTGACCCGCAAGAATTTAAAAGAGCCTTCCATCGAAGAGATTGCGGCGGAAGTGGGGATTTCCAAAGAAGATATCGTCTACGCGCTGGATGCCATCCAGAATCCCATGAGCCTCTATGAGCCTATTTTTACGGACGGCGGCGATACTCTTTATGTTATGGATCAGATCAGCGACAAAAAAAATAAGGAAGAAACTTGGATCGAAAATCTCTCCCTCAGTGAGGCAATGAAAAAGCTGAATCCCAGAGAACACGAAATTATCTCGCTGCGGTTCTTTGAAGGGAAAACACAGATGGAGGTTGCCGAGGCCATCGGCATCTCTCAGGCGCAAGTCTCCCGTCTGGAAAAAAATGCGCTCCGCACAATGCGGACGTACTTGACTGCCTGAACCCCGGCAAATGCCCACTATCAGAGGACACAATCCCTTTACTTCCGCGGCAGTTTTCCGGCTCTTTATGTTCTTTGTCCGGTTTTATAAGGAAAAGGCTTCTCCGGAAGCCTTTTCCTCTGATATTTCGTTTTATATTGTGACAAACATTTTGTTGACAAGATCTGTCATTGCCTCAATGATCTCATGTGCAATAATCCGGGAACCCCCTCCACTCGTAACCAGCACAACGAATATGAATTAACTGACACCTTGGCTTGTCTGATTTTTCATCTGCTTGCATATGAAATAATCATTCTGCGCCAATGTATCAGAAATTAATTCTTCGTTGTACTAGTGTACTGGCCGTATTACATTTCGCTAAATATCTTGCCTGAATTTCCATCTGCTGCGTTAGATTTCCTAGACGTAGCCACCGCTACGCC
>ERZ808037.2074-NODE-2074-length-11031-cov-28.843893_pt1 | contig 11031 bp, 7 predicted proteins | sample MGYA00380190_ERZ808037 | MGnify/ENA primary metagenome ERZ808037 (study PRJEB31490, sample SAMN06133399) | mouse gut metagenome | isolation source: J9 | host: mice | place: China: Chengdu | collected 2015-05 ...
AAATCAATGTTCTCTTGTATTTAACTAAATACTAATATTTTAATAACAATGGTTAGATTTTTATCGCACCACTACTAGATCTACTACTCTATAGAGTGCAACTTGATTTGCATTCCTTTCAGGCTCGGACTGTCAGCTGTGAACATGACCTCTCCTGCTTTAGACGTGCTGCGCAGAATGACAAGTGCCCTACCCCCGTAAAGCGATCTTTTAGCCCTATTGGCTGTCTCGGGAGAATGCAATTCTCCGCTATACATGTCTCCGTTGTCAACTGCGACTATCGAAGCCTCTCCACCGACACTGAATTCAACACATTCTGTCACATCGGGTACAGTCCTGCCTTTTGCATCAACAGCCCTTACGACAATATGCTGCAGATCGTAACCATCGGCTTTCCAGCTATTCCTGTCAGGTTCTGCAACAAGCCTTACCGCCCTACCGGCAGTCTCAATGCTGTGTCGCGCCACCTGTAATCCATCATTGTAAGCCAAAGCCTCTATTTTACCCGGTGTGAACGGTACTCCCTTCCATATGAAACGATTGCGGACTTTAGGATCCGACACATCATTTGAAATACGGCCTAAACTTTTACCGTTGACACGTAGCTCGACCTCTTCGGCATTGCTAAATGCCGTGATGTCATATTTTTCTCCTTTACACAAATTCCAATGATCTATCAGTGTCGAGCGTGTCATTTTTTCGTCATTCCACAGATATGACTCGCCCTCATTGTCTATGATTCCTATGTGGACTGTAGGTTTCTCCTGGAACATGCTTTTTACAAACCATGCTTCAGGTTTAGGCTGCAATGAAATATCAAACACACCTTGTGTCCAACCCTTTGCAGGCCAGCCGGCCGACTCTCCAAGATAATCGATCATACCCCAGTAGGCCAATCCAAGGACCCGGCTGCTGTCTGGCTCGAAAAAATTAGGCCCCATCGCACTCTTGTTTGCCTCACTCTGATAAAATATCATGTCGGGATACTTTCTCGCATCTCCTGGGAAATACATGTAACGATAATTATATGAGGCAACATCAGTCTCGATAGCCAAAGGTGCAGGCAACGAATCTGAGAGAAGAGAACGGTAACGCGGATGCATGGCCACTGTCACCGGGCGCGTGGCATCATAACGGTTAAGGAGAGTCTTCTGCAGTCGGTAAGCGGTCACGCCCCAATCATTGAATGGTAGATTGTTGTATCCTTGCAGTTCATTGCCGAGACTCCACATGATCACCGACGGATGATTGCGGTCTCTTTTTATCCATTCAGGCAGGTCTTCCTGCCATTGGGCAGTCCATTCCTTACGCCCGCCGGCATACTGCTTGAGCCATTTGTCATATAGTTCATCCACAACAAGTATCCCCAGGCTGTCACATATATTAAGGAAATCCTCGCTATATGGATTATGTGATGTCCTCACATGGTTGAATCCGAAATCCTTAAGCAATTTCAATCTTTTCTCCATGGCTCTCGGATATGCCGCAGCCCCCAACGCTCCGAGAGTATGATGGTTGGCAATTCCTTTAAGAAGCACTTTTTTCCCGTTAATCTTCAATCCATATTCCGGAGAGTATTCAAGATCCCGGACTCCGAATTTTATGGACACACTATCGGATGTCACTCCCGAGCCGGGTCTTCCTATACTGACATTCGCAGTGTACAGCGATGGAGTGTCGCACTCCCAAAGCTGCAGATCTACAATATAAAACGGCTTCAAAGCATATTCCCTATGTCTCCATTTGCGGTTTACCGGTATAGTGTCAGACCTATGTAAGATCGCATTCCCTTGAGGAGACAATATCTCAACATCGGCGACAAACATCGAATCCACGCCTTTAGATTCACACTCCAAAGTCATTCTGACCAAAGCTTTTTCTTTGCTGATGTCAGTAGTCTCGACCGATACGCCATGTCGACTTATATATAATGATGGATCCGTTATTATCAGCCTTACTGACCGGTAGAGCCCTCCGCCTGTGTACCAGCGGGAATTTGAGGGGCGTCCGGTGTCTGCTTTGACCATGATCTCATTTTCTACGCCATACCGGAGCTTCTTGGATATATCTATGTCAAATCCAAGGTATCCATAATCGGTTCCACCGATACGCTCTCCGTTCAAGTACACATCGCCGACCAGCATTATGCCCCCGAAATCCAATAATACGCGTCGGCCTTTCCAGCTGTCATCGGGTGTCAACTTCATGGTATATTCCCCTTTGACCGGTTCTTTGAATGCTCGTGCACTCAGGCGGCTTTTAAAATTTGCAGCGCGGTCGCTACTGTCAGGCTTTTCATCAGCTGAAGGCTCTACCCATGGCTGACCGATGAGATAGTCATGAGGCAGATTGACCGTAACCGAGGAGTCTGCCCCTTCAAGACGGAACTTCCACCTGAAATCAAGATTTATAACCTCACGCGCCAAAACGCACATACGCATAAGCATGGCAACCGCCACCACACTCATGAAAGATTTAAGATTCATGGCTATACATTTGTTTATCAGGACATGCAGACCGGATACAATAATAGAATAAAGAAAGAGCTAAATCATTCAACTTAGCTCTTTCTTTGTTGTTGCCTTGGAAAGATTCGAACTCTCACAGGCGGAACCAGAATCCGACGTGCTACCATTACACCACAAGGCAATTTAAAACTTTTAGTCTCATCGATCAGGTTCTAACCCCTTTTCGTTTTTGACACTGCAAAGGTAGATACTTTTTTTTAATCACGCAAGAGATTTGCGATTTTTTTTGAAAAAAATTAGCTCTCCGCATGGATGCATGGATGTGACAGACAGACCATGCGGAGAGCAGTAGTATCGGCATGGCAAGAGAATACGGATCAGCGGTTGACCGAACGGCTGATAAGCCCTGTTATCCACAGCAAGACTATGGCACCTACCACCGAGGTGATGAGGCTGCCTATTATGCTGCTTGTGGTGATGCCAAGGAGGCCGAAGAGCCATCCGCCAAGCACGCCGCCTATGATTCCCACAATAAGATTGACGATAATGCCGAAGCCACCGCCGCGCATAAGTTTCCCGGCCACAAAGCCCGAGAGAATACCGATGATAATATACCAAAGAAAACTCATAATAAATAACAAATATTGATTCTAAGGAATAACCCTGCATATCGTGCAAAAGTTCAAGAGCCGAGGAATATCAGCATGTCGGTAACCTCCATTGTATGTGCATAAATTGTATTAAAAGAAATAAAAGGTAGCAGGACTATAAGCCGGGTTATGTCGTCGCGGGACTTCTCGTCAAGCGTTTCGCTTACAGGTTACCGCGGCGGTCGCAGTCATTTATCTAATTGGTGCCTGGCTTCGCTTCGGCACTCGAGCAGCCTACCCCCCGGCGATGGGCGAGCAACCCATTGCGGATCCCATGAACGAGATTCCGCTTGCCGGTATACATGGCCTTGCAACCCATAAGACGTGCGGCATGCTATGTCGCCATAACATCCGGTGGGCTCTTACCCCGCCTTTTCACCATCACCTCCGATGCCTGAACGGCACGAAGGCTGTCATTCTCTGTCACGTTACTCTGCCGTCACCGACAGCTCCCAGTTAAAGAGTATGGTGCTCTGTGTTGCCCGGACTTTCCTCTTGCCGCTCAGGATACGATATCCACTCGGCAAGCGACACGACCGTCCTGCTACCACTGCAAATGTACGAATTATTTCCGAGAATGGTGTCAACAGGGTCAATTATTTTCATTCACGACACAATCTCAGTTACAATATGTCAAATCAGTCAAGCTTTCTGCCTTTGTAAAATGTATTCCAATTGTCCTCCGCATATCCATCTTTAAGGCAATTGAATGACCCGGCAGAGGCTTCTTCAACTTTCATGCCGTCATAATAAACTGTCCATCGATCTTTGGCATATCCATCCCTGAGCACCATAAATGTACCGGGAGAAGCCTCATCAATCTTTTTGCCGTCAAAGTAGACATTCCAGTTGTCCTTGGCATACCAGTCGGACAGGACACTAAAATTTCCTACCGATGCACCCTCGATCCTACACCCATCATAAAATATGCTCCAATTGTCCTTGGCATAACCGTAACCCAGAACCTTGAATGACTGAGCAGCATCTGACAAAATTTCCCCGAAATAGTAGATATGCCACTTATCCATGGCATAACCATCATCAAGAATCCTGAAACTTTTTGGATCGGCCCCTTTTATCGACTTTCCATCAAAGAATACTCCGTTGCGACTTACAAAATAAGATGGACAATGATAATGCCAATAATGTTCAGTCCTGTGCCCCGGATATCTGTCGCGGTCGTCAATACGCCGTTCACACAATATAGTTGGAATTGCCGTGAATAATAAAACCGTTATAATAATGTATCTTTTCATCAGTTATATATTGTAATCATGCAAATATACTTAACTTTGCCAATAATTTAAATACAAACGGCAATAAAATGACAACGGCAGGTGATATTCTTGACACTCTGGGCTCAATGAGAAATGAGAAACAACGGCTCATACTTTCACGGTTCTTCAAGACAGGGAAAGGTGAATACGGAGAAGGTGATCTGTTTCTCGGACTTAAAGTCCCGCAGACCAGACTCGTTGTAAAGGAATCAAGGCTTGACGTGCCATTTACAGAAATCGAAAGGCTACTTTACAGTCCCTGGCATGAAGCACGCCTATGCGGCCTGCTCCTGCTCGTTGAAGAGATGAAGGCAGCAGTACCGAAGCGCAAAGAGCCTCCTACGGCCAAAGCTGAAAGGAGAAAAGAAATAGCCGATTTCTTTCTTCGACATGCCCGTCAGGCCAATAACTGGGACCTGGTCGATCTGTCATGCGAATACATACTCGGCACATGGCTTCTATGGCCGCTTCCCGACGGGAACATGCCTGACCGCAACCTGCTCGACCGACTTGCCGACAGCGACAATCTCTGGGAACAACGCATAGCCATCGTTTCCACTTTCACGTTTATCCGTGCATATCAGTTTGATGACACTCTGAGGATTGCCATCAAACTCCTGAACCATCCTCACGATCTGATCCACAAAGCAGTCGGCTGGATGCTGCGTGAAATCGGGAAACGTGACATAGAGCTCCTGCGGACATTTCTTGAGTCTCACCACAGACATATGCCACGCACATCGCTACGTTATGCCATAGAGAAGATGGATCCGTCAGAAAGATATAAATGGATGAAGAAATAATATCAGATGGAACCATCATCACTCCCAGATGACATCTCTGACTTGTCTCCGGAAGGGAGTTTAGTAGATGACACGAACAAGCGGCTGAGATACTTCTCCTTGAACGACTGAAGCAACTCCCAGAACCCAGGCACGAAAAGAGTGCCGACAATTGCATTTATAGCCATACCGAAAACGACTGCAGTGCCGAGAGCTATCCTGGAGGCCGCACCTGCCCCTGTCGCGAAAATCATGGGCATGACGCCGAACACGAATGCCAAAGCTGTCATCATTATGGGACGGAAACGTATGCGGCCTGCATCGGAAGCCGCCTGGCGTATGCTTATGCCTGTCTTACGGTAGTCAATCGCATACTCCACTATGAGGATGGCATTCTTTGCCGACAAACCTAACAGCAATATTATGCCTATCTGGGTGTATATTGATATGGACTGTGACATGACTATGCAGCCTATCACTGTTCCGAGAATGGCGGTAGGCATTGATATTATCACAGCCAATGGATCAGTCCAGCTTTCGTACTGGGCGGCCAGAACGAGCAGAGTTATAATGACAGCAAACAGCAGAACCATCGTAATCGTTGTCCCGGACTGTGTCTCCTGATAGGCCTCTCCTGTCCAGGCATAGGCAAAATCATTCCCCACCGCATCCTTCAGCAACTGCTCCATGCCAGCTATGCAATCAGCAGTAGATACATTGTGGGCCGGAGTGCCTGTTATTGATGCTGTAGTGTACATATTGTAACGGCTCACAGAGGCCTGACCCTGCGACGGCTCGACAGTAGCAAACGATGAGAAAGGCACCATCTCACCAAGACTGTTGCGCACCGACAGGCGAGGAATATCATCAATATATCCGCGGGCGTCCTCTCGCGCACTGACAGTAACCTGATAGGTACGGCCGAATTTTACAAAATCGTTCACATACGATCCTCCCATGAACGCCGACAGTGTACTGTAAATGTCCTCAAGTGTAAGACTAAGCATCTTGGCCCGATCACGATCAACCTTTATTGTGTACTGAGGCACGGATCCTTGGAACTGTGATGTGAGCTGTGCAAACCTCGGGTCTCCGGCACCTTTCTCCTGCATGTCACGTATAGCATCAGCCAAAGCGTCAGCCCCACGGTTGTTTATATCAAGAATCTGCATCTGCATGCCTGAGGTCATTCCGAGTCCGGGAATGGCTGGCGGATTGATAGAAAAGACTATCGGTTCCTGAAACGTGGAAGCGATGAGATTCACCTTGTCTATGACATCATTGACACTCTGACCTCTCCCCTTTCGTTCTTTCCATGGCTTAAGCACCACAAACAGTGAGCCGGAATTTCCTCCTGTGCCTCCTCCCATCATGGACTCTCCTGAAATAGCGATCACATTCTCTACTTCCGGAATATTCAGGATACTGTCGGAGAGCTGGGATACAACTTTGTCAGTCCTGTCAAGGGAAGCACCTGTAGGCAATTGGATAGATGTCATGAAATAACCCTGATCCTCTTCCGGTATATAACTTGAGGGCCACTTGATGAATCCCCAAAAGGCCACTGCACATATGACAAAGTAAAGCGAAATAGCCACGACAGGACGTTTGAGAAGTGAGCCTACCCATTTCACATATCTTGCAAGAGACCAGGCATAACCTTTGTTGAACCACCTGTACAGGAAGAAGCCAGTTCCGGAATTCTCTTTCTTTCGAAGAAACAACGCACACATGGCCGGCGTAAATGTCAACGCATTAAATCCTGAGAACGCCACTGATACAGCAATCGTCAGAGCGAATTGCTTGTAAAGTTCTCCCGTGATACCGCTGATGAATGCCGTAGGCACAAAAACCGAAAGAAGCACAAGCACTTCTCCAATAACAGGGCCTTGAAGCTCTTCCATAGCCTTCTCCGCGCTCTGCCGTGGAGTGAGCTTGCCTTCCTGTACAAGTCTGGCACAATCCTCCACAACCACAATGGCGTCATCCACCACTATTGCTATCGCAAGCACAAGCCCGAAAAGAGTCAATGTATTCAACGAGAATCCCATGATTTTCATCACAGCGAATGTGGCTATAAGCGAAACCGGAATTGCTATCATGGGGATTATGACAGCTCTCCAGCTCTGAAGGAACAGCAGAATAACTATCATGACAATAAGGGTCGTTTCCACAAATGTCACAAGCACTTCGTCAATGGAAGCTGTTACAAATGTTGTCGTATCCATTATCACACGATAGTGCACTCCATCGGGGAAATATTGCGACAGTTCATCAAGCTTTTCCTTGACTTTTCCGGCCACTTCGAGAGCATTAGCTCCTGGCAGCTGCTGCACACCGATAAGCCCGGCCGATTTGCCCGACACATGGGAAATGTCCGAATAAGAATTGCTGCCCAGCTCAACTTTTGCTATATCCTTAAGATGAAGCAATGAACCGTCCGGTTCAGCCCTAAGTATGATATTGGAAAACTCCTTGGCTGTCGACAACTGGCCTTGAGCGGTAAGAGTGAATTCAAAATCCACATTCTCCGAGGCTGGAGGTGTGCCGACACTACCGGCAGATACTTCGAGATTCTGGGATCTGATCATCTGCATAACATCCGCGGGTGTCAGCCCGCGCACCTGCATTTTGTCAGGATCGAGCCATACACGCATACTGTACTCGCCGCCGCCAAAAGCACCGGCCCCTCCGACACCATCTATGCGAGATATTTCATCGATGATGTTAAGCTGAGCATAGTTAGTGAGATAGAGTGCCGAGTAGTCATGGTCCTTATCCCCCTCAAGAGCGATAAAGAGTATGATATTGGAGGATTCGGACATAACTGATATCCCCTGTTCCTTTACTGCAGCCGGGAGTGTAGCCTCGGCAAGTGATATGCGGTTCTGAACCTTCACAGCTGCCTCATCAAGATCTGTACCATTCTCAAAAGTCACAGTAAGATCATACGAGCCTGCACCGGAATTGGAGCTCATGTACATGATCCCTTCAACGCCGTTGATCTGTTGTTCGATAGGTTCACCTATCACCTTGGCCACAGTCTCGGCATCAGCTCCGGGATATGAAGCCCTCACCATTACCGTCGGAGGGGTGATGTCAGGATACTGTGCTATTGGAAGGGACTTGACTGTAATAAGCCCCACAAGCACCATCAATATTGCCAGAACCGTAGCAAATATCGGCCGGTCTATAAAAAACTTCGATAACATAGGGCCTTGCGTATTAGTCTGTCATCCGTGTTTTCACCGTCATGCCTTCGCGCACTTTCAAGAGAGCCTTGGTCACATAACGGTCAGTAGGATTTATCCCTTTTGTCACGACACGCAAAGTGTCATGATACAGATCACCCACTGATACATGAGTCTTCACAACTTTGTCGGAATCATTTACGACATAAAGATATTTTCCAAGCTGATCCGAGCCGAGAGCGGAATCCTTGACCAATACTGCATCGGACAACTTTCCATAAGGCAGGTCAATCTTCGCATACATGCCTGGCTTGAGCTCGTTATACACATTCTCAATGATCACCTTAACCTTAAGAGTTCCGGTGGATTTATTGAGCGTCGGAGCGAGATAGGACACACGGCCTGAATAATCATGCGGCAACGGGTCATCGAATATCACCGGCACTTTCGAAAAATCCATTGAATCCTTATTGCCTGCAGCATTGATGATCTCATGATAACGGTCATCCTCGATAGAAAAGACAGCTGTAAGGATAGAATTGTCGTATATGGTTGTAAGCTTCACGGGTGCGCCTTCACCACTCACATAGGCTCCCGGACCATATTCAGCCTCGGCTGTCTGTCCTGAAATAGGAGCCTTGACAGTGCAATATCCAAGAAGCCTGCGGGCTGTGGACAGTGAGGCGGCAGCATTCTTGACTGATGCCTCGGCCTCCTCCAAAGCACTTTGCGCCTGCACCACTTCCATCTTGCTGACTGCGTCACTCGCAAGCGCCTTATTGACTGCCTCATAATGGGTCTTTGCATAATCACGAGCGCTCACAGCAGTGGTGAGAGCAGCCTGAGCCTGCTGCACGTGATCACGATAAGTGGACGGATCAATGGTAAACATTACCTGACCTTCCTTCACATAAGATCCACTGTTGTAGTGCTGTGTAAGTATCTGTCCGTTGACCTTAGCCACAACATCCACATAGTTGGGTGTGGTAAGAGTACCGGGATATACAGCCGACAATGTGATAGACTTTACTTCGGGAAGAGCCACATCGACCGTCTCGGCCGGCTGTATGTCTGTAGTGGAGGAATTGCGGCATGAGACAGCGGCAAGCGGAAGAACTATTGCAAAAACAAATATCTTTATATCCATGATGAACAATATTTTACATTATTGAGGAGCCCCGCCAAGAGCCTTGTAAAGATCTATGAGAGCTATAAGAGCGTCACCGTGGGCAGCCACAAGTGTATTGGCACAGTTAAGCCAGTCAATCTGAGCGTTAACAACATTTGTAAAAGCCGAAAGCCCCTGTTTGTACTGCTCCATCGACAGGTCAAACGCTTCCCGGCTCTGACTGAACACCTCGCTGTTCAATGTCATGCTTTCCAGAGCCGCATTGTACGCCTCCATAGCATTTTCGACTTCTGTATAAGCAGTCATGACCGTGAGATTATATGCGTCGATGCCTATGAGCAACTGCTCTTTGGCACTCGCTACTGCATGGCGTCGAGCAAACCCGTCAAACAGTGTCCAAGAAAGCTTCGGAGCTATGCTGTAAGTAAAACTATCACTTTTCACAAGTTTATTTATCTTCCCGCTGTTCCACCCTATTGATCCGTTCAATGCCACTGTCGGGAGAAAATCTTTTTTCGCAACACCTACTTCAGCAGCATACTGCGCAAGCTGAGCCTCCGCGGCAGCTATGTCGGGCCTGCGACGCAGGAGATTGGCAGGCACACCGGCAGGAATCAGATGCTGATAAGGCGGAAGAGCTGACGATGATTTCAAAAACGGTTCAAGTTCATAAGGATACACTCCTATCAGTACGGAAAGAGCATTAAGCATCTCTGACGCCTGAGACTTCAATTTCGGCAAGGATGCCTCTGTGGAATAATATACAGTTTTGGACTGTGCCACATCAAGTTTCGACACAAGACCGGCCTCATGACGGGCCTCGGTAATTTTGACCACCTTGTCCTGATACTGTATATGCTCATTTGCCACCTCTATCTGATTCTGGAGCACACGATAATTTATGTAATATGTCGCAATCTCGGCAGTCATACTGACCATAGTCGCCACATATTCGGCCCGTGAAGCCTCATAGCCGGCCTTGCGCGATTTCACTTGTCGGGAGATCTTTCCGAATAAATCAAGTTCCCAGTTGACATCCGCCCCGAATGAGAAATTGTTCATGCCATTTTTCATAGCATAGCTGCGGGCATATCCGGCTGTCACCCCTACTGACGGGTAATAAGAAGCCTGTGATTGGCGCACAACCAGACGCGCCATCTCACGACGGTGGGACGCTTCAAGTATATTGAAATTGTTATTGATGCCGACCGATATCAGAGAGTCAAGAATCTCATCGCCGAACGACCGCCACCAATCATCATCCGAAGGCAATGTCTGAGTGATGTCCTGATTAAATGACCAATGCTCCGGCAGCGGCTGCCTGAGATAACGCGGATCTCCGGTCTGTGAGGTCTGCGCCTGCGTCTGAAACAAGCCTGAGAACAGGCCGGCCAGCACAATAATCGCTGAAACGTGAAAAAACTTTCTCATACTTAAAAATTCAACAATTCTAACCATAATTAGGGATATTCAGTTAAAGGCCCGCTTTCACAATCCGAAAATGGATTGTGATTGCCGTGTGGAGGCGCGGATT
>ERZ808037.2075-NODE-2075-length-11028-cov-4.154415_pt1 | contig 11028 bp, 9 predicted proteins | sample MGYA00380190_ERZ808037 | MGnify/ENA primary metagenome ERZ808037 (study PRJEB31490, sample SAMN06133399) | mouse gut metagenome | isolation source: J9 | host: mice | place: China: Chengdu | collected 2015-05 ...
CCGCACTGGGGGATATCGGAAAGCATTTCCCCGATACCGACCCGCAATATAAAGGAATCTCTTCCGTGGCATTGTTGGAAAAGGTAGGGCAGCTGTTGGCGGAAAAGCGTTTTCTGATAGAGAATATAGATGCCACCATTATTGCACAGGCGCCGAAGATGCGTCCCTATATTGACAGTATGCGGGAAATCATTGCGAAGGCGTTGGAAATGGACGTGGAACACATCAATGTGAAAGCCACTACGGAGGAAGGGTTGGGCTTCACGGGATCCGGTGAGGGTATTTCCTCTCAGGCAATCTGTATGCTGACAAGTCCCTTTGACCTGACTGCCGGACAGGTTTCCGGCGGCTGTGAAGGATGCGGCGGCTGCAGCAAAAAGGGTTGACAAAATCGGAAATATTGCATATTCTAATTGAAAGAATAAATAAATGCGGTGAACGGGAAGAGTATCTTTTTATAACGTGTCAGAGAGAAGCCGTCGGCAGGCTGTGAGCGGCTTTCACGGGAGAAAAGGGAAGTGCATCCGGGAGCAGGTCCGTTGAAAGGCGGACACGTAGGCGTGCGTTAAACGTGTTGAGTGAAGGGCATATGCCTTTAAGCAGAGTGGAACCGCGGATGAATTCGTCTCTAAGCAGAGAGGAGTCAGCCGCGGTATTTTGATTCCCGCGGGCAATGAGCTAAGCGGCGAAGCAGACATTTGACGAATGCAGCGAGGGTCACATACCATAGCGTCTTGCGGATGCATTGTACTTTGCAGCGCTACAAGCTTGATGCCTTGTTGTTTGCAGTGGGGGCGTTGATTTTTCTAACCAGCGGTGAAATACATCTGCATGTACGGAGTACGGCCATTGGCAAGATTATCAAACAAATGGCCTGCCGCGGTGAAATGTATCTGCATGTAAGAAGTATGGCCATTGGCGAGATTATCAAACAATGGCCTGCCGCGATGAAATGTATCTGCATGTAAGAAGTACGGCCAGTGGCAAGATTATCAAACAAATGGCCTGCTGCGATGAAATGTATCTGCATGTAAGAAGTATGGCCAGTGGCAAGATTATCAAACAAATGGCCTGCCGCGGTGAAATGTATCTGCATGTAAGGAGTATGACCATAGGAGTTCAGTTATGGGAATGATCGGCAGTATTAAAGAGGAAATAAAAATTATCCGAGAGAGAGACCCGGCAATTCACTCTTCCATGGAAGTGTTTCTCTATCCCAGCTTTAAAGTGATGATGCATTACCGCATAGCACACAAGCTGTATGAGAGCGGACATTATTTTTGGGCGAGATGGGTTTCTCAGCGGGGAGTGAGGAGAACCGGTATTGAGATTCATCCCGGAGCGAAAATCGGAAAAGGGTTCTTTATCGATCACGGAAACGGTGTAATCATTGGGGAAACTACAATTATCGGTGACAATGTAACCCTGTATCAGGGAGTGACGCTGGGAGGCACCGGCAAGGAACACGGTAAGCGCCATCCCACATTGGGCAGCAATATTATGATCGGCGCCGGCGCAAAAGTACTGGGTTCCTGTACCGTTGGAGACAACTGCAAGATAGGCGCGGGAAGCGTAGTGCTCTGTGATGTGCCGCCTAACTCTACGGTGGTGGGTGTACCGGGACGAGTGGTAAAACGCTGCAACATGGCATTGCCGCAGGATACTATGAACCAGACCGATCTGCCGGACCCCGTGCGGGAAGACATTATGGAGCTCCAGCGTGCAAACACGGAAATGATTAACCGCATTCTGGAACTGGAACGCCAGCTCAAACAACACACCCGCCATAAAAGTGAATAAGGGCATTGAAGAGCAGAGAGACAGGACTGGAATAAAAGAGAAGAGACAGGACTGGAATAAAAACAGTCTCGAAACGGAAATGCCCGGAAGAAATTTTCAGCTGATGCATTACAGCTGAAAATTTCTTCCCTGAGAAAGGGCATTGAAGAGAAGAGACGGGACTGGAATAAATAGAGAAGAGACGGGACTGGAATAGGAGAATCATATGGAAAACAAATTTCAAATTTACAACACATTGACGAAAAAGGTGGAGCAATTTATCCCCAATGAGGACGGAAAAGTAGCGATGTATACCTGCGGCCCTACCGTGTATCATTATGCCCATATCGGAAACCTGCGGAGCTATATTATGGAGGATTTATTGGAGAAAACCCTTCGCTATATAGGGTATGACGTAAAAAGGGTTATGAATATTACCGATGTAGGACATCTCTCCAGTGATGCGGATACCGGTGAGGACAAAATGCTGAAAGGGGCAAAGCGGGAGCACAAATCCGTGATGGAGATTGCCAAGTTTTACACGGACGCTTTTTTCGGCGACTGTGGTAAGCTGAATATTAAGACTCCCGATGTAGTGGAGCCTGCTACCAACTGCATTGAGGAATTCATCCGTGTCATTGAGGGGCTTTTGGAAAAGGGATATGCTTACGAGAACGGCGGAAACATCTATTTCGATACCTCTAAATTAGAGGACTATTATGTGTTTTCCAACCAGAATGAAAAGGAATTGCTGGTGGGGGTGAGAGATGATGTGGACGAAGACGAGAATAAGCGGAACAAGAGCGACTTTGTATTGTGGTTTACCAAGTCCAAGTTCGATGAACAGGAATTAAAGTGGGAGAGCCCGTGGGGAATCGGTTATCCCGGCTGGCATATTGAGTGTTCCTGCATCAGCATGAAACATTTAGGCGAATACATGGATATTCATTGCGGCGGTGTGGACAATATTTTCCCCCACCATACGAATGAGGTAGCCCAGAGTGAAGCTTATCTGGGACATAAATGGTGTAATTATTGGTTCCATGTGCATCATCTTAATGATAAATCCGGCAAAATGAGCAAATCAAAGGGAGATTTCCTGACCGTGTCCCTTTTGGAATCGAAGAACTATGACCCCATTGTATACAGATTGTTCTGCCTGCAGTCCCATTATCGTAAGCCCTTGGAGTTCTCCTATGAAAATCTGGATAATATGGCGGCGGCATATGACAAGCTGGTTAAAAAGATCGGCAGTCTGAATAAAGAAGGGGAGATAGATCAAGCAAAGTTTGCGGAATACAGAGAGCAATTTGAGTCGGCGCTCTGCAGTGACCTGAATTCCGCCACAGCCATTACGGTGCTGTATGATGTATTAAAGTCGGATCTGTCCGACGCGGAAAAATATGCGTTGGCGGAGAGCTTTGATGAAGTACTTTCCCTGAACCTGATGACTGCTCATGCGGCAAAAGAGAAGGACAACGGCGTGGATGCCGAAATGGAACGCTATATTTTGGCAAAAATCGAAGAGCGCAAGGCTGCTAAGAAGGAAAAGGACTTTGCAAAGGCCGACGCCATCAGGAGCGAATTGCTGGAGAAGGGCATTGCCCTTGAGGATACGCGCGAAGGTGTAAAATGGAAGAAAGCATAATGGAAAATGATGCAATAAAAATAGAGGGAACAGATTCCGAAAGCTGTTGTCCGGACGGATTTCTTGCGGCGATAGGACATATGTTTCCCGGGAAAAAACAGGATATCCGCTCCTATTCCCCTTTGACGCTGGCTTATATCGGGGATGCGGTGTACGATCTGGTTATCCGTACCGTTGTGGTGAAACAGGCGAACCGTCCGGCAAATGATCTTCACCGTATTACGGTAAAGTATGTCAGCGCCAATGCACAGTCTAAGATTGTTCAGGCGTTGACAGAACATTTTACCGAAGAAGAACAGTCTGTTTACCGGAGGGGCAAGAATTCCAAGCCCCATACCACGGCGAAGAATGCCGCCGCTTCCGATTATTTAAAGGCTACCGGATTTGAGGCGGTGATCGGATACCTGTATTTGACGGACCGTATGGACAGAGCCTTGGAATTAATACGGGATGGAATCAGACTGTCCGGAATGACATTGTAAAACGTCTACGGACGGAGCCGCATTGCGGAAGATATAGTCCCCATGGAACACACGATATATTCATTCGGATTTGAGTCGCGGCAAAGCTTTCTTTTGCAGACAAAGGTGTCACCGTGTAGGGGCGGAACAGGGAGAGAAGATATGGCATACGAAGAATTTACCATAGAGGGACGCAACGCCGTAATAGAAGCATTTCGTTCCGGAAAAACAATAGACAAACTTTACATTATGGACGGTTGTCAGGACGGCCCCGTCATGACCATAAAACGGGAGGCGAAAAAGCAAGACACCTTGGTGAAATATGTGGCCAAGGAACGCTTGGATCAAATCTCCGAAACGGGCAGACATCAGGGTGTGATTGCCATAGCCGCGGCGTATGAGTATGCCGAGGTGGACGATATTCTGGCGGCGGCGGAAGAGAAGGGAGAGGCGCCTTTTCTTTTCCTGCTGGATAATATCGAGGATCCGCACAACCTCGGCGCCATCATCCGCACCGCCAATCTGGCGGGGGCACATGGCGTCATCATACCCAAGAACCGGGCTGTGGGCCTCACCGCTGTGGTGGCCAGAACTTCCGCCGGAGCATTGAATTATACCCCGGTGGCCAAGGTTACGAATCTTGCTAAGACCATCGAGGAGTTGAAGAAAAAGGGACTGTGGTTTGTGTGTGCGGATATGGACGGAACTACCATGTACGAGCTGGATTTGAAAGGCCCCATAGGTCTGGTTATCGGCAGCGAGGGACAGGGTGTGGGAAGGCTGGTTAGAGAAAAGTGCGACATGACCGCGTCCATTCCGATGAAAGGGAATATTGATTCCCTGAATGCATCCGTGGCGGCCGGAGTATTGGCTTATGAGATTGTGCGCCAGAGGATGTCGTAAACCATAGGCGGACACCCTCTTATAATGCACGAGGAGATTGGAATAGGACGGGAGGCCAAGGATGGCATACAGAAATGCGGATTATGAACCATATACGGACGAAGAGCTGATAGACCGCCTGCGCCGGGGGGAAGATACCATTATGGACTATATCTGTGACCGGTATAAAAATCTGGTGAGAAGCAAAGCCAAGTCCATGTTCATTTTAGGGGCGGACAGCGATGATTTGATTCAGGAGGGAATGATCGGCCTGTTTAAAGCAGTGCGCGATTACGATATGGGCAGGGACGCCAGTTTCTTTACTTTTGCGGAACTGTGTATCAGCAGACAAATGTATACGGCGGTACAGGCCGCAAAGAGACAGAAGCATGTCCCGTTGAACACTTATATTTCATTGGATGCCGGAGGCGCCAATCAGGAGGATAGGGAGGAGAGCACTTTGGCGGAGCTCATTGCGGACAGGGCGGAGCTCAGCCCGGAGGAACTGGTGCTGGACAAGGAGCGGGTTGCCTATTTGGAGAAAACCATAGAGACGGAGCTAAGTGATTTTGAAAAGCAGGTATTGGATCTTTATATGACGGGTATGAGCTATTCTCAGATTGCAAAGGTTCTGGGCCGGGAAGAAAAGGCTACGGACAATGCCTTGCAGAGATTGAAAGCAAAAATAAAAAAAATATTATAAAAATATTATCTCTTTGGAATGACCTTGACTTTAATGAGTCAGGGTCATATAATTTACACGATAAAACTGACTGACCGGTCGGACGGACAGGTTACATATTTCGACTTGCGCGTCACAGTACAAGAACAAAACAGGAATCGGAATAGGAGTAGACAAAATGATTTCAAAATTCAGCGTAAAAAAGCCTTATACGGTGTTGGTGGGCGTTGTGCTGGCCATTATTCTGGGTGTGGTATCTTTTACCAGAATGACGGCGGATCTGCTGCCCAGCATCAGCCTTCCTTATGTGATCGTTATGACTACATATCCCGGCGCCAGCCCGGAGACGGTGGAGATGGTGGTAACGCAGCCGGTGGAAGCCAGCATGGCTACGGTGAGCAATATCGAGAGTATCAGCTCCGTGTCCGCCGAAAATTATTCCATGGTGGTGCTGGAATTTGCCCAGACCGCGGATATGAATGCGGTTTCACTGGAAATCAGGGAAAGTCTGGATCAGATTAAGAGTTTCTGGGACGATTCCGTGGGCAATCCCATTATTATGAAGCTGAATCCCGATATGCTGCCGGTGATGATTGCGGCGGTGGGCGTGGAAGGAATGGACAACGGCCAGATCAGCGCCTATGTTCAGGAATCCATTATGCCCGAATTGGAGAGCATCGAAGGGGTGGCCAGTGTCAGCGCCACCGGTCTGCTGGAAGAGAGCGTCCATGTGATCATCCGTCAGGACAAGGTGGATGAGCTGAACGCCAAAATATTTGCAGCCATCGACGGTAAGATGGAAGAGGCAGAAGAGGAGCTTGCAGACGGCAGAAAGCAGCTGGAGGACGGAAAGAAAGAGATTTCCGACGGCTGGAAGGAGCTGAACGACGGACGGAAGGAACTGGAGGACGGCAGACAGGAGCTTACCGACGGGCAGCGAGAGCTGGACGAGAACAGGGACAAGATTGATGAAGGCAGAGAGGCGCTGGATGAGGGCCGGGAACAGCTGGAAGCGGCTCAGGCGAAGACAGCGGCGGAGCTGGCGGCGAAGAAGACGGAGCTGTTGGGAGTAAAGGCGCAGCTGGATAACATGAAGAGCAGCCTGACATCGGCAAAGCAGCTGGCGGAAGGAATCGCACAGATGGAGGCCGGGATTCCGCAGTTGGATGCGGGAATTGCACAGGTGGATGCAGGAATCACACAAATCAATGCGGGAATCAGCCAGATGGACGGCGCCGTCAACGGTCTTTCCCAGATCAAGGATACCTTTGAGACCGTAGTCGGTTCGGGGGACGCCAATGCCATCGCCGCTTTACAGGCAGCCCTTTCCGCGGCGCTGGGAGGAAATGAAGAGATTCTGGCGATGATAGACTGGACGGATGCGGCTTCCGTGGGTAATCTGATTTCCGGATTGGAGGAACAGAAAGCAGGACTGGAAGAACAAAAGGCCGCGTTAGAGGAGCAGAAGGCCGGTTTGGAGAGCCAGAAAGCGGAGCTGGCATCCCGGAAGGAAAATATGGTTTCCGCGCTGAATGCCCAAACCTCCGGTCTCGGATATGAAGGGTATGCGGCCATGATAAACCAGCAGCTCTCTGCTATGGGCATGGCGGATCTGGACACGGCCATTGCCACGGTCAACGCGGGTCTGGCCGAGCTGGAAAAGGGCGAAATGACGGCGGCCATAGAATTTGCCAACGGTAAGGCATCTATCTCCCTTGGGGAATATCAGATGGGGCTTGCCGATACCCAGCTGGAAGCTGCCCAGAAGCAGCTGGATACCGGTTGGGACACTATGAAGGATGCCGAAGATCAGCTGAATACTGCGGCGGATCAGCTGAAGGATGCGCAGGATCAGCTGAAGGATGCCGAGGATCAGCTGAAGGACGGGGAAGAACAGCTGGAAGACGCAAGGCAGAGTGCCTATGATTCCGCGAATCTTAATAATATTTTGACGGTGGAAACCATAGAGGGCCTGCTTACGGCACAGAACTTTTCCATGCCCGCCGGATATGTGACGGAAGACGGTATTGACTATATGGTTCGTGTGGGAGATAAGCCTTCCACAGTGGAAGAGCTTCAGGCCATGCCCCTTTTGGATCTGCATTTGGACGGAGTGCCCGTGATTACTCTGGGAGATGTGGCAGATGTTTTTTACACGGACAATTCCCATGAGATTTATGCCAATGTGGACGGAAGTGCCGGTATTATGCTGACGATCCAGAAGCAGACCGGATACTCCACCGGTGAGGTTTCCGACCTGCTGGCAGAACGGTTTGAGGAGCTGACGGACGGAAATCCCGACCTGACGCTGATCACTTTGATGGATCAGGGAATTTACATAGACTTGGTGATGGACTCCATTATCAATAATATTCTCTTCGGCGGCGCGCTGGCTATTTTGATCCTTCTGGTATTTTTAAAGGATATGAGGCCTACGGTGGTGGTGGCGTTCTCCATTCCCATCAGTTTGGTTACGGCTATTGTATGTATGTATTTCAGCGGTGTGACATTGAATATTATTTCCCTGTCCGGTCTGGCGCTGGGAATCGGTATGCTGGTGGATAACTCTATTGTTGTAATAGAGAATATATACCGCCTGCGGAGCGAGGGCTATTCGGTGAGGGAAGCCGCCATGGAGGGAACAAAAGAGGTTTCCGGAGCGATTATGGCATCTACCTTGACTACCGTCTGTGTGTTCCTTCCCATTGTATTTACGGAAGGGATTACCAGACAGTTGTTTGTGGATATGGGGCTTACCATTGCCTACTCTCTGCTGGCCAGTCTTGTGATTGCTCTGACCGTTGTGCCGGCTATGTCTTCCAAGCTGTTGGTGAAGACCAGAGAACAGAAGGAGGGCAGATTTTTCGGCGGTCTGGCAAAGGGCTATGAGAAGCTGCTGGCAGTGTCCCTAAAAGTCAAGCCTTTGGTTTTTATCGTTGTTCTGGCATTGCTTGCGTCCTCTGTGGCGTTGGCATTTACCAACGGTACTGCTTTCATGTCGGATATGGATTCCAATCAGCTGACAGTCCATGTAGAGCTGGCAGACGACGCTACGCTGGAGGAGACGTCGGCTTTGACCGATCAGGTGGTGGAAGCCATCCTTTCCATAGATGACGTGCAGAACGTGGGCGCTATGACCAGCAGCTCCACTATGGCGCTTATGGGCGGCAGCAGTGTAGGTGGAGCCGAGAATATCACCGAAATCTATGTGGTGACAAAAGAAGACAAGACCATGAGCAATGAAAAGATCGGGGACATTATTGAGGAGAAGACTGCGGATTTGGACGCGGAGATTACCGTTGATACTTCCAGCATGGATATGAGCGCCATGGGCGGAAGCGGTATTTCCATTCAGGTCAGGGGCCGTGATCTGGATACGTTACAGCGGATTGCAAAGGAAGTGACAGCGATTCTGGAGAACGTGGAAGGAACTGCCGATGTCAGCGACGGGCTGGAGGAAGCGGAGGAAGAGCTGCGTGTTCTCGTTGACCGTGACAAGGCCGTAAACTACGGGCTGACGGTGGCACAGGTATTTACCCAGATTACCGCAAAGCTTTCCGCAGCAAGCAGCAGTACCACATTGGTGGCGGCGGATAAGGATTACAGTGTTTATGTTATGAACGGCGGCGACATTGCATTGACAAGAGCGCTGGTGGAAGAAATTGAAATCAAAGGTACGGACGAGGACGGCGAAAGCGTAAAGGTTCCCTTGTCGGAGCTGGCCTCCTTTGAACCGGCCTATGCGCTGAACGCCATCAACCGTGTGGAGCAGACTAGGTATGTAGGCGTGTCCGCGGCTATTGCGGAAGGTTATAATGTGGGACTGGTGGCGAATGATGTGGAAAAAGCATTGGCGGATTATGAGGTTCCCGCCGGATATCAGCTGGTATTTTCCGGTGAAAACGAGATGATAGAGGACGCCATGCAGCAGATGGTTTTGATGCTGATTCTGGCCGTTGCGTTTATGTATTTGATTATGGTGGCGCAGTTCCAGTCATTGCTGTCTCCTTTTATCATTATGTTTACCATACCGTTGGCCTTTACCGGCGGTTTTATGGGATTATTTATCAGCGGCAGCGAGGTCAGCGTCATTGCCATGATCGGTTTTGTCATGCTGGCGGGTATTATCGTGAATAACGGTATTGTGCTGATTGACTACATGAATCAGCTCCGGGAGAGCGGTGTGGAGAAGCGGGAAGCCATCCTGACGGCGGGAAGAACGAGACTGCGCCCCGTGTTGATGACGGCTTTGACGACCATTCTGGCTCTGTCTACCATGGTGTTCAGCAATGATATGGGATCCGAGATGGGGAAACCTATGGCAGTGGTGACAATCGGCGGTCTGCTTTATGGTACATTGCTGACGCTGGTGGTAATTCCCTGTGTCTATGATATTTTAATCAGGGAGAAGAAAGGGAAAGAAGAATGAAGGAAAAAAGAAAGACTGCACATGTTTGTGCTTTGCCGGAGCGTGTTTGATAAATGTTTTCTCCGGGGAGTGGCGTCTTCTCCCAAATTGAGACGTTGCTTTTTACTTGGCGTGCCGTATGGCTGAGCCGTTGTGTTACACTTTACAATGGGTATTCTGCCGGAGAATATCCCATTGTCTAAGGGGGGTGGGATTATGGCCAAAATGACAGGATTGGAGGAGCCTTGGGAAATTCCTTCCAAAGTACTTCGAATGTATGACGCGGTGATTCAACTGATAGAGGAGGGGGAGGATGCATCCACTGTCCGGGTTTCCACGATCACTGACCGTGCGGGTATCGGAAAGGGCACGGCATATGACTATTTTGATACCAAAGAAGATATCGTGGCCTGTGCGGTAGTGTTCCACATACAGCGGATGTTCGGTTTGCTGGAGCAGGAGCTTCAGAAACAGGAATGTTTTGAGAAGCAGCTCTCTTGGCTGCTGGAGGAGATGGGGCGGGAAAGCGGCAGGAAGTATTGCTTTATCCGTATGGTGCACATTTTGTCGGATCATTCCGATTTCAGCCAATTGGTGCGCCGGAAGATGATGTCTGAGTCTTTCCGAAAGTATCATCCCATAAAGGTTTTTGAAAATATTTTGACCCAAGGCATAAACAGAAAGGAGATCCGGAATGATCTGCCGCTGGAATTTATGGTATACACGGTGTTTTCCGGTCTTCTGACTTATATGCTTAGTATCAGTACGGAAGAGTGCTTTCAGATAGATCCGGACAAAATGAAGTTCTATGTGCATAGGCAGATAACACGGCAGCTGTGCTGCAGTGAGCCGGACCATATGTGATAAAAATTTCCGGTTTGGTCATGGGAATTATAAGCAGCCGGAAGCCGGTCTTTGATTCACCGTTGCACAATATTGTCCAAAGCTTATGTTATGGCGGCGTCAGCGAGTGAACAATTACAAACCGTGACAAATTTCATAAAAAAAATTTGCATTTTTTGTTGACAAACGGAAGTGTCTTTGATAAAATAACCTATGTTGATTGCTTCGAGTATAATGAGAGCAGTCAGAGATGCTGCTGTGGCTCAGTCGGTAGAGCGTCGCATTGGTAGTGCGGAGGTCACGGGTCCGATTCCCGTCAGCAGCT
>ERZ808037.2077-NODE-2077-length-11027-cov-3.479178_pt1 | contig 11027 bp, 6 predicted proteins | sample MGYA00380190_ERZ808037 | MGnify/ENA primary metagenome ERZ808037 (study PRJEB31490, sample SAMN06133399) | mouse gut metagenome | isolation source: J9 | host: mice | place: China: Chengdu | collected 2015-05 ...
ACTCGATTGTACGCGTGTACCCAAAGGGAATATGTTAGCAGAAGCAGGCGGGTGCCCGGCGCGCGAGTAGGGGAAGGGGTGTTCCCCTGTTCGATTATGATGAGAGATTGACAAGATTTGATGTTCGAAAGGAGATAGGTTATGCAGAAGATGCTCGGGAATAAAAAGGCATATTGGATTTTCGTAATTCCGGCGTTAGTGATTTATTTGGTTATGGCATTTCTTCCGATTGCGATGTCCGGCTATTACAGCACGATGCAATGGGACGGAATCGGAGAGAAGATATTTATCGGAATTGATAATTATTTAAAACTTATGAAAGATGAAGCATTTCTTCTGTCGGCACGGAATTCGCTGATTCTGGCCATAGCATCCATTATCGGGCAGCTCATACCGGCATTGTTTTTTGCGCTTGTATTGGCGAGGAAAGTAAAAGGGGAAAAAGTATATCGGACGATTTATTTTATTCCGGTACTGTTGTCAACGGTAGTAATCGGCCAGTTGTTTTTAAAGATTTATAACCCTGATTATGGCGCGCTGAATGCCATCTTAAAAAGTTTTGGGCTAAAAGGCCAGGACTGGCTGGGGGATAAGCGTTTTGTCCTTGCATCTTCCCTCTTCCCTATCGTATGGCAGTACATAGGATACCATATGCTGATTCTTTATACAGGCATCAAGAGCGTGCCGGCAGATATTTATGAAGCGGCACGGATTGACGGGGCCAATGAACGGCAGATGGCATGGCATGTCACAATTCCCTTGATTAAAAGCACGATGAAAGTGAGCTTGACTTTTGCAGTCATCGGATCGCTGAAGCTGTTTGACCTGATTTGGGTTTTGACAAAAGGCGGTCCACTGCATGCAAGCGAAGTGCCGAGTACCCTGATGTACACATCCATTTTTTCCAGGATGGAATACGGGATAGGAAGCGCCATGGCAATTTTCATTGTACTGGAATGCCTGATTTTCTATTTCCTGATTGAAAAATGTTTCAAAGTAGAAAATATTACTTATTAGGAGGGAAGAGGATGAAAAAGATAAAACCAACAAAGGTTCTACTCCATATCGTTTTGGCAGCATTTGCGGTGGTGCAGATTTATCCCTTGCTTTTTCTTTTATTTTTTTCGCTGAAGGACAACAATGAAATATATAGTGGGAATGTGATGGGGATTCCAAAGGAATTTCACTGGTCGAATTATGAAAATGCGTTATTTAACGCAAATGTAGGTCATTATTTGCTGAACAGTATTTTTGTAACTTTAATCGTAATTATCGTATCGGATATTCTCGCATGCATGGTTTCCTATGCGATTGCAAGAATGCGGGTAAAGGCGAATCACTTCGTGAAACCGTTTTTCTCAATCGGGCTGATGATACCGCTTCATGCGGTACTCCTGCCGGTATTCATTATGCTGCGCAATTTAAAAATGCTGGATACCTATCAGGCGATTATTGTTCCTTACATAGCGTTTGCGCTTCCGATGGCAATCTTTTTTATGATTGGATTCTTTCAGGTGCTTCCGCTGGAATTGGAAGAATCGGCGTTCCTGGATGGCTGCGGGATATTCCGGACGTTTTTTACGATTATACTGCCACTTGTCAAGCCGGCATTGGCGACAATTTCCATTTTTACATTTTTGTCCACATGGAACGAAATGATGTTTGCGATTACCTTTATCAATTCGGAAAAATACAGGACCCTTACGGTCGGGATTATGCAGATGGTAGGGCAATATACGACGGATTGGGGAACGATGGGCGCGGGGCTTGTGGTAGCAACGCTGCCGACGGTTGTGATTTATCTGGTGTTCAGCAACCAGGTACAGAGCGGCATGGTTGCCGGCGCGGTGAAAGGCTGATGGAAGAAAGGAAAGTTCATATGAAAATAAAAAATCCTATTTTGACCGGTTTTCATCCGGATCCCAGTATAATAAGAGTAAATGATACGTATTATATTGCATCTTCGACTTTTGAATGGTGGCCGGGAGTGCGGATTCATGCATCCAAAGACCTGGTGCATTGGAAACTGATTACTTATCCGTTGAAGGAAAAGAGATTGCTGAATATGTGGGGAAACCCGGATTCAGGCGGTATTTGGGCGCCGGATTTGTCTTACTATGGAGGAAAGTTTTATCTGGTCTATACGGATGTGAAAGTAACGGACGGTGCCTACAAAGATTGTATCAACTATTTGGTTACAGCGGAAAGTATCATGGGGCCGTGGTCGAACCCGGTCGTATTGAATACGGCAGGATTTGACGCATCTCTTTTCCATGATGACGATGGAAAGAAATACTTATTGAACCAATATTGGGATCCGAGGAGCTTCCATCATCCTTTTTACGGAATTATGTGTACGGAATATTCGGAAGAAGAACAGAGGCTGGTGGGGGAACCCTGGGTAATCTATAAAGGGACACCGGACCGTTTTACAGAAGGTCCCCATATATATAAGGTCAACGGATATTATTATCTGTTTGTGGCGCAGGGAGGAACGGTATATGCCCATCAGGAGCGGGTGGCAAGGGCGGAATCTCTGCATGGAACTTTTATGACGCAGCCGGGGGGACCTATGCTGACGACGCTGGATGCACCGTTTCATCCCATCCAGAAAGCCGGTCATGGTTCCCTGGTGCGGACGAAAACCGGGGAATGGTATTTTGCCCATTTAATGGGAAGGCCGCTCCATCATCATACAGAGTCCGTGGCAGAGCAAAGAGGATGGTGTCCGCTCGGAAGGGAAACCGGCATCCAAAAGATGATATGGGATGACGATGGGTGGCCCCGTATCGTGGGCGGGCATAAAGGAATGGAAGAAGTGGAGGCACCGGTTGATGCGATAGCGTGTGAGAGGGAGGAGATAAGCGGAAAGGATGATTTCGACAAAGATGGGTTAAGCCTTCATTTTCAGACGCTTCGGATTCCTCTTGGGGAGGACACGATGTCCTTCAGCCGCCCCGGGCATTTGCGGTTGTATGGAAGGCAGTCATTGGCGTCTACGTTTTTACAGGCGCATGTGGCCAGAAGATGGCAGAGCTTTACGTTTGATGCGGAGACAAAGATGGACTACCGACCGAAAAATATCCAGCAGTCTGCCGGGCTCAGTTGCTATTATAATACGAAAAACTGGTCTTGCATACAGGTTACATGGAATGAAATATACGGGAGAGTGATTGATGTTGTTGCCACGGATTTGGGAAAAACATTCAGCGTATATCAGGAAAACCCTATCCTTGTTCCGGAGGATGCCGGGTATATTTATTTGAAAGTGCAGGTAAGGGGCATTTCCTATCAGTATCTGTATTCCTTTGACGGGAAGATATGGCAGGAAACGGCATATCGGTTTGATTCTGCCAGGCTGTCGGATGAATATATAAAAGCGGTTTATGATGCCGCGTTTACGGGGGCTTTTACCGGAATGTTCAGCGTGGATGGACTCGGAACGGCTCTTCCCGCCGATTTCGATTATTTTTCTTATCAGGAATTGGATATGGAAGTGGACGGAAAATATATTTAATGTGGATTGGGAAAGGAACAGCAGTTTATGTTGTTCCTTTTCTGTAATCCCTGATGGATGTCCCGGTATATTTTTTAAAGCAGTTGCTGAAATAATAAGCGTCCGGGATACCGACGGCTTCGGCAATCTGATAGGCTTTTAAGTCGGTGGTGTTCAACAATGTGATGGCATGTTCCATGCGGAGCCGGTTTAAATATTTGGAAAAGCTGAATCCCAGTTCTTTCGTAAAAGTACGGCTTAAATAGCTGCCGTTCATATGGAAAGTTTCAGCTACGGAATTCAGGGAAAGCGAGGAGTCTGTCAGATGGGTTTGCATATACTGCAGGACTTCCCACAAAATGGTCTTGCTTTTATTGGTTCGGTATGCCGCGATTTCGGTGGCAAGTCGGATGAGGAAAGCGCTTGTCTGGCTGCGTAGGTCCAGGCTGGTAGGTCCCAGCAGAATCTGGAGAAGGAAATTACCGGAATCGGGAAATAAATCGTTTAACGGAATACCGATATCGTTTGCCACATTGACAGCGGAGGACAGTAATGTCATGGATAAAATACGGGCATGCTCCAGGCTGATTAAATTCCCGTCCGGCTCTATATAGAGTGGCGAAAGGAGCTTTTGGACGGAATCGGGAAGGCCTGCTTTCACATAAAATTTGATATCCTCCAATTCCGCAGGGGAGGAAATCCAATCGGTATTCTGCACGTGGATATCGTTCTGGTAAATGATAATGGGCCGGTTAGGCATGTAGCGGCTGAATTTGAGAGATTCTAACGCCTCGGACCAGGAGATTTCCGCCTTGAAAAAATTATCATAGGGATTACCGACGCCGAACAGGATTTCATTTCCGGAAGTCTGGTAGATGCTGCGCTGAAGCTGTTCGCAGAGGGATACGACCTGCACTTCCGGAGAGTAGGCCAGCATGACTAAATGATGATTGTTATCCGCAAATATTTCTACATTTTTATTATCCGCCAGATGCTTTTTGATAAATTCCAGGTTTTTCATATCCTGCAGAAGATGTCCTTCCTCCGTCAGATTGCCCGAATGGGGAAGATAGGCTTCCAAAAGGGTTACTTGTATACAGGAAGGAATCCCATCCGGGAAATAATAAGAAATTTGTTTTTCGGTGGAAACAGACCGTGTGCTGTTTTCGCAAAATTCCAACAGGAAACGTTCCCTGAGGAATGCATGGTTTTTCTCTAATATTTTCTTAAGATGATCGAATTCCAGCCATTGCTGTTTTTCTTTTTCAATTTGTTCCCGGAGCTTTAAAAGAATAGATACCAGGTCGTTGCGTTTGATTGGTTTTAAAAGAAAATGGGAAACGCCGAGGCTGATGCACTGCTGGGCGTAATCAAAATCTTTAAAAGCAGTTGTAACGACAATCCTGACATGAGGATACCGCCTGGTTACGATATGGCATAGTTCGATTCCGTCCATATAAGGCATTTTAATATCGGTAAAAAGAATATCGGGTATCTGCTCTTCCATAATAGAAAGGGCATCCTGCCCGGAAACGGCTTCCGCGATGATTTCCATTTGCAGAGCGTTCCAGTTGGTGCTGGTAATAAGCATTTTGCGGGCCAGTTCTTCATCATCTACAATAATAACTTTAAAAATCGAGTGGTTCATCTTGTGTCTCCGTTTTTTTCAGTGGAATGGAAAATGTAATGGTGGTTCCTTCATCGGGGCGGCTGTCTATCGTGCAGATATCCTGTATTTCATAAAAAATCTGCATTCGTTCGATGGTGCCTCTTAAACCAAAGCTTTGGGCAGATTGGTCGTCCTGGGAAGTCCATATTCTTTCAAGATTAGTTTGGGCAATCCCAATCCCGTTGTCCGAAACACGGATTACGAGACAGCCTTTATCCGCGAATACGCTTATCTTTATGATTCCGTAATCGCAAGTAGGGATGATTCCATGATAGAGCGAATTTTCAACCAAAGGCTGCAGGATAAGCTTCGGGATACGGCAGGAGAGAAGCTCTTCCTGAATATTGTATTCGTCGCTGAAAACATCCGGAAAGCGGACTTTCTGCAATTTTAGATAATTTTTCACTATATTGATTTCCGTAGATAATGGAATGACTTTATTCCCTTTGCTCAGGCTTTCGCGGTAATATTCCGACAAAGAGATAATCAGGTCGTATGCCTTTTCATTTTGCTGCGATGTCACCAGATAGGAAATAGCCCCTAAACTGTTATAAAGGAAATGGGGTTTGATCTGTTCCTGAAGAACGTTCAGTTCTGCATGGCGCAGTTTTTTCTGTTCCGCGACTTTGGATTCTAGGAGCTGCTGTATTTTATCGACCATATCGTTATAGGCATTTTGGAGCTGGCCGATCTCGTCATAATAAGGCGTGACGTTGGCATGGTTAAAATCTCCGGTTTCCGGCTTTTTCATCGCATTCATAAGCCGGCACAGCGGAGCGGTGATAAAGCGGTTGGTGCCTAATGCAATGAATATGAAAAAGATAAAACTGATTAGAATAATGATACTGGAAATTAGGATAAAGGCTTGGTGCTGGTGGGTCAGATAGCTGTAATGGATAGCCGCCATATAGCTCCAGTCGGGGGAGGGAGTCTGGAAATTCAGTAGCAGATAACGCTCCCTGTTCAGGCGGATGCTGTTTTTTGCAGGAAAAGGAACGGCAGCAGAATTCTGGAACCAAAGGCTTAAGTCATGATTCGCAAAAGGAAGGATGATGTCCGTTCCGGAAAATACGCAGAAGTCGGAATAGTTGTTCCCGTCTTCGCGGGCAAAGGAAAAGAGAGAGTCTACAGAAATATTAATAAACAGATATCCCAAAGGCTGTGCGTTTTCCGTGCTGTTGATGAGGCGGATTAAAGAAACGTAATTGCCGCCGTCTTCAAATGCAAAAAAACCGTCCGCATTGATGGTCAATATAGGGGCGCCCTTTTGGATATATAATTTTTCATACCAGGCAGTGTCCTCGGGAGAATCCATCTGTACGGAGGGAAGGGTATACCGCGCGGCTCCTTCATACGCGCCGGACGGTTGCATGACAATAATGGAAGAAACAAGAGGCATGGATTCCAGCGACATATAGAGAAAGTTGCGCAGCTGTTTGGAAAGAATCGCATATTCAGAATAGTTCATATCCTGGAGATAGCTTTGCACTTCTGTCGTTCCTAGCAGATAGGTAGAACTTTTTGAAATAGAGGATAGGGAATTATCTACGCTCTGGGATACGGTGTCCACCGTCTGTGAAGTAAGGGTAGAAACTGTCTTCTGCATTTCTTTGGAAAAAAATCCGTACAAGAGCAGAAGATTGCAAAAAAAGCAGATAAAAATCAGGCTCGTGTAGGTATATTTCAGTTTTGAGGTTAAGGAAAGGTTAAAAAAAGCTTTTTTCATACGTTGCAAATACATATGTGGAACCTCCTGCCTGCTTTTTGTTGGTTTTATTATACCAAAATGGAAAAAAAGCTACAAGAAGTTTGTTATGGCGGGAAAAATATGATATACTGACTCCGATTAAAAGGTATTGCCGGAAAACATAAGGCATAACCGGTATGGAATGACGGAGGAAGCAAATGTCAGGTATAGATCAAAGCAAAATCAGGAATTTTTGTATTGTGGCCCACATTGACCACGGGAAATCCACGTTGGCAGACAGGATTATAGAAAAAACGGGCCTTTTGACGAGCAGGGAGATGCAGTCTCAGGTACTCGATAATATGGATTTGGAGCGGGAAAGGGGAATCACGATTAAAGCCCAGACCGTCCGCATCATTTATCGGGCGAAAGATGGGGAGGAATATATCCTTAATTTGATAGATACACCGGGGCATGTGGATTTCAACTATGAGGTGAGCCGGAGCCTGGCGGCCTGCGATGGCGCGATTCTGGTGGTGGATGCCGCGCAGGGGATTGAGGCGCAGACGCTTGCCAATGTATACCTTGCACTGGATCATGATTTGGACGTGTTCCCTGTGATTAATAAGATAGATTTGCCCAGTGCCCAGCCGCAATGGGTAAAAGATGAGATTGAAGACATCATTGGAATAGAAGCGCAGGATGCGCCGATGATTTCTGCCAAAAACGGGATTGGGATAGAAGAGGTGTTGGAAGCGGTGGTGACAAAAGTGCCGGCGCCTTCCGGCAGCCCGGACAACCCTTTGCAGGCATTGATATTTGATTCCTTGTATGATTCATATAAAGGAGTTATTGTATTTTGCCGCATTAAAGAAGGAAGGGTGAAAAAAGGAACGGAAATCCTGATGATGGCCACCGGGGCAAAAGCGGAAGTGGTGGAAGTAGGATATTTTGGACCGGGGCAGTTTATCCCCTGCGAGGAATTGTCGGCAGGCATGGTAGGATATATAACGGCTTCCATTAAAAATGTGAAGGATACGGCGGTGGGGGATACCGTGACGGATGCAAAGAACCCCTGTACGGAGCCTTTGCCCGGTTATAAAAAAGTCAATTCTATGGTATTTTGCGGAATGTACCCGGCGGACGGGGCAAAGTATCCCGACTTGAGGGATGCCCTTGAAAAATTGCAGTTAAACGATGCTGCCCTGCAATATGAACCGGAGACATCGGTAGCCCTTGGGTTTGGCTTTCGCTGCGGCTTTTTAGGCTTGTTGCATTTGGAAATTATTCAGGAAAGGCTGGAGAGGGAATATAATCTGGATTTGGTGACTACAGCGCCCGGGGTTATTTACAGGGTGCATAAGAATAACGGTGATATGGTGGAACTGACGAACCCTACCAACCTTCCGGACCCTACGGAAATTGATTTTATGGAAGAGCCGATTGTCAGCGCGGAGATTATGGTGACGACCGAATTTATAGGTTCGATTATGGAACTTTGTCAGGAGCGGAGAGGGCGCTACCTTGGCATGGAATATATTGAAGAAACAAGGGCTTTGTTAAAGTATGAACTACCTTTGAACGAAATTATTTATGATTTCTTTGATGCATTGAAATCCCGTTCCAGAGGATATGCTTCCTTCGACTATGATTTGAAGGGATATGAGGAGTCCAAACTGGTGAAACTGGATATTTTGATTAACCGGGAGGAAGTGGATGCGTTATCTTTTATCGTACATGCGGACAGTGCTTACGACAGGGGCAGGAAAATGTGCGAAAAGTTAAAGGATGAGATTCCGCGCCACTTGTTTGAAATACCGATTCAGGCGGCTGTGGGCGGGAAGATTATTGCCAGAGAAACGGTAAAGGCGATGCGCAAGGATGTATTGGCAAAATGTTATGGCGGCGATATTACCCGGAAAAAGAAGCTTTTGGAGAAGCAGAAAGAAGGGAAAAAGCGGATGCGGCAGATTGGGAATGTGGAGATACCGCAGAAGGCTTTTATGAGTGTTTTGAAGCTGGATGACAAATAGAAGGGATTGAACAAGTGAAGAAGCTAGGAATATATGTGCATATTCCGTTTTGCGTACGGAAATGTTTGTATTGTGATTTTTTGTCTTTTCCGGCAGAGGAATGGGAGAAAGAAAAGTATTTGAGGATCTTGCTTAAGGAGATAGAGGGCGAGGCCCTGCGTTATAAGGATTGGGCGGTAGACAGTGTATTTATTGGAGGCGGAACGCCTACGGCATTGACAGGGGAACAGCTCGGCAGGCTGCTGGATGGGCTAAAGAGCGGGTTTTTGCTTGAGGCAGATGCGGAAATTACGATGGAGGCTAATCCGGGAACGGTAGATAAGGAGAAACTGGAAACATGTTTAAGGGCGGGCGTCAATAGGATAAGTATTGGCGCCCAGTCTTTGCGGGATGAAGAGCTTGCTGCGCTTGGAAGAGTGCATTCGGCAGAGGAATTTTTTCAGGCATACCAGTGGGCGCGGGAGGCCGGGTTCAGGAATGTGAATGTGGATGTAATGGCAGCTTTGCCTGGGCAAAAAGTGGAAACATATCTGGATGGCTTAGAGCGAGTGATGGATTTGGGGCCGGAGCATATATCGGCATACAGCCTGATAATAGAGGAGGGAACTCCTTTTTATGGATGGTATGGGGAGAGTGGAAAGCGTAAGAACGGTATGGCGCAGCTTCCTTCGGAGGAAGAGGAGCGGTTGATGTATGAGCGGACAGGGGAGCTTTTGGAACAGAGAGGATACCGCCGGTATGAAATATCGAATTATGCCAAATCAGGGTATGAATGCAGGCATAATGTAGGATATTGGAAGCGGCGCGATTATGCCGGGTTTGGTCTTGGCGCGTCTTCTATGGTAGGGAATGTGAGGTGGAGGAACCGGCGGGATAAGGAAGGGTATGTGCAATGTATTGAAGAAGGATTAGGGAGCGTGAAAGAGGAAATCCAGCCTTTGAGCAAAAAGGAACAAATGGAAGAATTTATGTTTTTGGGGCTGCGTCTGACAACAGGGGTTGGAAAAAAGGCATTTCAGGAAACGTTTGGTATCCCTATGGAAGAAGTATATGGAGCGGTGATTGGGAAATTAGGCGGACAGGGGCTTTTGGAAGACGGGGAGAGAGTGAGCCTGACGCCATACGGGCGGGATATCAGTAATTATGTAATGGCTGAATTTTTGCTCCCATAATAGGACAGTCTTCCACTAGAAGGACATAAGCGGAAGCTGGAAATAATGGGTTGTTTGATTTCCGGGCGGGGTGAAAAATTTTGTTGACAAAACATGGCAGATTGCATATTCTGTGATAAGAAGAACTTTAGAAAAAGAAGCAGAAAGGCGATGAACGGAAAGAGTACATTACCGGAGGGTCAAAGAGAGGGAGAGCCGTTGGCTGAAAGCAATCCTGGCCGGAAGATAGTGGAAGTGCATCCGTGAGCTGATACGGGGAAAGGCGTGGGTTGGTCCGGTATCCGTATACGGGAGAGGCACGTTAAGCCAAACGAGGGGAAGATGGAAAAGGAAATGTACCATCTTTCATAAGAGTGGAACCGCGGGTAGCCCCGTCTCTTAATTTTAACGCGAGTTAGGATAGAGGCGGGGTTTTTTGGATATCAAAAGGTCTGAATCCTGTTGTTGTAAAAACAATTTCTGCATGGAGGCATGAGTATGGGAATGATAAAAAGACTGAAAGAGGAAGTTGCCGTAATCAAGCAGAGGGACCCTGCCATCCATACGGCGATGGAGGTATTTTTGTATCCCAGCTTTAAGGTGATGATGCATTACCGGCTGGCGCATAAATTGTATTTGAAAAAGCATTATTTCCTTGCAAGGTGGGTATCCCAGAGGGGGGTGCGCAAGACAGGGATTGAAATCCACCCGGGGGCGGTGATTGGGAAAGGGTTTTTTATCGACCATGGGAATGGAGTGATTATCGGTGAAACGGCAGTGATTGGGGATAATGTAACCTTGTATCAGGGCGTTACATTGGGAGGAACCGGGAAAGAACACGGAAAGCGCCATCCGACAGTAGGAAATAACGTGATGATAAGCGCAGGCGCCAAGGTGTTAGGATCTTTCAAAATTGGGGATAATTCTAAAATAGGGGCGGGGAGCGTAGTATTGAACGAAGTGCCGCCCGGCTCTACGGTAGTGGGCGTGC
>ERZ808037.2080-NODE-2080-length-11021-cov-5.792672_pt1 | contig 11021 bp, 13 predicted proteins | sample MGYA00380190_ERZ808037 | MGnify/ENA primary metagenome ERZ808037 (study PRJEB31490, sample SAMN06133399) | mouse gut metagenome | isolation source: J9 | host: mice | place: China: Chengdu | collected 2015-05 ...
TCCTTTATCCTCCAATCCCTTAAAGTTCCCTGATTTTCTCCCGTAATGCTGCCAGGTATTTTCCGGTCAGCTCCAGATACAGCTCCAGCTCCTCCCTGGGCCAGGAATCCAGAATCCCGTTTTCGATCTCAATCAGCCGTACAATTGTCCGCTGAACCAGAGCCTTGCCCTGTTCTGTCAGGCATACACGCTTTCTCCTGCCGTCACTGGCCTCCAGATAGACAGTTCCCTCTCCCTCCAGCCTGCGCAGGGCGGAATTCACGGTCTGTTTGCTGAGACCTGACAGCCTGCAGATCTCACCAAGCTGGCAGCTGTCCCCATGATTGCAGATGGCATATAAAATCTGGCCCTCGCTGTCGCTCATCCCCAGCTTCAGATAACTCTCATGGTATACCGCACCGGTCTCACCCACCAGATAATTGAACCGTTTCATTTCTTTTGTCGTATATTCTCTCATCCTGATTCTCCTGACTCTTTATGATAACTATATATCGGATGAACCCTCCCCTTTATTCATTTAAAATGTCCTTTTTTATGGATTTCTTCCCCTTCTTTCCCGTCCATTCTAAAGGATTTTTCCCCTGTTTGGTTTGTCCATTTTTATGGGTTTATGCCTTCCTAGACGTGTCCACAACAACTTCCGCTCTCCTGTTTTCTATGTGTGAACTTTTAAGGATAAACACCTTCTTCTCTATGTCTACTACCACGGATTTATCTTGTTCTGGTCGACTCCGGCACTTTTATCATCATTTTACCTGGCGATTCCTGAATCATACTAAAACCCTTCGTCTTGTGGTGTCCACCTTATGGGGTACATTATACACCCATCGTTCCATTTTCTCTTTCAATCCATCTCACAATCTAATTTGCATCAAACCACTCTTTCAAAACCCCAACACTAACATTCACTGCCTTAGCTATAGATTCTTCACCCATTCCCATTCTTTTAAGAACCTGTGCAGTTTCTTTTGCCTGTTCTATCCTTCCTTCTTTTTTTCCTTCAATTCTTCCTTCTTTTTTTCCTTCAATTCTTCCTTCTTTTTTCCCTTCATTTAAAATCTGTTTCGCTTCATATTCAAGTACTTTTCCACCCATAACCGACTTCACTCCTTCCCTGACATATTCATATTTCTGTGCAAGATTATCCACAACCTTACCCGACATTTCTACAATCGTTTTTCTTGTATACGCACGAATACTTCCATCTTCCAATAAACTATCCAACCGCTTGATTATCTCAATATATTCTGCCTTTAACTTCTCCAGCTTATCCCCATACAGATTATACTCTTTAAAACGAGATTCATGGGTAAAAATATAAAATGGAATCAGAAACAATAATCTCTTCTCAAAAATCTCATCGATACTATATCTTTGTACCTTCATTACCGGAACATCAAAAGTATTTACACCTCCAGGAGTTTTCATCTCTATTTTCATTTTATCTGGCGTTTCTCTATTGGAACGAAGAAACAAAATCGCTGACCGTGGTATTTCTACCCTGAGGATATGATTTTCCAGTTCTCCCTGATCCAAGGCAATCTGCGCAGCATATTCAAAAACTCTTACCAGCATACTGCTGTCCGCAGTACTTTGGCACTCTAATAAAAATTTTGTTTCTTTCTCTCCAACAATCATAAAGCTGCTGTCCGTAATTCGCTTTGTTTCCTCTCCATCCTGCTGGTTGACAAAATGGATTTCCGGTGAAAAAACAATTCTTTCATCTCCACAGTAATGTTCATCAAAAATCTCATTAATCACAGGAATAATCAAACTGCTGCAATCATTGAGCATTGTACGGAACACATCATCATACGGTGTATTTACAACATTCATTTTTTTCATCTTTATCTTATGCTCCAATCTGAAATAGCCTTAGAATCATGAACCATCGATATGTCTATAGTATACCATAGTTCTTTCTCTATTTCCACTTTAACTTTTCAACCTTTCTGCAATTTTCTGTCTTCATGCAAATTTTACATCATTTTCATATTCATTTTACATCAAATTAGTTCACCATTTCTTTCATCCTTCACTGTTCCCTTTTCATCCTCTTTTATCCCTCCTAATTAACCGGGATTTACCTGCTAAAAATTATTTTTGTTATGGTTAATTTGTCCTGTTCCACCATAAAACGAAATAAATTCCTGTTCAGATACTTTACCATACTGGCCTCGGACATTACCTGACAGGAGGAGGTCCAAAGATACCGGATACGGAATACGCATATCCGATTTCCATAATTAAGTGCCCTATGGATGTGAATACCATTTCTGGATTTTCTCTTGCTAACTGCGATATTCTCTCCAATTTCGTTTCCATTATGTTTTCTACTTCTATGTGCAGATAATGTTTCCTCTTCGATATTGCTTTACATAGCTAAACCGTGATGTACGGCTCTTTCTCGACTTCCCTCCACCACATTTCTACGGTTTCGCAGGTACTATTCGGCTATCCGACTGCCTGTAAGCTGTCTACTTTCCTGCCTTTTTTAGGTTGTACAGCATACCTCATATCTACACTCTCTATGCGGGGCTCACAGGCTCTCCCTAGTTGACATGATATCCTTGTACGACATGACATGGTTCTCTGACACCGCCGAGGTTTATGTATTCTCGCCATATCGAATACCCTCATGTTGCTTTGCTTCTTTGTTGCTTCTTATGATACCAATTGCTTCATACTTTATCTTCTTGCAATCCTAAAAACATGTAAAATTTGTCTTATCGGGCTGTTTTTTTTCATGTTTTTGATAAACTATGGTCAAAAATCCTCCCGAATACAAACTTCTGTTGGATTTTCGTTCTTTCGGGCTTGGTACTATAAAATGTTGTAAAGTGCTGTAGTAATAATCAAAGTAACAATAGTTGACGCTATTACACCTAAAAACAATGCGAAAGATATTTCATATAAAATACCATCATTATCAAAGAAATAATATATAAAAGATTTCCATTGTACTTCACATTTCTTTTTTATAACAATCTTTAACCGATCCGTTTTCTTTTCCAATCTATTTCACAACCTAATTTGCACTAAACCACTCTTTCAAAACCCCAATACTAACATTCACAGCCTTAGCTATTTTTTCTTCGCTAATTCCCATCCCCTGAGAACTTGTGCAGTTTCTCTCGCCTGTTCTATTCTTCCTTCAATTTTTCCCTCATTTAAAATTTGTTACGCCTCATATTCAAGAACCTTTCCACCCATAATCGATGTTACTCCTTCCTTGACATTATCATACTTCTGCGCAAGATGATTAACAACTTTATTTGACATTTCTACAATCATCTTTTTTGTATATACACTAATGCTCCCATTTTCCAGCAAACTATCCAGACGTTTTACTATCTCCATATATTCTATTTTTAACTCTTTCAACGCATCTTCATCAAGTTCATACTCTTGAAAACGAGATTCATGGGAGAAAATATAAAACGGAATCAGAAACAATAATCCCTTTTCAAAAATATCATCAATACTATATTTCTGTGCCTTCATCACCGGAACGTCAAAGCTATTCATCCCTCCCGGAGTTTTTATCTCGATCTTCATCTTATCGGGAGTTGCTCCATTTGAACGAAGGAACAAAATAGCCGAACGTGGTATTTCTACTTTAAGTACATTATTCTCCAGTTTTCCCTGATCCAAAGCAATCTGTGTAGCATATTCAAAAATCCTTATCAACATGCTGCTGTCCGCAGTGCTCTGACACTCAAGTAAAAATTTTGTTTCTTTCTCTCCGATAATCTCAAAGCTGCTGTCTGTGATCCGTTTTGTTTCCTCCCCATCCTGCAGATTCACAAAATGAATTTCTGGTGAAAAAACAATCTTCTCATCTCCACGATAGTTTTCGCAAAAAATCTCATTAATTACAGGAATAATCAAACGGCTGCAATCATTGAGCATTGTGCGAAACACATCATCATATGGCGTATTTACAACAAAACCTTTTGTCATTCGTAATTCTCCAATCTAAATCAAATTTGAAATACGATAACTGTCCGGGCACTCGTGAAGTCAGATCCTAAAAAATATACCCTCCAAACTCTCTTAACTCTCTTAACTCTCTTAACTCTCTTAACTCTCATCGGGATACACAAACTTCGTCTGATAAGGCACAAGTTTAATTGCCTATAGTATACCATATTCAATTACTTATTTCCACTTTATTTTTCAATCCTTCGACAAGCTTTCAAAATTTTCTGTTTTCATATCAATTCTATGCAAAATTACTCCACAATTCCCTCATGTGTACCCTCAACCACAATCCATTCACTGCTTGGATTATTCTTTATCACATTCTTCCCAACTTCCACACAGCTTCGCACATTAGAAATCATCTTTCCCGTATACCGTTCATTCCAGATAATTTTTCTTACGGTACTTTGAATCCAGACAGCTTTTTCTTCTCAAAAGGTGAGGTAAGATAACGTAACTTCTAAAAGCATAAAGAAACCAATGGTTTAGACAGCAGACAAGCCCTTCTCTGCCTTGTAAACTGTCAAAAACAGGATTATAATCGAAAACTATTAAACGTACAACAAAAAGCAGAATAATAAAAGTCCTTTCTCCTATCATTCTGCCTCGAAATACAAACGATTCTATTATCATAAATTTCCAAACTGCTCATCCTATTTCATTTTCAAAAAACTCCAATCACTCTCCCTGCCCAATAAATCACTCCCAACACCCAGCTGCTCAATATCCCATACAAAATCACTGACCCCGCAATCGTAAAGATCTTACACCCGATCCCAAACACCTGGCCTTCCGCTAGTGTCAAGTTAGGGCAAACTTTTACTTTGAATTTGGCGATTTTAACAACTTCAAAATAATTATTTTGTGCAAAATCACGAAATCATTTCAAATCTTGTTTTTTACAACATTATATTCGGTTATCAAAGTACAAATTTATACGGCAAAAGAATTAAGTCCTTTTGACGCTTTAATCGTATAAGATTATACCATATTCTTTTTCTAAAATATTAAAATTTGACCAGAGCTCGGTTTGTGTACGGGGATTTGAATGTATATGATTCCATCCGAAAAATCGGAAAAATCCCTCTCTGTCCCCACCATATACACGTATAAGCGATATTATATTTTGACCATCAGGATAAGGGAAAAGTACAACTTTTTCTATTGCATATTGCTCCGCAATTTGTTTGATGTTTCGGATCTGTTCAATGTCCAATCCCATAACAGACACAGTGGGGATTGCGGATTTCTGTGTCAATTTTAAGATAGAGGATAAGCAATCAACGCCTGACTTCGCCCACTCTTTCTCATCTCTCGAACGTCCGCTATTCTCAACTCCAAACTTTCCCCACGCTGCAATAGAATCTATAAAATTGTCATTCATAATAATAAATATACCTCCTTTTCCTAAAATATTTCTGTATCAATAATTTTTTATTATTTCCAGTTTATCCAAACTTTTCTGAATTTACAATCCAAATAATATTGCTCTGGCTCTTCTATATATAATCCTCATGTGCTTTAATCCATGCAAGTATCTTATCATATCCAAGACTCCCATTTGCCGTTCCCAATCCCAATTCGATCAATTCCTTTTGAGAATAACTTAGTTTTACATCATTTAAATTCAATGTTAACAACATTGCAAGTACACCAATCCTTTTATTTCCGTCTAAAAAAGAATGATTTTTTACCAATGAATACATTAAACGTGCTGCTTTTTCCTCAATTGACGGATAAACTTCTATCCCATCAAAACTACTCAAAATATTAAATACCGCAGACTCCAACAAAGCCCTATCCCTGATCCCCTTCAATCCACCTGTTTTTTGTATTAATCTGCTATGAGCCTCTATGATTTCTTCTACTGTCAGTATTATCATTTAGCTAACTCCAAAAATGCCTCTTTATTATCTTCTATTAATTGCTCTGTCATTTCTGCGATTTTTCTTTTTCTGAATTCCTGAATCGCTTTTATTTCCTCATACTCTTTAAAATCTACTACAATATAAAATGGTTTATTATTTTTTAAAATAACTGCCATACCTTTCTCATCTACCACATGAGCTACTTTCGAAAAATTTTGATTTGCCTCTGTCATAGACACAAGCGTATCTGTATTTACCATCATTTTCATCACCTCTTTTTAATAGTATATACTACTTTTAGGATAAATACAACCTATTTCAAATCACATCCCCAAATTATACCTTTCCTATTTCGTTACTACTCTCATCTTTATCTATCATCCCTTTCAATAAACCACGCCCAATAGACAACTGGACAAAACCCAATATAAAATTCACCAGCCCAGATATTGTAAATATTTACAGACTATTACCAAATGGAGTGGTTATTTCCATTTTGGAAACAACCACAGCGCATATCCCTGTGTAAAGACCTGTTCACGAATTGCATTTGTCCTGCCGGTTCCTTTATACTGAATCACCCGAACTGCTTTTCTTTTTAAATGAGAAAACTTGTTCAAGTCCTTCGCAAACAGCAATGCCCCCATGTTAGTAATCGCATATTGTCCGTTATCTATCTCACGGATAAATTCTTCATCCTTCATGTTATGCATCATACTGCTTCGATTACTGGGTAATGGAAGTTTCATTAAGGTATAATAGGCAGCACAATCCAGTAATTGTGTCACTTCTTCCTCTGTTACATTCTCTATAGCAGTTCGCATTTCATATGGTGTCGTTTCAAACGACTGCCATAATGCCCGTTCTTTTTCAGGAAAATCTTTTAATTTTTTCTTATAAGAACCAATCCTTATATATTCCTCTCCCGCAAATGCCGTAGGTTTAACCGAAGCCATGGGAATCTCCAGAATAACTACCTTTTTATCCTTCACATCTGCTTCAATAAATTGGATATTTAATCTGGGATTACTTAATCCTACAAGCCAATTTTCCAATTCTTGATTGCCTTTTTTAGACGTTCCAGGACAAAAATCTGTTCCTGAAATCTCATGTGTTGCATCATCAATTCCCCATAAGAGATATCCTTTTTCTCTTCGTTCCAGAGCGGCAGAATTACTTATTGATATGCACCGCTAAGATAAGCAGCGCCAACTGTTGCAATCTGTTGAGCAGGTATAGCCGAGGATAACTTAGCATATTGTGCACTACCAGAAAGTTCCAGTTGCTCCACAGCAAATCGGAGAGGTTCCATGATTTGTTTTTGTTTTTCAAACATTTTTGAACAGGACATAAGAAATTTCATATTTTTCCAAATATTGTCGTTCAATTTTGAGTTTTTCTCTCTATTATCATTTGTTTCTTTACTTTTATAATAAAATTATACATCTATTAATATTTCCTGTACGTTCAAAAATTCACCTAATACACAAAATAAATTGCAATGAAAAAGTTTTAAAATTTATCAAAATCTAAATATTCAAAAAATATCTTTGGTTATCATACAATTATAAATAGACTCTTTATCTAAAAAGAGAAAACTTCTCTAACCGATCCGTTTTCTCTTCCAACACATTTTACAACCTAATTTGCACTAAACCACTCTTTCAAAACCCCAACACTAACATTCACAGCCTTAGCTATTTTTTCTTCACTAATTCCCATCCCCCTGAGAACCTGTGCAGTTTCTCTTGCCTGTTCTATTCTTCCTTCAATTCTTCCTTCTTTTTTTCCCTCATTTAAAATTTGCTTCGCCTCATATTCAAGAACCTTTCCACCCATAATCGATGTCACTCCTTCCTTGACATTATCATACTTCTGCGCAAGATGATTAACGACTTTATTTGACATTTCTACAATCATCTTTTTTGTATATACACTAATGCTCCCATTTTCCAGCAAACTATCCAGACGTTTTACTATCTCCATATATTCTATTTTTAACTCTTTCAACGCATCTTCATCAAGTTCATACTCTTGAAAACGAGATTCATGGGAGAAAATATAAAACGGAATCAGAAACAATAATCCCTTTTCAAAAATATCATCAATACTATATTTCTGTGCCTTCATCACCGGAACGTCAAAGCTATTCATCCCTCCCGGAGTTTTTATCTCGATCTTCATCTTATCGGGAGTTGCTCCATTTGAACGAAGGAACAAAATAGCCGAACGTGGTATTTCTACTTTAAGTACATTATTCTCCAGCTCTCCCTGATCCAAAGCAATCTGTGTGGCATATTCAAAAATCCTTATCAACATGCTGCTATCCGCAGTACTCTGACATTCGAGCAAAAATTTTGTTTCTTTCTCTCCGATAATCTCAAAGCTGCTGTCTGTAATCCGTTTTGTTTCCTCCCCATCCTGCTGATTCACAAAATGAATCTCTGGTGAAAAAACAATCTTCTCATCTCCACGATAGTTTTCGCAAAAAATTTCATTAATTACGGGAATAATCAAACGGCTGCAATCATTGAGCATTGTGCGAAACACATCATCATATGGTGTATTTACAACAAAACCTTTTGCCATCAATGCTTCTCCAATCTAAATCAAATTTGAACTACGATATCCCTCCGAGCACTCGTGAAGTCATATCCAAAAAATATACCCTCCAAACTCTCTTAACTTAACTCTCATCGGGATACACAGACTTCATCTGATAATGCACAAGTTTAATTGCCTATAGTATATCATATCCCATTACTTATTTCCACTTTATTTTTCAACCCTTCAACAATCTTTCAAAATTTTCTGTTTTCATATCAATCCTGTGCATAATTACTCCACAATTTCTTACATCACAATCCTTCCTTACACCTCATCTCTTACCTTACCTCACTTCGCTTCATTTCAGTTTCATTTTACTTTCTCATCTCTCCTATTTCCCCAAACACCCTTGCATAAGAATCCCTGTTTTTCATCACCAGTTCTACATCCCCTCCTGCATGAACAATCACCTTTTCCACAATCTGCCCTATCATTTTTGAATCATACTCCGTCAACACCTCTGCTGTCCGCAATTCATCCTGAACCTTCTTCCTTGCCTCCTGCTCTTTCTCCTTTGCTTCAATTTTTTCCCTCTTTCCCTGAATCTTCTGTTCCAACACCTCAGCCTGTTCCTGATGCTGTTTCTGCATAGCAAGAAATTCTTCTTTCGTCATTTTTCCCTTTTTATACTGCTCATACATTCCCCCTTTTTCCGCCTTATGTTTCAAAAGCTGCTTTTCCAGTCCTTCTTTTTCTCGTTTCAGTTTCTCTATCCCCTCCATCCTCTCTTCACGACACACCCTGGCTCCATCCAACATCGCCTGTCCCATACTTCTTATTGCTGCCAATACACAATTTTCTACCTTATCAATAGCTTCATGCGTACCCTCAACCACAATCCATTCACTGCTTGGATTATTCTTTATCACATTCTTTCCAACTTCCATACAGCTTCGCATATTAGAAATCATCTTCCCCGTATAGCGCTCATCCCGGATAATTTTTCTTACTGTACTTTGAATCCAAACGGCTTTTTCCTCTATAAGCTTCTTATTATAATAAAGTCCCTTGGCTTTTTTATACTCGGCTGGGCAAGGAATCCCCTGTTCATTTAACCATTTGGCAATCTCTGTTGTGGATCTTCCCTGCACTGACATCATAAAAATTACTCTAATCACCCATCTGACCTCTTCATCCACAAGTAAATGATACTTGTCTGCCGGATCTTTCCGATACCCATAAAAAGCAACCCCATTGAGATATTCTCCCCGCCGTTCCCGTGTTTTTCTGGCACTTTTCACCTTCACAGAAATATCCTTGCTGTACATCCCATTAATTAAATTGCGGAACGCCAGTTCCATTCCTCCTGTCGTCCCGCGATAATCCTGGCTGTCAAAATGGTCATTGACGGATAAAAATCGAATATCGAATACCGGCAAAATCAATTCCAGATAACTGCTTACTTCCAGATAATCCCGCCCGAAACGGGATTAATCCTTAACCACGATACACCCAATCTTTTTCAATTTCACCATCCGCATCATTTCCTGAAAGCCTGGGCGTTCAAAGGTAGTTCCGGTAATATCGTTATCACAATAAATATCATAAACCTGTATCTCCGGCATCTGCGAAGCAAAATCCTTCAGCATCTGAATTTGCGTACCGATTGAATCCGCCTCGATTTTCTGCTCGTTCTCCACAGAAATCCGAACATAAAGCGCTGTCTGGAATACTTTCTTTGGTGCAATCATCATTTCCAACGAATTTTCCGTATTTATAAGCGTTGTAGCAGTTTGGGTTCAAGTTTTAATATATAGTAATTTTTTCAAATTCTATGAGACCTTGATATTATGCGGAGTTATGAGATAACGAGTTCATTTCGGCATGTATATGAGTATATTATACTTACAATAGGAAAAAAGCAAGAGATTACAGACATTACTATTATATCAAAACAAAATACTTGACGAAGAAAACGTAGATATTATAAAGAGTTTTATGGCTTTATTAAAAATTCAACTGTCAAAGACCCGATTATGCCATAGGTTGAGATTCCTTTCTACAACTATATTACTTGAAAATTAATGTATTGATGTACTAGCTGGTTGGCGGCATTATAGCGTTTCTCCTTTACCGCTTCCCCCAGACTGTTGGTTTCCTGGATCTGGTTCCCCCTGCTGTCATAGCGGTAGGTAGTCCCGCCTTAAGGATTTTGATCCTAAATTCCCAAAAGATTCATTAGTGAAAATCACTCATACATTTATGTTTTTTCCTTTATCTTCATAGTTACAATTTAATAAATTTATATAATATAAAACTCGCATTATATAATATATACTTCTCAATTATTTTTACTTTATATATTCCGGGGAACAAATGAACTTTATTATAATTATAGTAACCTCCAACTTTTACATCACAAGCTGGAAACAAATATAATTCATCATCAAAAACTTTGTATTCTACTCCTGTTTCACTATAGTCATCATTGGAAATTTTTCTAACATTTTCAATAAGTATTTCTTCATCAAATTCTTCATCCATATAATTTAACCTGTTGTGCTACTTACATAATTCAAACAGCATAATCTGATGACAGGGCTAAAAAAGCCCAAAAAGTCC
>ERZ808037.2081-NODE-2081-length-11020-cov-4.407018_pt1 | contig 11020 bp, 15 predicted proteins | sample MGYA00380190_ERZ808037 | MGnify/ENA primary metagenome ERZ808037 (study PRJEB31490, sample SAMN06133399) | mouse gut metagenome | isolation source: J9 | host: mice | place: China: Chengdu | collected 2015-05 ...
TTGGAATCCAATACTCCGTTTCTGCTTCCTGACGAAATATCAGATGAGGCTTTATCACATTTCCCTCATTGCAAAAAGCCGTGTAAATACAAGCCATGTGCAATGGATTGATTAAAATCTGTCCCTGTCCGTATCCGCTGTCTGCCAATTGTATTTCTGTTTCAATATTTTCCGTATTCGAAAATTGAGACTTCGCCATGACAATTTCAAATGGCAATTCCTCCTGAAATCCTAAATCCAGCAAAGATTCCTTCATTTCTTCTGCGCCGATTTTTAACGCTGCTTTTGCAAAATAAATATTATCAGAATAAATCAATGCGTTTTCCAAAACAACCGGATTATAAGTATGGAGGGTTGTCACATAATACGAACCCCATGAGGCGTCTTTCTGCCAACTCAATCCTACATTTCCATAATCTTCATTGGGATCAATTGCCCCTGACTCTAACCCGACTGCCGCAGTAATCGGTTTAAATACAGAACCCGGACACCATACCTGCCGGAAACGGTTATACATTGGCTTATTTTCATCCTCATTCAATGCAGCCCATTTTTCGTTGGACAATCCCAAAATGAAATCATTGCTATCATAAGAAGGTGTACTTACCAACGCCAGCACTTCCCCTGTGTACGGATTCATCGCTGCAGAACAGCTTTTGTCAATCTGAAATTGTTCATATAAAGCCTTTTGGAGCGCAGAATCGATTGTCAATCTTATGTCTTTCCCGTTTTCTACCATACGGCAGGCAAGTTCCTCTTTTTCATTCCCATCCGAATCCGCAATATAAATACGGTATCCATTCTGTCCTTTTAATTCCTTTTCAAACAATCCCTCTGCTCCGCTCCTCCCAATTACGCTGCTTGCAGTATAGCCTTCTCCTGCATGTTTTTCCAAATCCTCTGCTGTCACATTCTGAACATAACCAACCAGATGTGCCGCCGCATCCTTCAACGGATATGACCTTACCTCTATATCAGAAATCAGAACCCCCGGTATCTCCAGCAGTTGTTGCTGTCTTTCATACTCTTTCAGCGCTTCCTCATCCGGCTCTAAAGACATCAATTCTATTTCTTCCACTTTCCGCAAGGTTTTAATCGGAACAAAGAAATCATCCTTTACCCATTTTGCCGACAATTTCTTCTCTATTTCTTCCGGCTCCATGCCCAACAGATCTGCAATCTGTTTTACAGAATCATCCCGATTTTCTAATCTTCCCGGCACGATCCCCACAGAAGACGCAATGCCTTTCCCAGCAAGGACAAGCCCATTCCTGTCTAATATTTCTCCCCGCTCTGCCTGTGTAACGGACACCCGTACTTTATCCGCTTCTGATAGCCCAGGATAAATCAGAGAATCCATCCATACCAGTTTAATCTTCTTGGCTGATTTGCCCGGAAGCTTCCACATCAATCAACTGATACATAGCTGTATAATTCTGTTCTTGAATGTAACCCACTTATTTCAGCAACACTTCTTCCGGTGTTGTCCTGTCTTTTCTTTTCCCAATGAATTTAGTTGCACATAAAGTTATTGCGCTAATTCCCATACATATCATAAGTACCCATAAGATTCTATTTTTTCTTCTCCTACGCTTACTTTTCCTTTTCACATGAGCCTCCATTTATTCACTTTCTTTTCTCCACTGTTTCTAATTCTTACAGCAGTAAGATTTGTTTTAAATATTACAACAGTAAGATTTAAAAGTCAAGTAGGTTATGTGCTGCTTATGATAATCTCACCGCATCCATAATCAATAGCTGATTCCTTTTCTTTTTAGACTATCCATAGAACATACTGGCTACTCTGGCTTTAGCGTAACCCTGATATGTGTTCCAAGCAGATTGTCTAAGCAACCGAAACACCGACACACCCTCCGGGAGTGTCGAAAGACAAGAATAGCAAACAGAACACGAACCAACCGGAACGAATTTCACTTAGATGACAAGGAGCAGTATATCCTTGACGGGAATCCGGCATGAAAAGCAAATCGGCTTTTATCCGGAAGCTGATTCTATACGGATATGTCTATGACGTGGATTACATTTTTTGCGGGAATGGGGCTTTTTGAAAGCCTTGTCCCCGACAGCATACCGCTGACAGAAGAACAATTAGCGGTCAAACAATGAACCCGTACCACTATGTGTACTGCCATCATTTTCTGTATATGTCGAAATAAAGCGAGGTTCACGCTTTGTGCAATGATAAAACCGCATCAATATATCTACAGCATCCTCTTTCATCTCTATTCCTAGTCGAACTGCTAATTCCTGCTGAGCCTCGGGCAAATCAAAGTCAATATCTTCGGCATTTTCTATGTGTTCCTCAAAAACTTCTTTTGCAAACTCACTAAGACCATCCCTGTTTTGATATTCATCTTCATCTAAATAATCCGACCAATAGGGACAATTTACCATGAATTCAAAAAACTCTTTTAGATTATCCGCTATTCTGCCACATTCACCTTCACTTCCCCAAAAACCTATTGAGCCGTCTTCCAGTAAAATATATTCACTTCCATTGCCTTTTTTGGCAAATGTTTTCCCAGAGATATTGTAAGTCAAGTGACCAAATTCGTCCTCCGGTGTCTTGAATTCCGGAAGAACCTCTATATCGCAAACATCACACAGCAAATCCGACAAGTCACTGTCCTCGCGCAGCATTTTAATATAATCCATTTTTATTCCCATCTGCGCGCTGCGGCGCGCACTTAAATCAATAGTTGAATACGCATTTTTATTCAACCTTGTTACCTCCTGTTTAAGTCGCGATGTATCGTCTTGTTACTGGAAAAATTATACCATGCCCATTTACGTAAAAACAATCCCCGTTCTACGTCCCTTGACAGTCTGGATAGTCGGAACGGGCGTAGAATGGGGATTGTTTTTCGTCATTAGGTATGATATATTTTCCTCAATACAAACCGATAAATCGGGATTTGAAAGGAGAGCGAAAATGGAAATTACAGAACAGTTTGAAACAGAAATCAAACCTTTCTACTGGGTGAAGCTAAACACAGGCGCATCTGTCTGTTTAACTGTAGGTAAAGGATACCTACAAGATATTTTTGATGCTCGTGCGGACGATGGTTTCATAGGTAATGGCTATGATTGGGCTAGTTTGGCTCATGCGTTTTTGAACGAGAAGTGTCCAGAGTTACGAGAAAAAATCACCTTTGACCCCGAAGCAGATATGTTCTGTGCCAATTCAGAAGACAAAGAAACGTTGGCAAACTTTATTCTTCTTTTCAAGAAAGCGTGTGAAGATAAATCCTTAATTTCGGATATATTTAGTAGGACTGAATGGGACGAATATTAATTAAGAAAGAGAAATAAAATTCCTGATTTGCGGAAAAGAACCATAATCCAATCACCGCCGGTATCATATAGCCAATGCCCGTACCAAATGCCGCCCCCCTTAATGCCCATATGAAACGGCACCATAAAAATATAGTCCAGTAAAATATTTACGATTCCTGCACTTACGCCAAGCACCATACCCATTCCGGGGCGTCTGATACTATACGGAACCATCGACATAAATAGTATGGCAGATTTAATAATTTTAATATGAACTATGCTCCGATATAATTAACAAAATAGCGGTAGTATCATAGCTGAAATTCTTATTTTATCTCGGATTTTCTGAAAACTAAGTGTGTTGCTGTCAGCGAAATAATGATCACCGCTGCTGCAAACACCGCCGACAATGCAAGTGTTCTGTTATCACTTGTTTGTGCAAGGCTAAAACAAGTCAGCCGGAAAACACTCTCTCTGATGAAGTTTCTAAGGATATTGCAGGACACAAAGCTGAACACAACCGTTACAGCTATTCCCGATGTAACTTTTTTGAGGGCAAAGACAATAAACATAACGATACAGATGTTGGCACATATCTGCAATAGGACTACCAGCAGCCAAACAAAATCCGTAACAGAAAATATGCTACTGTCAAACCTATATTTAACAGCAAATCCAATAACTGTTGCGAAAACATAGGTTAAATGCAGCAGCGCTGCCATAATAACGGCTGTAATAGTTCTTGTAATAAACACTGAAAAACGGCTGTACCCTGCCTTTATCTCATTATGTATTGTTCGGTTTAGAAAATCATTTCCTGCAAACCAAGCAGTAACAAGTGAAATGATAAACATAAAAGATGTATCGCAAATCGAAAGAGAAAACACCGTTGCTGTATCAAGATTTTCCGGGAGTTTAAGAAGTCCAAGGAAAAATCCTGCTGCTGCAAGAACAACCGCCGCAAGATACATGATAATAAATCTTTTCGCTTTGTATTTTTCAATGATTAGCTGATTATACATTGCTGTCACCTCCCGTAATGCTAAGGAAGTATTCTTCAAGGCTTTGCCCCGTAACGGAAAGTTTTTCGTCAAGTTCATCATGGGTGATCGACTTGATTATCCTCCCCCTGTGGATAATATAATAATCAGTGGCAAGCAGATAAAGCTCATTAAGGATATGACTTGACAGGAACAGTGTTACGTCATTTTCCTCATTCAGCCTTTTGAGCAAGCTGCGCAGTTCGGATATGTTTTTAGGGTCAAGACCGTTTATCGGCTCGTCAAGTATAAGCAGCCTCGGCTTGCCGACAAGAGCCATTGCTATGCTAAGTCTTTGCTTCATGCCCATAGAGAATTTTCCTACTTTCTTATCCTTAACCTCGGTCAGTCCCACCATTCCAAGTAGCTTATCACATATTTCCTTGTCGGAATTGCCGATAAGGATACGCTGTAATTCAAGATTACGGTAAGCGGAGTATTCCGGATAAAGGGCAGGAGCTTCAATGGTGCTGCCGATATGTCGGCGCATTTTCAGAATATCGCATGGTCTATTCTTCCCGAACAGCGAAAAATCACCGTTTGTCGGGTAAAGCAGCCCTGTCAGCACTTTCATCAGTGTAGTCTTACCTGCGCCGTTCTCACCAATAAAGCCGTATATATGCTTATTTTTAAGACGAATGCTTACATCATCAAGCGCAAGGAAATTTCCGTATTTTACGGATATTCCGTGTGTTTGCAGGATAATGTTTTCCATTTTGCAACCCTCCTTTCATTATCCAAATGTGCGTTTAATTTCGTCACGTTCTCTTTGCGTTTCCACCCAATTCTCCACATATCCGCAATCGCAGCAGACATAGCGTATAACCGGGATTTTTTTCATCAATGTAAAGGTCGAAGTATAAATATTGTTCCCGCTGGCATGACGGTTTTGGTTATCGGGAACACGAACAATATTTTGTGAGCTGCATTTAGGGCAGCGTTTTGTATTTTTCATGGTATTATATCCTCCTTACAACAAGTGATAAGCTTAAAACTTCAGCTATGACAATGCAGAGCAAAACCCATATACTTACAGCCCACATACCGATAAGCCCTGCAACCAAAAACATAATCAACGGTACAACATATTTTCGCGGGTGGTGCCATAAATCATTTTCAATCTTCCAGTTACGGACGGGACAAAACCACTCCAACAGGACAGACAAAACAGCACTTTGCAGCGCGATTATAAGCGCAGTAATGATTTCTGTACTATTTACGCTGCTTTTGCCTATTTGCCAGCTAATCAGATACACACTATTTACCGCCATATTGACAGAAAAGATAAAAAAACAATAATTCGTGCAAAAGCGTTTTTCCTGTCCCGGCAGTGTTCGGACTGCCTGTTCTAAACCGTGGTCACAGGAAAGCAATATATAGATTGGGGTATTCGGGCATAGAACGGCAAACCCCAGCGGCATAACATTTACTCCCTCAAATTGCCCTAATAGGAATGGCATGACACCAGCGATCACACACAATCCGGCAGTATTCAAAAGATAGTTTTTGTTTGTTATTAGATAGCGCAGCAAATATAAAAATATGCTTCCTGTCCCTTTTGTGTGTTTGATTAGAAGTTTTGCCGATACCGGGTGATAGAAAACGTAAGCGTCTACTTTCAGTAACCTTAAAAATAAAATGAGCATACTTGTAAACGCAATAAAACAAATAATCACCGCTTCCCGCACAAAAAATATAGGCGCGAAAATTGCTCCACCCCATAAAATGAAAACAGGCAGATATTTTTTTCTCCAATGATGCGAAGCTTCATTTGTCATGGTATACCATGCAGCAGCCGTAAAACAGCTATTACAGGCACAGAGCAAGGACGCGGCAATTTGCGGCACACTCCATTCATGTACGGCGAAGAACAAAGCCAGCACAAGAAATGTTTTGGTAATCAACGTATAGCTGGTAAATACCAGTACAAGAGAAAATGTCATTTCCCTGTTCCGAAATGGCAGCATAAACAGTCCGGTCAAACGGTCTGCATTTCCCGAAGAATTAAGAGTCTGCCACATGATACCCATTGAAAAAGCCGTAGCTGTCAACAAGAGAATAGACGGTGCAATCTCTATCTCAATTCCTGCGGTATGGATAGCAAGAAACAGGATAATGCAGGCAATAAGGCTTTTTACAGTACGTTCATACTTTGCGCCGAAAAGCTGTTTTGAGAGGTTTTGAAAAATAATCATTCTTTTAATACCTCCCGTATTTTCTCTGCTTTGATTTCCTGTCCCGCAAAACATTTTTTTATCTGCCCTTGTTCTAATACCGCTACCCGGTCGGACGTAAGGCAGATGCTTTCAAGAATATGGGACGAAAAAAGGATTGTTCCATATTGCCGATAGCTGCCGATCTGCCGGTACAGGTATTCGGTACTCTGAAAATCAAGCCCGTTCACAGGCTCGTCCAATATAAGCAGTTTTGGCTTCAAGGCAAAAGCTGTAATTAAATAAGCCTTTTTCAGATTTCCCGTTGACAGTTCTTTCAGCAAAACATCGGTGTATTCTTCAAAGTGAAAACCATGTATCAATTCATCAATATCCGATAACTTCCTGCCGTAAGACGCTGCCACATAGGAAGCATACTCGCGGAATGTAAAAAACTGAAAGGAATGATCTTCGGCAAAAACAACATACCGTTCTTTCTTAAATTCCCGGTCACGGAATAGAAGCGGTTTTCCCTGCCACCAAGCAGCTCTTACTTGAAAAGTGTTAAGCAGCCCGGAAAGCGTTTTGATAAAAGTGGTCTTGCCAGCCCCGTTCAATCCGATCAGCCCTATCACTTCATTCGTCCCCAGCTCCATAGATAATTTTTCAAGAACAGGCTTCCCCGGCGTATACCACACACTCAAATCGTTAAGAACAAGCATTTTCCCGTTGTTCATTATGTTACCCCCGTTTGTCTTTGTCCTTTTTCTTTTTCAAAATTGAATAAGCAGACCATAGAAATACGATACCCAGCAAGGCATACAGGGCGGCAAATGAAATATTTGCCTTCACGGCACTAACAGCCGCAGCAGCCAGCCAGACAATACCCAAAATCAATCGAAAATAAAAATGACGCATAAGATAACCTCCATTTCGTTTTGTGTGTAAGTTTCTGTTACAGTCATAGCATACTGCAAAAGCGACATTTCTTCCGCTTTGTCCATAATCGGCAGGTTTTTGTCCATGAAAAAACAGACCGCCGGCATGGACGGTCTGCTTTCCCGATAGATTAATTATGCCTTTACTGCTTCAAAAGATAATGTGACAACAGCGCGGAATATCTGATTGCTGTATTCTGTTTCGACCGTCCCGTCATAGCGTTCAGCGGCGGCACGGACGCTTTGAAGTCCCCAACCGTGCAAAGTTTTATCCGCTTTGGAAGTCTGCAAACTTCCGTTCATTTCGGCAGGTTTATCACTGCACCCGTTTTCCACCTTGATCACCAGCATATCATTTATGCGGCGGATTGTTAAATTGACAAAGCGAAATCCAGCTTCCTCATTTTTTACCGCTTCAAGGGCATTATCCAAAAGATTACCTAAAATCGCAACCAGGTCAACACTTTGTATATTGGTGCGGCGTGGAAATTCAATGTTTGTACCTGTCTGTATATTTTGGGAAGCAGCAAGGGCAATCTTGCTGTTGATCAGATAGTCTACGGCTTCGTCGCCTACCCATGCTGTCTGTGTAAATTCCTGTATTGGAGAACGCAGATTTTCAATGTAGCGGGCGGCTTCCGTTGTATGGTTTTTTAACAGATAGTGATACACTGCATCAATATGATTTTGGAAGTCATGGAACAATTTTGCGTTAGCGGCATAAACATTTTTAAGGGTCTGATAGTCATGCGCCAATAACGCACTTTTTTCTTTTTCAAGCAGCATAATCGTTTTTTCCATTTCATATTGGTGGTTAAGGTTGAAAAATAAGATTGCTACAAGGATTAGCATTGAGAAGATAATCCAAGTTGTAAGCCTCTCGTCACTTATAGGTACGGTATTCTGCCCGGATAAAAGAACGGCTCCCAGCAAACCAGCTATTGCAATTCCGGCTATTATCCGTGGTGATAGATTTTCATTTCTTTTATGCGATTTCACAGTAAGAAAGGCAATTCCCAGCATAAAGAGCCGGACAATCCAAACTGCCGCTATAGATCCATTTGACCGCATATCAAGAAAACTGTCTGATTGAAAGATAACCCCCAGCCCGGCCGATAGAATAAATTCCCACAAAGCAACCGCTGCTTCATAAAAGAAAATGAGAAACAGGCTCATCCTGGGCTGCGCCGCATATAGATAATATGCAATCAGTATTACAAAAATCATTTCTATACCCGTCAGATAAAATTGTTGAATGGGGAAACAGGACAACGCGGTAATAAAGGCTGCTGTACACACAGAAATAACGCTTGCTTTTAGCCTGTTTCCAGCTGATTGCTGCAATGTTATAACAAGATACAGCCCGAAAAATATCCGCAATCCATTTGTAAAAAAGAATGAAAGTATCTGATACCAAGTCATCATATATGCGCTCCCCAAAACCTGTTTATCTGCTTTTTTACTTCCTGCAAATGAGAACGGCTGATTGGAAGTGTTTCACCATTTTTGAGATATGCCATGCTGTCACTGATTTTCATAATCTGTATGATATTTACGATATAACCCCGGTCAATGAAAATAAATTCCTGTGCTTGCAGTTCATCAAAAACCTGTTGCAAACTTTTTCTAACTTTCGATATTCCCAAACGCGAACATATCATAGAATTTTTTCCACCGTCACGCTGGATATAGAAAATGTCTTTGTAAGGTATTTTTTCCATGCGTCCGGCAGCTTGAATGATATACTCCTTGCCAGCCTCTAACTCAATCAGTTTTGCAGCGTCTACCACCGCGGACACCAGACGATTACTCAGGTCACTTTTTGGCACATAACGAAAAATAGAAAGCTCAAAAGCGTCAATCGCATATTCGATATGCGACGTGATAAAAATAATCTTTACATTTGGTAAATGAGGTTTGATCTTTTCAGCTAATTCCATGCCTGTCATTCCGGGCATTTCTATATCAAGCAAAATCAAATCATAGAAAAAATGGTCGTCTGTAATATCAAAAAGAAGATTGCTGCTTTGTGTATAAGTTGCAATCTCATAACCTGTTCCGCAAGAGCGCAGACAGTCTTTCACAACATCCCCATGAGATTTGACAGCTTCCTTATCGTCGTCACATATCGCTATCTTTATCAATGCGTTCACCCCGTTTCTTGCATCTTCCGTCAGCGGGCTTTTCAACGTCCTTTGGTATCAACCACAAGCGGCTGAATTTTGCCACGCCCGGTATGCGGTTTTCCTCACATAGCTTTTGCACCCGTCTTTCTGAAATGCCCCATTTTTTCGCCGCTTCCGGGGCAGAAATATACTCTAACATTTTTATTCACCCTTTCGCTAATCTCTATCAGTATAATTATATGCGTCTAGCCGAATAAATGCAAGATTCATTCTCTATCTTTTATAATTATTTAGGCCAACCAGTGTAACTGTGTAGACGTATTCTTTTAAAAAAGTAAACTGTACAATACAATAGGGTGAACAAATATGTCAAAAAGACCAGTACCACGATATGATTTTAAGGCTTTTGGGGCTGCAATCAAGGCTGCACGGACAGGACGCAGGGAATCCAGAAAGAAAGTTTGCGATGAGATGTTTATCTCACCTCACTACCTTGCGAACATTGAAAACAAGGGGCAGCACCCAAGTTTGCAGATATTCTTTGAGCTTATGCTCCGCTACAATATTTCCGTAGACCAGTTTCTCTTAGACAAGCCAGCGGGGAAGGACACCCGGCGGTTACAGCTGGATGCATTGCTGGATAGCATGAGTGACAACGGGCTACAGATTGTGACCGCAACAGCCAAGAAGATTGCAGAGATAGAAAGGCCGCAGGAAATGGAGAACACATAACCCGTGTTCTCCATTTCCTGGCTGTCAACTTGACTGGCATTGTTCTTGTAATATTTTACACCTTGTTTTTATTTCCGCTTCTTCTGACGGATTCAATTCTCTGTCATTCTCCGTCATCTGATCTTCCAGGAAACCGGCATAAGCGTCCAGCAGGGCGTCCAATAACATTTCCGGCGTTTCCATAAGTTCCGCCTGATACCATTCATTCCTTTCCGGCTCCCATGCCATCAAGGTATATCCATGGCTGGTAAGAACAACTTCATAAAGCGGGTCTTGCTGAAGGTAATCGCTAAATACATTTAATACTTTCTCAAAAGTCAACATTCCTCTTTCTCCCTTCCATCAATCACAAATCAGTTCACTTTGTATGATTTCCTCTGCCTGCGCCTTTAATGTATTATGTGTATGCCTCCTTGTCTTTTCTGTGGTATGCCAGCCGCCTACATAGCGGCTTTGGCTGGCATTGGCGCTTTTTGGGGTTCTTTCTTCGGCAGGCTGCTGGCCGGGATAAACACGCCGTTTTCCATATCCTCGGCATGGATAGCGGCTTTCTTCGCCTCGATTTCAGCCTTTTTCTTTGCCTTGATTTTATCCTCGTACCGTTTCTGTGTCCCGTTGGCCTTGCGCCGGAGATACGCCTGGTGCAGCTTGTCCTTGCGTTCCTCTTTCTTCCGCAGGGCTTCCAGTTCCTCCGGCGTAAGGTTCACTTCCCCGAAATGGGGCGGTATGTACCT
>ERZ808037.2083-NODE-2083-length-11008-cov-3.015095_pt1 | contig 11008 bp, 9 predicted proteins | sample MGYA00380190_ERZ808037 | MGnify/ENA primary metagenome ERZ808037 (study PRJEB31490, sample SAMN06133399) | mouse gut metagenome | isolation source: J9 | host: mice | place: China: Chengdu | collected 2015-05 ...
CTGGGGGGAATTGTTCATGGAAATAGACATCCTGCCTATATATTCCCCTACCAGCCCAAGCATCATCATCATCATACCGCCCATAAAAACAATTGCTGCCATAATGGAGCTAAATCCCATAGGCACATTCGGATTTACCAGCTTTTTAATCACCGTGTAAATACCATATAAGAAACCGCAGACAGAACACATACAACCCACAGCGGTAGCCAGACGCAAAGGCTTCACGCTAAAAGCCGTAAACCCATTAAACCACAACTCCAAAAGTTTCCCAAACGTATAGCCCGAGGAGCCGATTTCCCTCTCTCTATGGCAAACCGATACATTACTGATTCTTTTTGTAGTGCGCAATACCAAACCAATTACGTAAGGATAAGCGTTAGTATATTTTTTCATCTCTTCCACAACAAACCGCTTCGCCGCAAAATAACTGGAAACATACAATTCCCTTGGCTTCCCCAGCATAACCCTCGCCATCTCCTCATTTACCCAGCTTCCAAAATTGCGGAACGCGGAATGCTTTTTATGCTCATATTTGGCATATACCACATCGGAACCGTTGTCAATCTCTTCCAGCAGTTTGTCCACTTCATCCGCCGGCGTCTGCCCGTCATCATCCAAGCAAACAACCACATCCCCATTCACTTGATGGAAACCGGCCATCAACGCCGCATGCTGGCCAAAGTTTCTTGCCAGATTAACCCCTTTTATCTTCTTATCCTCCCCGCAAAGCTTCTGGATAACGGCAAAGGTATCATCCGGCGAGCAATCATTGACAAGGATAATTTCATAATCATAGGATTTCCCCTGCTCTTTCATCCGATGCAGTGTCTCTTTAATCTCCTTTACCACTTTCGGCAACGTCACTTCCGAGCGGTAACAAGGAATAACAAAACTAATTCGTTTTTCCTTTTCCATAGACATAAAAAACATATCCTTCCTTTCCCCATCGGAACATTCTACATTTTCCAAAACAGCCTCCTTGACAAAACCGGCTGTTTTATAGCTTCTTATGGCCGCTTCGTTATCCGTAAACACCCGCCGCACCAACCTCTCTAAGCCCATTTGGGAAAATGCATATTCCACCGCCAGTTTCGCGGCTTCCGTGCCATAGCCTTTCCCTGCCGCATCGTCCTCCCCCAGGAAAATACCATATTCCGCCTCTTTTTTTACCCTGTCGATATCTCGGAAATACACGCTTCCTACCGGACGTATACCACATTTTTCACAAATAATAAACTGCACTGCCTTTCCCGTATGAATCATGGATTCTATCCAATGATGATGTCCCTCAGGCGTAAAATTTTCCCGATATATAAAGTGGCTCCTCACCCTCTCATTGTTGCGCCATTCCACTATCTTGTCCGTATCTTCATACGTCATTTGCCTTAGTAGAATCTTTTCCCCTTCTAACCTGACTATCCCCATACCTATCCTCCATGCCTTTGCGCCGCTTTCTGGCTCATGCATTGATTACCATTTATTTTGCTTCTAACTTATACACACCGATAATCCCGCAAATTTCATCCTCCAGTTCCGCCCTGGCCTCTATACCCTGTTCTTTAAAATAAGCTAAAATACCGTCCGTGCCTTTTTCCAATTCCGCCATCCAATATACATTGTCCTGATAGAGAAGCCCTTCTGCCATCGATGATATCCCGAAGCATTCCAGCTTCTTTTTCTGGGAAGGGCTTTTCACCAGCCATCCTCCCATAATATCATAATTTGCCAGCCCATTATCCACTCCGGCAAACATTTTTTCCGAATAAGCCGTTCCTTTATAAGGCTCTAATGGATAGGATACGGCGGAATATACATCCTGAAAATAAAAGCAGCCTTTATGCTCCCTTCCATATGCTTTCATCCCTTCATATATAGTATTGGCGGCTGCCCGGTCCGCCAACTCTTTATCGGTTCCTGCTACTTTTTCCGGTATGGCAAGCCCTGCCGTCATCATAAGCACAAAGGAAAAAAGCAGTGCGTATCTATTTCCTGCCATTTTTCCAATCCATCGGCTATCCGCCTCTTTAGATCCGCCGCCTTTCCCATCGCTGGCACATTCTACCTGAAGCATAGCCATTAAAATACACAATTCCATTAAGTATAAAGAATGGGTAATCCGCACCGGGTCTCTTCCCCTAACCAATATAAACATCCAAAGCGCAGTCCGGACCGCAAACAAAAAAATAAGGCATCCCATAGTTTTCCCCACAGGATAGGCCGCTGCTTTCCCTTTTCCTGCGTTTTTGGCCACTCCCGCTATAAAAACAGCCGCATACCCCAACATCATCATATAGTTCCAGGGATAATCGTCTGCCCGCCCGGAACCGGACGGTTCCTTATGGAATATCCGGTACCGGTATCCTTTTATGCTTTCTTTTATTCCATCCCAAAGCCGTACCGATGCCTTCCTTATTCCGTTCTGGTACTCCACCACCTTGTCCAATACAGAGGCATCCAGACTGTCATCCAATCCGAAGTTGTACTGTTCCAACAACATAGATTGTTGGCTCTTTGCCATCCCCAGCCCTTGATAAAATTCCTCATTTCCGTTATATGGGGGAATACCCTGAAAATCATACAGCTCCGTCCTGCTGTTAAAAAATTCCACGTAAGGTCTCCAGCTTCCGGAAAAAGCAGCCCGGTTCGCTGCCCATGAAATCCCCATCCCGGCCAGTATCATACCGAAAACGGCAAAATATTTCCTGTAATTTTCTTTGGAAAAAATCTTCTCTTCCCTGCACCAGCGATATACGCCTGCCACACAAATAAGGGGAAGAAGCAATTCCATCATTTCAGTCCGCAGTTGGAAAGATAAAACAGCCAAAAGGACGCTTGGCACATTTGCTTTGATAAAGCTTCCGGCCGAGTCCTCTTTTTTTGCCGTAACGAACAAAAAAGCCGCTGTTGCCGAAAGCAGGGCTGAGACCACAGTATACTGCACAAAAACCAAATGTTCCAAAAAAAGGCCGATTGCCATCAACCACTCTGCCCCTGCCAGGCAGACTTTTCCCCACGTCCGTTGGCAGAATCCTAAGCTCCTTTTTACTATCAGCCATAGGCAGCCATACTGGCACAGGCATAAAAATATCCCATACACCGGCATCCGTGGAAACACCCGGTAAACCAGACTAACAGCAAGGCTCAAGGGATACAAAATCTGTATATTATGCCCTTCCGGTTCTCCGGTATACACCCCCGCCATCAAATCTTTAATCGTCACGTCGTCGTTCAAATCGTAATAATAATCATACCGAATCCCCACGAACAGAAGAAGCAGCAGGAGCCATGCCAAAGCCACTATACAGTTCTCATACTTTTTATAAAAGTCTTTAAGCACCATAAAATTCCTTTACTTTGCCGCTAATATACAACACTTCCTCCTCCGTCAATTTATAAAACATCGGAAGACGCAAAATCCTGTCGCTTTCTTTTGTCGTATGTTTATCTTCCCCGTGGAATCTCCCGAACTTTATCCCTGCCGGAGCGGAATGCAGTGGTACATAATGGAAAACAGCCAATATTCCGTTCTCTTTCAGAAAATGAATCAATGCTGTCCTCTCTTCCAAACCTTTTGCTTTGATATAAAACATATGCCCGTTGTGGATACAGCCTTCCGGAATAACCGGCAGCTCTATCTCTCCCTTTTCTTCCAAAGGCTTTAGCTGCTCATAATAGCAGTTCCACCTTGCCAGGCGGGTATCGTTGATTTCATCCGCCAGCTCCAATTGGGCATACAAATAAGCCGCATTCATATCGCTGGGAAGATAGGAAGAGCCATAATTCATCCAACGGTATTTATCCACCTGTCCCCTGAAATATTTGCTTCTATTCGTCCCTTTTTCCCTGAAGATTTCCGCCTTCTCCACATAGCTTCCATCCCCTATCAGCAATGCGCCGCCTTCGCCCATGCTGTAGTTTTTCGTTTCATGAAAGCTAAAACAGCCAAAATCCCCTATCGTTCCCAGCGGTTTCCCTTTATAGGACGCCATCATACCCTGTGCCGCATCTTCAACCACAATCAGTCCGTGCCGCCCTGCAATTTCCATAATCTTGTCCATCTCACAGCCTACCCCTGCATAATGCACGACAGCAATGGCCTTGGTTTTCTCCGTAATGGCTGCTTCTATCAAATTTTCGTCAATGTTCATTGTATCCGGACGTATATCTACAAAAACGGCTTTCGCCCCCCGCAGCACAAATGCATCTGCCGTGGAAACGAACGTATAAGAGGGCATAATGACTTCATCCCCCGGCTGGATATCCGCCAGCAGCGCTGCCATTTCCAACGCATGGGTACAAGATGTGGTAAGCAGGCATTTGGTTGTTTTCGTCTTCTCCTCTATCCACTGGCTGCATTTTTGAGTGAACGTACCGTCACCGCAGATTTTTTGGTTTTCCACCGCCTGGCGCATGTATTCCATTTCTTTTCCCGTAAAAGGGGGCACATTAAAATTAATCATAGCTGTTTACCTATTTCTTTCTGTATATTTTATAACTACTGTTTTCAAAAATACATGTATAATGGTTCTTAGCAATATAATCCAAAATCAAATCCGTTTTCTCCCCTTCCACTATACCCTTCCCCGGCTCATTGTGCAAGATAATATCCGGATTCCATTCCAATTCCAGAAGTGCCTTATCCAACGCCCCATAAGTATTGCTGGGTATTTCCGGCCAGGTGGTAAAAATAGCGGAGGGCACATCCAAAATATAACTCAATCCCGGGGCATCCCCCCACAACAGAATCGGCTTAACCCCTACCTCATTTTCTCCACAGAAATCAATCAATTCCGTAAGGCTTTTGGCATTTTCCTCCGTCGTATACATCCCCTTTAAAACAGGGCTGTTTTCGACCGTACTATTGCGCTCCTCCCCATATATCCCATCCCGGAATACATAATTGCATCCGAAACCAATCCCCTGTACCAAAGTCATAAAAAGAATCAGCGCCACGAAAGCCTGCCACGGAAAGTGCCTGCTGTCTCCCTTGGTCCTTTGCCATATATGGCAGCATACCCACAATGTATAAGGCGCAAGGAAAAACAGGTTGTTCATATTCTGATACGTATAGTTATTGCTCCCAAGCGGAGTAATCAAAAGGATAACCAAAGCTGCCGCCGCCAGCACGCGCCCTTTTTTCCCTTCCGGCGCAAATCCTCCCAGCCCTGCTATACAACATATAAGGGTAAGGATTAAAAACAGCATCATCCATTGGAATACACAGCCTTCGTTATAATACCGCAGGGAAAACATCCCCCTCCCCCAGTAAAAGCGGAGCAGGATTAGAATGCCTGCGCCATAAAGCAATTTTTTTGCCCCTTCATACTTTCCTTTACGAATATAAAACAAAAGAGAGCCGGCAACAATGCAGGGAACCATATATCCCATCCATTTAAGCCCGGCCACATAAGCCGAAACTGTGGATAATACCATGCTTGCCAAAGTATAATCCGAAGCCTCCCCCGTCATCCCAAACAGGCTTTCCATCATGCCGAAAAATGCGCCGCCGCCATATTTTAATCCAATCACCATCAATACGCTGCCAAGCCCGGCAAGATATCCGGCAAGGCACCATCCCGTCCGTTTTGCGGTCACAGCCAAAGCGTCCTTATTCAGCCATCCGTTATACCAGACCACCACAATCAGCGCCGCTTCCGCCAAATTAGGGAAGCGCACCATTACATTCCATCCAAGGCAAAGCCCTGCCAAGAGCAAATACCCGTTTTTATTTTCCAACAAACCCTTACACAGCAACAAGCTTCCTGCCGCAAAAAAGAAATATGTCAGATAATTATATAATATGGTAGTAGGGCACCAGCATAAACTAAGGGCAATTACCTCTCCGGCAAAAACCATCCACGCAGGCAGCCATTTGGACATGATATAATAGCAGACCAAAGCAATGGCCGCCGCCAATAGCCCGGTATAAATATTCATTCCAAGAAGGGTATCCCCCATCGGAAGCTTCATCAAAAACGCCCCTGCCACATTTGCCAGATAGGTGGCCAACACCCACGTAATATCCATCCCGTCCATAAAACGGTAATATCCCAGCGAATAGGTCGTGTCCGAAATATCAATTCCCTGACGGACAAGGAGCAGGGGATAAATAAGGAGTATCGCAGGGAATATTATTTTTTGCAAGACTCCCTTTCCTTTATGCAGTTTTCCGTCCGCTGCCGCAATCATTTCCATATCTTTAAAACCTCTTACCGGAACTCTTTATCCAATTTGTTTATCCAGGCAACCCCTTTCCACTTTGCCAGATACCTTCCGGCAAAACGGAAAATGTTCAGCCTGATGGCATCAATAAAACTTCCTGCAATATAAACAATCAAAACCGATGCCACCAAGTGAAAAAGGAAACCGGCTATGCCGGCTCCGGCCACCGGCCCTATGAAATCTTCTACCCAGCCGGTCCATACATTCCGGATGTCAATATGTTCATGGAATAGATATACCCCGAACGTAAGCGGGGATAATTTACATATCCATTCCGATATTTTCCCTTCCGGAATCTTTATATGGCCAAAAGCCCCAAACAGTGCTACTGCCCCTACCAGACACAGGATAAAATTATAATGGTAGGGCACATCCATATAATAAGTCAGACGTCCTGTGCGGATATGAATTAAATAAGAACCGGTTCCTATGGCGAAAATCGCCAAGGCAGAGCCCACATAAATTCCCCATGCCTTTCTTGCATCCTCCATCCATCGGCATCCATAAAGCCTGATATATGCCGCAACAAGATAAACGCACAAAAACCAGCCAAAGTCATAGCCGAACCTATCCATAGCCAGCGGCGCCGGCACTATGCTTTTTTCCCCGCAAAAGAGCAAGAGCAATCCGGCTATCGTAATTTGTATCTGCCTCTTGCTCATCGCTTTTACTGCCGTATTCAACACAGGGGTAAACAAGTACAGAAATACATAAGAAGAAGCGAACCAATAATGTTCCGTCTGAAGAGGCAAAAGATATTGCAGCGCCCTGTAACCGCCTTCCCCGCTCTTTATGAATATCCCTGTACCCATCATAATCAAAGGTATTACAGCCGCATAAAAAAACACCTGGCAAATCAAAACAAGGACCCTTTTTACCTTAAACCCTGCTTCTACTAAAAAATAGCCGCTAATTAACACATAAACGTTTACGGCTACAATGCAAAAGGACTCTGCCAACATCCCCAGAAAGCGGTTGGTTCCCCCTTCGCCCCCTGCGGTCAGCAGCATCCCCGTATGATTCAAATAATGTAGAGTAACAACCATCAGCATGGCTATGATGCGAAGCAGTTCATAATTTGCCTGCCTTCTCGCCGGAAACCTTTCCTTCCCCATAAACTTCACCTGACCCTTAACCCTTGCTATTTTTAAATATCAAAAGCTTGCTGAATATATAATTGGAAACAATCACCACAACATTACATATGAATTTGGCAATCATATTATGAATCCCCGCCAAATCCACCATGACATACATAATAGCAAGCTCCATCACCCCGGTTACAACCCTTGCGCCCACAAATGCGGAAAATTCTTTCCAAATGCCGCCTTTATCCTTTACCTGGCTTTTAAATACAAAAGTGCGGTTCGTCCAATAGGCGAACAAAACCGCAACCACCCAGGCAAAAGATGTGGCAATCAATACCAATGCTACTTTTTCGTCATCGGCATGCAATACCCATGCAGCCAACGCATAGGCAGCCATATTCACCACAAACGCAAGAAACCCGAAAAACAAATAATTGACGGCCTCCTCATATTTTTTATACATATCCCATGCAAACTTTATCATTATTTTCCTCATTTCCGTACTGTTTATCTGTTCTTCCTTGCCGGGCTCACCGCCTCTTTCGTATAAACAATATCTTTACTATCCTTTTTAACGTACTTTGGACACATGCCCCTCTTCCACCCGGTAAACAATATCACATTTTTCTATTGTCTGCAGCCTATGGGCAATAATAAGCAATGTCTTACGCCCGTGGAGATGATTGATAGACTCCATAATCGCCGCTTCCGTATCGTTGTCCAATGCCGAAGTGGCTTCATCCAGTACAAGCACTTCCGGGTCTTCAAACAACGCCCTGGCAATGCCTATCCTCTGCCGCTGCCCGCCCGACAAACGGATACCCCGTTCCCCGATGCCCGTATCCAGCCCTTCCGGCAATCCCCTTACAAACTCATCCAGCTGCGCTTCCTTCAGCGCCTGCCACACCTTTCCGTCATCAATGTCTTCATCCGCACAGCCAAAAGCTACATTTCGCCGTATGGTCGAATCAATCATAAAAATCGTCTGGGGGATATAACCGATATTTTTCAGCCACGATTCATAATGCTCCCGTACCTCCACGCCATCTGCCAATATCTGGCCGGACTGTAGCCGTAAAAGCCCCAGCATAATATCCACCACCGTCGTCTTCCCCGCTCCCGACGTTCCTACGATACCCACCGATTTTCCTACCGGAATCAACATCGAGGCCTTGTCAAAAATCAATACTTCCGAATTGGGGTATTTATAAGTAATATCTTTTAAAAGAATTTCCTTCTTCACCGGAAGCTTCTCTACATGCTTCTTCTTCCGGTAAGCTTCCTCATCGTAATTCACGCTTTCATCCCGTATCTCCTCTTGAAGGTTATCCGTAACCCCCATGAAGAACGGCTCAAAATAAGAAATGGATGTCAAATAATTATTGATACGGTTTGCGCTGGGAATCAGACGCATTGCCGCCACCCCCAACGTAAGAAGCTGAGGCATAATCTCCGTCACCGCCGTTCCCTGGCCAATCCGCAGCATCATATACAAAATCATCCCTGCAATCGCCACCGTCTCAATCAATAGCCTTGGCGTAGCGTTATATAAATTATACCTCTGCACTGCGTTCACGTAGCCTGCCCCGCATTTGCAGTATTCGTTAATGAAGTAGCTTTCCTTATTCGCCACTTTGATTTCTTTAATCCCCATCACAGACTGGTCAATCCACTTATATAGCCCGCTGTAAAAATCCTGGTTCTCTTCCCCCGCCTTCCTCATAATCGGCTTTAAAATACATTTGATAATCACCAGCACTACAATCAAAAGCGCCGCCACCGTTCCTGTCATTACCACATCCGTGGTTAAGCAATAAACTGTCAAACAAATAAATACGATAATTTCGCTGATAAGCTGCAGCAAGCTTAAAATAAGGCCATACATATTATTCACATCGGAAGTAATGCTCCTTTGGATAACGGAAGTATCCGCATTCAAATAATATTCATACGGCCGCTGCATAAAATTAATCATCATCCTTCTGGATGTGGCAAATTGGTTGCTATATACAAACTGAAACTGCAGCTTATTCTGGAAAAACAGGTATCCGTTCTTTATGGCAAACACAGCAATCAACGTTGCCATAATCAACATGGAAAACTGCGTCATACTGGTCATATGCAACCCATCGTAAATTCCGGCAAGTAGCTCATTATTTTCCAATATATCCGGGTCGGTAATCACTCCGGCCGCCTGGTAAATCAACCCTACACCCAAAAGCTCCAACACTGCCCCTACCAACATCACGAACACAAGAAAAACCATAATCTTCTTTTGTCTTTTATCCAATAAAACATTTAGCTTCTTAAGAATCTTTCCCACTGACGTTTACCTCTGTCCATTTCTTCCGCACACCTAAAACAGCAAAATATTAGTATATTTTAGCATATATGATTGATGGATTGCAATGTTAGTTTTTTATATTTATCCCACTTCCCCGCGGCTTTGTCGTACAAGGCCATTCCCATTACTCCATTCCAATAATCTATTCCAAACAATCCATTCCAAATAACCCATTCCATTCATTTATCTCAAATCAAGGCACATTATTTCAAAATCAAAATACTCATCTCCTATTTTAAAATATGCCGGCAATGTACCAACACGCTGAAATCCATATTTCTCATACAAATGGATTGCACCCATATTATCGCTCCTCACCTCAAGCTTAATGATTTCTATTCCATTTTGACGGGCATATTCAATCAGCTTATTGGCAATCATACCGCCAATCCCCTTATTCCATTCCGCCCTTACTACCGACAAACCCATTTCGGCATAATGGCTCATCCGGCGCGGCAGACCGTTTAAGCCGGCGTTTCCTACCAGCTTCCCTTCTTTCCATGCACCGTAAGTGACAGATCTCTCCGCACAATGCATCTGCTCCAGATATGCCCGCTCCTGTTCTATTGTGACGGGAAGCCCTTCCTCCCCAAAGGTAAGATTATCCGTCTCCCCGCCTGTCTTCTTCATACAGGCGATCAATTCCTCCGCATCCTCAGGCATCATTTCCCGTATCTCAATATGCTCCATGTCATTCCTCCTCACCGTTTTCATCATTCCATCCGTTCCATAACACCGGTTTCCCTTAATCGTATAATCCATCCGGACATATATCCTGTCCGTCAGGTCATACGACTGTATATAAAAACACCCTGTTTTCTTATCCGACTCACTCAAACGTCTTCGGCACCACAAACATATCTTCCTTCCGCTCCGGCGCGTTCAGCAAAGTCTCCTCCCTGCCGTCCCCGTTAGTCACCACATCCTCCCGGAACACATTCCGAACAGGCAGCACATGGGACATGGGCTCCACGCCCGAAGTATCCAGTTCATTCAACTGATCGATATAGTCCAGCATCCGTCCCATATCCTTCTTCGCCGCTTCCTTCTCCTCATCCGAAAGCTCCAGCGTTGCCAGAATCCCTACATATTCGATCGTCGCATCATCTATCACATTAGCCATTGTTCCGCCCTTTCCGCTTTCTCTGTCAGCTCCGTAACCCAAAACATTTCCTTATCTGATCTTAATATGCACCTCTCTGAGCTGCTGTTCCGTCACATCACCCGGCGCACCGTTCATCAGATCCTGCGCCGAACCGCTCATCGGGAAAGCGATGACTTCCCTGATATTTTCCTCATTCCGAAGCAGCATGATCATCCGGTCCACGCCCGGCGCCATACCCGCGTGAGG
>ERZ808037.2085-NODE-2085-length-10996-cov-3.620936_pt1 | contig 10996 bp, 7 predicted proteins | sample MGYA00380190_ERZ808037 | MGnify/ENA primary metagenome ERZ808037 (study PRJEB31490, sample SAMN06133399) | mouse gut metagenome | isolation source: J9 | host: mice | place: China: Chengdu | collected 2015-05 ...
ATTTACATCACCATAAGCGATTTCCTATCTGGTATTTGCATACCCCATGCATACACACCTCCTCTCTATCTGCATTTCTCCCGTCTCAGCGTCTTTTATGACCTTCACGTTATCAAAGGGTCTTCCTACCGATCCGATTTTAATATCATTTTCATTAAAATTTGTGCCCAAAAGAATCCCGATACATTCCGTCTGTCCATACCCAATCCAAAACTTCTCTTTCATAACAGAAATAAGCGCCCTCTGTTCCTTTTCTGTCATCTGCGCGCCGCTGGAAATCGCAAAGTGTAAGGCGTCTAATTTTTCCGGACTCCAAAACTGAAGCTTCTGCAATATCTGGTAAGTGTAAGGCGTAGCCGCAAAATTGTTTACCCTTTCCCTGATGTAGAATTCCTGAAATTCACGGCTGATTACCGGTTTTTCCGTAGTCAGCACTGTGGCTCCACAATGCCAGTGCCAGACACAAAAGGAAATCCCATACGCATAGTGGAACGGTAACGGACTTAATGCTTTTTGTCCGCTTTGTATACCTAAATGAATACAGCCGTATTTTGCGTTATCGTATAAGTTGTCATAACTTATCTTTACCAGTTTTGCGCTTCCGGTGGTCCCACTGGTGGACAACAACAACGCCACATCCGGATGGACAGGACAATCAGGCGCCTCTGTCCTGTACAACGCATGTTCCCGGAATTCCATTGTGCAGCCATACATGCCGCTTAACGTATGGTTTCTGTTACAGTAAATGTACTGCGGCTGATATCTTTCCAATAACCGAACGGCCAACTCTATATCCATATCTTGTGGCAAAAGCAGAGGCACTATATTCAAATACAATATCTTATATATAAATGCAAGCGTCTCACTGTGATGGTCACATAATACAAAAATCAGGCTGCGCGTGTTGACATAACGGCTGATTTCCACTGCTTTTTCCGCCAACTCTTTGTATGTGACCTGATTCCCTCTGTCATCTGCAATTGCTACATAGCTTGATTCCAATACTTCATCTCTGACGATTTTTTTCATCTGCTCCTCCTAAAGCTATACCGAAAACCTCAATATCCCATAAAAGCCCCTGTCTTTTCATATATCTCCCGGATATTTAATACATAATGCGCATACCTTTCCGCATATTGTTGTATATCCACATTCTCTACCGTATTCTTGCCCGGATTATAGTATTGATAATGCTCTCCTCTTTCTATTCCCAACGCCCGTTTTACGCATGGATAAATCGGCATCACACTGGTCATAGTATATTCTCCCTCATTCAGAATCCCCTGATCTTCCATCGGTTGGACTCCTAAGGATTTTGCTATTTCATTTGCCAGATATAGGCAAAGTTGATAGCTAAAATGTGTGCCGTCAATAAAAATCAAGATTCTTTTATAGTTCTCTTCAATAAAGTCCCTGACCGGAAATGATGAAAAACGATCCAATACTTCAATCCTTTTTAATGCATGCACAAAATTATCCTTTATGTCCTGATTGCACCAATACTCTCCTGTAACTCTCTGCACAATATCATCCACTGAGAGATTGGCTTCTATCATTTTGTTTATTTCCTTATCCCCGCGAAACCAGTAATGCCATCCGCCATTCAGCCTTTCTATTCTAATTGCATACGGGTTCAGTCCCTCTGTGGCCTGCATCAACTGTCCGTTAAAAAAATAAAATGGCATAAAAAACCGAATCGCCTTCCGGTAATATTGATTCAGAACGGGTTCGTAATCATAAAATTCATTAGTACCCGCGTTTGCGACATTGTAGAAAACAACATCACAAAAGATGCCATATTCCTTTACTCTTCTATTATCCGCATCGCTAAAAGGCTCATAAGCAGTCTGAAAGTATATATCCATTTGATAGCGTCTATTAAAAAAGAGATTCTGAGCCAGTGTTTTTGCCGTCTTTGTAATCTGGCAGATGCCTACCGCTATAAACAGTTTTCCAGGAAGCAGCTCCGCAAACCCAAAGTCCTTACCGCCTGTCATCCCCATCTCTCCCAACTGGCGTGACATCAGCTCATCGGCATCACTGCAGATTACAACAAAATAATCCTTTTTCATCTTCATATCGCTGGGACGGATGACTTGAAGTCCCATATACTCTTTTTCATTTTCAAAATTTGAAAGAAAGCCCCGGATGTGAAAGATTTCTTTGTATGCATCGTAAAAATACCGTCCATTGTTTCCTGCTCCAAAAATCCAGATATTCATCTCATCCATTGCTATGTTATATTTGTTCCTGTAGTATTGAATCACATAGCGAAAGTCAACATAATCAACTCCCCATAGCAATCCCATGTTAAATAACAGAGTATCATAACTTGCCCGTAACGCATGTTCCACACACAAAATCAGAAGAAGATTCTGTTCTCTGATGACAGAACTGTTTATCGGCATACATCGAACCTTCTCCCCTTCCTTAAAAAAGGAATCCGCCGAACCGCTTGTCCCTTCCAGATTCGTATGGAATAAATACTGTATGTTTAAAGACGATTGGAACTGTAAGAAAAAGCGTCTACAGATATGTCCGTCTCCAATCAGTGCAATCTTTCTGTTTTCGACTGCGTTCTTTTCACAAACCATCACAAACCACTTTCTCCTTTATTCTGAAATCAATGTATGGTATATTTTTTCCCCGTTTCCTGCACCCATGCTGAAATCCGTTTTCCTGTCTTCGCCTTTTATTCGCAGGCCTTCTATCATAAGTTTCAATGATTCATTCTCGTTTTCAATCAAAGGTACAGGATTCATTCGCTTCAGAAAATCCAGTCCTCTGTACATTTCAAGCGTCAAACGGTCTTCCCGTGACAGGAACAATTCTCTTTCAACCTCTCCGCCGCTTGCAGGGTCATACGCAATCAATTTATCCTCTCTTTTTGACGATGCATATATGACCTCATTTCCGGCAATACCCCCAGGAAAAGCAAAATAACAGTCTTCAGTCCATTCTTCTCCGACTCTTTCCCACACTATTTTTTTCATTCCGGTAGTATCAATCCGGAGTATCGCATTCTTATTAAAAGGGAACAGCATGATTCTTCCCTTTGTGCTCCGCATGGGATAATACTCGATATCCTCTGCTCCAGATACTGGCAGCTTATACCTCTCAATCTCTCTTAAATGCACATCCGTCCTCGTTATGGTTCCATCTGCTGAAAGGAAATAAAAATCCCCGCCTTCACGGCATATCCCGCAATATTTGCATTCATAATCCGTATCTGCCGTCTGTACGATTTGGGTCTCATCTGTATCTGTGTCAAACACAATCACCGCATCCGCACAGGTACAGGGTAAAATCAACTTATGATCGAGCACTTCGTATTCGACAAAATATCCCCATGGGCCTGAACTCTTTTTCCTTATCTCCTCAACCCAACTGTCGATGCAGTCCATTTCTTCCGTCTCTGTGTCATAGCGCAATATTCCGGGGTAATGGTACGGTATAAAATATACCCGCATCCCCAGCGAGACAACTCGGAAAAACTTTTCATTCTCCCATGTTCTATAGGCCTCCTTCTCAGGCTGCTTCACCGGTATCTTTCGGAAGTTCTTCGTTTCCAGGTCATACTCCGCAATTTCTCTGGCAGCAAAAGGAGCAAAATATATCTTCCCATTGCACACTGCCATAGAAGTATATAACCTCCCCCTATAAAAATCCTCACCGGGAAATACTCCCATCAGTTCCGCTTTCCATTTCTTCTTTTCCATCCGGAAGAGAGCATTATATTCATATTCTGTGAACCAGAGGCATTCTCCGTCATCACAGACATTCTCAAAAAGCAAAGTATTCGGCAGACAATCGTTTTCCCGATCATAATCCGTGATTTCCATATTCTGTAACAATATGCTTTTTTCCGCTTCCTTACATAATGGAACCACGCTGCTTCCGTCTCCATAATAGGCATCACACAGCATCACGGCTCTATGCATATCTGCCGAGTCATCATAGATTCCCCATGCTTCTTCTTTATACGATTCCACTATTTTCTTATATTCCACGCAAAGCTGAGGCCTCATGGATTCCAAGGTAGCCCAGATTAACGGATGAGGTCTCCAGAGCAGCGCGACTTCGTCCTGATATTCCTTTAAAACATGAAACACAGCTTTCATTTTCACCAGCATCTTCTCATCATGGTTCAGGAAACCGTTGATGCTTGTATTATAAAATATAATCTTCTTGCTGCTCCCATCAGGCTTACGGATTATCTTAAGCCACTCCTTTGGTATATCCGGCATTTCGTTCCCTGTATTCCATCGTTGGTCAAATTTCGGCGAACCTAATCCCAGGATTCTTTTTTCCCACTCCTTTCTTTTCATGCCTGTCGCTGCCATTTTCACTAGAATATTGATATACACCTGCCGCATTGCCTCTGACTGTACGATTACCTGATGTGCGTTCCATACGCCTGGACAAAGGCAGAACTTTGCTATAAATTCCTCTGTATCCAAATCGCCTGGCACAGGTTCGTCTAAAACAAAGTAAGGGATATAAACCAGCTTATCGGTAAACTTCCTTAAATTAGCTGAATAAAAAAATGGATGCACGCTTGTGACATAATTGCATTCGTCATATGGGTTATGTATCAATATAATATCCGGATGTCTCGCCTCAAAGTCGTAATTGTTATAATCTACCACCGGCACATAAGCCGGATATTGATTCCCTTCATAGTGGCATTCCCGAAAGCTCCCGTCAGGATTCTTATCGTAATAAGGAATCGGGATGACATATGCATCGCAGTCTGAATCCTCTTCGGCTGCCCTCCATATGCTGTCCATGCAATCCCACATGGACGCTTTATATGGCAAAAACACAATTTCATACCTGACCCCTATATCGCTCCTGACACTATTTTCAATCTTTATCAACAGCTTTCTAAGGCTTTTATAAATCCGGTCAGCCCTTTTATACTGCTCCGGACTTTCTGCTGCCACATAAATCTGATACAGCAGTTCACAGTAATCCTCTAACAGATGTATCGTTGGAATTTCCTTCCCTTCTTCCCTTTCCATGAGACTGCCTAATTCAACAGCACATTGTTGGCACTGTTCTAACAGGCTCTGAGCGCTACCTGTCATTCTTCTTTCTATTTGATTCTTTATTTCCAGATGTGCCTGTCCCAGCAGTTTCAGACTACTCAGTAACTGCATTTTCAGAAATTTCCGCATATGTCATCAATCCCTAATCCTTTTCCTCTTCGCTCTCCCCGCTTTTTCTGTCCGACCCCATAATCTCCGTCAATCCACCTTGCTCTTCTGGCTCCTCTTTCCTATCGTCTTCCGATGATTCAGGAATGCCTATATTGCCGCTGCTTTCGGGTATAGTCATCTCATCTGCGATATCACTGTTATCCCCTTCCTCCTTTTCGTTATTATCCGCATTCACGATTTCATAATCAAAGCGGACTGTTACTTCGCCATCTTCCCAGACAGCACCTGAGCTGGCCTCTACAGTCCCCGTAAAATAAAACGCACCTGTGCCCCCTTCCTTCAGAGACACGAATTTCCCCTCCTCGTCATATTCCGCAGCCCTTAATACCAGGACTTCCTCCTCCGGAGCGCCTTCCATTATCTTCAATACTTTTTCCGTGTTTTCACTCTCATTCACCCAAACCATATTTATATGCAGCCTTTTTACATTGGATAGCGAATCCTCTGCCTCCTCTTCCCCGAATTCATATATGGTTTCTGTGGAATTATATTCGATATCTATATTTTTTATCTTGATGGCAACATCGGTATTGCCATAGTTTTCAACTGTATACGGATTTGAAAAAACCTGTCCTTTGCCGCTCAGGTTGTCCGGGTCGAAATAGGCAGTGGTATTTGCCGGAAACGATACATTGTATATGCAATTCAGTTCCTCCGGCGATAGAGCTGCTGCTCCTTCTGTTATATCTGATATACCCCTTTCTGCTCCCTCTACAGACTCGGCACTGCCGGACTGGTTCTCCTCAGGGGATTCCATCGATTCCGTTGTATCTGTCGGCTTATCTGTTTGAATTGGCTCTACTGTTTCTATTGGTGCTTCTGTATTTATCGGCTCTTCGGTTCCCACTGGTGTTCCGGTTCCTGTCGGTTTCTCCGTTTCCACCGGTGCTTCTGTATCTGTCGGCTCTTTGGTTTCCGCCGGTGTCTCCGGTTCTGTGGGTTTCTCCGTTTCTACCGGTGTCTCGGTTCCTGTCGGTTCTTTGGTTTCCTTCGGTGTCTCAGTTTCCGTAGGTTTCTCTATTTCTACCGGTGCCTCAGTTCCTGCCGGCTTTTCGGTTTCCACTGGCATCTCGGTTTCTGTCGGCTTTTCGGTTTCCGCTGGTTCCTCCGTTCCTGTCGGCTCTTCGGTTTCCGCTGGTTTTTCCGTTTCTACCGGTATCCCGGTTTTCTCCGCTTCATCTATCTCACCGGAGGCTTCCGTTTCTTTTGGTTCCTGTAAATCGGTCGCTCCCTCTGATTCCGGTGCTTCATCATTCTCAGCGGACTCCATCCTATTTTCAGTGGTATCGCCAACAGCCAGATTGACACCCGAATCTGAAAGACCCTTTGCCAAAATCATATCCGCATGCACCGGCATGCCATTGCCCATTATGAGAACTGCCAAAATAATCGCTAATTTTTTCCGCACAAAATCACCATCCCCGCTTGACACATATCTGTCATCCAGCAATACTTATAAACACCAACCCGCCCCGAAAGGCGGGTTGGTGTACAGATACGGCAGAAATACCTGTTTGAATTTTGGCCTGATACGGCCCTCCATTAGTTTACGGTCAATGTGGAAACAACCATACGTCCATCAGACAGCCCTACGATGAAGTCCTGTTTCTCTCCCTTGTAGTCATCTCCCGCAAGGAATGTAGCGAGTCCGGCATCGTCTTTCGGGAACGTGATAGTGGCATCTGTCTGGGTGGTTGTAGTTGCGTTGGGACCATATGTGACTGTATATGCATCAGCATCCCATACATAATCGCCGTAAAGGCCTTCCCCATCATTGTGGCAGCCTATAGCAACTACTTTTGCCTCGCCCACATTAGGTATCACAACTGTCATGTCAGCCGCGCTGGCACCAGATGTAAATGTCGGGGCCGTGGCAATTGCCGGTGTCTTAATATTCCTTGCTGCACTGGCTTTTATATCATAGGTAACATTTACTTTGACATCATCAGCTTTCCAGTCTGCGCTAACATTGGCAACGCCGGTGACTGCAAAGGAACCTACAGTAGCGGTCACTTTAGTTGCATCTGCAGTGTAAGAACCATTACTTTCAGTTGTTGCCGGTTTCGCAATATCTACGGAAAGAAGAGAGCCATACTTGGTTACAGCAACACTCTGTTTTGGAGTCGTATAAACCGCCGCATCATCTGTTTCCCACTGGCTAAGCTTTAATACTTTGTTGTCTGTTCCTTCAAATGCAGCTGTTTCACCAGTTTTGAGTTTCAAAGTAGCTGCCGTACCTGCCTCTGAAAGCATCAGATTGATTCTCTTCGTCGTAGCAGTCACATCGGTTGTAAAATTATTGTACTCTGTCATTACATCCGCTTTTTTCTCTGCTATCGTCGCTTTCACCGTAACATTAATAGGAATACCCGCATCCGCTTCCGTGTCCACCGATGCATTCCAGATATCTATGCTGTTGGACGCAACCGTAAATTTCTTCACGTCGGTAGCAGTGGAATCTACCAGAGGATTCACCTCAATATCCAAGTTCACCGGAACCTGGATTGTAAGCTTGGGTGAATACACATCAAAAGATGTAGTAAAACTCCCGCTGGTCTGTACAGGTGTCGTGGTGCCCGAGGCCAAAGCAGAACAAGGCACGCACATTGCCATTGCCAAAGCAGCCGCAACGACTTTGGTCATTCTTCTCGTTTTCATAATACCAACTACCTCCTTGTAATATTTATTTGGTATAGCTCCCTCTATGCATATCATGAGATGTTTTGGTAATATCTGCCTTCTTACCGTCTCATGGATATACCGTTTCATATCACTCCTGAATCACCATTAGACTTACGCTGAACGTAACTGTCCCCAACTCCACATCCGGATCTTCATCATCCAGAATGTGGTATGTACACAGGGCATCATACGCTCCATCCGGAAGCACCTGGTTCAGCTTCAGCTGGTCAAGCTGCTTTCCAACCGGCAGAACCGGCGAACTGTAAAGCAATGTCTGTTCCTCATCTTCCAGATATATCTCAAAGTAGCAATCATACAGATTGCTGGCAGAGTTTCCAATCTGGGCATTGTTGGAAACCGCGCTTCCTGAGGGGAACGTCCATATCATGTTCATATCTGTGGTAAAGGTCGCTTCCGATGCTTTTTGATTGCGATTCCCATCCACCACCAGCCCTTCCGAAATGTCCCGCTCTGAGCTGGCTGGTTCTGCGGGTTTATTCGCCAGTTTATATATGACATAGCCTAATATTCCAATTACAATCAGGAGAACCAGGACGATTCCTGTTATTATTATTTTTGCTTTCGACTTCTTTTCCGTCTCCTGCTCCACGGTTTTCTTTTCTCTTTTCATCTTTTTCCTTTTCCTCATCTACATCTGTTTTATAAAATAAAGCATATTGGACATCTGAGAGAATTACTCCCTCTCGATGCTGCAAGTCTCCCTGCTTCGCTCCCCGCTACATCACAATGCGCCTTCCGGTATGTTCCTATACAGGCCTTACGGCCATTTCACATCCATATGCTGTCAGCTCCACTGTGTTCACAAGGTCCTGGCATACCCAATCCGCGGCTATAACCACCTTCTAATGCCGTTCTTTCTTTTTCTATGGCAGATGGACAGTCTCTGTCCCATCCGGCTATCATGAACTTGCTGTCTGGTCCTTACGTCCTGCCTCCTTCAGGCGGCACAGCCTTTCGGTAAAATCCCAGCTTAGCGCCGGTATTTATCCGGACAGTCGTTCCTATGACCTTTTTTCACGGAGTATCTTTCCCTCCGTCCCCCGCTTCAGGACATTGCGGGCTGTATTGGTCTTTTCCTCTGCACTGTATCCGCAGACCGCACAGGAAAAGATACCTTTCTTCTTCTCTCCTGACGCCCCACAGCAGCTGCATTCCGTGCCGATTCCCTTCCCCAGGACTTCCGCCAGCTCCACCGCCTGCTCCCGGCACTTCTGATTCAGGCGGCTCCTGATATACCCTCGCTGCCACATGGACACGGACTGGTTGATTTTCTTGTTCTTGCCCCCTCCCTGGGGCTTCGGCGGCCTGGCGATATAGACAGTTTTCGGCCTCTCCTCCCGAAGGAACCGGTTCAACTCCTGATTGATATAGCTGTGGAGCCGCTCTTCATACCGCTTTTTCTTTGCCTGATACTTCTTCCGCCCGGGATTGTCCTCCCGGTTGCGGCTATAGCTGCTGGCCTGTTCTCTCACCCAGGCGGCGTATTCCATCTGATATTTCCCTAATTCCGCCCCATAAGCATGGCCTGTGTCCGTAGTCAGCATGGTATACATCCCCAGCGCCGCTCCCACATAGTTATCGTAATCCGCGTGCTGCCGCACCGACACGTTGACGGGAGCCTTGATTTCAATGCGTCCCTCATCGGGAAACAGGCTGATATACAGCTGGCTGGCATACTGGTTATTATCCGTCAGAAGCACGAAGACGCGCCTGCGCTTCTCTTTGGCGGAAATGTAGATTCCATGGTCTCCATATCGGTAGGCCCTCTCAGAGATGGAGAATCCGTCCGCCGCATCCGTATGGGGCTTTCCGCGGCTCAAGTGGTGCTTTCTCACCTGTCTGCACAGATAGCGCTGGAGTTTTGCCCCATCCACCTGTTGCTCCAGTTCATCGTGCTGCTTCTGGATTCCCTTTGGGAGCTCCATGGGCTTTTGGTTCAGCGCCGCTTCGAAAGCATTGTTAACCTTCAGCAGAAAGCGGAGGTAGTGCTTCTCAGCTTCTGCAAGGCTCCCATTGGCGGCAATCAGTTCCAGAAGTTTGGTTTTCGTCCTCGTCCACTGGCACTTAATGTCCCCCAACGCATCGAAGACAGCCAGGTAAAAATAGACGGAAGGCATTCCCAGCTGGCCTCTCAATCCACAGGAGGTCATTTCGTTCTGTACCGTATATCCCGGATAGAGCTTTCCCAGACTGCCGATGCCGCTGTACCTCGCATACACATAGTTCTTTACCTTGCTGTAGTCGGACGCGATTTCCTGGAATTTTTGCATGTCCTCTTCCGGAATCCGGCCCATATTGTGCTGGCGGACAGTCTTGCATATGGTATCTGGCAGCATCTTACAGCTGTGCACCTCCTGCCTGTCTGGATGGGAAAATAAAAGCAAAATCCCTAAATGTATACTTTATGAGATATTTTTTATCTGGAAAAAATTTAAATAAATTAGACAAAGATTGGGTATTAAGTTTGTTGACTTTTTGTCGATAATATTGTAAGATAGAAAAGCTTCATACCTGAACCAAAAAGTATACCTTTTGGTTCAATAAGAGACTAAAAAAATTCTGGAAGACATTGATATTTTAATGTCTTCCGGAATTTTTTGTTCTGAGTCATCTATGCCTCATCCTTCAATCCGCTGGAATACAAGGCAGCCTCCGACCACCGCCGTCACAGCACCCCAAACAGCCCCCGCACATCCTCGTCCGCAATAATCCTGTCGCTGGGCTTTCCCTCATTGGCAAGCATAGCCTCCACTTTGTTCGCAATCGTCACATCGATGAACCGCCCTATCTCGATGCCCCGCAGCTCGAAGAACAGCAATGGCTGCTCGTCCAGCCGCACGCCCACCCCGTACAAAGCAGCCGCCACATGCTTGCACATCAGCGCCCAGTCCGGGCAGCTGCAGTTGAAGCTAATCTCCCTGGGGGTGGGGAACAGGCCATCTTTCCCCTGGAAAAGCTCCTGCATCTGAGCCGGGAAGTTCCCTTTCAGCAGCTCCTCCATATTTTCAATCTTGCTGCCGCACTTTTCTATGATGCTCTGGCACTTTTCCTCCGAAAGGGGGCTGATGCGG
>ERZ808037.2086-NODE-2086-length-10992-cov-3.632158_pt1 | contig 10992 bp, 8 predicted proteins | sample MGYA00380190_ERZ808037 | MGnify/ENA primary metagenome ERZ808037 (study PRJEB31490, sample SAMN06133399) | mouse gut metagenome | isolation source: J9 | host: mice | place: China: Chengdu | collected 2015-05 ...
AAGACGTGGGTGACGGCGCCTACGAACTTTCCGTTCTGGATGATGGGGCTGCCGCTCATTCCTTGTACAATTCCTCCTGTGAGTTCCAAAAGTTTGGGATCTGTCACTTTCAGCTCTATTCCTCTGTTTACGTTATCATGGTCCAGATGCAGCGCGGTGATTTCCACATCATAGTATTTGGGGCTGCCGTCCACCGTGCAGAGGATCTGTGCCCTTCCCAATTTTATCTCCTGCTTCAGGCCAATGGGAAGAGCTTCTCTGGTGCCCATGGCCAAAGCTTTTGGGTTGCAGATACCGAAGATTCCTTTGCTGCTGTTGCTGGTGATATCTCCCAGAATGCGGTCGTCGGAATAAACTATCATTCCCGTCATCTCACCCGGCGTGCCTGTAGTTCCTTTCTTAATGTCCACTATATCCGTCTCATACAGAGTGCCGTCTTCCATCTGCATTAACGTGCTGGTATCCACATCCGTAATGCCATGGCCCAATGCCCCGAAATTTCCCTGACTGTCAATATATGTCATTGTGCCCACTCCCTGAGCATTGTCCCTGATCCATGCGCCGATCTTGTAATCACCGGTGGCGTCTCTTTCCGGTTTTACGGCAAGCTCCAGAAAATCTCCGTCCCGTTCCAGCGTCAATACTACTTCCTTGCCGCCGCTTTGCTCTATCCGCTCGATAAAATCATCCTTTTCCGTTACCACTTCACCGTTGACCTTACGGATATAATCACCCGATTTCAGGATATATCTGCTGGGGGAATATTCCGTTCCGTCCTCCCCCTTGAACTCTCCCGTCCCCACCACCAGTATGCCGTCGGTTTTCACATAGATGCCGATGGGGCTTCCCACGGGAATCAGCTCCTGCGCCTCAATGGTCTGTATTCCCACTTGTTTAAAAGGAAGAATGCCGAACAGCTTCACCTGCATGGCATATGCCGAATCCTCCGCCGTCTTTAACGTAACGGGACGGCTTAAGTCAATATTGACGGCTCCCGCGGGAATATTACTTTCACCCGATTCGCTGACACTGACAATCTCCCCTCTGGCAGGCACTCCCAAATGAAAGGATTCCTCCTCTCCTGCCCGGAGGTGGATAACGGAGGGAATGCTGCTGTCCACATAATAATACAGCATCCCCATTAGCGCCGTACAGCTGACTACAAGAGTTGTCCACAATGTACATCGGTATATTTTATGTCGTAACGCCCTTCTCTTCCAATTTTTAAGTAAAACTACCATATCCGCCCCGGCACGCCCCTTGATTATATCTCCCTCATCCATTTTCATTTCATTCGACCTTCGCTTTCCCATTTCCGTTCACACCATTCGTAAAACGCACTCAAATATATTTTCAAAAGTAGTATGTGTTTTTTTACAATTTTCATGCTCTCTGTGGTATAATTTTGTTTGGTAAAAATACTGCAAAATTTTAATTAACGGCATTCAAATCTGAAAGCAGGAGGTATCAAATGAGCGCGTATTTATTTGTACATTTTAAAGAAAAAAGAACTCCCGACGGGGAGCAGGTCTATTTCGGCATCAGTAAGGACGGATTCCACTGGGATTCCGTAAATGACGGCAATCCGGTACTTTGGAGTTATGAAGGAGATAAGGGAGTGCGGGATTTCACGATTACGCGCACCAAAGACGGGAAATTTGTTATCCTTGCCACCGATTTAAGCCTTGCCTACGGTATGCCCTATCAGTACCAAAACTCATGGGAAAACGTATCCCGGAACGGCAGTAAATGTTTGGTAATGTGGCAGTCTGAGGATCTCATCCACTGGAGCAGCCAGCGGATGCTCCGGCTGGGAGACGATAACTTCGGCTGTCTTTGGGCGCCGGACATTATCTACGATAAAGAATCCGGAGATTATATCATTCACTGGTCCTCCTCCCACGCAGAAAATAATTTCGGGCCCAAAGGCATTTATTACAGCCGCACCAAAGACTTTGAAACTTTTTCGGAGCCGAAACTTTTGTACCGAAAAGAAGACGGCGGTCCCGTGATTGATTCCGCCATGTATGAGGAAGACGGTGTTTATTATTGCTTTTTAAAAAGCGAGGGAAATCCCTCCCATGTAATCTTAGTGCGATCCGACCATGCTACAGGGCCTTTTACCAGAGTGGAAAGCTTTGACAAATGTATGGAAGGGCTGGAACAGGGAAAATACGAGGCACCTACCGCTTTTGTCACCGGAAACGGCAAATGGTGCCTGATGCTTGATTTCTACGGGTGCGGCGCAGAAGGACAGGGATATGTGCCTTTTCTGGCAGACAGCTTAAAAAGCGGTGTCTTCGTGCGTTCCGATGATTCCTTTTCCTTCCCCTATGGGTTTAAGCACGGAACCGTACTCTCTATCACCGACGAGGAATATGAACATTTAAAAGCTTTCCGCAAGTCTCCCGACCAGCGTTAATATCACTTTGCGCCCCTCCGAAAGGAATCCCTGCCGGACGGTTGCGTCAACACGGAGCGGAATAAGCGCTGTGCTGCATCTGTTTACGTAATGCGCTTTCGGAGACTGCAAATGCCGGCTGGCTGTACTGTGTCCCAGACGCATCTTTGATACGGATGTAAGCGGCACACAAACAAAGAAAGGCTGAACATCAAGCACCGGATAGGTGCGAGATATTCAGCCTATTATGATTGGTAAACCATTCCAGCGTATCTCTGCGGCTCCTTTTTCTACTGTTGCCCATAGAATCAACTCCGAAACAACATTGAACACCGCCCTTTTCAGGTTCATTAAACAAAATAATCCCATGACGAAAAAACGGTATGCTGTCTTCTGTATGAGTCGTTATCCTTCCGGCTTAATTCGCTTTCTACCTGCGCCAGCTTTTTCTCCAGCACCCTTACTTTCTCCTCTTCTCCGGAAGCCGTCCTAATCTGCTGCATTAGCTGCTGTTTTTTCTCTTTCAGCTTCCTGATTTCCCGATCTACCCGATCCGTATTCCCGACACATTTCTCCTCAGACTTTTTGGCTCCGTCCGCTTTTGCATTAGACGGCCCGACATCCCCGCCTTTATCCGATGCGTCCGCTTTTTCTCTGGCCTGTCTCCCATTTGCTCTGCCAGATTTATTGAGATCGTCAAAAAAGACCTTTTTCCTGCCGTTTGCGTCCTGCCCAATCCGATACAAACCACTGGGTTTTCCTTCCGGCTTTTGACTGCTGACATATGCATCCTGCGGCCCGGGCGCCCCGCCCGATTCCTTTACGTCATTTCGCCCCTCCTCTGCCGTTTTCGCTTTTCCGGCACTATCGGAAGGCTGTTTTTCCTTCAGCCGTTCCGTGTAATCGGTCTGGATACGGATATTCATTCCGTTGATTTCCATTGACATAGCCTGCCTCCTTAAATGTATTTTGTAAGGCAGTGCCGTCTCCATAGTCCTGCCTTACAATACTTCTTTCGGCTGTCGGAAGCGTAGGATAAATCCATTCGCCGTAAGATGCTTTCTGACGGTTGTGAAATGATTGACAGCACGTTACGAGTCCGCCGGAATCCGCCGGAAAGCCTGCCGAACCGTGTTTCAAAACGGTGATATATCCCCGGCTTTGCCTCTTGGGCGGGAATCCGGAATTACATCTCGAAATTCCTTTTCGGGATTGTTTAAGTGGCTATGAAACAGAAGCCTTCTTCCGGCGCTTATACCGGAGCGTCATAATCAGCGCAAACAACAGGACACTGACCACCGACACAGCAATTCCCGCACCGCTTCCCTGAGGCACATAATACATATCTATGGTATATTTCCCCGGCTCCAAGTCAAACGCCGTCAGGCAGCCCCCGAAGAAAGATGCCTCCGCTTCCTCACCGTTTATCCGAATTCTCCAGCCTGCTTCCAGAGGAACCGACAAGATCAGCCTGCCCGCCTCACTCATAAGAATCTCCCCGCGGATACGGTCGCTTGTCACTTCCACCTGCTCCAAATGCTGCTCTGACAGAACCCCCAGAGCTTCTTCCAGCACCCCTTCATCCATCCGGTATACTTTAATATTTACCGCAGGTGTTTCGTCCTTTTCGTCCCCGTTGGTCAGAGTTACCTTCCGGTCCTGATCCAGATAACCCAGATACAGAATGGATCCCATTTTCAAATCATTGTAATCTGCCGTATCCAAGGCCACGCCCACAGCCGCTACCTTTGCCGTGCCGGAAGCCATCACTTGGGCATAGTAAATACCCGCCTCTTCCGCGGTAAAGGTTACGTCCCCGTCGGAATTGCTGCTTTGCACCTGCTCAAACAGTTTCCCCTCAACCCCCAGCTTCCGCACCATCTGGTTCTGCAAGGCAATCCCGTTATTTGCATAGCCTTCGGGCAAGTCATAACCGGCAGGCGCCACATAACCAAAGGGCAGCGTCCGAAGGGCTTTATACAGATAGATATCCCCGCTCTGTCCCACCGGCTCGTAAAGGCTGTTTTCGTACCGGTCCGAATCCCCAAACATATAGCTTACATTGAGCATGGCCGATGTAAAAGCCGTTGCGCCGTCAAAGTCATAGAAAACCTTACTGTGGCGCATCCCCAGCCTTTTATACAGATCCATGACCTGAGAATTCATGGTGGATGAAAAAACGCTGGCCGTGGGGTATCCCGTCAGCGTACCGTCGTTCTTTGTCCTGCGGGCAAACTTTTCCATACGCCAGAAACCGGAATCCTGCTCCTTGGCCCACTGATACAATTCCTTATAATCTTCCTCCCGCCCGAGATAATCGGAACGGCTGACGGTTCCCAGACTGGTATTATATGTGTTAATACTATTCTCCACCGTCACAGCCACAATCGCCACTGCCAGCAGGCACAGCATCACCTTCCTGCCGCTTCTTGTCCGGTATAAATATAAGAGCACCGCATACACACTAATGAATATCAAAGTCAAAAGCTTTACACCCAGTCCGAAATCCTCATGATCCACAAACTTTTGGCAAAACAGAATAAATGCGGCCGCCGCCATATAACCATAGAGAATCTGCTGCTCTTCCGTCTCTTTGAGATGATGGAACACATCATAACAGGCCGTCAATACCAAAAAGATATAAAGAAAGGACTGCCTTGCCGGAAGGGAATCGGGATAATTCATTCCATGCCAAATAAAATCAAGAATATTCGTCCCGAAACTTAACAGCAAAAATCCCATCAAAGCCAGCCGGCAAAACCTTTCCCTGATCGAGATTTTCCGGTTTAACGCATATATAGGCAGCAGCAGCAACGCCCCGCTGCCGCTGTAGATATTGGGCCAATGATCCAAGCCCCTCTCCGAACTGACGCACACGCAATGTCTGGCCAGCATATCCAACACGGAAAAATAGCTCTCCACTTTCTTCGGGAAATCCATGTCACCGAAATCCGTCTGTAAAATGGCACAGACCTCCGGAATCAACAGCACCGCCGCCATGCCTCCCCCCAAAAGGGAGAACAGCACGAAGTACCCGATGCTTCGCCCCATATGTCTAAACCGCTCCGTGACTAACAGCAGCGCAAAATACAGAACCAGAAAAATACAGATCATAATTGAAATATAGTAATTGGTAAAAACGGACAGACCCAGCGTCACACAGTAAAGCCCGCACCTGCCGTCTCTGACCAGACGCTCCAGCCCCAGTATAAGCAGCGGCAGAATTACCACACAATCAATCCACATAATATTGTAATTATACGCCGCCATAAATCCCGACAAGGCATAGAAGCTGGAAAACAAAAAAACAGCGGAACTCTCCGTTCGGAAATGTTTTTGCAGATAATAGCAGAAACTCATACCCGCAAGCCCGATTTTTACCACCGTCAAATAACTGATAAACTCCATCAGATATTTTTCCGGCACAAGCAGCGCAAGCGCATGAGCGGGGCTGGCCAGATAATAGACAAAAAGGGCCAGAAAGTTAGAGCCGATGCCCACATTATAGGAAAAGCTTAAGGACTCCCCCGCCCGGATCTTGCGCAGCAGCTCACTGAAAAATGGCATATATTGATGATACAGGTCACCGGATAAAAAGCTTCTGTCCCCAAAAGGATATATTCCCTTAATGCCAAACAATGTCAGCATAATGATAAAGGGGAGCAGAAACGCTATCACCAATATCTGCCTCTCCGTATATTCTCCGTTGCCGTTTTTAGTTTTTAAATTTATCTTAACCATGGTTCCATTCCTTTGTTATCTTTTTACTAAATCCGCACTTTCCGCAGACCTGTAATTATTTATTTTACCAGATTTATCCTGACATAGAAAGCCCTTATTAAACATTTCCTCATAACAATAACATTCAAGATGGCGAGATGTTTTCACAGAAATTTCGCGCAAGGCTGTCCAAGCGATTGTTCTAATCGTTTTGGTTTGATCACGCAAAAGCGCGTGAAACCCCTCGCGGTGGCGCGGGTGTGAAAAACAGCATAAGAAATTCGCCTAGCTCATTCCGCACGGGAAAAAGTTGCGGGAGTTATTCTGCTGTAGTATAATCGTTGCGGCAGCATATATTTACAAGAAGGCTGTTATCGAGAAAAGGAATGGGAGCATTATGAAAATTGCAATCGTCGGCAGAGCTGCCGATACCGGAAATTATGCCAAATACGTGGAATCCGCCGCCGCGGAACCGGTGGTCACTTTAAGCATGGGAGAGGCTGCCGGATGCCACGGTCTTCTACTGCCCGGCGGAGGCGACATCACCCCCGCTTTTTTCGGGGAAAAGAATAACGGCTCCCGAAGCATAGACACCGAGTTGGATATTCTGCAGTTTCAGGCTCTGGAGATGGCTTTGCGCAAGTCCATACCCGTACTGGGCATCTGCAAGGGCATGCAGATAATTAATGTGGGACTGGGAGGAACTCTGATCCAGAATCTGCCCCCTGCCTCCTGCGCCATACACCGTTACGAAGACGGAGATAAATATCATTCCTCCGTCATCCGCAAAAACTCATGGCTCTATGAACTCTACGGGGAAAAGGCCATTATAAACAGCGCCCATCACCAAGCCGTAAAGCTGCTGGGTGACGGGCTGCAGGCAATCCAATGGTGTCCGGAAGATCAATGCGTGGAAGCGCTGACCCACGAAGCCCTTCCTCTCATCGGCGTCCAGTGGCATCCGGAACGGATACAAACGGCAAGGGCTACGCTCTCCGGCGGTCCCCTTCTATCCTATTTTGTATCCCTAATTTCTGCTTCAGCTGTGCAGTGCCGCTAGTCATGCCCTGTACCATTCTGGCTCCTGCAATATCAAACAACGACTTTATCACTTCTTTCAGGATACCGGCGGTCTGATCGTCTACTTCCTTCAGCGCCGCCACAATCCCGTTCATACTTTTCTTCCATTCCGCCGTAAACTGGATCAAATCTTCTGCCTGAGAAGCATTTATCACCTGAAACAAGGTATCCACAAAGACCTGAAGCTGTGTTTCGTCCAGAGACAGAATCCACTCGTTCAGTGTGTTATCCATCTTCCTCCTGCTCTCATAAATATCCTTTACCTCCACCAGTCTCCCGTCTTTTACAAGCCATGTATAAGGATTGTGCTGAAGCAGTCCGAAGGTTTTGCTCTCCACCACCTTAAAATGCATATCCGACTCAAACAGCATTCCCACCAATGAAGAATGGGGCAGTATTTTTTCCACTCTTCTTGCAATCATGGAATAATTGCCTTCCTTCAATACCTCCGGCCGGAAACCAGGTCCGTCCATACTGTATATTTTAATAATCCGGTCCTGAATTTCAGGTTTACAGTTCATGGCGCTGTAGACTGCCAGATTACCTCCCTTGGAATGTCCCCCCACATAAAACGGCCTGTGCAGTCTGGCTCCCACTGCATTCAGGTACTTCACGCTGTAAGCCTGACCGGGCACGGGGGACAAAAATGCCATATTAAAATCTTCCTTCCAGCCCACAATGGTTTCATCCGTCCCCCGGAAAGCCACATAAAGAGTTCCGTCCTCCAACAGGAAAGTGATTGCCGAAAACTGTGTCTCCCATTCCTTTTCGATAATGTTCACGTAACAGTTCATTTTCATATTCCGGTATCGTTTTCCCGCCAGCATGGCGGTGATCAGCTTCCGATTCACCTTCTCGTAGCGTTCGTCGGCAAAAAGCTTTTCGTAATCGGGGTGCGTTTCCAAGTCTTTCAGCTTGACGGAAGGCAGATTTTCCTCCACTCCCGGCACCATACCGTCAAATTTCAGATAAGAAAATTGACACAACGCCAAGCTGTCCACTTCATTCATCGGAACATCCCGAAAAGGGACATCCCCATATTCCTTTAAATAATCAATAATCGTTCCAACCATACCTTCTTTGCCTTTCCATAAAAGAATCCTAACTATTCTGCTATTCTCATTGTATTTTTGCTCAAAATATGGTATTTATAATATGTATTTTATAATAAAATTATCTTTTCATCAAACAAATATGGAGAATAAAAATGTCAAAACCCAAGAAAACTGCCAAAAAGAAAATTTTCGGCATACAAAAGAAACTGTTAATCACCATGGTTCCGATGTTTGTCATTGCTTTTGCGGCAACCATCGTACTGATATTTGTCAGCAGCACCAAGATTATATTGTCCAATGCCCAGCACACTCTGCTCAAGGAGTCCGAGTCAAACGCCAAGACCGTCACCATCAATATTATGATTGCCACGGGCATGGGGGATATCCGGGATGCCTACCGGGAAGCCGTGGATATTCCGGTTGCCTTGGATTTTATCAGTAATTCCGTACAGGAAATCTCCGTTATGAACAGCGGCTATGCTTTTCTGGTAAACACCGATGATTTTTCCATTATTGCCCACAGGGATGATTCCCTGACCGGCGCAATTATTACGGACTATCCGGAAGGAACGTTTCTGGGCGATGTAGGGGTGCAGCTTAGGGCGGAAAATACGAATCTCTTTGAGGTTCGTGACGGCTCCGAAAGCTATTATGCAGCCGCCTCTTATATCAAAAGAACCCCTTGGGTAGTTGTTTCCTGTGTCTCACGGGATTATCTCCTCTCCGATCTCACAAAACTGACCTATCTCATTGTCGGTGTATTTGCAGTAATCCTGCTTCTGGTTATCACGGTAGTCAGTATCGTGCTGCGGAAAACTCTAAAGCCCATCGGCACTCTTACCTCCGCCCTGACCACTATCACGGACGGCGATTTCTCTGTCACCATACCCGAAAAAGGAAATGACGAAATTACCGTAATGAGCCGTTCCCTGAACGGATTTGTAGAAATCATGCGGGAAATTATTGTGGATATCCGGGATATTTCAAACCAGCTGGGCGAATTGAGCAGTTCCAGCAAGCAGATTTCCGGCACACTGAGCGAGGCCGCGGAGGGGCAGGCCGAATCCATGGGGGATGTAAAAGTTACTTTGGATCAGATCGCAAACGGCATTCAAGAGCTGGCGCTCCACGCTTCCACCCTCTCCGATGTAGTGGATGAGACAAACGAAAGAGGCAAAAATGCCAAATCAAATATGCAGCTCACCGTAGATGTGGCTTCCAGAGGGCGAAGCGACATGGAAACCGTCAATCAGGCAATGGAGTCCATTGTCCTGTCAATGAAACAGCTGGCAGATACCGTAGGCGAGGTAGGAAGCTCCACCAGACAGATTAACTCTATGGTAGAAATCATCAGTGATATTGCCGAACAGACCGAGCTGCTGTCTTTAAATGCCGCCATCGAAGCGGCAAGCGCAGGAGAAGCCGGTAAGGGATTTGCCGTAGTCGCCGAGGAAATCAGAAAGCTGGCAGATATCAGCTCTTCCTCTGCCACAAAGATTTCCGAAAGCATTTCCCAAATTAACACACAGGTCACTCATATGATGGAGCAAACCCGCCAAAGCGTGTCTTATATTGAAGCTAATTCGGAAAAAATTACCGCATCCTGTGAAATTTTTGAAAATATTTACGGTAATGTGGCCGAGGCCGATAAAGTGCTGAGCAAAATCGTAGCGGAAATCGCCAATGTGGATGATGTAGCTACCAATATTGCCGCGCTCTCTCAGGAGCAATCCGCAAGCACCGAGGAAATCCTTGCTTCCACAGAGCTTCTGGCAGAATCTTCACTACAGTTCTCCTCCGACAGTAAAGAAATGGCGCGGGGCGCCGACCATGTGTCCGATGCCGCATTTGCGCTGGCCGAACATATGAGGAAATTTAAGATTTGACACAGAACATGTCTGTTTTTGGATGCCGCCGGAAAAGCGGAGCACAATGCGTCCGCAAGCCGCTATGGTATGTGACTCTGGCGGCATACTTCCTCTATAACACGGGGCTGGGCAAAAAAGGGAGGAATAGTGACTTATTCCTCCTCTTTTATTTGCAATTGTTTCCTGTTTCATTTGCAATCGTTTCTTGTTTCATCTGCAATTGTTTTCTGTTTCATTCGCAATCGTTTCTTGTTTCATCTGCAATTGTTTTCTGTTTCATTCGCAATCGCTTCTTGTTTCATCTGCAATCGCTTCTTGTTTCATCTGCAATCGCTTCTTGTTTCATATGCAATCGTTTCGTTTTCCGATTTCTCATTTAGCATATTTGCGTTTTAAAAAAATGCTCTGTCATATCAGCGCTCCTCCATGGGCACGTATTCCTTTTCCGGCATTACGCTCTTATAGGCAGGGCGGATAATCTTATCCATATTAATCAGCTCTTCTATTCTGTGGGCACTCCACCCCACAATTCTGGCAATGGCGAAAATTGGGGTATACATTTCCAAGGGAATCTCCAGCATACTGTATACGAAGCCGCTGTAGAAGTCTACATTTGCGCTGACGCCCTTATAGATACGAGCCTTCTCCGAAATAACCTCCGGTGCAATCCTCTCAATCATGGAATACAGGGCAAAATCCTTCTCTCTCCCTTTTGCAGTGGCAAGCTGCTCCACAAATCCTTTAAATACCTGTGCTCTGGGATCGGATAATGAATAAACGGCATGACCCATAACATAGATCAATCCCTTTCGGTGAAAGGCCTACTTATTCAGAATCTTCTTCAGATAGCTTCTCACTTCCTCTTCAT
>ERZ808037.2087-NODE-2087-length-10992-cov-3.596152_pt1 | contig 10992 bp, 9 predicted proteins | sample MGYA00380190_ERZ808037 | MGnify/ENA primary metagenome ERZ808037 (study PRJEB31490, sample SAMN06133399) | mouse gut metagenome | isolation source: J9 | host: mice | place: China: Chengdu | collected 2015-05 ...
GATTGTGAACGGAAGGTCTGCACTCAACCAAATCGTAAATGGCACAAAAAAAGTGCCAACTAAAGTTTTTAGACTAAAATCCTTTCCAAGAAGCGCTAGGCCGAGGAAAAATAGCGGAATATTGATCAGCCATTGCACGAACGCAGGCTCGAATCCATACAGTTCATACACAATCGTACTGATCCCTGATACTCCACCTGCTGCAAGCCTTGCAGGAAGGAAAAATATATTATAGGCCAAGCCGACAAAAACCGAGCCAATCATAATCCAAATGTACTCTGTAAGTAACTTTCTTTTTGCTGTAGAGGTCTTCAAAGTTCAATCATTCCTTTCCCAGCAGACTGATCTACCCTTGCCATTTTACCTCAAATTGAATGGCTTGGCATCTAGGCACGTTTATCTAATTTTATTTCCAATTAAAACACAGAAACATTCGTTCTGTTTTCAGCAGATAATTCTCTTTAAGCGTTATATAATGAACGCAATATAACATTGAAAAGGAGGATGAACTTATGGAAGAACGGATTCTACAATTGTTAGAAGGTTTGACTGATGGTGTTAAGACAATTAAATCGGATTAGATATTTTCAAATTAATTTGTAAGAACAAGAAAAAAGCGCAAAAGAAGAGGTATTTGCCTTCCTTCCTTTGCGTCAAAAGTTTGTGTACGGTCAAACTTGTTATCATACACTACCCATCTTACTATACTACAAAAACTTAACATGTTGAATTTAACAGTCTTTCCAACCATAGAAAATAACATATTGAGTAGGATTTGTAGAACGTCCAAATTAATTCTAAGATTTTTTCTTGCGAAGGAAACCGTTATGCGTCAGAGTTCCCCTTATTCTACTGTTATACAATAGATATACTGATATACCTTCAAAGAGTAGAATTAACACAAGAAAGTTTATGTTACTTGCATTTTAAAACGATTAGGAACATTATATTAATAGAACAACACCTGAATAATACTTTTACCGTATAATTTTAATCCGTCGTTTGGGTGTGGTTTTAAACTACTCTTAAAGGAGACTTACATCTATGATTTACTCAAATCCTAATACAGAAGGCGCAGTCGTTCAATTCAAGGAAAAATATGATAACTTTATTGGCGGGAAATGGGTCGCACCTGTAAACGGTCAATACTTTGATAATAAATCCCCTGTCACTGGAGAAGTCTTTACGAAGGCTGCTCGTTCGTCGGCAGAAGATATTGAACTAGCATTAGATGCCGCTCATGCTGCAAAAGATGCATGGGGTAAAACCTCTGCTGCGGAACGTGCAATGATTTTGAATAAAATTGCGGATCGTATGGAAGAGAATCTTGAAATGATAGCAGTAGCTGAAACTTGGGATAACGGGAAAGCAGTACGTGAAACATTAAATGCCGATATTCCACTAGCTATTGACCACTTCCGTTACTTCGCTAGCGCTATTCGTGCACAAGAAGGGCGTACATCGCAGTTAGATAACGACACAGTCGCTTACCATTTCCAAGAACCACTTGGCGTTGTCGGACAAATTATACCTTGGAACTTCCCAATTCTAATGGCTGTGTGGAAAATCGCACCAGCTTTAGCTGCCGGGAACTGTATCGTCTTAAAGCCAGCTGAACAAACGCCTGCTTCCATCATGGTACTCATGGAGTTAATCGAAGACTTACTTCCAGCAGGTGTCCTAAACATCGTCAATGGTTTCGGTGTAGAAGTAGGGAAACCGCTAGCGACAAATCCACGAATTGCGAAAATTGCATTCACAGGATCTACAGCGGTTGGTCGTCAAATTATGCAATATGCTACAGAAAATATTATTCCAGTAACGCTCGAACTGGGTGGAAAATCACCAAACGTGTTCTTTGAAGACGTAATGGCTCATGATGATGAATATTTGAATAAAGCAATTGAAGGCTTCGTAATGTTCGCCTTAAACTCAGGTGAGATTTGTACATGTCCTTCTCGTGCTTTGATCCAAGAGTCCATTTACGATGAATTCATGGAACGTGCACTTGAACGAGTAAAAGCTATTAAAATCGGCAACCCACTGGACACAGAAGTAATGATGGGTGCGCAAGCTTCTAATGAACAAAAAGAAAAAATCCTTTCATACATTAAATTGGGTACTGAAGAAGGCGCTGAATGCTTAATCGGTGGAGAAGAGAACCATTTGGGTGGCGATCTTGAGAATGGTAACTATATTAAGCCGACTGTATTCAAAGGTCACAACAAAATGCGCATCTTCCAAGAAGAAATTTTCGGACCTGTTCTTGCAGTTACGACATTCAAAGATTTCGATGAAGCAATGGAAATCGCAAACGACACACTTTACGGATTAGGTGCAGGTGTCTGGTCACGTACAGGCGATATCGCATACCGTGCAGGACGTGGCATTCAAGCAGGACGTGTATGGACAAATACGTATCATCAATATCCTGCGGGCGCTGCATTTGGCGGCTACAAATTATCGGGAATCGGACGCGAAAACCATGCAATGATGCTTGATCACTATCAACAAACTAAATGTTTATTAGTCAGCTACGATAAAAGCTCTCAAGGATTCTTCTAAATCGAAAGGATCTGTTGTTCCATGATTGAACGGGTAATAGCTACAGAAGCGGCTGTTTTATTTCTGAATACTATTAAGAATATCCATGGCTCCGTTTTACTTTATCAATCAGGCGGCTGCTGTGATGGTTCTGCGCCGATGTGCTATAAAGAAGGTGATTTCCAACTCGGTGATGCAGATGTATTACTCGGCATGATGGCCGACACACCATTTTATATGCATAAAAGTCAATATGAATATTGGAAGCATACCCAGCTCATAATCGATGCTGTACCTGGAAGAGGTGCCGAGTTTTCGCTAGATAGTATTGAAGAAACACACTTTATTACTCAATCTCGCGTGTTCACTGAAGAAGAGTATGAAGAGTTGAAAAGTCTGTTTTAACAACATAAGAGGCTGTTCTGCTAGTCGCTACAATGCGTCTACAGGACAGCCTCTATTTTTCTTAACAGATACCTATCAAGTCGTTAATAAGGCCAATTTTCAACAAGCAGATATACTCCTGTAATTAGTAAAATTGCATACATAATGAAACGGAAGGCCGTTTGGTTAATCCGATTGAACAACCGTTGCCCCAAAAACAAACCAACCACCACGATAGGCAATCCATACCCACCCGCTACCCAAATACTCTTAGCAGTCCCTACGAAAAGCACTTGGATGATCAAGCTAGTGGAATAGATAAATAAGTAAAAAGCTAATGTAGTAGCCCTCACTTTTTCTTTTAATGTATCAGCTCCTGAAAAATAAACCAAAATCGGAGGTCCCGGCATGCCGATACTGGCTGTCAGTGCCCCTGAAATGCCGCCTACTACTAAGTCCTTGCTTTTAGTTAGAGCTATTCTAAAATTGAATAGCAATAGAATCGTAACTGCGAGAAGAAATAGACCTATCCCTAACTTTAATTGTCTCATATCCAATAACGCGAAAATTAGAATGCCCACGGGTAAAGCAGCAGTACTTCCGATTACAAATCTCTTTAGTATTCCCAAGTCAATATCTTGCCTGATTTTTAGGATCAAGACGCTAGAAATGACTAATGATAATAGTAAGTTCAACTGGATCGCTTCAAGCGGTTCGAACAAGAAGAGAAGAAATGGAGTCGCCAAAATGGAGAATCCAAATCCTGTACTAGTTTGAAGAATCGATGCGACTAAAACTATAAGAATAAATATAAAAGTCTCCATACAACACCTACAATCTTTTTTTACTATGCTACAGCTTTCTTATGTTGATGTATATTCTACCATTTCTATGTATGTTTATTTGCTGACCCCTAAACTTTATTAGAAAGTGATGCTTTTAAAAACACCAGATTTCCTATATCCTAAACCAATAAATCTCACAACGTTAGGAAGGTCTAGACAATGCAAAAAACACAAGGATATGCAGCTTCCCGAGCGAAGACGTTCGATCTGATACTAACTTCCATGCTTGCTTCACTCGTATTTGTTGCGACTCTCTTACTCAATATTAAGTTGCCAATTGGAAATGGCGGATTGATTCATCTCGGTACCGCTATGCTGTTCATAGCTTCTATCTTATTCGGACCTAAAAAAGGTGCGCTCGCAGGAGCTATTGGAATGGGCCTGTTTGATTTGATTAGCGGCTGGACGTTATGGGCACCTATCACTTTTTTGACACGCGGTTTACAAGGTTATATCGTGGGAAAAATTGCTTGGTCGAACGGTCGTAAAGGAACCAGCCTCAAGTTTAACTTGCTAGCTATGACCGTGTCTGTTCCCATAACGATTGCTGGTTATTATATTGGCGAACGAATTTTATATAACAGTTGGATCATCCCATTGGCATCGATTCCTGGTGATATCGTCCAATGTATTGTGGGAATTGCGATTGCAATTCCGGTTTGTGCGATGCTGAAAAAAGTACAGTTTTTTAAATAACAAAAAGAGTTCCTGCGCTGTAAAGTCTCAAGCGCAAGAACTCTTTTTCTATCAATCGACCATCCGCTTTCGATAAATAGCAGCCGTCAGCATGCATAGGATAATAGTCCATGCAAGTATGATGAGTAACTCTATCAGGACATCCCCGAAACCACCGCCTGCTTCGACTTTTACAGCCAATTCTATCAGCTGAATATTTGGCAAGTACATCCCCATTTTTAAGAACGGATACTGATCCACAAATGTTGGAAGAAACGTTCCCATTGAGAAAACCGCAACTACAGGCATTACAATAACAGATGCTTCCATAACAGATTTTGAAAAGAGACCGAGTAATGTACCGACTGCAATGTAAAAGAAAGAAGATAAAATGAATGCCAGCGCAATAACACCAATATTTGCAGGTCTATAATCAGCTAAGTAGGCTGTTATAGAGACAGTAATCATCGTCAAGATAAATGTGAGTAAGCTTTTCCCGCCAAGGATTTCAGTTGTGCTTGCAGGTGAAAGCATAAGACCACGCAATGTGTTTTTCTCTTTTTCTTCTGCGATTAAACAACACTGTACGAATGTCGCAATCATCACAAATGCCAAGTTAATGAGCATATAATGTGCCTCAATTGAATTCACTCCCCCACGTCCATAGAATGCCCCTAATCCAATAGGCATAATGAGAACTGTAGAAACTGCCAAGTTCCGTGAAAAGTCTTTAAAGTCTTTCTGCAATATCGCATTCATTCGTCTCAATGAAATCATCATGCCAATTTCCTCCCTGTCACTTGCACAAAAATTTCCCCTAAAGTTGGTTCATTTGAATGGATTGTTACTACCTGATTTGTATTCATATATTCAAACAAGCGATCTGCTCCTTCGGTTCCCGCAGGCAAAACTACTTTCTCTTCTGTCATCAGCTCTACTGTGATTGTAGAATCGGAATAGCGCTTTTTTAGCTTATCCGGTGTATCCAGTAATTGGATAGAACCTTTATTTAAAAAGGCTACACGATCACATAAGAGTTCAGCTTCCTGCATGTCATGCGTTGTCAGGAAAATGGTCGTACCCTTTGCATTGAGCGCACGCAACCCTTCATGGATATGAAGAGAATTTGTCGGATCAAGTGCAGACGTCGGTTCGTCCAGGAAAAGCAACTCCGGTTCGTGAATCAACGCTCTCGCAAGCGTCACTCGCTGTGCCATCCCTTTAGATAAAGTGGAGACTCTTTTGTTTTTTTCCTTCTTTAAATTGACAGTGTCCAATACTTCATCAATTTTTGAGTACGGTATGTTATATAACTCACAGTATAATTTCAAATTATCATGAATAGATAATCTCTCATACAGTCCGCTGTTATCGGTAAGCACACCGAAACGGCTGCGAAATTTTGGTTTCTTCAGCTGTGAAACGGACTGATTGAAAACAACTGCTGTTCCGTTCGTTGGTGTTACTTGCCCAGTTAGTATTTTAATAGTTGTTGTTTTACCCGATCCACTGGGACCTAGAAAACCAAAAATTTCTCCCTTCTTAACATGAAAATTCAACCCCTCAATTGCTGTTTGATTTCCAAATACTTTTGCTAGCCCCTTCACCTCAATAATGTTATCCATTTCCTTCCTCCTCGTGTATAACTTTGCAAGTATCTGCTCTTCACACCTTTAGAATACGTAAAAGAAAAGTGGACTGCATCATATTTCAAATGAAAAGAGGCTAGTAAAGGGTGAATGGGACAATATCAAAGTTGAATGAATCGTCAATTTTGTATAGTTACAGCTGACTCTCTGAAATAAGCTCCTATTCTGTTAGTCCAAATACTATTTTCATGTTATTCCCCGGGAAATAACACTTATTTCGACAACATTAGAGCCCTAGCATCTCTTTTAGTTCTACCATCTTAGACTTCGATAATGGAATTGTCGATTTTTGAGTATCATCCAACACGAGACTGTAACTATTCCTAGTCCATGTAATCACTTCGCGTACTTTCTGTAAATTTACAATGTACGATCTATGGCAGCGGAAAAAACCAAATGGCAGTAACCGTGCTTCCAATTCAGTCAGTGTAGAAACGGATGGGAAGGACTCTCCTTTTATATGCAAAAGAGAGAGTCCTTCATTGCTTTCAATATAGTCAATTTCAGGTGGATCAAACAAGACAATTTTTTCATTGATTTTCGTTGGAATTTTTTCGAAACGAACAGGCAGTACCGAATCTGCAACCAATGGCTTTTCCTCAATCAGAGTGGCTCGATCTTCAATGGCTTCCTGTGTATGAATTGAATGTAGCCCATTTTCATCCAATCTGAGGACTCTATCAGATGTAGTAACAGCACTTTCCATATTACCCGTTAGAATTAAGACACTGCGATTCTGCTGTTTCAATCTTTGAAGTATTGATACAAAAATCCGTTTCGATTCCAAATCAAGGTTCTGATCTGCTTCTTCAAATATGTAAATATCCGGATCCCTAATAAGTAAGCAGGCCAGCTGGACACGTTTTCTTTCCGAGTAGGATAATTGCTTTATCTTTACCTTTCGCTTTGAATCTAATTGTACGGCTTGTATTACATCGTCTTTGAGTACGTTTGATGTATAAAGATCTTTTATAAAACTAATCATTTCCTCAATGGACAATCGCTCATATAGACCATCCTGAAGAAAAAGAATCCCGACCTTCTGCCTATTATTGGAGATCTTACTATCGTCTACTCTAATTTCTCCATTTGAAAGCCTCGTTTTCTCTAAAAGTAATTCTATCAGCTGTTCTCGAACATTTACGCTCGAATAGACAGCCACTATATCCCCCGGATCGACTGATAAGTCAAATGAAGGAAAGATAACAGAATCGTGAATCCGTTTTTCCGCGTTAATAAAGTGAAGTGACATGAATAAACCCTCATTTCATGAATTATCTATCATATTCATTCTATATTATCATTGAGTAAAATCCCACTTCATTGTGTGAACAGTTCTGTCGTTAACTATTTTATAACTAAACCCAATCTACCTTGCAGTGAAAGCGGTGTCGACTGGCAACAATTAAAAAAGCCCTGTGCGATAGATATCGTCACAGAGCTCTAGTTTGTTTCTTATTTAATTATGAACGACTTCTTTTTCAGTCAGGCCTAATGTTTTAGCTGTAGAAGCATGAATCTCCTTCAGAAGCTCAGGATTCTCAACCAATGACTTGCCGTAAGAAGGAATCATTTCTTTCAATCTTGGTTCCCATTCGTCTATCTGCTCAGGGAAACATTTTTGCATAAGATCCAACATTACTGCTACTGCAGTGGATGCTCCTGGAGAAGCTCCAAGTAACGCAGCAACTGAACCGTCCGCATCTGTTACTAATTCTGTACCAAACTGAAGGGTTCCTTTACCGTTCTCTGTATCCTTAATAACTTGAACACGCTGGCCTGCAGTCCACAAATCCCAATCTTCACTTTTTGCATCTGGAATAAAATCACGTAATTCATTCATACGCTGTTCTTTTGTTTGCATGACTTGTTCGATTAAATATTTAGTCAAGGACATGTTTTTCGCACCACATGCAAGCATTGTCGTCACGTTATTCGGTTTTACAGAACCGATCAAGTCTAGCATTGAACCCGTTTTCAAGAACTTCGGTGAGAAGCCTGCAAACGGTCCAAATAGTAAGGACTTTTCATTGTCGATATAGCGTGTGTCTAAATGCGGAACCGACATTGGAGGCGCACCGACTTTTGCTTTACCGTATACTTTGGCATGATGCTGCGCAATCACATCTGGATTTTTACAGACCATGAAAATACCGCTAATTGGGAAGCCGCCAATATGCTTGCTTTCCGGAATTCCTGTCTTTTGCAGCAACGGAAGGCTTCCGCCACCACCGCCGATGAAAACAAATTTAGCCTTATGATACTCAAGTTTGCCGTCTTGATTATTTTTTATTTTTAATTCCCATTCGCCATCACTAGTACGTTTAATATCTTCTACTTGATGACCATAGTTAATTTCAACGTCTACTTTATTCATGTGTTCAATCAGCATCCGTGTCAATGCTCCAAAGTTTACGTCTGTTCCTGAGTCAATTTTAGTTGCTGCAATTGATTCATTCACTTGACGATTCTTCATAATAAGCGGAATCCATTCTTTTAGTTTTTCCGGATCCTCAGAAAATTCCATTCCTTCAAACAATGGATTCGCAGTCATCGCTTCGACTCGTTTTTTTAGATATGTTACATTATCTTCGCCTTGAACTAAACTCATATGAGGTAATGGCATAATAAACTGTTCTGGATTTTTAATTAGCTTTTTATCAACTAAATGAGACCAAAATTGCATCGATAATTGGAACTGCTCATTTACTTTCACAGCTTTTGTAATATCGATAGAACCATCCGCTTTTTCGGAAGTGTAGTTTAGTTCACACAAAGCTGCGTGTCCTGTTCCCGCATTGTTTAGCTCATGAGAACTTTCTTCTCCTGCTTTATCCAGCTTTTCAAACAATGTGATCTTCCAATCTGGCGCTAGCTCCTTAAGCATTGTCCCCAGCGTCGCACTCATAATTCCGGCACCTATTAAGATAACATCTGATTTTGTTTGTCTATTACTCATTTTGACCTTCCTTATATGTGAAATTTACAGAAATGTAAATGTTCCTAAATAAGGCGTCACAGCAAACATGGCGCGTCCTAGGAGCATTTTTTCTGTCTTAGTTTGACCATACATCTACTACTATCTTTTCTATTATACCTTAAATGCAACTAGGATTAAAGAGACTTGTTTAATTGTAAGGAATTAGATAGAAAAATGTCGGAATTTCGGTGTGTTTATTAAAATTCGTGACATTTTCCTTATTTGAATCTGTTATTTTCACAGTGGAATCTTAATTATTTTATTGTACTCTTTTTCATAATGAAGGCCTTCAACCAAGAAGGCATCTGGCAGTTGATTTGTATCGAATAGTAGGATTCGTTCTTTGTACTCCTTACCTTTTTCATCCGTTACATAATTCTGTCTCAATGTCGTTTGCAAAGGAACTTTATGGTCATCAATTTGCACAGCAACGTTATCCAACAGGATATTTCCATCTGTTGCTACTATAATTTCTAAGCCCTCCGATGTCACTTCTACTTTCCGGATATTTACTTCCTCACCTTCAAGATCAGCAGACATTTCTTCTCTAGAAGTTAGAATTATTGTTTCATCCACATGCTTATATCCAACAAACCTGTCTACTGCAAGTGCAAGAGAATTAAGACCTTCCGGCAAAGCATCAAAATCAATTGTAAATATATCGCCGTTGAATGCCGATGAAACACTGCCACTTATCTGATCCATCGGCACCCCATTGACCAACAACTTCACTCCGTCAAATCCTAAGGGAATCCGATCAAAATTATCAACTTTTAATTTACCTTTGATTGTCGTTTGACTGGGCGTTGCCGTAATAGAATCAAAGCGAATACTTCCTTGATCCACTTGGACGTTCTTTTTTATGGCTTTCTTCAGTTCTGTTTGCATCGCAGCTTTTGGATCATATGGAAATGTGATCTCAAACCAGTCCTGTATGTTAGAGTCATGAAATTCTAATGTCAGCTTTTTCGCGAATGGACTCACCGGCTCGAACGTCTGCATTCCTTTTAGCTCCGTTCCTTCCTCATTCATAGAGGATGTACCGAAGCGCGAAGAAGAGTTTGTAAATAGACCAGTCAATTTCATTAACGAAATATCTTCCCCTAAGCCTTCAGGATTGCTGAGTGTATAATAAAGTACCAATTGGTTTTCATCTGTCATGAGACCTTCCAGCCTCAATTCAGTTCCATCAGTCAGCATTATTTTTCGATCAATAGACTGTCCTTTGTCCGACTCATTTAATTGGGCGAGCGTAGCAGGCATGATTTCTTCAAAACCAAGCAGTTTTTTTCCGTAATAAGCAAACGCATCATATTGATAGCCAACCACAAAGAGAATGAGCAATGCAGCCACCACGGAAACCCACTTTGGTATACGTTTTCTTTGTCGTTTCGGTATTTTCTCCAATGCCGTACGTAGCCTTTCTTCCAATTCTTTTGGGGCTGTCGTCTTTTCTAAACGTCTTTTCTCTTCCGCCAATTGCCGCTCCAGTTCACTCATCGAATCCACCCCTTGCTTGTTCACGCATTTTTTTCAATCCATTAAAGACTCTCGACTTCACTGTTCCTATAGAGGTTTGTGTCATCATTGCGATTGTTTCGTAATCTAAATCGTGAAAGTATTTTAACTCGATTGCTTCCCTTTGCTGTGCATTCACTCGCAGCAACAGATCTTGTATATCCATGCGTTGTTCTGTTTGCTCGAAAGGATTTTGGACAGCAGATGAATCAGAGTGAGATTCAATTGCTTCCCAATTGTCAATCAGCGTAACCTTATTTACTTTGCGAAGCATTTGTTTGCATTGATTCACTAAAATTGTCTTACTCCAGCTATAGAAGGCGTCGTTTTTCTCAAGTTGCTGTATGTTCCGATACAAACTAACAATCATTTCTTCCATAGCGTCCATGGCATCATG
>ERZ808037.2088-NODE-2088-length-10986-cov-16.035567_pt1 | contig 10986 bp, 6 predicted proteins | sample MGYA00380190_ERZ808037 | MGnify/ENA primary metagenome ERZ808037 (study PRJEB31490, sample SAMN06133399) | mouse gut metagenome | isolation source: J9 | host: mice | place: China: Chengdu | collected 2015-05 ...
CTTGTACTCTGGCTCACGCTTTGGCTTGCGCTCGTACTCTGGCTCGCGCTCTGGCTTGCGCTTGTGCTCTGACTTGCGCTCGTACTCTGGCTCGCGCTTGTACTCTGACTCGCACTCTGGCTTGCGCTTGTGCTCTGGCTTACGCTCGTACTCTGACTTGCACTTGTGCTCTGACTCGCACTCTGGCTTGTGCTCGTACTCTGGCTCGCGCTTGTACTCAATCTGTCCGAAATACTCGCCGACAAACTCTCATACGTTGACAACGAAGTACTCACACTAGTTGAAAGCCATGTACTTGCACTTTCTGAAGTACTGGCGCTGGTTGACAACTGCGTACTCCGCAGTTCCGAATTACTCTGACTAGTTGAAGCACTTTCACTAACCTCTGTACTCGCCTTTTGGGATTCAGCTAAAGCCGATTCACTCTGACTTATACTCTCGCTTTGTGCCGTACTAAGAGATTCCGATTTTTTTGTATATTCACTACGGTACTCGTTCTGATAGGCATCTTTTCCCTCAATATAATCTTTCTGTGCAAAATATGCCTGGCCACCTTTATATCCATTGTTTTTGTTGACAACGAATTTACCGTTGGAATCCTTTGTCATCTCTACAATGTAAATGTACTCTACTTTAGATGCATCTTCCCTGTAGGCAACATTTTTATGATTCTCTGAAGACCATCCCCATGTACCTGGCTTAATATACTTTGTCGTCGTCTCCCTGTCTGTCAGCGCATTTCCGTCCTTATCGGCTGTAGCGTAATCGAAATATCTTTTCTGTTCTTCTCCATTTTTATCTTTATATGTTACTTCTATATAACGCCCGTCAACATCCGTTCCCTTGTCGTATTCAATCCAATTACCACCATTTGAGAACTCGACATCCTTATAATTATTTACCTGTGCATCCGACAGCATTTTATACTGAATCAGCATATTGGCCAGTTTGTCTGCCGCATCCCAGTAACTTTGCCCATTAATCTGGTTCGTGCCCAGTTTGTGATGCCACTCAGCCTCATCCTTTGCCCGTATCTGTTCTACCAACTCTTGCTGCACATCAATCAACTTCTTCAATGCTTCCAGTCTCTCAAGCCGCTGCTCTCCATCATTATAATGTTCTAGCAGGCTCTCATACGCCGCTTGAGCCTCAGAAACTGCCTCAGACATAGATGCATTTAAACTATTTTCCGTTGACTGAGAAGTATGCAGGCTTTCACTTACGAAGGTAGACGCACTTTCGGATGTAGATGCAAGCCCTGACTCTTCCGTTGAAAGAGAACCGCTGGCTGATGTGGATGCCTCCGACACACTGTCCATCGTTGAATCAAGCGCTGTACTGGCAGATGCAGATTCGCTGAGCAAGTTCTTTAACTCTTCATCCTCTTCTGCAGTCAATTTCCCGCTGGCAGCCTTTGCCGACAGCATCTGGAATCTGGCCACGTCAAACGCCATACTCTCCGATGTCAATTCATCTTTCGCATCTGCACTTACACTCTCACTGGTACTTATACTCAAAGAGTCTATGCTGGTACTTCCGCTCTCGCTGTCACTTGTACTCAAAGAGCCCTCGCTCGTACTCCCGCTCTCCTCACTGCTTGTGCTCAGAGAATCTGTCCCGGATGCAGAATCAGAACCTTCCTCCGACTCCTGGGAAACAGACTCCGATTCTTCAGATTCTGAATCAGACGCTGAATCCTCGGAAGTCTCCGTAGAAGTTTCCTCTGACTCTGAACCGGATTCTTCCTCCGCCTCGGTTGAGGTCACATCCTCCTGCGACTCCGAATCAATCTCGGAGGTCTCTGAGGAAGCTACGGAATCCTCAGACGCTGAATCTGTATCTTCCGAACTGTCTGCAGAAGTTTCGTCTGTTTCCGTTGAAGATGTATCTTCTTCCGTCCCCAGACTATCCTCCGAAGTTTCCTCCGTATTTTCTTCCGTCTGTATTTCCTCCTCTGTGGGAGTGGTAGTATCTTCTACCTCATTATTTTCCTGCTCCTGCACCTCCTCCACATTGTTCGTGCTCTCGGTCTCGGCAGCCGTGGTGCTTTCTTCTGTCTCCAATGCTTCTGCTGCTTCTTGCGCCAATGACATTTCTGTCTCAACGACCACCTCATCGTTAGTCGCTATTCCGGTCTCATCAAGCTCGGCGGCATATACAACATTGGCATCGGAAAATATATCCACACCACCGATCACAGCACCTGCGGTAACGACACCCTTCAGAAGTGCCTTTGACCGCTTCCTGCTTTTTTCAGGTTTCTTTTTACTCATTATAAACTCCTTTCCTTGCCAAAAAACGGATGCAAAGTATCCGGCGGCCGGGCTGGCGTAGTACCGAAGCACCTTAGCCCCCATAGCTTTGCGTCCCGCCGTTTCCAACGGTTTGCTAATTTAATTAGCGGCCGGGCTGGCATGGCCTCTGGCTTTAGCCCCCATGACTTTGCGTCCCGCCGTTTCCGGCGGTTTGCTTTTATTAATTAGCGGCCAGGCTGACATAGCGTGAATACGCCTTAGTCCCTATGGCTTTGCGCCCCGCCGTTTCCGACGGTTTGCCAAGAAATCAAACCAGAATCATGTACGCCATCTCACCTGTCTGGTCATCCCTGTTGGCGCTGATGGCATCTGGCAACAGGTTCCTCTAACTGGCGGACATAATTCTGTGCCGTCCTCTTTCTGCATATTCCCACCTCCCCCTTCCTGATTTTATAAATAACCGCACTGATTTTGTTCATAGCCGCCAGGGCATACTACTCCTTCTTTATTATAGCAAAGTGTATATCCTGCAAACTGCCTCATTTCGTGCCAGATTTACCTTTTTCTATCTGAGGATTCACAATATTGTTTTTCCCAGCTCCTGCGTTATATCTGCCAGGTACCATAGTTCCCCTTTTCCGGCTCTTCCGGTATATGCCGCTTCAATTCGCCGGAAAATAGCACTGCAGGATTCTTTTCCGGCCTTAACCAGCATCAATATAAAGTGCCGGTTTCCGTACCGGGTATATGCGTCACCCTTTCTGAGAGATTCCCCGATTACAGTTTTTAAGAGCAGCATTTGTTCAGAAAAATTAATCTGTTGAAGATTCTTCTTTCCTTTTCCGCTCAGTGTCAAAAACATAAGCACTGCATCAAAACCTGTCCGTCCCTTCGCGCGTTCTACCAGCCTGCAATAATCCACAAATCCCGGATAAGTACAGTAATAGGCCCCATCCGGAGCCTTATCCTCCAGTATCGCTTTCTGAATGTCTTTCCTTTTTCCGGCAAAAATTTTATCCATGGCATTCCAGTTTTTTGTGCCCTCTCCGGCTTTCCTGCTATCCCTACCGGCCTCCTCCTGCTCCTCAAAACATGCCTGCAGCTCGGTAACAGAAGGGCTTCCAATTTCTCTGTTATATAACTCCAGCGTATGGTTATAAATCTTCAAAGCTTCCTCATACTGATAAATCTCAAGATTACAGCGTATCTGGCGGGTCTGCCAATTGTCAAAAGGATAGATTACAGCAGCTCTTGCATATAACTGCATCCGTTTTTTATATTCTTGTTTCTTCTTATATTCCTTTTCCAACTCCCGGATAGTATATAGGTAGCGTTCTTTGAAATAATTGCTTTTTTGAAAAAACCATGAATCGGAAAGATTCTCAGGAAGCAGCTCTCCCCGGTACATTTCGTTTGCTCTGAGAAGCAGGCTGATACGCTCCTCCTCATCACAGCTTTTTGCCCTTTCAATCAGCTCTTCAAACCTGCACGTATCCAACTCCAGAGGAATACCGCTCCGAAAGCTGCACATCCTCTCGTTCAGCTCTATGTATTCATCCTCCGGAAGCCCGCAGGCAATAAGCTGTTTCCGAAGGCGGTAAATCAGATTATTCAGATTTTTATTCCTGTTTGCCGTATCTACCTTCTCATCATTCCACCCGTACAGGTTATCAATCAACTCATTTTTTGAAATTCTTCCTTCCGGAGATAAAAAAAGCATCTGAAGAAGGCGGACTGACTTTGAACTGCCTGCCTTATTCAATGCGACTGCTTTATCTCCATAATATATTGTAAATCCTCCAAACATCTGTACATGTAATACTTCCGTTGTCATATCGGCGTTCCCCCCACTTCCGCTTCCAACCACGCTCTCTCTATTCTTTTAATAATCCTTCCTAATTACTCTTTTGCTTAAGCTACTCCTCCCCACTCTTTCACAGGTTATTACCATCTTCTCTTTTAGTCCTGAAACTCTTTCTTCCATGCAATTTATTTGTAGTAGTGGATTTTGACCGAGAAAATCTTCACTGGCCTGCGTCTGATCGTCAAATTGTTCATAATTCTGCCCCACCTACCAATTCTGGTAGTAATCTCACCCTTCTGCAAAGTATACATGTAGGCGAATTTAACATTCTGACTACAAAAAGAATAAAATAAATGCATTTTTTCATTTTGAGGAAAATATGTTTGTTATTTATGTCAGCTCTAAAGTAAAAAAAGGTATGAAAAATCAGAGTCAGAAAAAAAGTTTTCCGGCTCTAACTTCCTATGCCTTATTTTCTAAATTAATATTGTCAGTGGTAATGAAAACGTGATATAATGCGAGATAATTCATAAACATACCATATCTCTGTAGTCAGAATGTTAAATTCGCCTACACCACCAGCCCCATCTTCTCCAAATGTCTCGTATGCTCCTCCCCTGTTGTTTTCAGGTAAATCCGTGTCGTCTCTATCGAACTGTGCCCCAGCACGTCCGACAGCTTTACAATGTCCCTGCTTACCTTATAATATACCGTGGCAAACAAATGGCGGAGGTTATGAGGAAATACCTTCGTCTCCTCCACCCCCGCACTCTCACACAGCCCTTTCATTTCACGCCATATCTGCCTTCTCGACAGCCCTTTCCCGCTGCACGTCAAAAAAATCTCCCCCGATTCGATCTCCTGTTTTTTTACATATTTTAACAGCTTTCTGCACAGCCTTTCCGGTAGAAAGATCACCCGCACCTTTCCCTTTAGGTTCACCTCTGCCCTCCCTCTCCTTACCGCCTCCACTGTGATATAGGCTACCTCACTCACCCTGATTCCCGTTCCGCAGACCGTCTCCATCAAAAGCGCCAGCCTCTCCTTCCCCTTTTCCCTGGCCGTCCTTAGAAGCTTCTCATATTCCTCCTTCGTCAGCTCCTTTGACTGGTTCCTGAATAGCTCTCTCTGGATCCGCAGAAACCTCACCCGGCATTCCTCCCACCCTGCAAACCTGAAAAATACGTTCAGAGCCGAAAGCTTGGCATTCACCGTAACCGGCGCATAGCCCTCCTTTAGCAGGTACGCCTTAAACTCCGACGCAGTCTCCCTGCTCACCATCCTGCCGCTTAACCATTCCTTAAATCCCCTCAGCTCCCGCAGATATTTCTCAATCGTTGCGGTTCCGTATTCATTTCCCCTCAAATACTTTCCAAACGCTTCCCACTTCTCATCCGTCAATGCATGATCTCCCATCTCTTTAACCTCCAGGTATGAATTTATGGAATTATAGTACCATATTTGGAATCAGGTCAAAACAACGGATCGTATGCTCTGCGGGCTGTTCCTACGACAAAAACAGGAGCCGCCAAACTGAAACCAGTCCGGCAGCCCCCGCTTCTAAAGGCCCCTAAAGCTTTGCATATATTTCTTCACAATCATAGTCTGGCGCATATCTCTGTGCCTCTTTGCAGATTTCTTCAATCACAGTTAAGTCCTCTTCCAGCTCATGCGCTATCAGCTCCGGTGTTTTTCCTTTTTTGAGCTTCTTACAGACCTGCCTGACCAACTGCCCTTTTTCTCCTTCTTCCCTTCCTTTAATCATCCCCTCCTTAAGTCCTTCCTCTTTTCCCTCATCCTTTGCATATACCAGTTCCTCCCATTTCTGCAAATATTTCACCCCCATTTTCTCTGACGCCCTGATCCTCCTCACATTCTCATGAAGAAGCTTGATCCTCGGACTGTCTGATAATTCCGCCACCGCATCTGTAGATGCAGTGATGTATTCCATAAGCTCCAGAAACTCCTGTGAAAACTCCTCTTTATTTGTCCCCCTGGTATTGATGAATATCCTTACAGCCCCGTCCCTGATCCTCAGCTCCGGACATTCCCTGCACGTACCCTCGAAGGTATACCGGTAAAGGCCTTTCTTAAATAAATCAAACGGCGCTATCAGAATAAAACAACTGTCATTGAGAAGGTTAAAATTCACTGTTCCGGGCTCCAGCAGGGATACGTCAAGCTGGGCCTGGTAATACCTGCTCCTTCTGCGCAGGTTTCCGGTATCCTGCTTCTGCATTTCTGTGAAATAGACCTTTTTATCACGATCCATGCTCACAACGTCAAGCCTCACTTGACGAAGCTCCGGGGAGACGCGCAGTTCTTTTTCTGTCTGCGTTTTTTCGAGAATCTCGATCTCATTTTCCAAAAGGATGCTTATGAGCGCCTGGTAGGACGCCTGATCCTCCATCACCTCGTCAAAAAGGAAACGATCCACCAGGTTCAGATTTTCCAGTTCCGTAATTACATTTGACATACATTTTCCTCCTTTTTGCAGGAAAATCCCCTTTTGTTTGGGAAAGAAAAATGCAGTACGGTTTTTCCGCTAATGTACAGGCGCTATACTGACTTTCCTTCTTTTCCTGCCGTGTATAAGTTATTGGGATATAAAAGCAGGAGATTTCAGAAGTGAAAGAGCAGAACGCCCTGCCAGACGCGGCTTTCGCCGGAAGAAATCATTTGCTTTACATTCATAATAACATAATATGATTGTTATTACAATAAATTTTTATGTGCAAAAACGGTTTTATTTCTAAACTTACATGCTCCGCTGAAGCAACGCGCCGCCGCGACATGAAAGCCAGTCACTTCTCCTCCCGCAAAGCCCCGGGCGAAGTCCCCGTCACCCTCTCAAACAACTGGTAAAAAAAGCTGGTATTTTCATAGCCCACCTGAGCGGCAATCTGTTTAACAGAAAGCTCTGTTCCCAAAAGCAGCTCCTTTGCCCGCTGGATCCGAATCTCCTGTATATACGCCCGAAAGCTTTTCTCCTTATACTTCTTAAGCAAAAGATTGTAATAGTTCCGGTGGTAATGGAAAATCTCCTCAAGCTCCGCTGCCGTCACCTCTGCCGCATGCAGTCTGATATACCGCTCCAGCTCATACAAAAGCACCCTCTCCTTGCTCTCCTGGTCGGAGCTGTAAAGCTGCAGGGCATATGAGGTGCAGAGTAAATGAAACAGCCGGATCAGGTTCCCGCGAATAATCTCCTGGGCCCCTGGCCGTCTTTCATAATCCTCCGCCACAAGCTGCTCCAAAAGCTGCCCCATTCCTTCCGCATCCTTTTGCGCCTTCAGCTCCAAAAAGCTCTGTTCCCGCTTCTGCCTGTCAAGGGCATGAAACAAAAAACATTGCAAATCGTCCCTCTCCTCATAGCTTTTTAACAGGCTGTCCAAAAAGGACGGCCTTAACCATAAAAACAAAACTGCCGCATCCCGGTTCCCGATCAAATCTGCATGTTCGCAATTCTGATCGGTGATTACCACCTCCCCTTTCTCAAAGTGTCTTTTTTCCCCTAACAAAATCTGCTCAAAGCTTCCCTCTATTACATAAAACACCTCAATATATTCATGCTTGTGATATTTCCCCTGCCTGGGCAGCTCAAAATATGCCGCCTGCCTTCCCTGTCTGCTGATGCCGTGCTCCCCGCCTTCCTTGCTGTAGAGACAAAGCAGGGTGGCAAAATCTCCTTCCATCATGCGGCTCTCCGTATAATGCTCCTTTGCCTCCGTCTCTGCTTCCGTCCTCTGCCTGCCGGCTTTTTCTCTGCTTTTTTCCCCGGGCTGCCATTCATCCGTATTCTGCATATAAAGCCTGCGATAGGCAAGCGCCCTTTCCTCTATATTAAAAAAAGCTTTCCTTTCTCCCCACAACAATTCCGGCCTGAAATCCAAGTCTTTCCCCTTCATCCTTATACCCCCTGTTTACAGACAGGATCTGCTCTACAATCGTGCAATCAGTCCTTTCTTTTCAGTATATACTTATCTTTCGTTCTTGTCATTTCTTTTGGAACAAAATATGATTAATCCAATAACAGGTCTTCCGATACAGCAAATGCGCTTTACAGGAAAGGAGAAGAAATGAATAAAAGTATTGCATATTACGAAGCTTGTAAAGACAGCCTTCCCCGCGCTGTCAATATTGACAGGGAATGGAAATTTCAGCACAGCCCTTTCACGGCGGCAGAGACGCTTTCCGGAAAAAACACGGCCAGAACCGTCAACCTTCCCCACGACTACATGCTGGAGGAGCCGGTCAGCGAGCATGCTCCTGCCGGGCCCGCCATGGGCTATTATAACGGCAGGGTTGCCTACTATGCCAAAACCCTCTCTATTCCTTCTGCATGGAAAGAGGAAAAGGTCTTTTTACATTTTGACGGAATCATGATGAACGCCGTCCTTGAGGTAAACGGCTGCCAGGTTCTGCTGCATCATTATGGATACACTCCTTTTTGGGCGGACATTACTGCATATCTTTACTGGGGAGAGGAAAACAGGATTACCGTATGCGTCAATCCCAGTATGCAGCCAAACTCCCGCTGGTATACAGGTGCAGGAATTTTCCGCTCGGTGGAGCTGGTACATACCCCCAGGCTTCACATAGCCCCTGACGGGATCTTTACTTACACGAAACGCGTCGAATTCCGGGATGGCATCCCGGCAGAGGCACATCTGTGCTCAGAGATAACCATCTGCAATGATACTCCCATGACCCGCTTGGTCAGGGCAGAAGTCACTTTGACCCCTGAGGAGGAGGGCAAAGCCGTCCTTACCCGCTCCGCCACGGTACAGGTAAACGCCATGGACAGCGCAACCGCCATTCTTCCCATGACCTTACTTAATCCGGTTCTCTGGAGCGCAGAAGAGCCAAATCTTTATCAGGTATCTGCCCGGATTACCGACCTGGGAGAGTTTTGCTGCGGCCTTACTCCTCCCCAAAACCCCCCTGCGGCCGATGTGCTTTCCGTGCTTTTCGGTGTGCGCACCCTCAGCGCGGACTCTACCCATGGCCTTAGGGTTAATGGCAAGACCATAAAGCTCAAAGGCGGGTGCATCCACCATGACAACGGCATTCTCGGAGCAGTTTCCCTTTACGACAGCGAATACCGTAAGATCAGACTGCTGAAGGAAAGCGGGTTTAATGCTGTGCGCACGGCCCACAATCCTCCCTCGGCCGTATTGCTTGAAGTGTGCGACCGTCTGGGCATGTACGTTTTTGACGAGGCCTTCGACGCATGGGGCATGGCCAAGCAGCCCGGCGATTATAACCAGTTTTTTAGGGAGGACTGGAAGGAGGACATGAAAGCATTCATCCTGCGTGACCGCAATCATCCTTCGATCCTGTTCTGGTCCACAGGAAATGAAATTCCGGAGCGGGGCGGCATGAATGACGGATACCGCCTTGCCATGGAGCTGGCTGCCTATGTAAGAAGCCTGGATCCCACCCGCCTGATCTCCAACGGCCTATGCTCCTACTGGAACGGCTTAGATGACAGGACGGCGGCCGACAATTTCCGAAAAATGCAGGAGATCTCCGAGAATTCCACCGGCATGGAGCAAAATGCCCCCGCCCCTGTGACGGACACCTTCTGGGAGGACCGCTCCGATCCCTTCTGCAACTTTTTGGACGTGGTGGGCTACAATTATATGGAGGATCATTACGAACTGGCCGGAAAAATGTTTCCGGAACGGGTCATTTTGGGTACGGAAAGCTTTCCTATGAAGATTGACCAGGTTTGGGATTATGTGGAAAGACTGCCCTACGTGATTGGAGACTGTACCTGGACTTGCTTTGACTACATCGGAGAGGCCGGCATCGGCAAATCGATTTTTGCAGAACCCGGCAGCCCCGAAACCAAAATGGATCCCTGGACATTAATGTCCCACTCCTCCCAATATCCCTGGCGTCTGGCCAACGATGCGGACTTTGACATCAACGGCTTTTTGACTCCCCAGGGCGTCTATCGCCGGATTGTATGGGGCAGCCGGGAAACCGGCCTCTTTGCCGCCAGTCCTGATGTATTCGGAAAGGCGGAGGTCATCAGCCAATGGGGCTGGCCTCAGCTAAGCAAAAGCTGGACCTGGAAAGGAAAAGAAGGACAGCCCATCCGCGTAGTTGCTTACTCCGCCGCTGAGGAGGTGGAACTGCTCCTGGACGGAAAGAGTCTTGGCAGAAAAGCTGCCGGAAAGGCAAACCGCTACACTGCGGCCTTTGATGTGACATATACACCGGGAATTTTAGAGGCTGTCAGCTATGAAAAGGGCGCGGAAATATCCCGCACCTGCCTGAAAACAACGGGCGAACCTGCCTCTCTGCGCCTGAGTGTTGAGACCTTCTCCAATCACCCGGAACGCGCTTTACAGAGTAATTCCCTGGCTGCAGACGACGCGCCTCTTTCTGACAGCAACAGAGCCCTTGCAGCCAACGGCCACAGCCTTGCCTATGTCTCTGTGGAGGTTGTGGATGCCGAAGGAAATGTCGTACCGGATGCCGCACTCCCGCTTAAAGCCTGCGTAACCGGACAGGGCAGTCTGGCTGGCTTTGGCTCCGCCAATCCCATTACACAGGAGAATTATACCACAGGCTCCTTTACCACCTACCAGGGACGGGCTCTAGCTGTTATCCGCTCCGGTTACGAGAGCGGAAAGGCAGCGCTCACAATAAAAACGGATTCCGATGCCTCCAGCGTCTTGAAAGATGTCTGCGTTATCATAGACGTCCGTTAAAAAAGAACACAGCCTGTTTGCAAACGCACATCGCAAACCTGTAAATCCCTCACCAGGCGCTTTCAGCCTGTGTCAGACTTTTCCCCGCAGACGCCTGCGGGGAATTTTTGGTAACTATTCAGCCTTCAATGTCATTAAGTTAGCACCAGCAGCATAAGGCTTACTGCGGGAAAGATGGCAAAAAAGGATGCCCGGCTTCCCC
>ERZ808037.2090-NODE-2090-length-10984-cov-3.892271_pt1 | contig 10984 bp, 5 predicted proteins | sample MGYA00380190_ERZ808037 | MGnify/ENA primary metagenome ERZ808037 (study PRJEB31490, sample SAMN06133399) | mouse gut metagenome | isolation source: J9 | host: mice | place: China: Chengdu | collected 2015-05 ...
TCGTCTTTCCCGGACACGCTATCCGCCCCGGTATCTTCCGCGGTCTCGTTTTGCAGCTCTTCCATATCCCCCGAAGATAAATCCACGGGAACCGGCTCCTCCGCCTTCCCGCATCCCGCTGCCATAAACATCATCAAAGCACAGACAATCGCCAAAATCGCTCTGCCTCTGTTTCTTTTTCCAGTCCTCCGTGTCATCTTGCCGACATCATGTAATCTCTCCGTCTTCTGAAAATTTACCATAATCATTCACTCTCCTTATCATACTAAAATTTCCTCTAAATAATCTCTAAGAATCTTTAAATATTTCTGAAGCCGCCTTCATAAATAATTCATTTATTTTTTCTGTCTTTTCCTGTCCCTAAACATATTCTTCCATAATCACCCTCGTCGCCACAAACGTCTCGCCCTCATAATACCCTTCCAGCTCCACGCCCATGCCCTCTTCCAACTCGGAAACCGCGGCGTCCCGCATGTCAATCCCCGCGCCGCCGCCCTGAATCGTCCAGTGCTCCACCTTCGTGTCCGCCGTAAATTTCACCGGGATTTTCTTCGCGTCTTTCACCTCCAGCAAAGTAACCATGCCTTCCTCATCCGTCAGCGTCGTCTGTGCCAGCGTCATGCCGTCCGTCTGCGGGTTCTGCACCTTGCCGCCGAGATGCTCCTTTCCTTCCGATGTACCGGCGGACTGTCCCTTGTTCTCCGACTCCTCCGCGCCGTTTTCCGCTACTTTTTCCGACTCCTTTTCCTGTGCCGGAATGGGCGTCTCTCTTTTCCACTCGCCGTCCTGCGTCGCCAAAGTATCCGCACCATCTTCCCCGTTCCTCACATCCGCCGCGCCGCCTGTCTCCGTCGGTTTCTCCGAAGCATCCTTCCCCCTATCCGTCTCTCCCGTTTCCTCCGAAACGTTCTCCTGTGACGTCCCTGGCATGTCATCACTCCCCGCGCACCCCGTCACACCCAGCATCACCGCCAGCCCAAGGGTTGCCACCATCCGCTTTTCCCGTCTCATTCCGCATCCATTTTTACCCTTCTTTTTCCCCGTTCGCCACAAAAACTCTCCTATTGTGACATAGTTTTTCTTCTTTTTCTCTTCTGTTTTCATCCTGCTGCATCCTTTCCGGGTCACCATTGTTTTTATTTATGTAACCCTCGTTTTTTCATTTCCCCATCTTAGCAGGCATTCCTCTAAAAAACCTCTAAACTTTCTTAAGGTTTTCTTTACCTTCTTAAAAAAACCAGACTATATTATTAAGGACGGCAAAAATAAAAATACCGTATTTATGATAAAAAAGCTGCCTGAGACAAATCTAAATGTCGTATCAAAATTAGCGTTAGATACAGATAAAAATGAATTAAAAAATTCAGTTATGACGTTTTACCGCATTAGAGAACGGAACCTGAAAAAATTGATTGCCAAAAATGCGTTACTTTACAGAAACGAATAATTCGGCTATAATAAATGTATCATAAGAATGGGATATTTGAAGTAGAGACTGTGCTGCTACGCACCCTCCGGGTCAAAAGAAATGTGGGAAGGGGCACACCCACCAAATATCCTTTTCTTGACATAACAAGAGCCTGCAAACTGTGAACGCCTCACACTTTGCAGACCCTTTTTTTGATTCTATTCCCACTTATTAAAAATTTTTCATTTTTCGGGAGTCAAAAGCCTCGCCTTTTGACCCTCGCGGCAGTCGCCAATATGCCAAGCCAATCGCAGATTGGCTTTAAGCAAATCACTTGGCTCCTTGCTCGCGGGAATACCCGTCACACCTTAAACGACGCCACCGTCTCCTTCAATTCCTCGCTTAAGCCCGACAGTTCCTTCATCTGGGAAAGCACCGCTTGGGAGCTTTCATTGGAGGTCACGGCGGACTCTTCCATCTTCTGCATAAATGCCGCAATCTCGCCCACCAGCTCGTTAATCGCCGCAAGGGAATCGCTGATGCCCGCCATACTTGCGCTCATCTCCTGGGAAGAAACGCCCAGCTCGCCGGATATCCCGCTGTAAAAAGCCGCATCCTGCTCATACATACCCGCCAGCTCCGTCATGCCCTGATAATCCTTCATCACCTTCTCATTCATAAAGGCGAGCAGCTTTTCCGCGCTCTCTGAGAGAAACGCCACGCTCTGCACCACATCCTCCGTCACCTTTCGTATCTGGTCCACCGCGTTCTTGGAATGGTCGGCAAGCTCCCTGATCTCATCCGCCACCACAGCAAACCCGCGCCCGGCTTCCCCTGCCCTCGACGCCTCTATGGACGCATTTAACGCCAACAGGTTCGTCTGGGAGCTGATAGAGAGAATCTCCTCCGTCAGCGTGTCAATCTCCTTCACTTTCTGGCTGCCCTTTATCGCGTCGCCAAGCTCTTCCATCGTAGAGCCGCAGAGCGCCACCGCGTCGTCCGCCGCTTTCTTTGACTCCTCATGCTGTCTGCCGGCGCGCTCCATGATATCCCCGGACTGATCCGCCGCTTCTCCCGCCTTCGCCGCCACGTTCTCGATGGCTCTGCCAAGCTCTTCCCCGGTGCACTTAATCTGCTCTGCCAGCGACTTCGCCTCCTCGGTCTGTCTCATCACCTGCCCCGCCGTCTCCGCGATAAAGGAGATATCTCCGCTTAGCACATGCATCTTGTCGGAGGTCCCTTCCGCGATATCGCTGATGCTCGCCGCCTCGTCCTTGGTATTTAAAATAATGCTTCGTATCTGCTGCTTCACCTCGACCGTCGCCTTCTGAATCTGCTCCGTCTCGTTCTTATACTGCGCAGGAATCCCCTGATCCACCACCGGATTCTCCGAAAAATCACCAGAGGCAAACTGCTTGAGCATCTTTACGGGCGCAAGCGTTCTGCCGATCAATCCCGCCATAAACACCGCCACCAGCACAATAATCACAAGCGCCGTCACCACAGCTACCAAGACCATCGCCACAAGCGAGCTCCACACATGGGATGTAGGACAAACCACGCCCAGCTTCCAGTTGCTGCCGGAAATCCGTGCCGCCGCGAAATAACACGCCGTACCGTCATAATCCGCTGTCTTGATGATAGTCTTCTCATTTCCCTCAATCAATCCCTGTAAGGCGGGCATAATATCCATCACGGTCACCGCCGCATCCTCGGAAGGCTCATATTCCTTGTTTTTGTGCGCCACATACTGTCCGCTGCTGTCCGACAGGAAACCGTATGCGCCCTCCGCGTAATTGATGCTCCCCGTCAAGTCGGTCACCGTGCCAAGCGTCACATCCAGACCGATCACCGCCGCCAGCGTCCCGTCTATGTATACCGGCGATGCGATGGTCGTACACATCTGCCCCGTCAGCACATCCCAGTAAGGGTCCGTCACGATGGTTTCCCCCGCCGCATCCGCCTGCTGGTACCAGCCGCGCTGTACCGGGTCATAGCCTTCCGGGATTGCCGCCTCCCTGTTGGACTGGATAAACGCGCTGTCTTTCGTGCCGCAGTACAGATTCAGAAGCTCGTTCCTTCCCGCCGCATGCACATCCACCACCGACTGCAGAAACGCCGTATCCAGACTGCCCGCCGCCTCGATGCTGTCCGCCGTTCCTGCCGCCAGCATCTTTTCATTTTCAATCCAGGTATTGATCTCCTCCGCGTACTTATCTGCATAGAGCTGTAAGATATCCTTCTGCTCCGCCATCATACGCTGCCCGGCAATCAGAACAATCCCCAGCGTGGTCAGCAGGATGCTTGCCGCCACAATACAGATTACGCTAATCGTCAGTCTGCCCTTCATCGTCTTTGTCATTTTTGATGCACCTCTCTTCAGTCAATTTTCCAAAGACCATTTTACGACAAAATTTCTCCTTTTTCCGTTTTCTGGTATAGATTGTCACTTTTTCGGTACAGATTGTCGATTTTAGTTTACATAACATTATTTTTAATTATTTATTCAAATGCTTGCTCAATACCTCCATAAACAGCTCAATGTCAAGTGGCTTCGCAATATGGTCGTTCATGCCGCTCTTTAACGCCGCCGCTTTATCTTCCTCCAATGCGTTCGCCGTCATAGCGATAATCGGCAGCGTCCTGACATCCTTTCTCGGCAGGGAACGGATGGTCCGCGTCGCCTCGTAGCCGTTCATAATCGGCATCTGCACATCCATCAGCACGACATCGTAATAATATTCCTCCGAGCGCTTCACCATATCCACTGCATCCGTGCCATCCGGTGCCGACTCCACCTCGAAGCCGCTCTCCGTCAGAATCACCTCCGCAATCTCACGGTTCATTTCGATATCTTCCACGAGAAGCACCCGCTTGCCGCTGAAATCAATCTTCTGCCATGCGGCGGCCGTTGCCTCGTCCTTGATATCCATCGTGTTTGCCGAGAGAAGCGCGGACTTCAAATCGGACATAAACAGCGGTTTCGCACAGAATGCCGTGACGCCTGCTTCCTTTGCTTCCTCCTCGATATCCGACCAGTCATACGCTGTCAGAATGATGATAGGCGACTCCTCGCCGACTACACTCCGAATCTTTCTCGCCGTCTCGATGCCGCTCGTCTCCGGCATCTGCCAGTCGATAATGTAAGTGTGGTAGGAATCCCCGTCGTCCCGTGCCACCTTGGCGCGGTACACAGCCTCTCTGCCGGAGGTGGTCCACTCCGAACGCATACCGATGGTCTTTAACATCTTGCTCACGCTGTCGCAGACATTGAAATCGTCATCCACCACCCGCGCACGCAGTCCCTCCAGTTCCTTGATCTGTGCCGCGTTCTTCTCCACATCCTGCAGCTTCAAAGTCAGATTCACGGTAAAGGTGCTGCCCTTGCCTACCTCGCTCTCCACCGTCACCGTACCGTTCATCATCTCCACAATATTCTTGGTAATTGCCATACCGAGCCCCGTACCCTGAATACCGCTTCTCGTCGTCGTGGACTCCCGTTCAAAAGGCTCGAACACATGTTTCACAAACTCTTCCGACATGCCGATGCCGTTGTCTTTGATAATAAACACATAGTCCCCGTACCCGTGCTTAAATGTGGTGTGCTGCATAATCCGGAAGGTAATCATACCGCCCGCCGGCGTATACTTCACCGCATTGCTCATCAGGTTGATAAAAATCTGGTTGAGCTTTAACGGGTCGGTAATCACATCCTCGTTCACAACCTCGAAGGTATCAATAAAGAGCTCAAGCTGTTTCGCCTTTACCTGCGGCTGGATGATATTGACCAGATTGTGCATCAGCTCGGAAATATTGCACTCCTGCTCATGGATCTGCATCTTGCCGCTCTCGATACGGCTCATATCCAGAATATCGTTAATCAGGCTGAGCAGATGGTTGCTGGAAGACAGCACCTTTTGCAGACACTCCCTCACCTGATCCCTATTGTCAATACGGCTTGCCGCAATCGTGGCAAACCCGATAATCGCATTCATCGGCGTGCGGATATCATGGCTCATGTTGGAGAGGAACGTCGTCTTTGCCTCATTCGCCTGCCTTGCATGCATCAGGGCATCCTGCAGCGCCTCCGTCTGCTCCTTCTGTTTGATCACCTGATCCGTAACATCCTTGGAGACCACCATGGCAATCAGTTCATCCGTCATGTCATCCCTCGTCATAAGGAAGGACTGGCGCACGCACATCCGCCCTTCCTCATCCTCCGTCCTGCTCCAGTAATCCACGTCCACTTCCGCTTCTCCCTGCTCAAAGCAGCCCTTCAGATAGTCAACGTCCACAACGTTTGTGTAATCCTCCATAGACTCCGGAAGCACAAACTCCTTCCATTTTTCAAAGCATACCGACGCGCTGCAGGGCGCCTGCAGACCGACCTTATCAAGAAGGGAAAGCTTCTGAGCGCTCCTTGTGCTAATCACATCCTGCTCAATCAAATCCTTGGAAAGATTCAGTTCAAAGGTACTGAACGCGTTCGAGGTAATCGCAATCTGATACTGCCGCTCCTTGCGGTTCATCACCGAAAGCTCCTCTTTTCTGCGCAGTTCCCGCTGCTTCATCTCCGTAATATTCTGGCGGACATACAGAATCTTGCTCGCCTTCCCCTCCCGGCGCTCCAGACAGACCGTAATGAGCTGCTCCCATGCTTCTTTGCCGTCCCGCATCACATGACATTCCAGAGTAAAAGTATCCTGCCCGTCCAGATTCGCGATAATGGATTCCGGCTTCAAGGTCTGCCGGAAGTTCTCCTGCGCTTCCTCCCCGATAATCTCCCTGCTGTGGTTTTCCAGCACATTGGCGTAGCTGCCTTCCCTTGTCATCTCATTGTCTAAAAGTTTCACCCCTGCGGTGTAGGTGTAGACGCCGGTCTCCAAATCCACCGTCAGATAGCTGGACGAAAAGAGCGTGTTCAGTCCGTTCAGTACATAACTAATCTGGTGGTTTTCCGTCTCCAGCGCCTTTCTCTGCTTCGCCGCCCGCACTAAGGCAAATGCGAAATAAATTACAAAGAGGACAATCAGGGCAATCTCCAGCCGGACTCCAGCCGTATTCGCTCCCCTTATCATTCTCTGAGTCACATTGGGCGGAAAGAGCTGCACCATAACGCAGTCCCTGTCAGGAAGATAGGACACGCAGATATTGTCCGTCAGGCTGTTCTCCTTGCAGATAAAGGCTCCCTCACCGCCGTTTTCGAATACGCCTTTAGCAAGCTGGGCCGTCTCGCTGTCAATCAAACCGGCGCTCTGCAGATGATCCAGCAGATGCCCTTCCTCGTAAGTCTGATCGTCGGAACTGGCAATCACGCTGCCGTCGGGCTGACACAGCCAGATAGTGGATGGCTCCCCGAAGTAAGTAGTCTGGAGAAGTTCCTTCAAATACAGCTCCGCCACATAGGAGCCGCGAATGATACCAGCAATCTCCCCGTTCATCCGCACCGGCGCATAAAAGACAAGCCGGGTCTCCTCGTCGGTAAGGCGCTCGTCTGAGATCACGGAAATGCCGCTCTCCCCCTTCATGCCGCTCGCATAATAATCCCTGTCGGAAGAATCGACGGTTCTGCCGTCGGAAAGATGCGTGATTCCCTCCGCATCCGTAAACCGTATGGTGTCAAACACGGAATTTTTCTCCATCTCCGCGAGCGTCTGCGCCGGAACCGCCCCCTCCTCCAGAGAATCGTTTAAAAAGTAGGCGTAGGCGTTGATGATGCGCTCCCCGTTATCCAGCTCTCCGGACACCTGTCTTGCCTTCTGGCGCATCGAATCCTCCGCGTAATTTTTGTTCTGCTGCGCAATCCTGTCCTCGTTCTGCTTCGTATAGGAATGAAACAAAAGAAATACGACCACCAGTAACAGGATGGTATATCCAACCGAATGTAACACTTTCTTTCCACGCATAACCAAATATCCTCTCTAAAACATATTGGGCATCCGCCGCCCTGTTTATTTCATTCTTTCTCTTCCAGTATTCCGTTTATCAGCTCCTGCAGCGCGTCAATATCAAAGGGCTTCGAGACGTGCGCGTTCATACCCGCCGCCAAAGATTTTTGCCGATCCTCCTCCATGGCATCCGAGGAAAGCGCGATAATCGGTATGCTGCATACGCTCTCCTGCTCCAGCCTGCGGATGGCACGCGCCGTCTCATAGCCGTTCATCCCCGGCATCTGGATATCCATCAGCACCAGAGAAAACCTGCCCGGTTCCGCAGCCTTCAACATCTCATAGGCGCTCATGCCGTCACATGCCGTCTCCACCCGGTACCCCAGATTTTTGAGAAGCTCCTCCTCAATCTCCCGATTAATCCCGTTATCCTCCACCAGCAGGACCGCGCCCCTGTTTTCCTTGATGTCCGCCGCCTCGCTGACAGCGCTTTCATGCTCCATAAAGGAAGCCTTTACCGGATATTTCAAAGGAAGGCTCACCGTAAAGATACTGCCCTTCCCGACTTCACTCTCCACGCTGACCGTGCCGCCCATGGTCTCCGCATAGCTTCGCACCACCGCAAGACCCGCTCCCGGCATACCGTTGTAAATCGCGCTTTTCTCCTGTCTCGCCGGATGGAAAATGGCTTCCAGCTGATTTTCCGGTATGCCGCAGCCGTTATCCTCAATGATGAACCGAAACAGCCCGCAGCCCTTCCGCTCGCTTTTGCCTTCCCTGACGGTAAGACTCACCCTGCCCTTTGCCGGCGTGTACTTGATCGCATTGTCGAGGAGCTGGTTTAAAATCTCCCGCAGCCTTATGTAATCGACCTCCACCGAAAAATGGGAAAGCCCTGTCTTATCCATAGAAAACTGTATATTCTTCGCCTTAATCGGACGCGCAGCGCTCTTTTCCACCTCCGCAAGCAGCTCTCCGAGATGATACTCCCGCTCTGTCAGCTCCGCCCTGGCGGGTTCATTTAGATTATCCTTCAAAAACTCGTCGAAGACGGCAAGGAGTTCCTCCCCCGAAAGGTGTATTTTCTCGATACATTCACCCACCTTACCCGGGTCGCCGACGCACCCCTTTAAAAGCTCCGCATACCCAATAATAGCATTTAAGGGCGTCCTGATATCGTGGGACATATTGGCAAAAAAAGTATTTCTCGCAAGCCGTTCCATCTCCGCCTGCCGCAGCGCGGATTTAAGAAGCGACTGTCTCTCCACCTGCTCCGTTATGTCCTGCGACACGGAGAGCGCGATCACGTCACCCGTGTGCACGTTTTTATCCAAAAAGAAAAGGTAATGGCTTAAACGTCTCCGACCATACATATCCGTCACCCAGCCATCGTAAACCTGTACCCGTTCCCCCTCCTCGTAACAGCCGATCAGTCTTTCGATATCAAAAAACTTCCAGTATTCGGCAAGCCCGTCCGCTTCCGTAAAGTCCGCCCAGAAAGCGGTAAAATCGGAGTACTTTTCAAAGGGCGTGATACCCATAAAGGTAAAGAGGTTTTTTATCTCCCCCTCCCTGTCCAGCAAAGATGCGGAAATAAACTCATCCCTCGTCAGATTGACTTCCACAAAAGAAACCGCGTCATAGAGAAGCGCCTTCTTTAAATAATCCTCTTTCAGATGCGCATCGTAAAGCGCCTCATTCACCCGCTCAAGCTCTGCCATCCGCCGCTGTATCCGCTCCGTGGCATCCTCTATAAAAACATAGAAAAGATCCCCGTAAGTTTCGGTATGCACAAAATGCCCATAATCCTGCACCCAGCGCACCGTGCCGTCCTTACGGATAATCCGGTATTCCACATAATCCAAGTCTTCTCCGCTGTGCGCAATCTGGGAGTGAATGCTTGCCTCCACCTCATCGATATCCTCCGGGTGAACAAGCCCTTTAAACGTGTAGCCCGTCAGCTCCTTAAATTCCTCCAGCGTGCCGCAGCCAAAAATACGCAGCATGGCATGATTGATATAAATCAGTTTCTCATCCCCGTCGGCATGGTAAATAAAAAAGCCGCCGGGCATCCCTTCCGAAATCTGCTCAATGATGGGCAGCGTGCTCTCGTCAAAACTGATTGTAAACTTTGATTGGTCTCTGTATGCTTTCACCGCCTTGCCTCCCAGAATGATTATACAATCTAATCCGAAAAAAGAAAAGGGCTTAGAGGTTTTTTAAAGAAATCTGTGGTAAACTGTTCCTAATAGATATATCAAAAAGGAAGAAACCAACATGCGTATACTCCTTGCGGAAGATGATGAAAAATTGAATGAGACGCTGGTTTACGGGCTGACACAGGCGGGCTTTATCGTGGATGCCTGCTTTGACGGGGAGGACGCCCTCTTCTACGGGGAACAGAGTATCTACGATGTCATTCTTTTAGATCGTATGCTGCCCTGCATGGAGGGCACGGACGTGCTTGCCTCCCTGCGGGAAAAAGGGATTCTGACGCCCGTAATCTTAATCACTGCCCTCGGCACCCTCTCCGACAAGGTGGAGGGACTGGACCTGGGGGCAGACGATTATCTGGTGAAACCTTTTGCCATCGAAGAGCTTCTCGCCAGAATCCGCTGTGTGGCAAGAAGACCGCGCCTCATTGTAGATGAGGAGACGCGCACCCTTGCAGACATTACCTTACTGCCCACGGAAAACCGGCTCACCGGTCCCGCCGGAAGCTGTACGCTTTCGAGACGCGAAGCCACCCTTTTGGAAACCTTTTTAAAAAACGGCGGCGCCACCCTTTCCAGGAGCCATCTGCTCTTAAAGGTCTGGGGACCTGACAGCGACGTGGAGGAGGGCAATCTGGACAATTATATCCATTTTTTGCGCAGACGCTTAAAAACGGTCGGCAGCCGCCTGAACCTGAAAACAATCCGCGGTGTGGGCTATGCCCTGACAGAGCCTTCCTGATGCCTGCCGATAAATGAGGAGAAAACATGTTTCGAAAAGTACATCTGTATCTGACCGCACTCTGTGCTGGCATTACCACCGCCATCCTGATTGTGATGTCCTTGAGCTATCTCTATCTCTCGGAAAAGGCGTTGTATGAAAACCAGTTCCGCTCTTTCCAGAACGATATCAATACCATCGCCACCAGCTTAGAGCAGCAGTCCGTCATCTCTATAGAATGGCTGTCAAAAATGGAAGCGCGCGGCGGCTATACTTTTTATGCCCTCGACAACGGCATTCCGTTTCTTTATAACCGGCTCACAAATTTTCCCGAATCTTCCGAACTCCGCAGTCTTCTCGATTCCTGTCTGGAAATGTACCGGAATCAATACGGATATGCTTCCACGGAAATAGACGCTGCAGACGACAATCCCTACAATACATGCATCCACTCAGAGTTTCCCTTTAACCCCACTGGCAAAAAACACGAATATCATGTCAGCATCATTGAGCTGAATCGCGGGAATTCTTCCTTACAGCTCTTGGTGCTTGCCCCTCTGGACTTTCTTCAGGAACAGATCGCAAGGCAGAGAGTGCGCTTTCTGCTGATTGATATTGCCGCCCTCCTGCTTTTGACTCTTTTTTCCTTTTTCTTTACCGGAAAACTGCTTCAGCCCGTGATTGAAAGCCGCAGGAAGCAGACGGAATTTGTGGCTGCCGCCTCCCACGAGCTGCGCACCCCTCTTGCCGTAAT
>ERZ808037.2091-NODE-2091-length-10976-cov-5.271401_pt1 | contig 10976 bp, 6 predicted proteins | sample MGYA00380190_ERZ808037 | MGnify/ENA primary metagenome ERZ808037 (study PRJEB31490, sample SAMN06133399) | mouse gut metagenome | isolation source: J9 | host: mice | place: China: Chengdu | collected 2015-05 ...
GGTATCGTCAGTTAGATTTTTACAGACAGGAAGGAGAGATGTTTTATGCATTACACGGGAACGATATGGAGGCCGCCCTATGAGGCGGGGAGTGCACTGGTACAGGTGACGGCGGGCTGTACCCACCACAAATGTAAGTTTTGCACGCTTTATGAGGACGTGCCGTTTAAGTTCCGTATGTCGCCTTTATCCGAGGTGGAAGCGGACTTGAAGGAGATCAGCCGCTGCTATAGGAACGCAAAGAGGGTGTTCTTCACCGGGGCGAATCCCTTCGTCCTAAGTTTTGACAAGCTGAAAACGCTGGCGGAACTGGTGCGGAAATATTACCCCAGAGTGCAGTCCATCGGATGCTTTGCCCGCATCACAGACATCACGCCGAAGACCACGGAGCAGTTAAGGGAGTTACGAGGGCTTGGGTACAACAGCCTTACCATCGGCGTGGAGGCGGGTGACGAGGAATCCTTGTCCTTTATGCATAAAGGGTTCGGCACGAAGGAGATCATAGAAGAATGCAAAAGGCTGGATGAAGTGGGGATAGACTATAATTTCTTCTACCTTGCCGGGATATACGGCTCCGGGCATATGGAAGAAGGGGTAAAGAACACGGCTGAGGCGTTCAACCAGCTCCACCCGAAGGTCATTGTTTCCTCCATGCTGACGATTTACCCGACCTCGGAGCTGTACCAGGAAATCCGGGATGGGAACTGGACGGAGGAAACGGAAACAGAAAAGCTGTATGAACTTAGGACACTGATTAGCAGCCTTGACATAGACACTTATTTTGCAACGATGGGTGCATCGAACTGCATCAACGTGGAAGGGCATCTGCCGAAGGACAGGGGACGGATGGTCAAGTGGCTGGATGAGGTCATCGGCGCTGTGGACGAAAAGGAACTGCGCAGATACCGTGAGAACCTGCGGCATCTGTAAGGAATACAATGAAGGGAGTAAGAAGTTTAATGAAAATGCAATAGAAATGCGGGCATTTTTCCTTATTGAATAAGCATTCATCAGGCTTATAAATAATCAGGAAATTAAAAAAGTTTTTCGGAAATAATTTTCAGAAATTTTTGGAAATAATCTATTTTCTAACTTGATTTTATTGTAATCCTGCTTTAAAATAATTAACAAGGGTAATTTTAGAAAACCTCTATGCTATCCGGCAGCAGCAGGGTAACCCTAAAGTATATAAGGAGGCAGAAAGATGCGTAAACGTATTTTAGTAGTGGATGATGACGAAATGAATTTAAAAAGAACAAGGATGATCCTGGAAAAGCATTATAGTGTGCTTACTGCGGACTCAGGGCAGGAGGCTCTTAAAAAGATCAAGTACCAAAAGTTCGATTTGATTCTTCTTGACATAGCTATGCCGGTTATGGACGGACTTGAAACATTTAAGCGGATGAAGGAATCTCATCTGGAGATCCCGGTTATTTTTTTGACAGCATCCGGCTATGAGGATGATGTGCGGACGGCAATCAGCCTGGGGGCAGTGAATTACTTAAAGAAACCGTTTTTTCCGGATGAACTGCTGAAGCGCGTTGCATTGGGGATTGAAGAACAATGAGAACAGAAGGACAAACCAGTATACATTTGCTTTTGGCCAGTATTGTCACAATCGTTGGCGTGATGCTGATTCTGCTCACTCTGTCCATGTCATGGGAGCCATGGATGGTTCCGGTTATTCTGATTGGCAATACTCTTGTGTGGATTCTTCATATTACAAGGGCCGGGTCAGAAACATTCTATGAGAATCTTTGTTCAGGATTGTTGATGGTCGGTTTTTTCTTTTTTGGAGTGCATGAGATTATTCTTTTTGATATACCTGCCATAGCCTGTATGCTGATCCTTGTCTTTTCCATGTTTGACAAAAAGAGACTGTTGTATATGACGATGGTTTTGTATATGCTGTTATTGCTGTATCATTACTTTCTTCTGCAAACCATTACTCATGATATGAAAGCTCAGGATCTGATCCGTTTGGGATTCGGCACCAGTGTGGTTGCCGGCGCTATATGTATTGCCAAATATCGGATCAACAGGCGGCGGGAAACACGAAAAAATTATGACAGCACTCTTGTACAGCTGGAAAAAGCAGGACAACAGAATGCAGAATTTTTATCAAATGTATCACATGAACTCCGAACGCCGATTAATATGGTTCTTGGACTCAGCGAAGTTATCCTGGAAAAAGATATTTCCCCGGAGATACGGGAGGATATGGAATCCATAAAGCTTGCAGGAAAGCGCTTGTCCAATCAGATCAATAATATGCTTGACTATACAGAGATTGTCGAGGGTACACTGACTCCAGCAAGAGAACCTTATAGGATTACCTCCATTTTCAATGACATTATCACCATGACTGCCATGCAGAGCAGTAAACATCAGCTGGAGATGGTGTTTGACCTCGACCCAAAGATACCGTCCGTTCTGATCGGAGATTCGGAGAAACTCTCACATGTTTTAAAGATCATTCTGGAGAATTCCATCAAGTTTACCGAAGAGGGCGGTCTTTATGTCTATATGGGATTCCGTCGGGAAAGTTATGGAATTAATCTGATTATTGATATTTATGATACAGGAATCGGCATGACCAATGCGCAGATGATTCAGATGTGTGATGATTTCTATCAGGCGGATTCCGGAAGCAGCCGTTTTGCGGGGGGGCTGGGACTTGGGCTTCCCATCGCCCGGGGGCTGCTTCATGCTATGGGCGGCTTTATTCATTTTGAAAGCAAAGAACAGCAGGGGCTTCAGGTTCATATCACCATTCCCCAGGGAGTGGAGGATGATAAACCGGCCATGGTGCTTTCCGATCCCAAGAAACTTTGTATTGCCTGTTATTTCCGTCCTGAAAAATACAGTACGGATGAAGTCAAGCGATATTATGACAATATGATTTTACATATGGTAGAGGGACTTAATATTGAAGGCTATCAGGCACATAATTTTGAGGGACTTCTTAAACTACAGAAAAATCATCGATTGAGCCATGTCTTTATCGCACAGGCCGAATATGAAGAAAACAGCGCTTATTATGAAGATCTGGCCATCCAGATTCGGGTGGTAGTGATTGCCGAGCGGGAATTTATGCTGAGCAGATCCAGCAGGCTTTTGATCATTCATAAGCCGTTTTTTGCGCTTTCGGTTGTTAATCTGTTAAACGGAGATATGAAGGAAAACGGATTCGGAGAGGCACAGGCCGCAGGCCGCAAGCCATTTTCCTGTGAAAATGTCCGGGTTCTGGCCGTTGATGATGAAGAAATGAATCTTGTCGTGGCTAAAGGTGTTCTTGGCAGTTATGGAATACAGGTAGATACTTGCCTCAGCGGAAAAGAGGCGATAGAAAAATGTATTTCCACGACCTACGATGTTATTTTCCTGGATCATATGATGCCGGGCTTTGATGGGATAGAAACGCTAAAACAGATCCGTACAATAAACAACGGCATTTATCAGGAACTTCCGGTGATTGCATTAACGGCCAATACCATCAGCGGTGCCAGAGAGATGTTCAGGAACGAAGGTTTTACGGAGTTTATCCCAAAGCCCATTGAACGGGCTGTTCTGGAGCGTGTACTCAGGAAGGTATTATCAAAGAATCAGGTGCAGTATGACGAGATACCCATGGCACCAGATGAAATTTTTGAAGATATGGAAACCCCTGTCCTTAACGAGGCGGATAATAAAAACCAAGAGGTACAGGAAAAACCGCCCACACAAAAGAATACCGCAAAAACTCCGACAATAAAGCAGGGTATTTCCAAAAAGAAAGCTTTAAGAAAAGAAAGACAAAAAAAGAAAGTTCTGGAGAAGAAGACTCAGCCGGAAGAAACGATACAAAAAGAAACGATGCAGAACGAAACAATGCAGAGAGAAACGATGCAGAAAGAAACGATGCAGAAAGAAACGATGCAGGAAAAAATCTTTCCGGAAAAAAGCCTTATGGAAGAATCCGTTCCGGAGGAAATCTTCCCGGAAGAAGCTGCTGCAAAAAGCAGTTCTGTTTCGCCATATGAAGCTCTCGCTCAAATCGGTGTCAACATACAGCTTGGATTGGATTATTGCTGTGGGGAAGATGAATTTTTTATGGAAATGCTGCGGATGTTCTCTTCTCAGGCAGCAGAAAAGAAGGCGGAGATTATTGCTTATTATGAAGAGGGCAACTGGACCGATTATGCGATCAAAGTTCATGCGCTGAAAAGTACCTCTCTGACCATTGGTGCAGAACAGCTGGCAGAACAGGCAAAATTGCTGGAACAAGCCGGAAAGGCAGGCAATATTGAATACATCCGGCACAGTCATCCCACACTGATGCATCTGTACGATCAGATTTGCATGACCATTGACGGATTATAAATGAAAGACAGGAGGAAGTATGGGTGTTAAAAAAGTGGTTTGAACTGATCTTTGACCACAAGATTGGTCTTCGGGAGCGTATGTTCCGGGTGGTCACAGGAATTTGTATGGTTGCATTGGTGATCATATTACCTATGGGAAGAAGTATTGCGAATCTGCTGCTCCTGGCGGCCAGTCTTGCCTGCATGTGGTTAATTGTAAAGGTCAGCATTCGGAGGGAATGTATTCATACAGGAGCCACCATAATTACCATAATGCTTCTCATACTTTTCCCGGTGAGTTTTTTTACAGCAGGCGGATTTTACAGTGGAATGCCGGAATGGTTTGTGCTTTGCTTTATCTATATCAGTATTACCCTGGAAAACCGGCGAAAAATCACCTTTTTTCTGTTGTGTACAATGGAAACTCTGCTTTGTTATTATATTGCCTATTATTTTCCGGAAGTCGTTTCCCGGAATACGCAAAGCAATTCATTCTTTGGCTCAGCCACTTCAGTTGTTATGGTGGGCATACTCACCAGTGTGCTGCTTGTGTTTGTGACCAAACTTTATGAAGAGGAGAATGAACTTTCCATACGGCAGAAAAAGGAGATCGAGGAACTTAATAAGGCAGAAAATAACTTTTTCTCCAGCATGAGCCATGAGATCCGCACGCCTATCAATACCATCATCGGGTTAAATGAGATTATTCTTCGGGGAAATATTCCGGAAGATGTGGCAGAAAATGCAAGAAATATTCAGGGTGCCAGCAAGATGCTGCTTACCCTGATCAATGATATTTTGGATTTGTCCAAGATTAAATCCAAGAAAATGGAAATTATCAACGTTTCGTATGAAACAGGAGCGCTTTTTTCCGAAATTGTCAACATGATCTGGATTAAAGCCAGGGAGAAAGGTCTTGAATTCAGGCTTCATGTGGATTCATCGATTCCGAGTATGCTCTGCGGCGATGAGGTGCGCATTAAGCAGATCCTGATTAACCTCCTGAATAATGCAGTTAAATATACCAGCGAGGGTTCCATCACCCTTTCCGTCCGCTGTGAACGCCTGACCATTAATCGTGTGCGGGTATGGTATTCTGTGGAGGATACAGGACAGGGTGTGAAAAAAGAAAATATTCCTTATATTTTCAGCGCTTTCAAGAGGGTGAATGAGGAGAAAAACCGTCATATCGAAGGAACCGGACTGGGGCTTAGCATTGTCCATCAGCTGGTGGAACTTATGGGCGGTGAGATCAGTGTCAACAGTGTCTATACCAAGGGGTCAACATTTCTTGTCATGCTGGAACAGGACATTGTTGATGACAAAGAACTGGGGAAATTTACCTTGGAGTCCCGTGTAAGTGCACGGGAGGGAGAGCAGTACAGACAGAGTTTTGAGGCACCGGATGCCCATATTCTGGTGGTAGATGACAATGAAATGAATCTTATGGTAGTGAGAAAGCTGCTTTCCGCCACAAAGATTCAGCTGGATACGGCATTAAGCGCTAAAGAATGTCTGAAGCTGACGCAGCTTCAGCATTATGATGCTATTTTGATGGATCACCTGATGCCGGAGATGGATGGGATTCAATGTCTTCATGCACTGCGCACTCAGCCGGGGGGCCTGTGCCAGGATGTACCGGTGATTGCTCTTACGGCGAATGCAGGAAGCGATAATCAACTCCTCTACCGAAAAGAAGGGTTCAGCGGATATCTGGCGAAACCAGTCAGCGGAACTTTGCTGGAGGCAGCTGTTTTGAGCATTCTTCCTAAGGCACTTGTGAAGCTCAGTGAAGAGGCCGTCCCGTCAGAGATTGGAAAAGACATTCTGATCTTTGAACAGGCACAGCGAATGTTCCTTATGATTACCACCGACAGCGTGTGTGACCTGCCGGAATCTCTGAAGAAGGAGTTCGGCATTGTTGTATGTCCATATTACGTTTGTACGGATGAGGGACGGTTTTTGGATGAGATAGAATTGCAGGCAGATGAACTGCTGTCCCATATCATGGAAGGAAAGAACGGATTTTCTCTTGCGCCAAGTACGGAGGATTATGAGAAATTCTTTGCGGAGCAGCTTATCAAAGCGCAGAATGTGATTCATATCACTATGGCAAAACATGCCAGCCAGGGATATGCGAATGCCATTGAGGCAGCAAAATCTTTTGAAAATGTCACGGTACTGGATTCCGGTCATCTTTCGAGCAGTATGGGACTGATCGTGCTGTATGCTGCTTACATGGCAGAGAACGGAGCCACAAAGACAGATATTGTAACAACGGTAAACCGATTGGGACGTTATATTTCTTCGGCATTCATTATTGACAAAACACATATGATGTGCCGTGCCGGACTGATATCCAAGCATATTCAGGTGTTATGCGACGCACTGCTTTTACATCCGATAATTTTACTGCGTAACAGCAAGATGGTGGTAAGCGGCATAGGGATGGGAAATTTCACGCATATGGCAAAACGTTATGTGCGCAAGGTTTTTGTGAATATAGGAAGTATTGACCGCCGAATTTTATTTATTACCTATGCAGGTCTGGATACCAAAAGCCTTCAGTATATTCAGGAGCTTGTGCGGCAGTACTGTCCTTTTGAAAGGGTTTATCTGCAGAAGGCTTCATCCGCCATTGCCAGCAACTGCGGTCCTGGTTCTTTCGGACTTTTGTTTATGAGAAAAAATGAGGCTGTTATTTCCTACTCGGAGGTTTCAAAATCGGATTAGTTTGGTTAAAGTAGTTGCTGATGGAAATGCCAAATAACCATCATTTTGAGGATGGTATAAAAAAAGTCTGTAAAAAGATTGAAAAAAAGGTCTTTTATGATAAAATAAAAAATCATAGAAGGCTTTTTATTATCTACATGAACAAAGGAGGATGTGTTTGAAGAAAATAAAGTCATTGAAAGTTTCGCAGTGTATGATTGTAAAGAATGAAGAAAAGAATATCCGGCAGGCATTGTCCTGGGGGAAGGAAATGATGTGGGAGCAGATTGTGGTGGATACGGGTTCTTCGGATCGCACGGCGGCGATTGCTGAGGAACTTGGGGCAAAGGTATTTACCTATGAATGGACGGATAATTTTGCTGCCGCGAAGAATTATGCGATAAGCCAGGCCCAAGGAGACTGGATTGCCCTGCTGGATGCCGATGAATATATAACGAAAGAAGATGTGAGGAAGATACAGAAGGTATTGCCGGAATTGGAAGAAAAAGGTTTTGATGCACTTTCTACAGGGATACAGAATCTTAATGACGAGGGGCAGGTTTTTTCATCCGGAACACAGATACGTTTTTTCCGCAATGATCCGGATATCCGCTACCGCCGGCGTATTCATGAACAGCTGGAGTCGGTTTCGGGGAGAAAACTTCGTATCGGCGATGCAACCAGTGAACTTTCGATTTTCCACACGGGCTATCAGAAAAAGGCGCTGGAAGGCAAGGAAAAGAACGGAAGAAATCGAAAACTGCTTATGGCAGAGTTAGAGGAAAGTCCGGATGATTATGAGATAATGGGCTATATAGGAGATGATTTTCTGGCTGACGGTGAGAAGGAAACGGCTGAAACCTGGTATCGCCGCTCGATTCAGAACCTGCCTTCCTGGATTGAAGATTACGATCAGAGAACGGCAGTAACGTTTACCGAATTTTTGCGTCTTTTGATGGAGAAAGAGGAATTGACGGGGGATGAAGTCTGTTTAAAGGAGATAACGAAAACCTATGAGAAGGCTGTGCTGCTTTTACCCAAAGAGCCGGATTTTGACTATCTTCTGGGGCGTTTTTATGCGGTAAAGAATGAAACGATAAAAGCGCAGGAACATCTGGAAAAAGCCCTGGACAAGTTAAATACCTATGGATGCTACAATAAAGCGATGCTGCTGGCAGTCAATGTACTGGATGCCTATGAGATTTTAGTGCACTGCTGTTATAAGTCGGGACAACTGGAAAAGTGTATATCTTATGCTGTAAATTATTTAAAATACAATCCTTACGGCATGGAAGTTCTGTACTGGTTTTTTAAAGTTTTGCTGCCGGAAGGCGATGTGCAGGCGAACAGCGATGCACAAAAACAGGCCGTTTTGGAAGTTCTTTCAAAGATTTATGATCTTACCCTGCTGAAGAATAAATTGTTTTTAATCAAGACAGCAGAGAAGGCCGTGGGAAAGGATTTTTCCGTATTTTTGCTTGACCGGTTTTTTTCACCGGAAGAGCAGAGGCAGTTGGGGCTTTAAAATTACTGTTCATGGAGGAGGTTAAATTTTGGAACAAAAAGATTGCAGAAAGATTTCCCAGTGTATGATTGTAAAAAATGAAGAAAAGAATATTGAACGGGCGCTGACCTGGGGGAAGGGGGTTGTGGCGGAGCAGATTGTTGTGGATACGGGGTCTACGGATAAAACGGTGGAGATTGCCAGGCGTCTTGGCGCAAAGGTTTACCATTTTACCTGGGTGAATGATTTTGCGGCGGCAAAGAATTTTGCACTGGAAAAGGCACAGTATCCATGGATTGCTTTTCTGGACGCCGATGAATATTTTTCGGAAGAAGACGGGAAGAAGCTGGCGGAGTTATTGGCAGAGCTTTCTCTTTCGTCAAGCGATGCCGTTATGACAGCCTGCATTCATCTTTATGATAACGGGACGATTATGCAGGTGGATTCGCAGATAAGAATTTTCCGAAACAGCCCGAAGCTGCGCTATCATGGGCGGATTCATGAGGTGCTTTCTTATGATGACGGGCGCAGCTTAAATGTTTTCGAGGCAAACGAGGTGCTCTCCATTTTTCATACGGGCTACGGGGAAGAGGCTGATGCTAAGAAAAAGGCAAGCAGAAGGAATCTGCTTTTAATCCAGGAGGAGTTAAAAGAAAATCCGAAGAATTACCAGATGCAGGCTTACCTGGGGAACGAATACCTATCATTTGGCGAGTGGGATTCGGCGGAGGAAGCTTACCGGAAAGCTATTTCCCTAATTCCGGAGGCGCTGATCGGAGAGTACAGCGTGCTTACTTCCGGTGTTTTTTCCCGTCTTTTAAGTATTTTAACCGCTCGTTCGGGAAATCATGAAGCAAAAATTTTGGAACTCTACCGTCAGGCTTCGTTTGGCTGGCCAAAAGAGGCGGACTATGAATATCTCCTAGGCGATTACTATGCGGGGCGGGGGAATTTTTGGGAAGGAGAGCGTTATTTAAAGCTGGCACTGGAGAAACTGGATAAGTATGGAAACGCGCAGTATTCTTCCAAGCTTTCGGCAAAGATTATGCACACCTATGAACTTTTGATGATGTGCTGTCTGAATAATGGAAACCATGCGGATTGTGTAAAATATGGGGCAGCGATACTTCGGGAAAATCCTTATCTGATGACGATTGCCAGGCTGTTTCTGCTGGCTTTTTACCGGGACGGGATGAGTCACGGGAGAGAAAAAGAAGCGGCAGAGGAGGTTGCTGTGCTTTTGGGTCAGTCGTTTTACCAGTTTTCTTCGCTGAAGGACAGGGTGTTCATCCTGCGGGCAGCGACGGAAACCGGGTGGGCAGAATTCGTGGAAGTTATCCGCGGTTTATTTTCTCCGGAAGAACTTGAACAGATCGATCGGGGACTGGGAAAGCGTCAGAATGGGTAAAAGAGGAGGAGCAGGCATTGAATAAGACAGGCAGGGCGAAGATTTCACAGTGCATGATTGTAAAAAATGAAGAAAAGAATATTGAACGGGCACTTTCCTGGGGAAAGGGGATCGCGGCGGAACAGATTGTCGTGGATACAGGCTCAACGGATCGAACAGTGGAAATAGCCCGGGAACTTGGGGCAAAGGTTTATTCGTTTTCCTGGATTGATGATTTTTCCGCAGCAAAAAACTTTGCCATCAGCAAGGCCCGTTACAGTTGGATTGCTTTTTTGGATGCCGACGAGTATTTTCAGGAGGAGGATGCCAGTGAACTTCTGCTGCTTTTGCAAAAGCTTCATCCTCATGCCTGTGACGGTGTGGAAACCAGGTGGGTTCATTTCAACGATGAGGGAAAGATTATCGCTATGGATACCCAGATCCGGATTTTCCGCAATCAGTCGGATATTCGCTATACCAGGAAAATCCACGAACATCTGGCGGCAGCGGACGGGCGGAATCTGCGGATTTGGGATGCCTCGAAGGATTTATCCATCTTTCATACCGGATATGCACCAAAACAGATGCAGGAGAAAAAGAGTAATGAACGAAATTTAAGGATGATTTTAAAAGAGATTGAGGAGAATCCCGATGAATATGTAATGTATGGTTATCTGGGGAATGAGTATATTGCGGCAGGAGAGTGGGAAAAAGCAAAAGAAGCTTATCAGAAGGTGATTGCCCTGACACCGGAAACGATGCATGGAAAGTATGACCTGGAAACCTCCGGCTTTCCCGTGCGGCTTCTGGAACTTTTATGCGTCCTTGCGGATACCGGGGAAAGTGAACTGTTAGAACTTTACAAGAAGGTTTCCGGGGGCTGGCCAGAAGAGGGCGATTATGATTATCTTATGGGGAATTACTATGCCGGACACCAGCGTTTTGGGGAAGCAGAAGAATATCTTTTGCGGGCGCTGGATAAACAGGAACATGCAAAAAATCGTCAGTGCTGTTCCAAGATTTTTGCAAA
>ERZ808037.2095-NODE-2095-length-10956-cov-3.541870_pt1 | contig 10956 bp, 15 predicted proteins | sample MGYA00380190_ERZ808037 | MGnify/ENA primary metagenome ERZ808037 (study PRJEB31490, sample SAMN06133399) | mouse gut metagenome | isolation source: J9 | host: mice | place: China: Chengdu | collected 2015-05 ...
GTGGCGGTACGCCGGATTATCAATGTGCCCAAACGAGGCGTGGGGAATGCCACCTTGGAAAAGCTGGAAGACTTTGCCGAGATGAAAAATATGGGATTATACGAGGCCATGGAGCAGGCGGATGATATAATGAGTCTGGGAAAGGCGGCCGCAAAAATAAAGCCTTTCGTATTCCTGATCCAATATTTCAGAAATCATTTAGAGGAATATACCATTGCGGAACTGATCAAGGAAATTGTAGAAAAAATCGAATATGCGGAATATCTGCAGAACAATGATGAAGAGAGTGCGGAGGACAGGCTGGCCAATGTGGATGAATTGATTACCAAGGCGGTTAATTATCAGGAAACTCATGAGGATCCCTCTTTGACGGAATTTCTCGAGGAGGTGGCGCTGGTGGCGGATATCGACAATGTAAATTCCGACGATAACAGAGTGCTTCTGATGACGCTGCATTCCGCTAAGGGATTGGAATTCCCCCATGTTTACCTTGCCGGTATGGAAGACGGTTTGTTTCCCAGCTATATGAACATCGCTTCCGATGACCCTTCCGATGTGGAAGAAGAAAGACGATTGGCTTATGTGGGTATTACCAGAGCCATGGACGAATTGACTTTGACCTGTGCGCGGATGCGGATGACCAGAGGGGAGACACAATATAATCCCGTCAGTCGTTTCGTCCGGGAGATTCCCACGGAACTCATGGATAATACTGTGCCGAAACCCAAATCGATGCCTAAAGATACGCTGTCGGATTTAATGGGCCTGCCCAAGGAACCGTCCGGTGCCTATGATTTCAGACCTAAGGCTATTAACCGGCCCAAGGCTGCCGTAAAGGCGGATAAGCCTTTTATTGCAAAAGGAATCGGCAGCCTGAACCAGATTGCCGGACTCTCCAAAGGGGCGCCGTCCCAGCCTGCGGCGGAGCTGACTTTTGGTGTGGGAGACAGGGTATCTCATATTAAATACGGCGAAGGAACGGTTTTGAATATTGCGAAAGAGCCAAGGGATTATAAAGTTACCGTAAGCTTTGACAAAGCGGGGCAAAAAATTATGTATGCATCTTTTGCAAAATTGAAAAGGTTGTAGTAATTTTACGGCAAATGTGGTATGCTATAAAAAAGACGGCAGAGAGGCTGCTAAAGAGATAAACGGAGGTATAGATTTATGAATAAGCTGGAGAATTTAATGGATATTGCGAGACTGAATGAATTCCTTGGTAAGAAGGAGGAAGAGGAGAAGAAAAAATATAATGCGGTATTGTGCGTGCTGGCAGTGATCGGCGCAATCGCGGCAATCGCAGGTATTGCATATGCGGTATACCGGTATCTTACCCCTGATTATATGGATGACTTTGATGACGAGTTTGAAGATGATTTCGAGGATGAAGATATGGACGAAGAAGAGGATGATTTCTTCGTTGATGAGGCGGAAAAGGGCGAGGACTGATTCCGGCGCTTTGAGTATGGGGGATTAGGAATTTCCTGTTTATGAAATGTAAAGCAGTTTGGGAAAATATTGTTCCCAGACTGTTTGTCCGTATTTTTAAATCAGTTCGGAGGATGCCGCACGAGAAAGTTTGTTTTGGGCAGGTGTTCTCCGAACTGATTATTTGTATTGGTTCCTCAAGCCTTGCAAAGAGGGAGGACTCCCGCGTAAAGGAGTCCGGCTTCTGCATATGCATACAAGAAGTATAAGAAACAGATTCAGATTTATGAAATAGCTGCAGTTAATATATTTATGGCCAATGAGGGAATAAATGCGGAGAAAGTATACTTACACACAATAAAATCCATGAACAGGAGTTTATTGTTAAGAATATTGATTGGTATGTGTGCTAAAGCGCGCAAAGGGGTATATGGATGAAAAAAGGACAGGTATATGAAGGGTTTGTCGAAAGGGTGGATTTCCCTAATAAAGGAGTCATTAAGGTTGGGGAGGATACCGTTATCGTAAAGAACAGCCTGCCCGGCCAGAAAATCAAATTCAGCGTAAATAAGGTCAGAAAAGGGAAGGCGGAAGGCCGCTTGCTGGAGGTGACGGAACAATCACCTCTGGAAACAGGCTCTCCGTGTTCCCGTTTTGGCATATGCGGGGGATGTACGTATTTATCGCTTCCTTACGAAGAACAGTTAAGAATGAAAGAAGCGCAGGTAAAGAAACTGTTGGACGGAGCGCTTTCGGGGCAGCGCAGCTGGCGCTGGGAGGGGATTAAAGGCAGTCCAAAGACCTATGAGTACCGCAATAAAATGGAGTTTTCTTTTGGGGATGAATGTAAGGATGGGCCGCTGGCATTGGGAATGCATAAAAGGGGCAGTTTTTATGATGTGGTAAATGCGGAAGATTGTGCCATTGTAGACGGAGACTATCGCATGATTTTGAAGGCGGTGCGGGAGTATTTCGGAGACCGGGAAGTGCGCCACTTTCACAGGCTGCGCCATGAGGGATATCTGAGACACCTGCTGGTGAGGAAGGCATCCAAGACAGGGGAAATTTTAGCGGCATTAGTTACAACTTCCCAGCTGCCATGGAAACCCGTCAAGGTTTCGGGACAGGAGCCGGACAGGACGGAAGAAGGAGAAAGTGCCGCTTCATTATCTGCCGGAAGAAATGAAACAGGGCAGAGGATGCAGGAAACAGAGTGGAAGGCGCAGGAAACAGGGCAGAGGACACAGGAAACGGCACCGATATCGGAAGAAGCATTGATAGAAGGCTTTAGGGATTTGCTGCTGTCTCTGGAGTACGAGGGCAGACTTCAGGGACGATTTGCCGGTATCTTACATATTGTAAACGATTCTCAGGCGGATGTGGTTCAAAGCGACAGGACGGACGTGCTGTACGGAAAAGAATATTTTTATGAGGAACTGTTGGGGCTTCGCTTTAAAATTTCCACCTTTTCCTTTTTTCAGACGAATTCCTACGGCGCAGAAGTACTCTATGAGACTGTGCGGGAGTATATCGGTGAGCTAGGGAGCTGTAGGGCAGATGGAAAACCGGATAAAACCGTCTTCGATTTATACAGCGGCACAGGCACCATTGCGCAAATGACGGCTTCCACAGCGGAGAAAGTAGTGGGTGTTGAGATTGTAGAAGAAGCGGTGGAGGCTGCCGAACGAAATGCTCTGGAGAACGGGATTACCAATTGCCGGTTTATAGCAGGAGATGTACTGAAAGTGTTGGACGAATTGGAGGAGAAACCGGATCTGATTATTTTAGACCCGCCCCGGGACGGTATCCATCCAAAAGCATTGCCAAAGATTATTTCTTATGGTGTGGATCGGATTATTTACATATCCTGTAAACCCACCAGCCTTGCCAGAGATTTGGAAATATTCCTGCAAAACGGATATGAGGCAGAGCGTGCGGTTGCAGTGGATCAGTTTCCTTGGACGGCGAATGTCGAGACGGTGTGTTTATTGTCCAAACTTAACGCAAAGCAACATATCGAGATAAACTTGGATATGGACGAGCTGGATCTGACCGATGCGGAGAAGAAAGCTACCTACCAAGAAATCAAAGATTATGTGATGGAGCATAGCGGCTTGAAAGTCAGCAGCTTGTATATCGCACAGGTAAAACAGAAGTGCGGTATCATCGAACGTGAGAACTACAACAAGCCGAAGTCTGAGGACGCTAAACAGCCCCAATGCCCGCCGGATAAAGAAAAAGCAATCAAGGAGGCATTGAAGCACTTTGGCATGATTTAAGGAGGGCGAAGATGGTGCGCTTTAACAATTTTCAAAAATATATTGACGAGCATATGACGGAACAAATTACAGTCGGAAAGAGCGGGGCAAGTGTATATGGGCTGGATCATATACACATAGCAAAGCATATCCGGCGTAATTTGATGCAGTCTGGTGCTGATTGGGATTCATATCGGCGAGAGTCGCAGTTTTATTCTTCTTACACATCTGAAAAATTCCCTTTCCTGCCGAGGGTATATCATTGCCACCAGACGGATGAGGAAATTCAACTCATCATGGAGAAATACTGTCTGGTTAACAGATACAATCTGGATGATGTCGTGCTGGAAAAAGTTTTTGATGTGTTGGCTCAGATTCATAATATGCCGATTCCAGAGTTCATACCTAAAATGGATGCCGGCGCATTATGGCTTGAAAAGGATGAAATCAATCAATATTTGAGTGGTTGGTGTGATGTAATCAGAGAGCATGGTGATGTTTTTCCAGAGAGTGATCTCATCAAAATAGGAGAGAACATAAATACGATCAATAAACAAGCATATACCCCAAAGAAAATGTGCTGCCATGGTGATTTTCATTTCGATAATTTATTAGTAGATGACGAAGGAAAAATAATTGTTTGTGATTGGCAAAACGTTAATAGTGGTCATGTGTCAGGCGATATATCTTTTTTTCTAAGTAGATTATCTGCCGATGGATTAGAAATCAGCAAGGAAAAAGCTATTCAAATGTATTGTCGATTCTCGACTGCCGGTATTACACATGATGAAATCTCAATGCAGATGAGTTTGGCTAATCTTAATACTTCGTTTATACACTGGCACAACTATCTTCGAGGATGTTCGATAGAGAGGGTACGGGGGATTTGGGATAAAATGATCGAGGATGCAGAGTATCTTTACAGTGTGTGTATCCGCTGATTACATCGTTTTGAAAGCACAATATGATGGTATATATTGGTTATGTAAAAGCATTTGCCAAATGATGAGAGTGTGATAGGTATGGAGAAACTAAGGAAATTTGACGTAAAGCAACTGAATATTGTAAATATTACTCCGGAACTTCTCAAGAACTTTGCTCACTGTCAAAAGATTACGAAAAAATGGGTAAAACGGGACGATGTATGGGAGCTTATAGATGTATCGCTCCTGCGTGAGTGGGGGGAAGAAAAGCGAATTTGGATTACCGAGTATATGTGCCAACAAATAGATCGTGGCGGCATGACAGTTGGAGCCTTTTGCGGTGAGCTTTTGATAGGATTTTGCTGTGTGGACGGTACTGTATCCGGTAATTTTGCGAAGTATGCAAATTTGACGATGCTTTTCGTTGATGATAATTGGAAACGGAACGGAATTGGAAAACTGCTTCTGCAGGAAGCTCGTGAACACGCAATAAAACTCGGTGCAGAAAAGATTTTTGTTTCCGCTATACCATCAGCAGAGACGATTGCCTTTTATCTTAAAATGGGTTGTGTCGATGCTAATGAAATAGTAGAAGCTTTTGTGGACTCAGAGGATGACCGCTATTTAGAACTTATGGCTAATCCGGAAAAAATGTCTTGTTAACACTGTTATGAAGTGAGGTGGAAAGGTTGAATAAAAATGCGTATTCAACTATTGATTTGAGTGCGCGCCGCAGCGCGCAGATGGGTATAAAAATGTATCAGAAATTGCAAGCTCATTTTTGCTGCATTTTTATGGGAGCCAGTGACGGCTCTTTTTTTCGTTGGAGAAAGGAGGGTGGGGGTCGTGGCATTCAGGATTCAGGGGATTACGGTGGAGATGATCCCTGTCCAAGGTTTTTGCCACGGTATCACGCCGTTTTCTAACTGTTCAATAATCCTGTCTGTTACCATTTCATATACTGATTTTGCCATACCTCATAACCTCCTAAATAAAAAAGTGCAAAGTCCTTGATAATTCAATAAAGACTTTACACTTTCTGGTTTATAGGTTGCTATTCAGTTATGGTTATTGCTGATCAGTTGCCATCTTCTAACATTGATTGAAAAATGTCTCTTACTTTTCTAAGGTCTTCATTATCAGGCGATTTTTGTACTGCCTTTTCTAAAAGCTCTAAAGCAAGTCTTATAAAACCTTGAAACTGTTTGTTTGTCATTCCCATGTCTTTTACCATCCTTTCACCGCCTTTTTAATTGATGCTGTTTATTGCTACTACAATCATTATAGCGATTTTATGAAAAAGTGTAAAGCCTTTATTGAATTGTCAAGGTGCTTTGCTGTTTGGTGTTGTTTGATTTGATAAGATTATTATACACCTGAAACGAGTGCGTGTATATTGATGATATGTACAAAAAATACACTTGTTTATTGTGTATAATGCACACTCAAAACAAGTGTATAATGTATCTAAAGTTGATATCAAATTGAAGTAAAAAAGATTATTTATTTTCAATTTCTATATATTCTAATATATCTCCAGGTTGGCAATTCAAAAGCCTGCAAATAGTATTTAATGTTTCTTTGCTTGCAATCTCTCCGCTTCTTATTTTTGTTAATTGCGCTTCTCCTATTAGTTTATCTTTTCTAATTTTATAAGAAGTATAACCTTTTTCTTTTAATGCTTCTAATATATCTATTTTGTATTTTAACATCTTTTTCCCTCCATATTTTATTAATCAATAATATAATTCTCTTTTTCTGTTCAAATAGTATAGCATATTTCTACACTTCTTTCAAGTGATTAAAGTAGTATAGTTTCTTAAATAAAATACACTCAAAAAAGGTGTATGATATACACAAAAAACGAGTGTATTATTTGTGTATTATGTCAATAGACATACACCTGAAACGTGTGTACAATATCCTTACAAGGTCAAACAAACCACACGACCTAAACATCAATCAATAACCTAAACCATAGCAACCAAACAACCATGATGAAAGGCAGGTAACAATATGAGAAATAGTTTTAAAACAACATTACAAGTCAAAAGAATTGATATTTGCGATTTAATGCTTGCATGTTTAGCGGCAAAAGAGTTAGCAAATGATGATGGTAAAAAATGGGATAGATTGCATGACGAACTGAAAAGGCAGCTTAATGAATTAGATACACAACTTGACGAATTGCAACAAAACTATTAAATCCCCTGACGAGTACCAGTGAAAGCTGACGAAACCGCCACAAACGGCGGTCGGGATAGCAACCAAAATAATCCACCCTGACGGGTAACGTAGGGAGAAAGTGAGGACATTATGACAGTACAAGATTTTATGGAGCTGGCGGCAGACGGAACGGAGTTTACAGTTTATGACATGGCCCAGGAAAAGCACATTTATGACAGTTCAGCCGAGGGCGGCTCTGTTTATGAAGTGTATGAAATGGAGGTGCAGAGCTGGGAAGTTGAAAACGGACAGATAATATTCAACGTCAATACTTAACAAATCCCCTGACGAGTCTTTGAAAATTAAGACGAAATGCCCGAAATAGGGCATCGGGATAGTAACACAATATTCCCGCCTGATTGGCAAGGCGTAGAGTTTCCCAACAGCGATTGCAGACGGCTGAATATTTGCAAGGTGAAAATCCAACATTACATAGGGCTGACCGCTTGGAACAAGAGCGTAGCATCAAAGCAAATCAGCCTTTTGGGATAGAAATAGGTTCCCATATATAATACCACATTCAATAAGGAAGGGAGACAGAACATATGTGCATGACAACCAAAGAGATGAACGAAACCATGGAGCAGATTCAGGAGTGGAAGAGGGTAAAGGAAGAAGCTGAGGACAATATCTCCGCACTGAATGCGAAAGTGATCGAATTCCTGAATGAGACGGCAGAGTGTGAAGCTGTTGATAAGAAAGGCAACCCGATCCGCAAATTCATAGGCAGCATATTCAAGGCCACCCTTTCCAAAGGGGAGAGGGAGACGGTAGACAAGGCAGAAGTCAAGAAGCTACTGAGCGATGAGGACTACCAGAAGGTAAGCAAGGTCAGCACATATCCGGTTTTAAGGATCAGTTAACAGCACAGGGCAATCAGCATCCACACGGCTGTAGCATCAAAGCAAGTTGCCCTTTGGAACTATAAAATAGTAATAATCTGTTCAGGGAGGTGAGCACCATGCAGAAACAGACCGTAGAATTTGCAGTCACACGCAAGAACGGCATCATTACCAGAATCGGCAGAACAGGCATCAATCAGCCCAAGACTAATTTTAAAGGCAGTTCGGTCAGATTCTATGAAGACAGGCGGAAACAGGAAAGCAAGTGATCCGGTGGGGCGGATGGTTCTATATATGGCAGAGTTCGATTCTCTGCTGTCCCTTTTCAATGGCCAATTGAATAACCAAACAACAGATATTTTCAAAGTTACCCATATAATAAGGAAGGAGTTGGAACAATTGGTAAGCAAAGATTTAGCGGTGCTGCATCCGTGCATAAATTCATACTATGCGGACAATGCAAAGAAGCTTCACAAAGTAGTCGATAAGATACTTTTCAAGTTTGGCGGCTTGTCTGGCAAGGATAGGGATGATTTTTATTCCCTCGCGAATGAAGTATTCACGAATGTTCTGAAAAGGTATGACGGAGTACAGTCGTTTGATGGATTCCTGTACGCCTGTCTGTCAAATAAGATCATGACTGAAATAACAAGACGGAACCGCGAGAAGCGGAAAGCGGACAGGCTGTGTACTTCACTGGATGCAATAAATGAGGATAACGAACAATGGAACCTATTGGACTTTATAGCATCCGATTTCAATACGTTTGATGAAGCGGTCAAAACTCAGGAAAACGGACAGTATCAGGATAAAGTACAGATGTACATATCAAAGTTATCTGATCGGCAGGCCAGCATTTTAAACTTACTGATAGATGGATATAAGCCCAATGAGGTATGCCAGATATTGGAGATTTCACCAAGGGAATATACGAATGATTTAAGCATTATGCGATGCTATGAGAATGTGAAGGTTTTATTTTAAATTAAGATATGGAGGGAAAATTTTATGAAGATTCGTAAACAGACATATTCTTTGGATCAGTATTTAAAGCTTATGAAGGATGAGACAATCAGAAGCGATCAGGACTGCCAGAGGCTCAGCGGACAGTGGTGCGCTAACATGGTAAACGAACTTATTTATACGGTTATGACGGACAATTATATGCCGCCTGTCATTCTTGGGGAAGAAATCTCAAACGGGATTACAAGGGAATATATCATTGACGGATTACAGCGCAGCAGCTCACTTTTCTTATTCCGTTACGGAAATACCAGAATCACCAAGAGTATGGATGAATATGTGGTGAAGTATCAGCGCAAAATTTCAGATGAAAACGGAAACCCTAAAAGGGATGATCACGGCGAAATCCTGTGGGAGCAGGCGGAATGCGATATCCGTAATAAGACCTATGAGCAGCTGCCAGAAGAACTGAAGATCAGGTTCAATGGATACCAGATGGAAGTTGCCGTTCACCAGAACTGTGACCAGACAGAAATCTCAAAACTTGTCAGAAAGTACAACAATCATGTTTCCATGAACAGCGCACAGAAAAGTTTTACATATCTTGATGTTTTTGCAAGGGAGATAAGGGAAATCATACAGAACAGATTTTTCCTTGATATCTACACATGCAGCCGTAACGATCGGAAAAATGGGACGCTTGAACGTCTTGTTGGTGATATGGTGCTGTTATGCCATTATCCTGAACAGTATAGGAAGGAAGCAACACAGGGATTCAGATGGCTGAATGAAAATGGGTCTATAAGTGATTTTGACGGTATCAACGGACTGCTTACAAGGCTTATGGATTCCATAAATGCAACAAAGGAAATCCGCGCACTGTTCAACAGCAAGCACACACATATCTTTGCGGCGGCGTTCAAGAGATTTACGGAATCAGGGCATGATGATGAAGAGTATGGAAGATTTCTTGAGTGGTTTGTAAATGGCGGGAGTAAAACGGAGATTAACGGGAAAGTATGGGATATGATAGGTGTGAACCGTTCATCAAGGGATGCGAATGTTGTACGCAGTAAACTTAACTATCTGGCGGCATTGATGGAACAGTATTTCCAGAAGAAAAGACGGGTTGCATAGTGGAAAATTTGGGGAGGGGGAGTTTCTCCTTCCCCGCATATAGAGAAAGTGAGGATAAATATATGTTTACAATTTCAAATATTCTTGAAGATATAAACCGTGGATGCGCGACTCATAATATGGTTGAAGACTGCTTTTCGTATCGGATTATCTTTTTCGTAAGGGACGGAAACGGAAGTTCCAAGCACTATATTGATACTGCATATAACGGTCTACGGGAAACACTTGAATGTATCGTGAAGGAAAATCTTTCCCTGACGAACAGCGTTGTAATAGCGGCGGTGACGGTGTGGAAGGATGGAAAGTCTGTTAGTCTGCAAAGCCGATCATATGGATTCAGCTTAGACGAATATTTCCAGAGGATTAGTGGCGAATGTAGGGATAATGGAAGACGTGGAAATATCATATGTGGAAGGTATGCGGCGAGATAAAGAAAACAGGTTTGTTTGATCGGCACTGGTGGGAATATTCTGCCAGTGCTGATTATGGAAAGGATATGGCATGTTAAGCGACTATAAATTTGAAGAAGTTGAAAGACAGGATTGTTTTGAGGATGGCGTAAATGATATTTTATATTTCCCTATAACAGATTCTAAAGATTTTCCGCCAGAGATAAGAGAGAAAGCGGAAGAGATCATTGGACGCATTATACATACTTATGGGCTGGATATATCAAAGCTACGTTTAAATGCGAGGATAACTGTGTTTTTGGATACAAACGGCAAATGGCAGAATGAGATTTCTATTGTTATATCAGATTACAGCGTGTTTGATGATACGTGGATTGAAGAAGAATATACCATATGCCGTGAGGATCCTTTGTATGAAGCGTTTAGGACATATTTCATGAAACGGTTAGGGGAAATATTGTTCAGTGTGTAGATGGGAAATCCCGCCGTAAATTGTTGTTCAAGAAACCACCTGATTTCGTCCACAGTAAAATTAAGGGGGAAATTGCTCCTAAATATATGGGAATTTGTTCACGAAAATAAAATGCCTTTTCTTAAACACTTTGGTTCTTTTATGGAGAAATAAATAGTGTGGAAAGTTTAGTATTCAGAAAAGGAAAGGAATGATTGTATGGAATATGGTTATGCAAGAGCATCCACAAATTCAGATAAGCAGGATATAGGCAGACAGAAAAGGGAATTAGTGGCTATCGGGATCAAAGAACATAAT
>ERZ808037.2097-NODE-2097-length-10948-cov-3.458559_pt1 | contig 10948 bp, 6 predicted proteins | sample MGYA00380190_ERZ808037 | MGnify/ENA primary metagenome ERZ808037 (study PRJEB31490, sample SAMN06133399) | mouse gut metagenome | isolation source: J9 | host: mice | place: China: Chengdu | collected 2015-05 ...
AATCCCCATGATGAGCGCAGAGGTCACCATGATTCCGCAGAACTATGTGGCGCTGGACGATGAGGGCGCGATTAAGAGCCTTCAGAAGATACTGGACATATTGGACGATGACGATGACGTGCAGGCGGTGTACCATAACTGGGACGAGTAGGAAGCTCTCCTGACGGAAACGTGCTTTGGCAGAAAGGGATGTCTATGGACAGGTTAGCAATCGTGGTTCCCTGTTATAATGAGGAAGAGGTCTTAAAGCTTGCTTCCTCGGCTCTGCGGGAGGTTCTGGCGGATTTGGCTCAGAAGGGGAAAATTGCAGCAGACAGCTTTATTCTGTTCGTGAATGACGGCAGCGTGGACCGTACCTGGGAGCTGATTGAAGAGGAGCACGCCGCCTATCCTGTGCAGGTAAGGGGGGTAAAGCTGGCAGGGAACGTAGGCCATCAGTTCGCGCTGACGGCGGGATTGCTGACGGCAAAAGACATCAGCGACATGACTGTTTCTATCGATGCGGATTTGCAGGATGACGTGTCTGTCATCGAAGAGATGGTGGACAAGTTCCATGGGGGCTGCGACATTGTGTACGGCGTCAGGAAAGAGCGCAGGACAGATACCTTTTTCAAGCGGACCACAGCACAGCTTTTCTATAAGCTGATGCGGATGATGGGAGTCAAGACTGTGTACAACCATGCGGATTTTCGGCTGATGTCAAAGCGTGCGGTGGAAGAATTTTCAAAATACAAAGAGACGAACCTGTTTCTGCGGGGCATGATGCCTTTGATTGGCTACCAGACGGACTGTGTGTATTATGACCGCAGGGAGCGGGCGGCTGGGCAATCGAAATATCCTCTGAAGAAGATGCTGGGGCTGGCCTTTGACGGAATTTCGTCCTTCAGCATCAAGCCTATCAGCATGATACTTGGTATGGGGATATTGATTATTGTGGCGTCGCTGCTGGCGCTGGTGTATGCTCTGTGCTCTTATTTCACCGGACATGTGGTACCGGGATGGACCTCCCTGATTGTGTCCATATGGTTCCTGGGAGGTTTACAGCTGCTGGCCATAGGGCTGGTAGGCCAGTATATCGGGAAGATTTATATGGAAGTGAAGCAGAGACCGCGCTATAATATCGAGAAACTGCTGATAGACGAGAACATACCGATGACAGGGGAAGAACGGAAGAATCAGGAAGGCTGAAATGAGTTGGAAAAAGAATGCATTTAGTTATCTGATATGGTTCCTGTATACAGTCCTGACCGGTGTGGGCCTGATGGGCATTGGAGACTCGCTTTGCGCCAGGGTGGGAATCGCGTTTTACTGGGGGGCTGTATTCGTCTTCCTGTACGCGCTCCTTGTGTGGGGATTCGTATTTCTGCTGCAGCGTTTTGCCAGGGGCCATTCGTCTGATGTGGGCAGAAAGCGGGAGCATCTGTTAGTACTGGAAATACTGGCTCTGTTGATTCTGTTGGCAGTGGGGATTCTGCTGCGGTCAGGCGGCATAGAGGGCGCGGCACAATCCTCGGAATATTTTGAAATGGCCAAAGTGGCTGCCGGTCAGAAGATTCCACAGACAGTGCATGGTGCTGTTTATTTTTATGTATGGATGCTGCATATGGTTTTCGGGCTTCTGGGAAACCATTTCCTGGCGGGTATCTGGTTCCAGATAGTGCTGCAGCTGACAGCCATGGCAGTGTTCTATTTTACCGTGAGAAAGCTGGCAGGGGCAGTGGCTGGGTTGATTGTCTTCGGATTCGGCATGTGCGCCCCGTACATGGTGCAGAGCGCCTTGGTTCTTTCGCCGGAGATGCTATATTTTCTGCTTCTGGCGGTGGCAGGAGCGGCGGTGGCTTCGCTGGGCAGGGATAGAGCGGTTGCGGAGGGCGGCGCTGTCAAAAGGGATGCTGCCTTTTTCATTATGGGAATGATGGCGGCGCTGTGTTTTTATATTGATATTATGGGAATATTGATTTTGTTCCAGGCATTGTCGATGGCTTTTTGCCGCAGAAAGGCGGCGGTGGGCGTGGGCAGAAGAGCAGCGGCGACAGTACTTTGTCTGCTGGGGGCGGGTCTGGGCTTCGGAGCCTGTGTTCTGGCAGATGCTTTTTTAAGCGGGAAGTCAGTCCCCGGCGTCGCGCAGGCCTGGCTTCGTCTGTATGAACCGGAAGGATTCCGGCTGCCCATTGTCTTAGAGGAAGTAAGGAGTGCAGGTGAACCGTTTTTCCCGGCAGGGGCATCGCGGGGGCTGGGTTTGGGATTTCCGGCGGAGGGAGCGCTGCTTTTGGCGTTGTTGTCATTGGGGGTCTTCAGTTTCTGGTGCGACAGACACGGAGAACGGATTTCCGCAGTCGTTTTACCGATTTTCTGCATCATCATGGCCAGTTGCCACGGGATATTTACGGAGGAGATGCCAGGTTTTTTTGTCCTGTATCTGCTTTTTGTCCTGTTGGCAGGCCTGGGTCTGGGCCAGTGTTTCCTGGTACCATATGGAATCGAGACGGACGGGGTATCGGAGGAGGAACCGGGCAGAGACGAAGAGAATGAGGAGGGCGGAAGGGCTGCAGAACCGCCTGGCATAGAGACTGACGATGAAATTGACGATTCAAAGGAGCTGACAGAAGAGGATTCGCCAAGTATGCGGGAAGCTGCGGAAGGTTCTGGGAAAAGGGAGGTCCGCTATCTGGAGAATCCCATGTCATTGCCGAAGAAGCATGTGAAACGGGTGATGGATTATGCACTGACGGCGAAAGCGGAAGACGATGATTTCGATTATTCCGTTGAGGAAGACGATGATTTTGATATATGAAAAATAAAAGGTATCAGACCCATTGCTGTGGGGCTGGTATTTTTTTGTCCTGAAATGGGAACGATAGGAAAGTGAAAAACGACAGTAACCAACAACAAAAGATCGCCAGCCATAAACGCTCGCCGAGGACAGATTAGCAGATTCTGGCGGTCTTGAGTATAATTTAGGAGAGAGACATGAGTGATCAAAAAGGTGATAAAAAGATAGAAAAAGAAGAGCACAGAGACGAGCGGATAGAGCAGACCGGGCAGGCCACTCTGGACGAGAGCGGGAAGCTGGGGGACATCCATCTGATATCCATCATCGGGGAGATTGAGGGACATGAAAATCTCGCCAATAATTCCAAGACCACGAAATACGAGCACATTCTTCCCAGTCTGGCGGCTATCGAGGACAGCAAGGACATCCAGGGCGTCCTGGTGCTGCTGAACACCATGGGAGGGGACGTGGAAGCAGGGCTTGCCATTGCGGAAATGATAGCTTCCTTAAGTAAGCCAACCGTCTCCCTAGTGCTTGGGGGAAGCCATTCCATCGGTGTTCCGATTGCAGTGAGCACGGACTATTCCTTCATTGTGCCCACGGGGACTATGGTGATTCATCCTGTCCGCATGAGCGGCATGGTCATCGGGGTTTCCCAGACATTTGACTACTTCAAGCTGATACAGGACAGGATTACGGGGTTTGTCTGCAGCCATTGCCGGATTGACAAGAATAAGCTGGAGCATCTGATGACAGAGACGGGTATCCTGACTAAGGATGTGGGGACCATACTGGTGGGCGAGGAGGCCGTAAAGCATGGCATCATCGACGAGGTCGGCGGCATTGACCGGGCTATCGGCAAGCTGCGGGAAATGATTGGGGAAAGAGGGGCGTGATTCGCCCCTTTTTGGCTGATGCGGAAGAAAGTGCGCTGAGGTGCAATGAGAAGGGCGTATTTTATTCATTGCAGGAACCTCCTTTATATGGTAAAATGACCTTATTCGTAGCAAAAAGGGGCCGGATGGCCATCATATCATGAGCGTCGCTTTGCTCATGATAAAATGATCTTATTTGTGGCAAGAAGGGGCCGGATGGCCATCAATATCATGAGCGTCGCTTTGCTCATGATAAAATGACCTTATTCGTAGCAAGAAGAGGCCGGATGGCCGGCAATGAATGTTGGGAGGAGACTATATGGAGATTCAAATTGTACAGATATCATCTCTGGAGAAAGTGCGGACAGGCGACAAGCTGAATCATGAGGAAATACATAACAAGGCGGTTCTGGCGGGGGAAAGACTGTCCTATCAGATCTGCATGCGGACGGACTGCAGGATGGACGCTAACCTGTCTGTGGAATCGGAGTTTGGAAGCAATGTCAGACTGTATCTGGTGAAGGACGCTTGCATGGATCTGCCGGCCAGGGAGAAAGACATGGAGGGCGAGGACTACATCACGCTGGAGCCGGGAATGATGCCGGATATCCTGATTCCTCTGGAGGAGACGAAAGGCCATGTGGCATTGACGAATCAAGTGAGCACCGTCTGGGTGAAGGTGGACATTCCCAAGGACGCGGAACCGGGATACTATGAGGTCAAAGTAAAAATTGAGCCGGATGCCGCCGGGGATATATCCCTGAGCCTCTGCGAAAGGATGGGGATACAGGTAATCTCCGCCGCCATGCCGGAGCAGAAGCTGATTTATACCAGATGGTTCTACGCGGACTGCATCGCGGTGCAGCACCATGTGGAGATTTATTCGGAAGAGCACTGGGCGCTGATTGACAAGTATATCGCCGCAGCAGCGGATGTAGGAATCAACATGATTCTGGTACCCATACATACGCCGCCTCTGGATACCGAGGTTGGAACTGCTAGGCCCTGCGTGCAGCTGGTGGATATCGAAAAGAACGGGGATCAATATACCTTTTCCTTTCAGCGGTTCAGGCGGTTCATCGATATCTGTAAGAAGAACGGCATCCGGTATTTTGAGATGGCACATATGTTCTCCCAATGGGGGGCAAAGTGCGCCCCCAACATCATGGTGACGGAGAACGGGGTGAAAAGCTATCTGTTCGGCTGGCATGTGGCGGCGGATTCGGAGGAGTATGTGTCCTTCCTGAAGCAGTATATCCGGGCGATTTCAGGAGAGCTGGAGAGGGAGGGCATCAGCGAGCAGACATATTTCCACATCTCGGACGAGCCTTCCGCGGATTCCATGGATACCTACAGGATTGCTTCCGATATCATGCGCCCGTTGATCGGGGACAGCCGGAATTTCGATGCTCTGTCCGATTACGGCTTTTATGAGAACGGACTGGTCTCCTGTCCTGTCACCAGTGTGACCCATATCCATGAATTCCTGGAGCATGCCATTCCGGATCAATGGGCCTATTACTGCTGCCATCCCGAAAAGGTATTCACCAACTGCTTCCTGGCGATGCCTTCCGCCCGGACGCGGGTTCTGGGATTCCTGCTCTACAAATATGATATCAAGGGCTTCCTGCACTGGGGCTTCAATTTCTACAATTCCAGTGTGTCCCGTTATCCGGTCAATCCCTGGCTGACCACTTCGGGGGATTGTTCCTACCCTTCGGGAGATCCGTTCATCGTGTATCCCGGCAGGGATTGTGTCTATCCTTCCGTCAGAGGGGAGGTCACCTATGAAGCCGTCCAGGATATGGATATCTGCTTTGTGCTGGAGCGCTACATCGGCAGGGAAGCGGTGGTGGCCATGATCGACCAGGCCGCGGGGCGGGATCTGCGGTTCGATGATTATCCGAAGGGTAAAGAATTCCTGGAAGGGCTCAGAGCGAAGATGGTCGAAAGAATCAGGGAGTGCTGTGCCTGATGAATCATATACCACGGCTGTCTGCAGATGACAGGGAGACAGACAGGGGCAAATAAGAGCATACGGGAAAGCCTGCAACCGATGGACTGACGCCCCGGTGCGGGCTTTTTTGCCGCTGTCTGGGCAGTTCGGAGGTCTGCGGGAAAGATTGCAAGAAATATTTAATGACAAGTGGAAACAAAGATGATATAATTGAAAAATCGTTGAGATAAGTGAGGTTGATCAGGATGGCGGCTTCTGGCGGAAGGAAAACAGCATCTTCCAATAAAAAGACGACGGCAAATACTGCGAGGACCAGGAAGAGCAGTTCTACCCGGAAAAAAAGAACCAATACCCAGTCCGTACAGGACAGCGCCCTTTTCCATGAGATAGGGCTGATTGTGCTGTTCGTGGCTATGGTGTTTCTGTTCTGCTGCAATCTGGGCCTGGTGGGAACCGCGGGCAATGCGGTCAGCGGCGTCCTGTTCGGCCTGTTCGGATGGAGCGCGTATGTTGTTCCGGTGCTGGTCTTCCTGGCAGCGGCATTCTGGTTCGCCAACGAGGGGAGTCCCAACGCTGTCAGGAAACTGGTGGCGGGCATTGTATTGTTCGTAATGTTCTGCATCCTGTGCGATCTGATTGCAAAGCAGGCCGGGGGCATGGAAAAATATGACTTCAAGCTTCTGTATGAGAACTGTCGGGACAACAAGTCCGGCGGCGTCATCCTGGCGGGGAGCATCAGCTTTCTGCTGCAGCAGTATCTGGAGACCATCGGGACGGTGCTGGTGGTGCTTCTGTGCTCTGTGGTGAGCCTGATTCTTCTGACGGAGAAATCCCTGCTTAATACCGTGAAGCGGGGCGGCAGCCGCATGCGGGAACTGTCCAGGGAGGATTCTGCCAGGCGAAGGGAGCAGAACGCAATCCGCCGCCAGGAGCAGGAGGAAAACGCCAGGAGACGCAAAGAGCAGAACGCGATCCGCCGCCAGGAACAGGAGGAGCAGCGGGCGCGGAAGGCGATGGAGCAGGAGGAGCAGCGCACCAGAAAAGCCAGGGAGCGCAGGCTGAAAGCCGAGGAAAAGGAAAACGAAAAGATATTGCGGATGGAGAGGAAGGTCTCCGGCGTCATGCTGGATACCACTTTGACCAGGCCCGAAGAGAAAAACGGTCAGGATGACGATATACATGAAATCATTCTGGAGGAGGAAGAGACAGGAAAGGAAACACCGTATCAGGAGACTTACACGGCGGAAGCGGTTGAGGACACGGTGGAGGCAGAGACATCGGAACCGGAGGAGGAATGGCAGGAAGAGGCGGTGGAAGAGCCCGCAAAAGAACCTGAATCCCGTAAACTTACATTTGATTTCAAGAAGATTCCCATTCGGGGCATGCATCAGGTAGTCCTGAATGAAGACATGGAGGAACCCGGGGACTATGCGGATGAGAGCCGTATGGTATCGGACGGCTGGGAGTCGGAGCGAAACGGAGAACGTATAGCATCGGACGGCTGGGAGTCGGAGCGGAACGGAGACCGTATAGCATCGAACGGCTGTAATTCGGAGCCGAACGGCTGGAATTCGGAGCCGAACGGCTGTAATTCGGAGCCGAACGGCTGGAATTCGGAGCCGAACGGCTGGAATTCGGAGCCGAACGGCTGGAATTCGGAGCCGGACAGCTGGAATTCGGAGCCGAACGACCGGAATTCGGAGCAAGGCGAAGGCGGCAGAGAGACAGCTGCCTGGGATGCGGAACAGGGAGAAGGCTACGGGAAATCCTCTGCCCGGAATTCGGAGCGGAGAGAGGATGGGAAATCGTCTGCCTGGGGAATGGAGCAGCAGGAAGATGATACAGCATCGGATGCCTGGGACTCCCGGCAGAGAGAAGGCTACACGGAATCCTCTGCCCGGAACCTGAGAGAAGAGGAGGAACAGCCGGAACAGAAAGCCTGGGAGGCAGACAGAAACCAGGCGCAGCCAAGGACAACTGGTGGGGAATCCCCCTTCGGAACCCCGGCCCCATCCCAGGGCAGCACAAGACCCATGGCCAGGCCTGCAGCATCCATGGAAGCCGCAGGTGCCGGGAATCAGAGAGCCCAGGACGATTTCAACGGCCTGGAAAAGGAAATTTCCGAGACCGAAAAAATCGTGCCGAAGAAATACGAGCTGCCACCCCTGTCCTTATTGCAGAAAGGGCAGGCTGCCACGGGAGACTCGGCCAGAGAGCTGCGTGAGACGGCAATGCGTCTTCAGCAGACCCTTGAGACATTCGGGGTAAGGGTGACCATCACGGAGATCAGCCAGGGCCCCAGCGTGACCCGCTATGAGCTGCAGCCCGAACAGGGTGTGAAGGTCTCTAAGATAGTGGGCCTGTCGGACGATATCAAGATGCATCTGGCTGCTACGGATATCCGGATAGAAGCGCCTATCCCCGGAAAGGCGGCAATCGGCATCGAGGTGCCCAACAGGGAGGTCATGCCCGTCGCACTGCGCGATTTATTAGAGAGCAGTGAATTCAGGGATTTCCCATCCAATATAGCGTTTGCGGTGGGAAAGGACATCGCAGGGAAGACAGTGGTGTCGGACATTGCCAAGATGCCCCATATGCTCATAGCCGGTGCCACAGGCTCCGGTAAATCCGTCTGCATCAATACTCTGATCATGAGCATTTTGTATAAAGCCCACCCGGATGACGTAAAGCTGATCATGGTTGATCCCAAGGTGGTGGAACTGAGCATCTACAACGGCATCCCCCATCTGCTGATTCCTGTGGTGACGGATCCGAAGAAGGCTTCCGCCGCCCTGCACTGGGGCGTGGCCGAGATGGAGGACAGATACCGCAAATTTGCGGAGTACAATGTAAGGGATCTGAAAGGATATAACAAAAAGGTAGAGGCCAAGCGGGAGAAGGGCGACCCGGACGCACCGGCAAAGCTGCCGCAGATAGTCATCATAGTGGACGAACTGGCGGATCTGATGATGGTATGCCCCGGGGAGGTGGAAGAGTCCATCTGCCGTCTGGCACAGCTTGCCAGGGCCTGCGGCATTCACCTGATCATAGCCACCCAGCGGCCCAGCGTGGACGTCATCACCGGCCTGATCAAGGCCAACATGCCCAGCCGGGTGGCGTTCTCCGTGTCCAGCGGCGTGGACTCCCGGACGATTCTGGACATGGTGGGGGCAGAGAAGCTTCTGGGCAAAGGGGACATGCTTTTCTACCCCCAGGGATACCCGAAGCCGGCTCGTGTCCAGGGCGCGTTCGTCTCAGACCAGGAAGTCTCGGATGTGGTGGATTTCCTGAAGAACCAGGTGCTGGGCAATACATACGCGGCGGATGTGGAAGAGAAGATCATGAATATCGGAAGCTCCGGCGGCAAGGCTTCCGGCGGAAGCGATGTGGACGAGCTGTTCGAGAAAGCGGGGCATCTTATCATTGATAAGGACAAGGCTTCCATCGGCATGCTCCAGAGGGCCCTGCAGATCGGGTTCAACAGAGCAGCAAGGATCATGGATCAGCTCTACCAGTACGGCGTGGTGGGAGAAGAAGAGGGGACGAAGCCCAGAAAGATATTGATGAGCCCGGAACAGTTCGATCAGATGCTGGAAGAAGTTGGGTGAGGGAGAGGAGAATAAGCCATGAAGACGGATTTGGAGATCGCACAGGGAGCAAAAATGGAGCCCATTGGTAAGGTGGCGGAAAGCCTGGGAATCCGGGAGGACGACCTGGAGCTCTACGGCAGATATAAGGCGAAGCTTTCGGAGGGCTATCTGAACAGCCTGCAAGGAAAACCGAATGGCAAGCTGATTCTGGTGACCGCCATCAATCCCACGCCCGCGGGAGAGGGAAAGACTACCACCAGCGTAGGTCTGGGCCAGGCTTTCGGGAAGCTGGGCAAAAAAGCAATCGTGGCGCTGCGGGAGCCGTCGCTGGGCCCCTGCTTCGGCATCAAGGGAGGAGCCGCGGGGGGCGGATATGCCCAGGTGGTCCCCATGGAGGAGCTGAACCTTCACTTTACAGGGGATTTCCATGCAATCACCTCGGCCAACAATCTGCTGGCGGCGCTTTTGGACAATCATATCCAACAGGGGAACGAGCTTAGGATAGACAGCAGACAGATTGTCTGGAAACGCTGCATGGACATGAATGACAGGGCGCTCAGGAATATCGTGGTGGGTCTTGGAGGCAAGACGGACGGCTATGTGCGGGAAGACCACTTTGTCATCACGGTTGCCAGCGAAATCATGGCAATCCTCTGCCTGGCGGAGGATATGAACGACTTAAAGAAGCGTCTGTCCAGGATCATCGTGGCCTACAATGACCAGGGAGAACCGGTGACGGCGGGGGATTTACAGGCAGTGGGCTCCATGGCGGCGCTTTTGAAGGACGCAATGAAGCCGAACCTGGTCCAGACCTTGGAGCACACGCCGGTGCTGGTGCACGGGGGGCCTTTTGCCAATATTGCCCACGGCTGCAACTCGGTCAGAGCCACCAGGGCGGCGCTAAAAATGGCGGATTACTGTATTACGGAGGCTGGATTCGGGGCCGATCTGGGAGCGGAGAAATTTTTTGACATTAAATGCAGAATAGCAGGTTTGAAGCCGGATGCGGCAGTACTGGTTGCAACAATCCGCGCTTTGAAGTATAATGGCGGTATACCCAAAACAGATTTAGGTCTTGAGAACCTGGATGCGTTGGAGAAGGGTATCGTGAATCTGGAAAAGCACATCGAAAATCTGCAGAAATACGATGTGCCTGTAGTGGTTGCGCTGAACGCTTTCGTGACGGATTCCGAAGCTGAGATTGATTATGTGAGGAAGTTCTGCGAGAGCAGGCAATGCGAGTTCGCCTTATCGGAGGTATGGGAGAAAGGCGGAGAGGGAGGCATTGCCCTGGCTGAGAAAGTGCTGAAGACGCTGGAGTCTAAGGAGAGCCGTTTCCATGTGCTGTATGAGGACGATCTGCCGCTGGAGGAGAAGATGCGCACAGTGGCCATGGAGATTTACGGTGCGGGCAGCGTCAGCTTTTCCGCGGCTGCCAGGAGGCAGATCCGGAAGCTGACGGAGCTGGGGTTCGGCCGGCTGCCTGTCTGCATGGCGAAGACACAGTATTCCTTTTCGGATGATCCCAAAAAACTTGGTCGGCCTACTGATTTCATGATCACAATACGCAGTATTTTGCCGAAGCTTGGTGCTGGATTCCTCGTTTGTTTAACAGGTGACATCATGACAATGCCTGGTCTTCCAAAACAGCCAGCTGCGCTGAAAATGGATATAGATGAAGATGGCAAGGCAAAAGGCTTAATGTGAACATACTTAGAATGCAAGGAGTCTAATTAGGCTCTTTGCTCTTTTT
>ERZ808037.2098-NODE-2098-length-10942-cov-12.957386_pt1 | contig 10942 bp, 10 predicted proteins | sample MGYA00380190_ERZ808037 | MGnify/ENA primary metagenome ERZ808037 (study PRJEB31490, sample SAMN06133399) | mouse gut metagenome | isolation source: J9 | host: mice | place: China: Chengdu | collected 2015-05 ...
CAGACGTTCCCTCTGGACTCCCTCTTTGCGGGGCTGCGCCCCGCGTGACCCTCCGGGTCACAGGACGGGGGTGACGGTTGCTGCCACCTTTGACGGCATCCCGGATAAGCCGTCACCGCTGTCAACGCCGTCACCCCACGACAGGACGATGCGCCGCCCCGCCCTGGTGCGGCGGTACACATAACGGACGTTGTTCTGGCGCAGGACGGTGGCGTGGTACTCGTTCAGCAGCTTTGTGATGACGTTGGGCGCGGTGTCCGTTTCCCCCATCTGCGTCAAAAGCTCAGTGGCCGTCCCCGACCACTCCCGCCGCCCCTCCATAAAGGCCACCAGCCGAAAAAGAATAGGCGGCGCCTCCGCCGCCACAAGCTGTTCCTGGGATTTCCGCTCCACCAGCTCCCAACTGCACTCACGGAAACGCAGGGTGAACTCCTGGTACTCGATGTCCCTGCCGATGGCGTAGAGAGCGGCGGTATCGGACGCCCGGTGTTCCTTTTCCAGCACGAAAGTGGCGTCCGCGCTGCCGGTCAGCCCCGTTGTCCCCGATACCCGGTTGAACACGTCGCTGTCCCCCTGCTTGCGGATGTGGTGGACGACCACCACCGCCAGGGCGTGCCTGTCCGCAAAATCCTTGAGCAGCGATATGTCCCCATAGTCGTTGGCATAGGCGTTGTCCTTGGACGCGGTGCGTACCTTTTGCAGTGTGTCGATGACGATGAGCCGGGTGCCGGGACGCTCCTTGAGATAGTCCTCCAACTGGCCCACCAGCCCGTCCGTCAGCTTGCAACTCACCACAGCGAAACGCAGGCGCTCGCTGGCTTCATCGGTCAGCCGGAATAATCTGTCCTGAATGCGGTAAAAGGTGTCCTCCAAACACAGGTACAGCACGTCCCCCGGCGCGGTAGGAAGCTCCCACAGGGGCCTGCCCTCCGACACACACAGGCACAGCTTCAGCATGAGCCAGCTTTTCCCGATTTTCTGTGCCCCGCAGAACAGGGACAGGCCGGTGGGGATCAGGCCGTCCACCACGAAGCTGGGCTTGTCAAGCGGCTGATACAGCAGCGTGTCCGCGTCCACAGTTTTCAGCTTCTTCACGGCGGCACCTCCCCCGGCGTTTTTTCCTGATATGAAACATAGGCGTTTCCTCCTTTGAAAATTCACACCCCGCGTTTGCGGGATATGTAACGCAGGCCGCCATACGGTTCCCCGCCCCACTCTGGCCGGGTTTTCTCTGCCGGCGCTGTACGCTGATTGAGCAAAGGGCGCGCTCGTATCGTGGCACACTATCCTTTGCGGCAGGTATCTCTCTGACGGCTGCTATTCAGTTTTCAAAAGAGGAATGTCGTTCCATCTGTTTACTCACGAATAGCCGCTTTTGAAAGTCTACTCCGCAAAATTTCCAGAGGAAATAAAAAAGCGCCTGCCCTTGGCCCAAAGGCCAAAGGCAAGCGCCTGTTTCCTGTTTATGTTCTCTAAAAAAGTTTTACATCCGTAAAGCTGCCGCAGGTCTTGACGATGCCCATTACAAAGAACAGTACCAGCAGGGCACAGCCGATGGCCTGGAGTGCGCCGTTGATGCCCTGGATGACCGTCCAGACCGCGCCGCCCTTGAACTCCTCCGGGGTGGTGCTAAGGAGCTGCCAGATTTCCGCCAGCTTCCCATTCCAGGTCCCCAGAGCAGAGTTGAGGTTGTCCACGATCCAGTTTCCGCTTCCCAATCAAATCACCTCCTGCGGGAAACGAGTGGGGAGGGCGCAGCCGCGCCCTCCCGCTGTTGCCGTCCTCAACCGCCAGTGATGAGGGTGAGGATCTCACGGGTAAAGGTAATGACGATGCCGCCGGCGATGGTGAGCATACCGTTGGCCCGCTGGGAGGGATCGTGGCTTTTGAGGGACAGGCCCAACTGGAGGATGCCGAAGCCCAGTAGAATCAAGCCAATAGCCCGAATCAAAGAAAAGATGAAGTCGCTCAGGTTTTCCACAATCTGCAGGGGATCGTCCGCCGCGAAGGCGGGGACGATCATGACGGCCATGGACAGCACCAAACAGGCGAAGACGGCATAGGCCCGCTTGGCGCGGCGTTCAATCTTCCTGTGGTGCTCCAGGGTGTTCAGGGGCTTCTTCGGGGTCTGGGACTTCTGGAAAATCTTCATAGGTTTCAGTCTCCTTTTCTTCGTTAGATATTTCGGCTTCCGGGGCGAACAGTGGTTCCCCCTGGAATTTCAGTTCAGGCTTCTCCTGGTGGTGGATGTAGGGCGGCCCGCCGCCGTCTATGGTGTGGCGGATGGCGGGGTGTTCGGTCAGCTCGTACTTCAGGTCCATCACCGGCTTGGCGCCCCGGATGAACAGGATGGCGTAGCGGTTGTCCAGCCCCCGCACTTCATCTGGGGTCAACAATTCGCGGCCACTCATTTGAAAATTGGTGGAGTACGAGCCAGATTTCCCCTTGGTCTGGCCATGGGTTTTCGTGTCAATTGTGGCTTTCCCAAGGGCCTCGGAGATGTACTTGTGGGTGGACGCTTCGTTGCCGCCTAAGTACAGAATTGTATCGCTATTACCAGGAATCGTCTCCCAGCTATCCTTGTAAAGTTCCTTGATCTGTGCCATGTTCTGGATGATGGTGCTGGCCGAAATATTGCGGGAGCGCATCGTTGCCAGTTCACGGGTGAAGCCTGGGAGGGGCATGGCGGCGAACTCGTCCAGCACGAAGTGGACATGGCAGGGCAAGGCCCCATGGTGAATTTGGTCGGCGCTGTAATAGAGGGCCTGGAACGCCTGGGCGTAGAGCAGACTTACCAAAAAGTTAAACGTCTGATCGTTATCCGGGATCACGGCATAGAGCGCGCACTTCCGCTCCCCCAGGGTGTAGAGATCCATATCGTCCTGGTCGGTGATGGCCTTGATCTGGGGCAGGTTGAAGGGGGCCAGTCGGACGGCGGTGGACACGAGGATCGACTTTGAGGTCTTGCCGGCGGCCATTTTAAAGACCTTGTACTGCCTCACCGCCACGCTGTCGGGCTTCTCCCGCTCTATGGACTGGAAGAGCAGATCCAGGGGCGAGACGTACTCCTCGTCCTCCTCCTTGACCTCGGCGTACTCCAGCACCCGCATCACCATGGAGAAGTTCTGTTCGTACTCTGGGGCCTCCTGCCACAGCATGAGGATGATGGCCTGCAGCAGCGCCGTTTCGGCTTTCGTCCAAAACGGGTCACTTTCGTGGCTGCCCTTGGGGGTGGTGGCCTGGATGAGATTGTTCACCAGCCGAAGGGCGTCCTTTTCGTCCCGGATGTAGCGGAAGGGGTTGTATCCGTCCGACTCCTCCAGGTTGACGAGGTTCAGCACCCGGATGTCATAACCTTTGTTTTTTAAATATCCACCTGTAGCCAGCAAAACCTTTTGCGATAGGTAAGCGTTTGAAGTAATCTCCGGCTTTTCCCCCGCTTAGCACCGTGCGCGATAGTTTCCCATCACACGGCGCCCCATCAGTGTTTACCTATATTCGAGTTTACAGTTGCCAGCCAACAGCCGGAATTTATTGAGTTTCGCCATGTTGAGCTTGCAGTGTTTCAGCTTACTAAGATATTTTTGGATGATTACCGGGTCGGTTGCGTGGATGAGCTTATGAACATCCCCCGTTACCAGCGCCAGATTGTAATAGTTGTCCTTTCCGCCGCTGGATTTTAGCATGATGTGGTGGACTTCCATATCCCCCAACAGCAGAGGTTCTTTACAAATGGCACATTTTCCGCGCTGGGCGACATAAAGGGAAATGCGGTTGTCGTTCAGTTCGGTACTCTGCCCCTGTATGGGGTGCTCCATGAGCTTTTGCAGGATGACAGGGTTGATTGCCTTTTGCAGCTCATGGATTTTAGCCCGTCCCTTTTCAGAGTAATTGCAAATATCAGGGGAGAAGCACATGGGCGGCGTAGTTTTCACTCCGTTGATTGGAAAGAGCGCCAGCCCTGCCACGTTAAATATTTTCCCAGTAAAATCACCATAGAATTGCTGAAATGCCTGACTCCGCAGGCCGGTCTTACTGCGATGGCTTTTCGTTCTGCATAGAAGTGTCTTTCTGACATCAAAGGCGATGCGGTCAAAGTCGAGGTATACGTTGGTTGCGATTTTATAGTATTCATGCAGGCCCAGCACCATAGCGTTGAACTGCATCACGCTCCATTGGTTCGGCTCCCTGCCGATACGTCCAATGGCTGTGCGTATGTTTTCCCTGCACTTTTTCTGCGCCTTGTCTGCCATGTGTGATTTCAGCACCCATTTTCCGCTTTTGGGGCGGAGTTTCAGCTTAAAGCCGAGGAAGTCTGAGTATCCCTTTTTCAGATTGACGATTTTGGATTTTTCCGGGCTGATGTCCAGCCTCAGCCGCTCTTTCAGCCACATTGTCACCGCCGCAAATATTTTTACTGCGTCACTGCGGCATTTGCAAAACAGCTTGAAGTCGTCAGCGTACCGAACAATAAAGATTTCCTTCATGCGGCTTGTCCTGCGAAGATTTTGATAACGAGATAAATCATATGTATACTTTGTTTTGGTTGGAAAGGTTCCCCATTGACTGGAAATCCACCAATCCAATTCATTGAGAACAACATTGGACAGCAGCGGACTGAGGATGCCGCCCTGCGGTACGCCCTTTGTCGGCACACCCTCACCCTGGACGGGCGCTTTCAGCATTTTGGACAGGACGCACAACAACTGCTTGTCCCGTATGCCCAGCGTCCAGAGCTGTTTCAGCAGTTTGCCATGGTCTACGTTGTCAAAGAAGCCTTTGATGTCCACGTCCACCACATAGCGGTATTTCGAGATATTCACAAGGAACATTGCTCTTGCTATTGCATGGTGGGCACTTCGGTTTGGGCGAAAGCCATAGCTGTGCTTATAGAATTTTGCTTCGCAGATTGGCTCCAGTACCTGCTTGATACACTGCTGAACGATACGGTCTTCCATGGTGGGAATGCCCAGTGGACGCATACGCCCATCCGGTTTGGGGATTTCCACGCGGCGGACTGCGTGGGGATGAAAATTTTGCAGCCGTTTCCGCACATAGGCAATCAGCTCCTCCGACTGTTTCTCTCCCATTTCAACGATGGTGGTCGAGTTTGCCCCTTTGGTCTTACTGCCTTTGTTTTTCTTGATGGCGCGGTAGGCCAGCAGGATATTTTGCTCACTGGCAATCAGCTCCATCAGGTGCGTGAAACTTTCACCGCGCTGACTTCTCTCGTATAAATCGTCAAATAGTGCCTGGGTGCTGTAATACTCATTATTTCTGAGAATTTGCTTTTTCTTTGGTTTGTTGGCTGCCATAAGTCGGCTCACTCCAATTTCTTGAAGGTTTCGCCTCTCTTAGTCATACTCGAACCTTATGCAGAATGATTTTGCTCATTTGAACTGTAATTTCGATTTACTGTATAACACTGACTGGCGGCTATCCCTCCACGGCTTTATTAGCTCCGCTTCATTGGTACTGTGCCGCCACATTCACCAGCGCAAGGCAGGTTGTATCCGAAGATTTTTCCCTGCCACCGCTTCACAGAGGTCAAGCTCTCTGCGTCGCTGGCTTACCACGTTCCGATTGTCCTATCCTGTTTTCAGCATCCGTAGGTCTTCTCTATAAGCCTGTCTGCTTGCCGCCGCCTGTAACGGCGCAGGGACTTTCATAAATGCAGAGTTTTACTCATCCCCACAGACCTCGCTCGATGGCGAGATTGGCCCGTTCGGCCAATACCCTATTTAGACCCGTACAATCAAGAATACGTCTCCGCCGTGCTGTAACACGGTGGATTCTAACCATAGATGCTTACTTGGACTCCCGGCCTATCACGCACTCGACCACCTCTGGTTCGCTGTTCCTGTTCCGCGTTTCCGCGTCTTTAGGGTGCGCTCTCAGCCGACTTCACCGAGCTTATGACACTTCCGCACTTGACTGCGTCCATGCCATTCGGAGTATCAGAGCAGGCGTTTCCGGGCGTTACCCCTTCATTCCACCTGTCGGACAATCAGTTCTATGAAACCTTTCCAGAAGCTCCTTTCAATCTTCTGTTCTTCTTTTGGCTCCACGCCTAACCTTTTCAGTTAGGAACGTGTCGCACCTCCCTTGGGATCAGTCACAAGAAAACTGCAATTCGCCTGCATCAAATTGGGCTTGCAAAAAAAGCGGGTCTTGCCCGCGCCGGAGCCGCCGATGACCAGCACGTTCAAGGAGCGGCGGTGCTTGTGGGTGTCCAGCCCCAGGCGGACGTTTTTGGTCAGCAGCTTGTTCTGTTTCTGAGCGAACATGGCATTGACCTGTCGGGGCGAGGCCCAGGCGGCGGAGCCGTGTTCCTCGCCGTCACGGGTCCGGCCCTGCTGGTCGGCGTAGAGGCAGATGCCCATGATGTAGACCCCGGTGCAGGCCAGGATGGTCACGAGGCTGTGATCCGTCCACTGGATGCGGAAGGGGTGTTCCATGGCTGCCGTCAGGTTAGTGATGATATCCGGCAGGCCGCCGCCCAGGGACTGAGCCAGCAGCAGCGCCGCCCAGACCACGGGGATGTAAAGAAACAGGTAAACGGCGAGTTTACCTGTCCGGGATGGTTGGTTCAGATCGTCCTCACCTCCAAAAATAGCGGCCCGGAGAATCTGTGCCTTGACAGATCCTCCGGGCCTGTGCTACGATAATTGCGGTACTTTCCTGTGATCCTAACGCACGTTTTGATTGGGACTTTGATCCCACTTGTGCTGTGACCGCAGGGAAGTATCTTTTTTATCTCGTTTTGGGCCTGTTTTTTGCAACAAATCTTGCTTTTTCTCTGGCCGGAGCGGACTGTTTCCTCCCCTGCGCCCGATACCCCTCCAGACGCGCCGCGATAGAGGGACGTTCACTCGTCCCCCTCGTACCGCCGTTCTCTTTGGGTATAGAGGAGTTGATTTTTATAACGGGCAAGTCTCGTTCCGACCGAGAACCGTTTTTTCCCTTGTCCCCCTGACGCTGGGCCACAGGGGCCTCCTGGCGGCCCTGGTTCGCCGACCGTTGGGACACCTCCCGCTGGGGCTGGGGCGGCCTCACAGGGGCCTCCTGGGGCTGTAAAACGGGCTTCTTCCTCTGCGGAGTCTGGCGCTTGTTGTCCTTGGACCTCTCCTGGGGCTGGCGCTCCTGCCGTCTGACCTGCGCTTGCTCCGGGGACTGCCGATCCTGAAATACCTCATACCCCTTCTGGAGCGGTTTGGCGGGCTTGCGCTCCGGCTCCGGGGGCAGGGTGTACAGGATGCGCTCAAAAATGGCGTTGGCCCGTTCCAGCTCCGTCACCGGCAGGATCACGTCCATAAGTTTACCCTTGTCATCCTTGTCCTTGATGACCGAGAACAACAGCTTGTGCTTTTTCGCCAGCTTTTGAAACTGCTTATACTGCTCCGGGGTCATGGGGAACCGGCGCAGATCTCGCGTCTCCCGCAGCATCTTCCTCATATTGACCTTGCCGGAGAGGATTTTGCGGTTACTGGCCAGGGCCATGGTCAGGGCCAGCATATTCTTCAGGGCCGAGCCGGACAGCCGCACCATCACTTCCGTGCCGGAGAGCATCATGCGTACCATCTGATCAGCGGCTTCACCGCCTCCTACGTTCATCTCGCTCCACCTCCTTGGTGTGTTCTTCGATGTTTTTGATGTCATGTTCCATCTGGGGCAGCCTGTCCAAAATAACACGGCAGAGGGCCAGCTTTTTCCGTTCCGCACGAATCTGCCGGTTGATCTCTGCCACCTGCTCGTAAATTTCCGCCTTTTCGTTTGAGAGCTGTTCTTTGGGGATGGCGCACTGATCCAGCACGGCCACCGCCTCCAGGTACCGGGCGTACTCCGCCTCCATGCCGGACAGCCCGTCCTCATAGAGTGCCTTGGCCTGAGTCAGTGCCGCCACATCCGCCAGGGCCGTGTACAACTTCCGGCGTTTCTTTTTGCGCACATTGAGGATAGTCCGCTGCTTCATCAGATTGGCCAGCGTTTCCTCTGTGCAAACCTGGAATGCGGCCATGTCCCCCTGGGTGGCGATGTCGTTCTCCCGGAGGAAATCAAACTGCTTCCGATATCGCTGGGACTTCATCACCTCCTGCCGGAGCTGGGATGTCATCCGGGGTGGATACCGCCGCTGCCCGATCTTGCCCAGGACGTAGAGATAGTGGATGTACAGTGCCATGATCCCGGTATATTTCGGATATTTTTTGAAGGGCTTATAGGTTGGCCTGTAAATGACGGCGGGCTTGCGTCCGGCCTCGATGTCCTCCAGGCCGCTCTGAATGGCCGCCCGGATGCCCTCCTCGGTGAATAGTGGATTTTTCCGTCCGGGGTGCATGAACCGGTCCTGGCCCCGCAGCCGGAAGCCCAGCCGGTTCCCGTGGCTGATCTCGTATCCCATGTGTTCCATGAGCATAAAGAAGTGGCCCAGGTCGTTGGCGTCCTGGATGGCCGTCCGCAGGTCCGCCTCCAACATGGAGCGGAAGGTGGGTTGGCCTTTAGACTGGCGCAGCCATTCGATGTAGCTGACCGCCCTGCGGCTGCTGCCCTCCATGATGACCGACAGCCCATGCTCCCGGCACAGCCGGTCCGAGGTGGCTCGGATCTGCTGATAGTAGCTCTGGGCATTGCTGTGGTACTTCTCGCCGGTGTCGGCGTTGACGGAATTGAAAATTAGGTGGGCGTGGATATGCTCTTTGTCCACATGGACCCCGATCACCGTTTCATACCCCGGCAGATGCTCCTCGGCAAACGATCTGGCAATCTCCAGAGCCTGCTCCGGGGTGACCTCTCCCGGCTTAAAGGACTGGATGATGTGGTAGTACATCACCCCATCCTCCTTGCCGTAGGCCCGCTTGGTGTCCAGCATCTGGCGGCACTCCCTGCCTGGGTCGCAGTTCAGGTGGGCGGTGAGGACACGCTCTTGGGTCTTGTCCCCGTTGAGGACGTAACTGATGCCCACGTCCAGGCGGCCCTTCCGGGCCAGGATCTTCGTAATTGCCACAGTCTGTCCTCCAAAAGATAACGGCGAACTCAAACGAGTCCGCCGTCAATCTTATTCCGTTATTCTTTGTCAGGGGCCTGCCCATCATGAGCTAACCACTTGCAATCTATGATCTCCATGTCGGAGAAAACTGCCGTAAAAGAGGAATCCTCTGGGCTGCAGGCGTAAATGCCAAAGCTGATTTTACCCGCGCCCTTCCACATATGGCATACCCGCATCTGGGTAAACTGCTTCCCGTCCTGGGAACATTCGATGCAGTAGTCATCTTCCCTTCGACTAAACCGATACCACATGGTTTTAACTTGCGCTGGGATAGCCGTAGTAGCCCAATCCGAATAACCATGATTGGTGACCACGCTGCCCAAGTGCTGAAACTCCTCATTTTCGTATTCCACAGACCCTTTGAGCCAATTTTCACTGTCCAAGTACATCACGACACCGCATTGATCAAAGCGGTGGCGCGCACCTGTGAAGTCAGTCTTGACTACGAAGGAGAAGAAGCGTTCTTTTGTTTCCAACTGGAGTACCGGGGCATTGTCATTGCGGAAATGATAGTAGGTCCGCTGCCATAGGTCTGTGCCGGGCTTGGTCATGATTTTGATTGTCCCATCTTCGATAGTGTAGTTTTCCGGCTCCCGTGTCCACTTCATTTTGCTGAGATCAAATTCCATCGTTCTGCTCCTCCACCTTCCCCAAATAACGAGTTGATTATACCTCTCAGCAGAATTCAACGCAAGAGGGACGTCTACTTTTTTGCGATCTGATACATCAACTCGTAGACCTGATCCAGCAGAAACAGCCCCCGCTTGGCATCCTCGGCCTTGGCGATACCGGCGTTGACACTGCGGGCGATCTGATTGATGTTGTTGCCGATGTGATGGATCTCCGTCCGCAGTTCTTTGATCTCCTGGGACGGGCGGGCGCGGACGGGCGTTCCCTCAATCAGCCGGACGAGGTAGGCCCTCTGGGAAAGGCTGCAATGCTTGGCCTGGGCCACCAGCCGCTGGTACTGCGCTGGTGTCAATTCGATGTGAACATGATGCCGACCACGCTTATCTGCTCTGCTCATACCGCCTCCTTTTTTCCTTGGGAGAGCTACGGTTCTTCTCCGCCTGGATCTCCTGTTCAAACACTTTTTCCAAATCAAACACATTGCCATAGGGAACGCCTTTGCGGCTGTAGGGCTTCATGGGCATGGGAATCTGGGCCTGAAGTTCCTTCAGCTTCTCCCAATACTGCGGGAGAAGTTGATAGATGGCTTTCAGCTCTTTTCGGTTCTTGTTTTTGCAGCACCAGCAGGACACCCTGTCCAGGATGTCGTACAATCTGATCCCGTTCTCCTCCCAGAAAAATCCCCGTGCATAGCAGTACGCCAGACAGTCCGTCTCCGTCATCCCCGCCTCCGCCAGTGGCGAACACTTGGGGGCCTCCAGCCTCGACAGACGCTCCGGTTCGTCTGCGGCAATGCCCACGTAGTGGATGTCCGCATCCAGGGCCACACCATCCAGGGAGCGGGTCTTGAGCTTGGTCCCCCAGCGGCAGGGCCCGCCGCACCAGCCGTAGCCCAGGTGGAAGCCGTTCTTCTTGGAGTTGACCGGCCTGTCCAGCATATTGTATAAAAATGGGGCACACGGCCTCACCTCGGTGAAGCGGATGCCCCGCTGCTCCAGGACCGGCTTGATCCGGTCCCGGATATCGTATATGGCTTGAAATTCCATTCCCGAGTTGTAAAAGATCACTTCGTCCAATCGAGTGTTTCGCTCCAGTAATAGCAAGAGCATGGCGAGGGAGTCCTTGCCAAAGCTCACTGAGGCGACGCTTCGCACTCCACGCTCCTCTCCCGGCCTGTGGCCGATGATCTTCCGCCCGGAGGCGGCATTGGGGTCAGGGGAGTTCCCCTGCAAGTGGCGTTTTGACATCAAAACGCCATGCTTGCGCCCT
>ERZ808037.2100-NODE-2100-length-10937-cov-7.875138_pt1 | contig 10937 bp, 11 predicted proteins | sample MGYA00380190_ERZ808037 | MGnify/ENA primary metagenome ERZ808037 (study PRJEB31490, sample SAMN06133399) | mouse gut metagenome | isolation source: J9 | host: mice | place: China: Chengdu | collected 2015-05 ...
CATAACAGTTCCTCCTGTTGAATGAATTTTTTCTCTAACTGAAGTAGTGCTTCTTTCATGTCCAGGCCGCTGCCATAGCCTACCAGCTTGCCATTCGCTCCAATAACCCGGTGACAGGGGACGGCAATCAAAATAGGGTTCTGATGGTTTGCCATACCTACAGCCCGACAAGCCTTGGGATTACCAACTGCGGCGGCGATCTCTCCATAGGTGCGTGTTTCGCCGTAAGGTATGGCGCACAATGCTCGCCATACCTTACGTTGAAATTCTGTGCCCTGTAAGAGGTAAGGAAAATCGAACTCTCTGCGCTGGCCGTTCAAATACTCTGTGATCTGATGAAACACCGCATCGGTCAATGCTGTCCTCCCTGCGTGGCGGACTGGCTCACTTGTCCGCATAAGGAGAGTGACAGCATCGCCTTGGTATCCAATTTTGAGCTGGTCAAAGGGAAACGGATAAACTGCGTAGCTATTCATGTTTCATACCCTCTTTTCGATACCCGCTGGGTGTTTTCCCGGTTTCCTTTTTGAAAAAGCTGTAAAACGCTGCCAAGCTGCCAAATCCGACCTGATACGCAATGTCGATCACTTTCGTGTCAGTATCCAGCAAAAGCCGCCGAGCCTCCTTCAAACGGAGGGAATCAGAATACGCCTTGGGTGTCATGCCATATACGGCCTTGAAAACATCCACGGCCCTCCGTGAACTGAGGCCGATTTCTGTTAATCCTTGATTGAATTTCTCCTGTTCAGCAAACGCATGGTCTATTTTTTCTTTTACCATTTCCGCTATTTCCCTCATAGGGTGGTAGTCAAGCAAATCGCTCCGGCATCGTTTACAGGGACGAAATCCTGCGTCGCGGGCCTCCTGTGCGGTTTGGAAAAAGCAGATATTTCCCCGTTTGGGTGGCTTTGACCTGCAAGAGGGGCGGCAGTAAATACCTGTTGTTTTTACAGCATAGAAGAACACACCGTCATAGCTGGAATCATTTTGAATAACAGCTTCCCACATCTCCTGTTCAGTCATTTCGCCACCTTCTTCGGCATTGGGTCGTTCAATTCTGGAATAGCTCCACCAGCAATAGCCCACAAATAGAGACTTGCCACCGTTCCATAGGGGGAATACCGCTTGCGGTATCTTTCAAACTTTGCCTTGTCAATCTTTCTGTGCCGGTATAGCATACGCATACCCCGATGAATAGCCAGATCGCCAAAGCTGACAACATTAGGCCGCTGCATACAGAATGTCATGATCATTTCCGCGGTCCAAACACCGATGCCTTTCAAAGCTGAAAGCTCCTTTATTACTTCTTCATCTGTCAGCTTGTCAAGACCCTTAATATCAAAAATGCCACTCTGAACTTTCTCGGCAAAATCCAAAATGTAATCGGCTTTTTTGAATGTCATTCCAACTGCTTGCAATTCCTCCCGGCCAAGGGCGAGGATCGTGTCCGCTGTAACGCTCCCAAGGCGTTCGTTCAAGCGTTTCCAAAGCGTGGCCTGGGCCGTGGTGGAGATCTGCTGTCCGATGATGTGATGGACAACAGAAGAAAACAGGTCGCTGTCCACGGCCCGGTTGATATGCCCAATTTTGTCAATGGCATCACCCAATCGCCTATCTCGGTCTTTCAAATAAGATATTTCCTTCTCTCCATACTCAAAGAACATCACAAACACCTCGTTTATGAATTATAGCATGGTTTGCGACAAATTTCTTTTCGATTTTGGAAATTCAATTTTACTCTAAACTACAAAAAACATATTGACAGACATCAGTTCCATGTGGTATTCTATAACACTCCCTTGCGGGAGCGCCAACTGAATAGGCTATACTGACTGAAACAGGTAAAGCCGGTTACATACACAAACCAAAACGAACACCAGTGGGGCGAGGGCCGTCCTGCTGGTGTGGTTGTGTATGTGACCGGCTTCTTTTTTGCCCCAAACAACTGAATGACCGTCTGAATGGGATACTCCGCTGTGACCTCCACCGGGGAGCAAGCGAGACAACGCCGCTGAAGCTGTCAGGGGCAGGAACGCCGTTCGGGAAACACGGCGATGAGGCCCCGCAAAGTCATAAGACTTTGTGGGGAGAGGCGGAGCAAGGGAGCGGGCGCAGTTTTCGCCGTAGGCGGAAACGGAGACAAGCGGACTTTGCTCCGACGAGGTGCAGGGTGCCCTTTTCAAAGGGCGGCCCTGCTGGGGGAGCAATCCGCAGATTGCGGGGGCAAAGCCCCCTCCCCCTCGGAGAGCCCACGGACATCTTTCCGGCCCGGAGGGCTGAAAGTGTCATAGTGGGTTAGATACTTTGAAAAAGTATCTAACGAGAACGGCGCGGGTCGCGCGGAACGGAGGTTCAGATGGAAAAAACGAATTTCACTGTGGCAAGGGTCGCCACCCATACCAGGGCAGGCGTGGGCAAGTGCGAACGCCACAACGAGCGGAAAAACGAGAGTTACGGCAATATGAACGTGGATTTGGAGCGCACCCCCATGAACGTCCACTTCAAGGCTTGCGGCGGGTTGACCTACAATGAAACGCTGGACAGGCTGGTGGCGGATGGGTCGGCGTCCTTGCGCGGGCTGAAAGAGAACGCCAAAGTCTACGATGAAATGATTCTGGATGTGAACACGGATTACTTTGAGCAGCATGGCGGATACAAATTCGCCAGGGAGTTCTACGGGGAAGCCTATCGCTTCGCCTGCAAGCTGTACGGGGAACAGAACATCCTCTCCGCCGTCATGCACGCCGATGAGATCAATCTGGCTTTGACGGAGAAATACGGCTATCCCGTCTACCACTACCACCTCCACATTGTAGCACTCCCGGTGGTGGAAAAGCAAGTGCTGTGGTCAAAACGGTGCAAGGACAAGGCGCTGGTGGGGACGGTCAAGGAGACTGTCCAGCAGGTCAGTCATTCCAAGAAGTGGAAGTCCCAGCGGGCGGTGGACGAACAGGGCAGGCCCGCCGTTGACGATAAGGGCAGGCCAAAGTACATCCCCTCATACAGCATTTTGCAGGACGAATTTTGCCGCCATATGCGGGAGGCGGGCTTCACCGATTTTGTCCGTGGGGAGCGCGGCAGCACGGCGGATAACCTGTCCTGCCTGGAATATCAAATCCATCAGGATAAGGCCCGGCTGAAAGAAATCCAGGAGAAAGTACGGGTCGAAGAAAGTAAACTCGCCGCAATCCATCCAATCAGTAAGACCCATTCTGAAATTGACGAGATGGGCAAGAAAACGCTGACCGGCAAGGTCACGGTCTCCCAGGCCGACTTTGATACCCTCACCCAGCTTGCCAAAGAGGGTGTTTCCGGGCGAGGACAGCTTAACCGGCTGAAAGAGGAAAATCAGCAGCTCTATTCCCGGATATGGAGTTTACAAAGTAGTTTGAACCGGCTGCAAGGGCAGTTCAACGAGCTGGCGGAGCGGTGCCGCCCCTATCTGGAAGCGGTCAGGGCCATGCCGGAACGGGTCAAGGATTTTCTGGACAGCGTTTTGGCTCCGCTTCGCAAGCGGGAGGAAGAACAGGGCGGGTCTATTATGTACGTAAAGGATAAATCAGGGAAAAACAGGGGTGATATTCGATGAATATTGTTTTGGAACTGACAAAACGTGAGCAGGAAATCTTTGATGAAGTGATGGAGCGGGTAGGTGAAACAGCGGCTTTCCTTGCCGGTATATCCCATGCGGAACGGTTAAACTGGCTGAAAGAACATCAATACAGCCACCCCATCAGCTTTGAGCGGGAGATCGGCGGCACTATTTACACCGTCAACGCCCATTTCAGCGAGAGCGCCACCGAAACCACTGAGGGAAAAGTAAATCGCATCCTCGCCCAAAATATCACACGTTAAAGTGTTGAAGTTTTGCGCTGGATGTGGTATGATAAAATAACCTTGCAATTCATATCACATCCGGCTGCGGAAAGGAGTACATTTTGAAGAAAAAGCAGCCAAATGAGCAGAGAATTACTGTTCTCTATGCCAGATTATCCCGTGATGATGAGAAAGAGGGTATCTCGGGCAGTATCCAAAATCAAAAGGCTATCCTGGAGAAGTTCGCCGCAGACAACCATCTGCCTAATCCCCGATTCATGTTTGATGACGGGTACTCGGGTGTTACGTTCGCAAGGCCGGCTTTCATGGAGATCATGGAGCTGGCTGAACAGGGCCTTGTGGCAAATTTGGTGGTCAAAGACCACTCAAGGCTGGGCCGTAACCGCCTTGTGGTAGGCCAGCTTCTGGAGGAAGATTTTGTCCGGCTGAACGTGCGGTACATCGCCATCATGGACAATATCGACACCGCCAACGGTGTGAGCGACATCGTTCCCATGCAGGATTTGTTCAATGAATGGCACGCAAAAAATACCAGCGACAAGGTACGCCGTGTCATGCAGAGCCGGGGCAACGCCGGGATTCCACTCACCACCAACCCGCCCTACGGCTTCGCAAAAGCCCCGGAGGATAAGAACAAGTGGATCGTGGACGAGCCAGCGGCGGTAATTGTTAGGCGGATATTCCAAATGTGCGTCAGCGGTTTGGGGCCTACCCAAATCGCAAAGAAGCTCAAGGCGGAGCAAGTACCCACGCCGACCGAGTATTGGCGCAGAATCGGCAAGAAATGCGGCCCTGGCACGGGACGGCCATTCAACTGGTGTTCGCACACGGTGGCGGAGATTTTAGACCGCCAGGAATATGTGGGCGATACAGTGAATTTTCGCTCTTTCAGCCAGTCCTTTAAGCAGAAGAAGCGGCTGGACAAACCCCAGGAGGAATGGAAAATCTTCCCGGACACCCACCCCGCCATCGTTGACAGGGAAACCTTTGCCCTTGTTCAAAACCTCCGCCAGCACCGCCGCAGGCCCACGAGGACGGGCATTGTGAGTATGTTCTCCGGGCTTCTCTACTGCGCCGACTGTGGGAGCAAGCTGGGTTACAGCGCCACCAACAACTACAAGCGGGAGCAGGCATTTTTCTTCTGTTCCGCCTACCGCAGCAATTCCGATGTCTGCTCCGCCCATTTCATCCGGGAGAAAGTGGTTGGAGAGTTAGTGTTAGAGGGTCTGCAAAGGCTGTTGTGGTACATCCAGGTCTATGAAAAGCGGTTCGCCCAGGAGCAGATGGAGCGGTTCGGCCTGCAAGAGAAAAAGGCGCTGACCGCCAAGCGCCGGGAGTTGGACAAGGTCAAGGTTCGAGTTGTGGAAATCGACCAGCTTATCCAAAAGAGCTACGAGGACATGACCAAGGGTTTGCTGTCCGAGGAACGGTTCGCCACGCTGACGGTATCGCTGGAAACCGAGCAGAAGCAGTTGAAAGCGGCTATCCCGGAGATGGAAGCCAGTCTGGACGCTACTACGGATAAGGCCGCTGACTTGCAGCGGTTCATTGAGCGGGCCAGACAGGTGACGCGGCTGACGGAGTTGACGCCTGAAATCGTCCACGAGTTCATTGACAAAATCGTGGTGTCCAAGTCGGAAAGGGTGGACGGAAAGCGGTATCAGCGGGTGGACATTCACTACAACACCATCGGACTTTGGACAGCGCCTGAGCCGGAAACACTGGAACGGGAATATCTGGCCTACTATAATTCCATGCAGAAGCGCAGGAAAAAGACGGCGTAGCCATCGCCACGCCGTCCAAATTGAATGATTTTCACTTACGGGCACCCGCCCACGGGGCAACTTCTTTATGGGAGTTGCTCCGTGGGCAAGGTGCTGTTTTGCTTCGTCACCGCTCCGGCTTCTGTTCTCTATTTTGCTCTTGATCCTCCGGCACTAAACCGAGGATTTTGTCCACGTTCTGTCTAGCCGTTCGGTAGGCGATCATATCCTGCCGGAGTGCCTTGTACTCGGCATACTGCTCCTGCTTCTCTGCCAGCAGAGCGGCGTACTGTTCGGAGAGCTGGGCAACCTTTGGTATGGGCTTACCGCCCAGGGCGTCAAAGGCTTTTTTCGCCGCCTCATGCTGGGCGATTTCGGCCCCATGCTCCGCCAGAAATTCCTTCTTGTGACGGGACTTCTTATAGGCGGCGTAGATCTCCCGCGTCTTGGAGTAGTTGATGATATGTGTCTTTAGCTGGGCAACCTCGGCCATGCGCCCCGCCAACTGTTTGATGCGGCGGGAAACATCGTCAAAGCGATCACCAGCCTGCTCCGCCCGCGACACCAGTTCGTCATAGTCGGTCAGGTCGTTCTCAATCAGGAGGTTAAGGGTTTTCGCTGCCTCCTTCAGATTGAAAATCTTGGCCCAGCGTTCGTAGCCAGCGCCTTTGCCAGCAGCCAGCTTCGCTTGAATATCAATGAGCATATTGACCTTCCGGCCAGCATGGGGAACGGTTTTTTTCGCTTCCGCAGAGCGCCCGCGCCGGTTGCTGCTGCGCTCCAGCAAAGCCTCCCTGGTATAAGTCGCTCCCCAGCTTGGAGGATCGTGTGAAACGGTCCCAGCCGGGGGAACGGAAGGACAGTTGTTTGCCCTCTTTGATCTCATAGCCCTCAGCCCGCATTTTCGCCAGAAAATCGTCATAGTCCTGGCAGTCGGGGAGTATCCGGTCAATGGTCTGGCGCAGTTGCTCCTTATGACTGGTGCCATATTTCGCCGCAGCCACCTCTTTCTGCTTCTTGGCGCTTGGCTTCGGGTTCTCAATCACAGAGAGACCGTGCACCCTGCGCAGCTCGTCATTGAGTTTCCGCAGGACGAACGCAGACCGCTTTACATCCCGGAATTTGCCGTCACAGTTAAGGTTGGTGCTGTTAAATTCTATGTGCGTGTGAATATGGGCCTTGTCCACATGGGTAGCCACTACAAATTGATGATTGCCCCCGGTAAACTTCATCGCCAGCTCATACCCAATACGGTTGGCTTCTTCCGGGCTGACCTCCCCCGGCTTGAAGGATTGAATCACACGGTACATGATAACGTCATGATCCGGGGACTGAGTGCGCCCGGTGATCTGATGGTAGAGCTGCTTGCTGATCTCAAATTCTTCTGCGGCGGTTTCCAGTGAACACATATAGGAGGACACCAGTTCTCCGTCATTTGTTTTCTCCGCTTTCTGGTCATAGTCGTGACGCTCCGACATGGACTGCTGCCGGGTTCGGTTCCGCATTGTTTTCCGGGAGATTATGTTGGAGATTGCCATGAACCATCCTTTCTAATTTGGCGACGCTAAATTTATTATATTTGGTATTACCAAATTTGTAAACCTCTTTTTTTATATACTGAAAGAAAAAAGGGGGGATACTGATGAAAACACGGAAGTTAGCATTAGGTGACCGGAATATGATAGGTGAACGAGTAACAGAGGCTCGTCTGCGCTTGGGAATGAAACAGGTGGATTTGCTGGCAAAGTTACAAACTTCCGGTATTGAAATCAGCATCCCCGCACTTTCACTTTTGGAGGGGCAGAAGCGTCCGGTTTCTGATTTTGAACTATGCGCTCTGGCCGATGCGCTTCATGTTTCAGTGGATTGGTTGTTGGGTCGGAAATTGTGAATAGCGATTATAGGATAATAAAACGTGACTAAAAAGGTAGGGAATAAAAATGAGATCGACACTGGCAATATTGCTAGACACTTTGAGTGATTTCTGCCATCTTCATATCTTGCTTGGCTTTTCGTGAACATAGCAGGCCGAGACTGTCCACGGCTAATGCCTCGGGGGTATCAGTTGTGATTGCAGCACCCATATTTATAAAGAAATCCATGTTGTACTGCTCACAACCTGCGACTGCATTTACAAATGCCATCGGCAGTTTCTTTGCTGCCGCTTCAGTTATGCTGATCCCACCCGGCTTTGTTAAATATAAGTCTGCCGAATCCATATACAATGGCACTTGGTCAGTATAGCCAATGACGTGAATCTTGGGATTTGCCCCATACCTGTGCTTCAGCTTTGCATAGAGCCGTTTATTTGTCCCGCAAATTACCGAAACCTCCGCGTCTTTAGGAAGGGTGGGGGCAATCTGCTTTAGTGTTCTGGGCATAGGCCCGCATCCCATACTGCCGCACATCATAACAAGATGCCTGCTTCCCCCGCCGATATTGAGGCGTACTCTGGCCTCCGCCTTGTCTACTTGCGTTAAGAATTCCTGTCTGACCGGGATTCCGGTTGCAGTTATGCGATCCCGTGGAATCCCATAGGCTGTAAAATCATCCGTTAACTGTACGTTGGGAATAAAGTATCGTTGAAGATTTACCATGTCCATACCGGGGTGGCAGGTGTAGTCCGTAGCGACAAATGCAGTTTGAATAGGAATTGGATGCTTTTTGAGCATATGAGTCAGCATAATTGCGGAAAAAACATGAGTACAAATTACAGTATCAAACTGTCCATTTTGCAGGTGCTGATACAAACACTCCGCACCAGCAGTCAACAGCTTATAAATGCCGGATCTTTTATGAAAAATTGCCGGATGATTTCTGCTATAACTATATCCCCGGCGAAACATCCCCGGAAGATAGCGATATATGAAGCTGTGACCCCACGACATAAACCGGGCAAATTGCTTGGAAACAAAATCAAAGGAATCCCTAAGATCACAGTTCACACCCTGCAACTCAAAATATTCTTTTATGGCCTGGGCACAGGAATTATGGCCCTGCCCCGTACTGCAACTCAGTATAAGTACCTTTTCCACGGGTATTCTCCTGCTTCTTGTTGGTGCATTTGGCCTCTTTTGCTTGCAGCTTTTTTAGGAGCCGCACAAACTTAGGCCGATTGTATCGCTGAATGATGATATAGGGGAGGTTGCTCAAGGCATAAAGCACAGACATAAGCCAGCCACCGCCTCCCTCCCATAAAAAGACGCAGCCAAAACCGAAGAGACACAACAGTTCATGTATCCATTCTGCAATGCACGTTTCTTGGATCATAGATTCTATTTGTGCTGTTGTAAGTGCTTTGGGGAGTTTTTTTGAGGGAATCAGAGATGGAAGGAGTACGCTCATATCCGGGAAACCGTCCTTCCACTTTCGGATATGAAGCGCGTCATATATGCGGCCACCCTTTTCAAATTGGAATAAACGGAAGGGGAAAGAATTATGCTCAAAAATCTTTTTTGGCAGAATACGACCAAAGAGGAAGAAGGCAAAACCAATTGCAGCCAGATATAGGATACAGTTCAAAAAGTCTCTCATAATCAGGTATAGCCCCTATCGTTTGATGATTCTCCGCTTCTGAGCAAGGTGATGTTCCTGTGAAAATACATCATGAAGGAAATGACCATCATGACAATGCATAGAGCTGTCAAAAGAATGCTTGCTGTCTGAGTAATATCGCTCCAGAGGATATGCAGCAGCATGGTGAAATACAGCAGGCAGGTGGTGATTTTCCCGTGCCAGTCTGCGCTTTTTACTTCTTTTGTTTTGCGAATCGCTGACAGCGATATTAGCCCTGTCGTGATCTCTTTTGCCGCAAGAAGCCCCGCCAGGAAAAACATCTGAGGGAATCGGATGCCAAGACACAGCAGCACGGCCCCTTGGGTCAACTTATCGGCAATCGGATCAAGCGCCTTACCCAAATTGCTGACCATATGAAACGTCCTGGCAATAAAGCCATCCACCAGATCGGTTGCTCCAGACAGGCACAAAATCAAAAATGCCAAAAGGTATTCTTTGCGGAAGCAGTAAGCCCAAATAAACACAGGAATTATTAAGATTCGGCACACAGAGAGAATGTTGGGTATTGTAATAATCCGATTTTCCCTTTCGGAACTGGTATGCTCGTTCATCGTGTCTCCTCCGTGTTACAGTCCGGTTAAGCAAAGCATCTTATACCAAGGTTATATAGAATCAGGGGCAGTGGTATCCACTCGCCACTTACCTGCTAAAGAACCTTATCCATAAGGCTTTCGGCAAAGTCGCAAATGCTGGATGCTGAATTGCGCCGTATCATTTTCTGCTGTTTTTGAATCATTTCGCTACATTTTGGCGTATCTGTTATGAGTGCCAACGCCTGTAGTACATTCTGCCTCGTTGCGTCTATTCTGTAATTCATTCCATAGGCGCAAAAGAAATGGGCATTTTTTGTTTCACATCCGGGGATCGGTGGCAAATGAATCAAGGGAACGCCCATAACGGCGGCTTCTGTTGAGGAAAGTCCTCCCGGCTTGGAAAAATACAAATCACTTGCCCTCAGATAAGTTGCCATTTGCTCTGTGCCTTGAACAATCTCCATCACATCCCCATATTTTTCTACAAGGCTGTTATAAAGCCTTGTATTATTTCCGCAGATTACAATAATCCGAGTATCGTTAGTGCATTGCCTATGCAGAAGCTCAATTGTTCTTTTTAGACTTCCTGCCCCGATGCTTCCGCCGGAAATCAACAGATATTTTTTGTCTGCTGCCAGTCCAAGAATTTTGCGCGCCTCTTTTTTTGATATTTGCATAGTGAATTCGGCACGAACCGGAATCCCAAGCAGAAATATCTTTTCGCGCGGTATCCCTCTGCTTTGAAATTCATGGCAAAGTTCTTCTGCAGGTATGATATACGCATCCCTGGCCGAAGGGACAGACAGGGGAAACGTTGGAGATCAGTGATAAGGAATTCGAGTATCTTCTGAGCAGATCCATTGTACCGTTTAAGACACAAAAAGGGCTGTGATACTTGAAATCACAGCCCTTTTGATGTATAATCATGATATGAAACAGGAATGGAAAGACGCCGCCGAATGGCAGGCGCTGCTGACAAAAAAGAGGCCGAGATCGCGTCCCTGAACCGGCAGGTGGAGTGGCTCACGCAGCAGCTTCGCCTGACGCGGGGGCAGAAATTTGGCGCGTCCAGCGAACAGACCCAGGTACTCTCGGAGCAGTTCAGCTTGTTCAACGAGACGGAGGAGCTGGCGGACTCTAAGGCGGCGGAACCCGACCTGGAGCAGATCACCTATCAACGGCGCAAGCGGGCCGGGAAGCGGGAGATGGACTTCTCCGGCCTGCCTGT
>ERZ808037.2102-NODE-2102-length-10929-cov-3.860210_pt1 | contig 10929 bp, 10 predicted proteins | sample MGYA00380190_ERZ808037 | MGnify/ENA primary metagenome ERZ808037 (study PRJEB31490, sample SAMN06133399) | mouse gut metagenome | isolation source: J9 | host: mice | place: China: Chengdu | collected 2015-05 ...
CTGATAGAAGCCATTGTCTTAGGGGCTGCCTTTCACAGTGCGCTGATGGACACCACAAGGATATCGGTGGTGCTGACAATTACCGGAAGCGTATTGGTCATCTTTCTGCTGGTGCATATATTCGCATGGCTTAAGGACTCTATCGAGTCCCTGAAAATGAACCAGGCATTGGCTCAACTGCAGAAGCAGGCAGAGGATGAGGGGAAGTGATGGATCGCTGGAATTTATTTGATTAGACTGGCTTTTAGGGGTTCCTAAAATATTTAGAGAGAACTACGGCACCAATCTTCTGCTGTTGACCAGAATACTGCGAAGAGGTGCTGGAATGATTACAGAGAAATATTGCAGGGAGATTTTGGAACAATATCCCGAGCGGGCTTGTGCCAAGCATAGACAGCGGGAAAAAGACGCACCGCACGGGTTTATATTGTTTTGGCATTGTGGGATTGAAGAAAATAAACTATAATGGTATTTAGACAATTATAGGCTTATAAAGTAATTTTGCGCCTTTATTTAGAATGATAATGAAAAGTATCATGTTTTAGGTATAGTTAATGAAAGGGGAATTTTTAGTGAATCAGAATTTTTATAATGAGATAAGGAGTATTTTGCTTTCAGCAAGAAATAAAGTTTATCGGACGGCTAACTTTGCAATGGTGGAAGCATACTGGAATATTGGAAAGTCCATCATAGAAGAGCAGGGCGGAAATGAGAAGGCTGAATATGGTACAGGACTGCTGAAAGAACTCTCAAAGCAGATGACGCATGATTTTGGGAAAGGCTTTACGGTTACTAATTTGAAATATATGCGGCAATTCTATTTAGCTTTTCCAAATGGTCACGCACTGCGTGACGAATTGAGTTGGACACATTATCGGCTTTTGATAAAAGTTGAAAACGACAATGCAAGGGAATTCTATATGCAGGAGGCGGTAAAGTCGGGGTGGAGCACCAGACAGCTGGAACGCCAGATAAATACTTTCTTCTACGAAAGGCTGTTGTCCAGTAAAAATAAAGAAAAGGTTGCTGCTGAGATTCAGACGTCAGAAGCGGCTAAAAACCCAGAGGATATTATCCGTGACCCTTATGTACTCGAATTCCTTGGGCTAAATCCCAATGATGACTTTTATGAGAGCGATTTGGAGCAGGCATTGATTACCCATTTGCAGAAATTCCTGTTAGAGCTTGGCAGAGGATTTTCCTTTGTTGCCAGACAGAAGAGGATTACCTTTGACGGGCGTCATTTCTGGATTGACCTTGTATTCTACAATTATATTTTGAAATGTTTTGTATTGATTGATTTGAAAGTCGGAGACTTGACCCATCAGGACTTAGGCCAGATGCAGATGTATGTCCATTATTATGAGCGGGAACTGATGAATGAGGGGGACAATCCGCCGATAGGAATTGTTTTGTGTGCGGATAAGAGCGAATCGGTGGTCAGGTTCACATTGCCAGAGAATGAGACGCAGATTTTTGCATCGAAATATAAATTGTATTTGCCAAGCGAGGAAGAGCTGTTACAGGAGTTAAGGCGGGAGTATCGGGCGTTGGAGGATGGAAAGATGGAAGAAAAGGAAGAATGGATATGAAAGATTTTATTTTTGTGACAGGGGCAAGTGGGATAGGTAAAACCACATTGGCTAACGGTCTGCTTGCGCACTATAAAACAACATGCATAGAGCAGCATATGGTGCCGGAATTTATTTCACGAGATGGAAACGAACCGATGACAGGAGAGCTTGAAGAGCTTACCTGCTGGGAAAATCAGGTAGCAATGCTTATGTGCTTTCACAGGCTTGGCTATAAAAATATAATTGCTTCTGATATCGATGATTTAAGGACCGCTGATATCCCCATCGTTTTTAAGGGGACTGATTTTATCACGATAAAACTCATATGCAGCGATCTGCATCAACTTCAGGAACAGATGAGAAACCGCCCTAATAATGGACTTGTAGATTTTGAACTACAGAAAAAGATGAATGAAAAAAACAGGAATCGAAATCCACTCATTAACGAAGTGGAAATTGATGTGGCGGGTAAAACAATCGAAGAAGTACTTAGGCAATCAATAAATATTATTGAGACTACTCCTCCCTGCCTTGATTATGAGTACACAAAACCCCCAAAAGAAATGTTCTATTCATGGGTCTTTGCCAATGGATTAAGATAAAACATCGAATAGGATCCTATTGCCAGGAATGAAAAAAGCCCACAAGCAGCAACCCCTGCCTGTGGGCATAACTTTGTGACGGAGTCGGAGGGATTCGAACCCTCGTGCCCCGGAGGGCAAACGCATTTCGAGTGCGCCCCGTTATGACCGCTTCGATACGACTCCATTTTCTGACAGACTTTCGTCCACCTCCCCTATTTTATAGTATCCGGACATTTTTTGCAAGAGCCAGATACAGTTTTTTTACAGAAAGGTTGCAAAATGCTTCCAAAAAGGGTAAAATTTTATAAGACAGGTGTGGAAAAGCCATATTGGAGACATAATCTATAAAAATAAAAACGATAGGAGGAAATGAGACATGAAGAGAATCGGTATGTTGACCAGCGGGGGGGACTGCCAGGCGTTGAACGCGGCCATGAGGGGCGTGGTGAAGACGCTGCTGTACAACAGCAACGAACAGGTGGAGATCTACGGCTTCAAGGACGGCTACAAAGGCCTGATCTACAGCAAGTTCCAGATGCTCACCGGCAAGGACTTCTCCGGTATCCTCACCAAGGGCGGCACCATCCTGGGAACATCCAGGACTCCGTTCAAGACCATCCAGGATCCCGACGAGAACGGCCTGAACAAGGTGGAAGCCATGAAGCAGAACTACTACAAGCTCCAGCTGGACTGCCTGGTGGTCTTAGGCGGCAACGGCACCCACAAGACGGCCAACCTTTTGAGCAAAGAGGGCCTGAACGTCATCACCCTGCCCAAGACCATCGATAATGACCTCTGGGGAACCGACATGACCTTCGGCTTCCAGAGCGCGGTGGACATCGCCACGGACGCCATCGACTACATTCATACCACAGCCGCGTCCCACAGCCGCGTCTTCATCGTGGAAGTCATGGGCCACAAGGTAGGCTGGCTGACCCTGAACGCCGGCATGGCCAGCGGCGCGGACATCATCCTGATCCCTGAGATCCCCTATGACATCAAGAAAGTCATCGAGAAGATTGAGGACAGGAATAAGAGAGGAAGCGGATTCACCATCATCGCCGTGGCGGAGGGCGCCATCTCCAAGGAGGACGCGAAGCTTTCCAAGAAAGAGTACAAGAAAAAGCTGCAGAACATGATTCACCCCTCCGTGTCCTACGAGTTAGCCGAGGCTATCCAGAAGAAGACAGGCATAGAGGTCCGCGTGACGGTTCCCGGCCATATGCAGCGAGGCGGCAGCCCCTGCCCGTATGACCGTGTCTTCGCCAGCCGCCTGGGCGCGGAAGCCGGCAAACTGATTCTGGACAACCAGTACGGATTCATGGTAGGATATAAGAACCGCGAAGTGGTGCGGGTTCCCCTGGAGGATGTGGCAGGCAAGCTGAAAGCAGTGTCTCCGGACGCGTCCATCGTGAAAGAGGCCAAGCTGCTGGGCATCTGCTTCGGCGATTAGTCCAGGTTCTTTTGGTTCCTGCTTAATAACATGATTTTCTGAAAAGAATGGAAGGCACGCGGAAGGCTTGCCTTCCATATGTTGTGCCCTTGGTCCAGGGAAAGTCCGGCTGCAGGTAGGCATGCCCTATACGCCGAAAGCTGCCCTGAGACGCGAATGAATGCGCAGACTGGCGGGACGCGCGGCCTGACGCGGCGGGAATCCGCGCTCCCAGGCGCGTTTGTGGAGGAAGACCCGTTGCGGAGAGCGCCGCTTTCCATTGATTGAGTGAGCGAGGAAGAAATCTATGTCATACATGGCGCTATACAGAAAATTCCGCCCTGACACCTTTGCGGATGTAAAGGGGCAGGATCATATCGTGACCACGCTGAAGAACCAGCTGGCGGCCAGCCGCATCGGCCATGCCTATCTGTTCACCGGGACCCGTGGCACCGGCAAGACCACCGTGGCCAAGATTCTGGCCCGGGCAGTGAACTGCGAGAACCCCTCGACAGAGGGCCCCTGCGGGGAGTGCCGCATCTGCCGTGCCATCGCCGCAGGGGCCAGCATGAACGTGATCGAGATAGACGCCGCCTCCAACAACGGCGTGGACAATATACGGGAAATCGTAGACGAAGTGTCCTATTCCCCGGCGGAGGGCAAGTACAAGGTCTACATCATCGACGAGGTGCATATGCTGTCCGCAGGAGCCTTCAATGCCCTGCTGAAGACCCTGGAGGAGCCGCCCTCCTATGTGATCTTCATCCTGGCCACCACGGAGGTGCACAAGCTGCCCATCACGATCCTCTCCCGGTGCCAGCGATATGATTTCAAGCGCATCTCCATAGACACCATCGCCGCCAGGATGCAGGAACTGATCCGCCAGGAGGATGTGCAGGTGGAGGAGAAGGCCCTGCGCTACATCGCCAAGACCGCCGACGGCTCCATGCGCGATGCCCTAAGCCTCCTGGATCAGTGCATCGCCTTCCACCTGGGGCATGAGCTGACCTATGACAAAGTCCTGGATGTGCTGGGGGCGGTGGACACGGAGGTGTTCAGCAGGCTGCTGCGCTTTTGCCTGGACCGGGATGTGATGGGCTGCGTGGAGCTCCTGGAGGAGATCGTGATGCAGGGCAGGGAGCTGACCCAGTTCGTCACGGACTTCACCTGGTATCTGCGCAACCTGATGCTGGTACAGGCTTCCGACAACCTGGAGGACGTCATCGACATGTCCACGGACAATTTAAAGCGCCTGAAGGAAGAGTCTGCCATGGCGGACATGGACACAGTCATCCGTTACATCCGGATCTTCTCCGAGCTGTCCGGCCAGATCCGTCAGTCGGCCCAGAAGCGGATCCTGGTGGAAATCGCTCTCATCAAGCTCTGCAGGCCCCAGATGGAGACAGACCAGGACGCAGTGCTGGACAGAATCCGCCAGGTGGAGGATCAGCTGGAAAAAGGCGTGGTGGTGGCCGCGGCCCCCGGCAGTCCCGCACAGGGAAGCAACGCCGCAGGAGCCTCCGCGGAAGCCCGGCCAAAGCCCCAGCTGCCCAAGGCCATCCCGGAGGATGTGCGTCAGATTGCCTCCAAATGGCCCGCAATCGTGGGAAGCGCGGAGAATCCCATGCGCGTTTACCTGAAATCCGCCCGGCTCAGCCTTGGCGGCGACAACCGGCTCATTGTGGTGTTTGCGGACGGCATGGCATCCGACTATTTCACCAGACAGCCCGACCACAAGGCCCAGCTGGAAGCGCTCCTGTCCGATTTTGCCGGCAAGGAGATAGAAGTGACCATCCAGACCGTCCAGGAAGCGACGGATTTTGAAGACAACTATGTAGACCTAGAGAAAGTCATCCAGATGGATATAGAAGAGGAGGATTAACTGTAATGGCAAAAAGAGGAGGTTTCCCCGGAGGCGCTATGCCCGGGAACATGGCGAACCTGATGAAGCAGGCCCAGCGGATGCAGCGCCAGATGGAGGAGGGCCAGAAAGAACTGGAGACCAAAGAGTTCACCGCTTCCGCGGGGGGCGGCGCCGTGGAGGCCACGGTGAGCGGCAAGAAAGAGCTCCTGAAAGTCACCCTGTCCCAGGAGGTGGTAGACCCCGATGATGTGGAGATGCTGCAGGATCTGATCCTGGCCGCCGTCAACGAGGCCATGCGCCAGGCGGATGAAGCCAGCTCCGAACTGATGGGCAAGATGACAGGCGGACTGGGAGGACTGCCCTTCTGATGGACCTGTACAGCGGATATATTAACAAATTAATAGAAGAACTGGCGGCGCTTCCGGGCATCGGCAGCAAGTCCGCCCAGAGACTGGCCTTCCACCTGATCAATATGCCGAAGGACAAGGTAAAGCGCCTGACGGACGTGATCCTGGACGCCAGGGAGAACGTGCGCTACTGCAGGGAATGCTTCACCCTCACCGACCGGGAGCTCTGCCCGGTCTGCGCGAATCAGAAGCGCAACCACAACCTCATCATGGTGGTGGAGAACGTGAGAGACCTGGCGGCCTATGAGAAGACCGGCAGATACGAGGGCGTGTACCATGTGCTCCACGGGGCCATCTCTCCCATGCTGGGCATAGGCCCCGGGGAAATCCGCCTGAAAGAGCTGATGGAGCGCCTGAAAGGGGATGTGGAGGAAGTCATCATAGCCACCAACTCCAGCCTGGAGGGCGAGACCACGGCCATGTACATAGCCAAGCTGGTGAAGCCCACAGGCATCAAAGTGACCCGCATCGCCAGCGGCGTCCCGGTGGGCGGCGACCTGGAGTACATCGACGAAGTGACGCTCCTGCGCGCCCTGGAAGGCCGTACCCCTATATAAAATTAAAAACAGGAGGACAGACAAATGGCAGTTACGGTAACCCCCTTCGGGACATACCCGGACGGAAGAGAGATAAAGCTGTACACCATATCCAACAAGAACGGCGTACAGGCATCAGTGACCAATATAGGAGCCGCTTTGGTCAGGCTGAAAGCCCCGGACAGAGACGGCGCCATGGCAGACCTGGTGCTGGGCTTCGACAGAGGCGAGGACTACCTGAAGAACGGCTGCTTCTTCGGCACGGTCATCGGCCCCAATGCAAACCGGATAGCCCAGGCATCCTTTTCTCTGGACGGCACCACCTACAAGCTGGACGTGAACGATGGCGTGAACAATCTCCACAGCCACCGGGAGAAAGGCTGGCATAAGCGGCTGTGGGAAGTGGAGAAAACTGACAATAGTGTCACCTTTTCCCTGGAGGACGAAGACGGCAGTATGGGCTTCCCCGGCAACAAAAAAGCAAGCGTCACCTACACCCTGGATGACGAGAACGCCCTGCGGCTCCACTACCACGCCACCAGCGACCGCCGCACCGTTCTGAACCTGACGAACCATACCTATTTCAACTTAAGCGGCCATGACAGCGGCAGCATAGAGGGCCATGAACTATGGCTTTCCGCTTCCCGCTACACCCCCGCGGACGCCGGTTCCATCCCCACGGGAGAGATTCTGCCGGTGGAAGGGACGCCCATGGACTTCACGGTCTCCAAACCGGTGGGCCGTGACATCGGCGCCGATTTCCAGCAGCTTGCCTTCGCCGGTGGATACGACCACAACTGGGTGATAGACGGATGGGACGGAACTCTGCGCCACTTCGCCACCCTGAAATCCCCCGCCACCGGCCGGTGCATGGAAGCCTATACCACGCTGCCGGGCGTGCAGTTCTACGCGGGCAACTTCATCGACAGGCAGACCGGCAAGGAGGGGGCCGAATACGACTTCCGCTCAGGTCTGTGCCTGGAGACCCAGTACTTCCCGGACTCCGTCAACAAGCCGGGCTTCCCGGACTGCGTCTTCGGCGGGGAAAGAGAGTACGACTCCGTGACAGTCTACCGGTTCGGATGCCAGTGACCCCATAAGAGCCGCAAAGATTGTCGATGAGTTCTTTTTTGGACGCGACAAAGAATGCTAAAATACCTTCCGTGCCGATGTTATGATTAGTACAAACGGTATGGGAGGTATTTTCATATGGAATTGCCTAAAAACATCACACAAATCGGAGAAGTGAATCCCCACTGCAAAATATACGTGGAAGATTACGTCATTTCCTATATAAAGCAGCTGAACCGACAGGCCGGGGAAAAGGGTCTGGCTGTGGCGCTGTACGGCAGAAAAGAAGAAGAGGGGGAGGTTACATATCTGTTCCTTTACGGGGCATGCAGGCTGAATTCCCTGCAGAGGGAATGCCGCCATCTGTCCCAGGCGGTCTGCCAGGAAGCGGAGAAGATGCGAAGGAAGCATTTTTCTGAATATGAGTTCCTGGGCTACCGGCTGCTGGACGGGGAGATGATCGAAGGCTTCCATATCTGCGAACAGGGCGTGTGCAGATACGTGGGGGGCTATGCCCAGTTTTACGAGAAGAACGATCAGATGCTGGCCCTGATGCTGGACGAGCGCGGAGAGGACGCCAGGCCGGAGGAAGTGGGCCAGGAGAAGTATGACATGGTAAAAAAGCGCCAGGAAGAGCGCCGTGCCCTGGCGGAGGAAAAGGCCGGACATGCCTTCTGGAAAAAAGGCCCTGCCCAGAAGTCAGGGCAGACCCAGAGGGCTGGCTATATGGCACCTTTAAAAAGCGGGAAGCTGGCAGCGGCGGCTGTGTTCGCCGTGCTGTGCGTGGCGGGGATTGCGTCCATGGGAGGGGGAGAGACTTTTGCGCAATGGCGGCAGACCGTCCGGCAGCTTGTGGAGGACATGTCCGAAAAACAGCTGCCGGACGCGGTAGAAGTATCCAACGGAAACGCCCAGGTGGGAACCATCGTTGCGGAGGACAAGCTGACGGACGCCATCCAGAAAGAGAATGAACATGCGGGCGATCTGTCTTCTGAAGGGGCCCCGGGTACGATTTCCGATGGCGCGCAGACCGGGGAACCGGAAAACTCCGCGGAATCTCCAGGTGAAAGCGACAGCCAGGAGCCGTCCATGCCGGAGCCGGCAGATGAGTCACAGCCGGCGGATACAGAACAGCCCTCAGAAGCTCAGGACACCCAGAATCCGGAGCCGGAACCTGACGCGCAACCCTCGCCGGAGCCTGCCACAGAGACTGAGCCGCCCGCCCAGCAGGCTACAGCCCCGGCAGAGGAACTGGTGTGCTATGTGGTGCAGAGAGGGGATACGCTGATAGGTATCTGCCTCAGGCAGTACGGCAGCGATGCCCGCGTGGCGGAGATTTGTTCCATCAACAACATCTCGAATCCCGATGACATCAAAGTAGGGGAAAAAATCTTTTTGCCACAGCAATAAATCTATGGTACAATGTTGACACAAAAGAACATTGTGTATATTGTACCATGAGCAAAGCAACGCTCATGGCAAGATGGCCATCCGGCCGCTCTATGCCAAGAATATGGTCATATTGTACCATAAGAACCTGCCACCCTGCTTGGAGGAATCATGACCGATATCAGAAGTTACATGAAAGAAAAAGAGAAAAGAGAGAAAAAGCAGGCAGACTATAAAGAGAAGATAGCGCGCCACAAAATGGCCGCTGTATACCGGATTTTACTGATTCTCATAATCCTGATTGTTTTTGCCGTCTTTCTGGTCGTACAATATAAACGCCGTGTCTACACGGACTATGACATTATCGCCCTGACGGAGCGGGAGGCCGTGAACGGCTCCACAGACGTAAGGCTTGGCAATTCCATTCTGACCTACAGCAAAGACGGCGCCCACTGCACGGATGCGAAAGGGAATGTGAAGTGGAACCAGACCTTTGAAATCCAGGACGTGATCCTGGCCGTCAGCGGAGATACCGTAGCCATAGGGGATTACAACGGAAGAAGCATCTATCTGGCTGACTCGGAAAAGCTGATTGGGGAAATAACCACCGCGATGCCTATCCGGAATCTGGCGGTCTCCCAATCCGGCCATGTGGCGGCGGTGCTGGCCGACACGGACATCACATGGGTCAATGTCTATAACAGCAGCGGCGAGATGGAATGGGAAGGTCGGACGCACATGGACGATTCCGGCTACCCCATGTCTCTCAGTATGTCTCCGGGCGGCGAACTGCTTTTGGTAGCCTACATATATCTGGATGCGGGAATTCTGAGGACGAAAGTCGGTGTGTACAATCTGGGGGCGGTAGGATCCAATGTCAGCGACGGCCTGGTGAGCTCCTATGCGTATACGGACATGCTGGTTCCCTGTGCAAGGTTTTTGAACGATGATACCGCGTTTGCGGTAGGGGACGGCCGGCTGTCGATCTATACCGGAAGCCATGTGCCGGTGGAAGCGGCGGGACATCTGTATGACAGGGAGATACGCTCCATCTATTATGACGACAGATATGTAGGTCTTGTGTTCCTGTCCGATAATAACGAGAACAGGTACCAGCTGAAGGTCTATGACACGACAAATTCCAGTGCCAATGAAAAAGATTTCTATTTCGACATAGACTACACGGATATTTTTTTTGAAAGAGACTATTTCGTAGTATATAATGACACAGAATGCCTGATCATGACCATGGGCGGAGTAGAGAAATTCCACGGGAATTTTACAGAGACCGTGCGGCTGATGGCACCGGCCGGAAATGCGTACAGATACCTGCTGGTGACGGACAATGCCATGGAAACCATACAACTAAAATAGCCGGCCCGGCAATCCGAGGCAAGGCGGCCATAAGGCCAGATGCAAAGAGCGGAAGAGGAAAGAGGAAAAGAGATGAGTGGAATAAACGTAAATATCATGTTGATCATTGTGGCGGTGGCGGTTCTGTTCAAAATAGTGGACGGATATAAGAAAGGCGTGGTGAAGGAAATCGTCTCGCTGATTTCGCTGGTGGTGCTCTGCATCGTGGCGGCGCTGGTGGCCTATGGCGTGAACAGCTATCATGACGGAAAGGTGTTTAATGTGGCCGCAATCGTGATCTTGCTTATCGTGCTGGTTACGGCGCATCGGCTGGTGAGCCTGGCGCTCTTTCCCGCGAAACTGGCGGTGAAGCTGCCCATAGTGCATTTCCTGGACAAGCTGCTGGGAGTCCTGTTCGGCGTGTTCGAAGTGGTATTGCTGCTCTGGACCTTATATGCGTTTCTCATGATAATGGACATCGGAAGCATTCGGCAGACCATTCTTGAATGCACAAGGCAAAGCGCTCTCCTGACATGGATATATGACCACAACTACCTGGCCCGCGGAATCAGCGCCTGCCTGGACAAAGTACGATTCCTCCCTCTGCTGGAAGAAGTCATGAATGATTTGCAGTAAAATTCCGGTGAAGTGAAAAGTTAACTTCCACTTCTAAAGACCCCGGTGTGGAAGTTGCCGTTACTGTTACAGAAAGCGGGTTT
>ERZ808037.2103-NODE-2103-length-10927-cov-3.538433_pt1 | contig 10927 bp, 8 predicted proteins | sample MGYA00380190_ERZ808037 | MGnify/ENA primary metagenome ERZ808037 (study PRJEB31490, sample SAMN06133399) | mouse gut metagenome | isolation source: J9 | host: mice | place: China: Chengdu | collected 2015-05 ...
TGGAAGCATTCCTGGAGGAGATTATCCGTCCGCTGCTGGAAGAAAACAGGGATCTTTTGGGTGTCAGAGCACAGATCAATGTATAGTAAATAAAATAAGAAGGGAACTGAAATCGGAGGATATATGGGAGGATTTTTTGGCGTAGCATCAAAGGAAGATTGTGTATTTGACTTATATTTTGGAACAGATTATCATTCCCACCTGGGAACCAGGCGTGCCGGTATGGTGGTCTATGGGAAGAAGACCGGATTTGACAGGGCGATTCATAATATTGAAAACGCGCCCTTCCGCACCAAATTTGACAAGGATGTCAACAAAATGGCCGGCAATATGGGGATTGGATGTATTTCAGATTTCGAACCCCAGCCTCTGATGGTGCGTTCCCATCACGGCACATATGCCATTGCAACCGTGGGGAAGATCAATAATTCCGACAAGCTGATACAGGAGTTGTTCCGGAAAGGACATTCCCATTTTCTGGAGATGAGCGGCGGAGATATCAATGCCACAGAGCTGGTGGCGTCCATCGTGAACCAGAAGGATAATCTGGTGGAGGGCATACGGTATGCACAGGAAGTCATTGAAGGCTCCATGACCATACTGATTATGACTCCAAAAGGAATTTACGCGGCCAGAGACCGTATGGGCAGAACCCCGGTGGCTGTGGGGAAGAAAAACGGCGCTACCTGTGTGTCCTTTGAAAGCTTTGCCTATTTGAATTTAGGATATACGGCAGAAAGGGAACTGGGTCCCGGAGAGATTGTGGTGGTGACGCCGGAAGGCGTAAAAACCTTGGCACAGCCCGGAAAAGATATGAAGATCTGCACCTTTCTCTGGATATACTACGGGTATCCCTCCTCTTCTTATGAGGGCATCAGCGTAGAGAAGATGCGGTATAACTGCGGCGCCATGCTGGCGAAAAGGGATAATGTGGAACCGGATATTGTGGCGGGAGTACCGGATTCCGGTACGGCACATGCCATAGGCTATGCAAATGAGTCCGGAATTCCTTTTTCCAGACCTTTTATCAAATACACTCCCACATGGCCCAGATCCTTTATGCCCACCATCCAGACACAGAGAAATCTGATTGCGAAGATGAAACTGATTCCCGTGCATGATTTGATTCAGGATAAGAGTCTGTTGCTGATTGATGACTCCATTGTCCGCGGTACGCAGCTCAGGGAGACTACGGAATTTTTATATCAAAGCGGTGCAAAAGAGGTGCATATACGTCCGGCCTGTCCGCCCTTGCTGTTTGGCTGTAAATACTTGAACTTTTCCCGTTCCACTTCGGATATGGATCTGATTACCAGAAGAGTGTTAAAGGACATGGAGCGGGAAGGCCGGGAGATTGATCTAAAACGCTATGTGGATCCCGACACTCCGGAATATGCGGAAATGATACAGCGTATCGGAAAACAGTTAAATTTTACCTCCTTGCGCTATCACAGGCTGGATGATATGATTGCTTCCGTAGGGATTGACAGGGAAAAGCTTTGCACATACTGCTGGGACGGACGGGAATAGTGTGAGAAGAGTTTCTAACTGCTCACAGCAAAGGCTGTTTCGCAGAGAAACGCTATGTCTCACACCGAAAAATGCCCAAAACAGGCATTTTTCATTATGATTTGAGATTCCGCAGAGCGGAATCGTGTAGGTTAGTGTGAGAAGAGTTTCTAACTGCTCACAGCAAAGGCTGTTTCGCAGAGAAACGCTATGTCTCACACCGAGAAATGCCTAAAATACGGCATTTCTCATCCGGATTAAAGTCACAGCGGAGCTGTGGCATGGAGGTTAGTGTGAGAAGAGTTTCTAACTGCTCACAGCAAGGGCTGTTTCGCAAATCAGATCTTGGAGGGGAGTATGAAGGGAAGCGAGTGCGGTTTTTGACAAAATATAAAGAAAATAGTATAATCGTAATATTTCATTGAGAGGTGAAGATTCATGTTGAGGTTATGCTATGTAGTGGTTGTTTCACTGCCTTTTGTGATGTATTATTTGTGTAAGGCAAGTTATATAGAGAGACACGATGAGAACTTTTCCGAGGAACGGCGGTATAAGATGGCACGCAGATGCATTGCCATTATGATGCGGAACGGCAGGATTCGGACGGAAAGTTTCGGACAGGAATATCTGCCCCGGGAGGGCGGTTATATCATGTATTCCAATCATCAGGGAAAGTTTGATACACTGGGGATCATGATTTCCCATCCCAAGCCCTGTACCATTGTCATGGATGCCGATCGTTCCACCCTTCCCATTGTGGATTCTTTTATTGATTTGGTTCAGGGACAGCGCTTGGACAAGACAAATATGAAGAGCCAGATGAAGACTATTTTAAAAATTGCAGAGGAAGTGAAGAGCGGGCGCAGATATATTATATTTCCGGAGGGCGGGTACGACCATAACAGGAACGATCTTCAGGAATTTCTGCCCGGTTCTTTCAAATGTGCCACAAAGTCTCAGGCGCCCATTGTACCGGTAGCTATTATCGATTCTTATAAACCTTTCGGAATGAATTCTCTGAGAAGGGTAAAAACACAGGTGCATTTTCTGGCCCCCATCTTTTTTGAGTAATACGCCCAGCTTACCACCCATGAGATTGCGGAGCTGGTGAAATCGAGGATATCGGAGACAATGGACATGCAGTTAAAAACACGGAAAGCGGTGAAGTGTGAAGGAAATCACTAAGCTCGAAAAGACCTCGCTAAGTGATTTCACGCTCTGCGGTGCAGAGCTTCTTCACACGTAAGAATCGCTGGCGCGATTCTTACAGACTTGCACCGATTTATTGACTGTTGGAAGTGTGAAGGTAAACTTTTAAATATTTTAATGTGCGCAAAGAGGGGTGTTTGCACACTCTCTTATGAAGCACGCGAGGAGGTATAAGAATGAGTGTTCAGGAACTTAAGCCGATCAAAGAAGGCAAGGTACGTGAGATCTATGACAACGGTGACAGCCTGATTATGGTTGCCACCGACAGAATCAGCTGCTTTGATGTGATTCTCCATAATGTGGTGAGCAAAAAAGGGGCGGTACTGACCCAAATGTCCAAGTTTTGGTTCGATATGACGGAGGATATCGTTCCGAATCATATGATTACCGTGGATGTTAAGGAAATGCCCGAATTTTTCCGTCAGGAGAAATTCGACGGAAACAGTATGATGTGCCGTAAGCTGGATATGCTTCCCATAGAATGTATTGTCCGCGGCTATATCACCGGAAGCGGCTGGGCGAGTTATCAAGAAAACGGCACGGTATGCGGCATTCGGCTGCCGGAAGGATTAAAGGAATCCGATAAGCTGCCGGAACCCATTTATACCCCGTCCACCAAAGCGGAAATCGGCGATCATGACGAAAATATTTCCTATGAGCAGAGTGTGGAGTACTTGGAGAAGCGTTATCCCGGAAAAGGAGAGGAATACGCATCCAAGCTTCGGGATTACACCATTGCATTGTATAAAAAATGTGCGGAATATGCCTTAAGTAAAGGAATTATTATTGCGGACACAAAGTTTGAATTCGGTTTGGATGAAGAAGGGAATATTGTGGTCGGCGATGAAATGCTGACTCCCGACAGCTCCCGCTTCTGGCCTGCGGACGGTTATGAGTCCGGTCACAGCCAGCCTTCTTTCGATAAACAGTTTGCAAGAGACTGGCTGAAGGCCAATCCCGGCAATGACTGGACGCTGCCTCAGGACATCGTGGAAAAGACCATTGCCAAATACCTTCAGGGGTATGAGCTTCTGACAGGCAGTCCTTTGGCATAGTTATGGAAATATCCCATTTTTAATATTGGAAAGTCTGCATTTGCCGGGAAAAGGGAGAAAAATTTTTCCGGATGCCGCTTGCGGCAGAACAGAAATATGATAAAGTTTGAGACATTATAAGGATTTGGACAAATCCCCCGGAGAGCTTATTTCCGGGGGATTTTTGGCAAAATTAGTCAAATAACCGGGTCATAAAATATTAAAAAAGCATAATAATTGTAAACAAATTGTGAAAAAAATACAAAGGATTGATGAAAAACTTTATGTGATAGTATTGAATTTTTAGAAAAATAGTTTATAATTTATTGTTAGATACAATTTACCACTTTGGAAGATTTTTTTATGGTTCGGAGCCGTCCTGAAATAACAGCATAATAATATTATACATATGGCTCTGATATATCGACAAACCGATGTTTATTTAAACAATCCTGATACAATTTTCACAGTAGCCAAAGACACAATATTTTCATGGAAAGCGAGCAAGGCATCGCTATTGTTATTGCATTGAGGGTAGTAAGAATAAGGGAAATATAGATGTGTCGATATTATGAAAGCAGTGAAAATGATTCTAATATTTGTAAATGTGTCAAACAAAAAGCTGTGATGCAGTAGAAGGAGAACTTATCTATGAATGAGAATCAAAACAGAGAAAGTATTGAAAAGTCACTTACAAAATCTATCTTTAAAGTATCCACTATGGCTGCGGCTGCAGCGGTGCTGGGTGTCATTGCATTGATTGTAATTGCCGGCAGATATTCGTATGCTTTAAAGAATTTCGGCTTTGCACAAGGGGATATCGGAAAGGCGATGTTTGAATTTGCGGATCTGAGATCTTCCCTCCGGGCGGCGATCGGTTATGATGATGCGGATGCTATTGACACCGTGGTAAGGCAGCATGATGAAGGAAAAGTATTATTTGCGCAGTATTTTGCAGATATAGAGAAGACCATTGTATCGGAAGCAGGCAGGGAGACATACGATGCCATCAGTGCGGAGCTGGACGCATACTGGAAGCTGGACGGAGAGATCATGGCTATGGGCGCCACCACGGACAGGGAGTTGTGTAAGCAGGCGCAGGATTTAGCGTTGAATGATTTGGCGCCGATGTATAACAGTATCTATAGCAAACTGGACGAGCTGTTAGAGGTGAAAGTAAATGAAGGAAATGATTTGTCAAGAACGTTATTGATCCTCAGTGCGATTCTTGTGGTAGCGATTATTTCCGTGATTATCATCGCCATGGTACTGTCGGTTAAGATGGGAAAAGGAATTTCCAAGAAGATTGCGGATCCTTTGAAGAAATTAGGCGCACGTCTTGAGATCTTTGCCACCGGCGATCTTTCCTCACCTTTTCCCGTTATCAGTACCGGTGACGAGGTGGAGGATATGGCGAAGGATGCCACAGATATGGCAGATAATTTGAACATCATTATTAAAGATATAGGTGATGTGCTGGGCGAGATGGCATCCGGAAATTATGCGGTGAAGTCTAAAGTTCCTGATAAGTATACGGGAGACTTTTCGAAATTATATCAGTCAATGCGCGGATTGCGTGATCAGATGCAGAAGACCTTGATAGCAATCGGCGAAGCTTCCAGTCAGGTAAATTCCGGATCCGGCGATCTGGCGACGGCATCACAGAGCCTTGCGGAAGGCGCTACGGATCAGGCTCTGGCAGTACAGGAGCTTCATGCAACCATTTCCGATATTACTGTGGCTATGGAGAAGAGTGCGGAGAGTTCGGACGAATCCTACATGAAGGCACAGCGCTATGCAGATGATGCGGACGGCAGCAGGGAAGAAATGAATACCATGATGGCGGCCATGGGACGCATCAACGAAGCTTCCACCAAGATCGGAAATATTATTTCCGAAATCGAATCCATTGCGGCACAGACCAATCTCTTGTCCTTGAACGCGTCCATTGAGGCGGCAAGAGCAGGTGAAGCGGGACGCGGTTTTGCGGTTGTGGCTGATCAGATCAGAGAATTGGCGGATCAAAGCGCTAAGGCAGCGGTGGATACGAGAGAATTGATTGAAGGTTCTATCAAAGAAGTGGCAGAAGGCAATTGTGCGGCTGAGCGTGCATCTAATTCCATAGCAGCCGTAGTAGCCGGAATCAAAGAAATTGCGGAATTCTCCAAAGACCTGAAGGTTATGGTTCAGGATCAGTCAGAAGCAATGCGTCAGGCTGAAATAGGTGTTAATCAGATTTCCGAAGTAGTACAGAGCAATGCGGCGACAGCCGAGGAGGCTTCCGCTACCAGTGAAGAATTGTCTGCGCAGGCAATTATTTTGGACGAGCTGGTAGGGCAGTTCAAATTAGCAGAGTAAATATATCATATCGTTTCATAACATATGTATGACGGGGTGGGACTTCCACCCCGTTTTTTCTTTAAGGGTTTCCTGTGAAGCTGCACATAAAAAGGGAAAATGCAGCCCCTTTTGGCGCACGTCATTCTTAGAATTTCGTGCAAGGGCGCACGAAACACCTCGCGGTTTCCGCAGGCAAGATTCCGGACTTTCATAATAAAATACGCTCTAGCGGGAAAATCAGCGTGGCAGCGTAATCTCAAACATCACCCTGTTATTTTCCAACAGTTTGGCATGTATTTCTCCTTTATGGAGCTCTACGATGGATTTTGCGATGGATAGCCCCAGACCAAAGCTGCCGTCGGAACTTCTGGCCTTATCGGCACGATAGAAGCGTTCAAAAACTTTCCCGAAATCACAATCGGCAGCGGAATGACAATCATTGGTCACTTGCAGATGAATCTGCCGGCCCGCCTTTAGCACAACGGTGATGGTACTCTTTTCGTCACAGTATTTGACGGCATTGTCAATTAGGATGGATATTGCCTCACGCAGTCTTGCCTCATCGCCGGTACATATTATGCCTTCCGCAATCGAAAAGAAGATAAACCGCTTCTGGGAGTGAATCAGGTTTTCAAAGGACTTTGCGGTGTCATAGACGGCATCGCTTAGGAGAAAGGAAGTGAAAACAGGTCTTTGCTCTTCATCCATTTTTGCAAGGGTAATCAAATTTTGTACCAGCCTGTTTAATTTTGTGACTTGTTTATCAATACTGTCAAACCATTCGCTTTCACCGTAGAGCATTCGCAGGAGCTCATTGTTGGCGGAAATGACGGTGAGAGGAGTTTTCAGCTCATGTCCGGCATCGGTGACAAACTGTTTCTGTTTCCTGTAACTTTCGGCAATGGGCTTTACGGCATGCTTGGAGGCTAAAATAATGATGAGTAGTATCAGTAAAAAGCTTAGGACTCCGATAACGGTAGAGATTAATAGCATAGTAAAGACAGAGTAAAGGTTGGAAGAGGCATTGATTAGACCGATGACGGTCCTTGGCGTACCGTCGGCGAATAGGAGAGTTCTTTTGGAATATTTGTAATATCCATGCCATCCGTACTCCTTTTCTCCTGAATATATTTCAAAGGCAATTTCGGAAAGCTCTTTTTCCGAATAATTTTCTGCTCTGTCCTGCAGTATTTCCGTAATTACACCGTTTTCGTCCAAAAAAACCAGACACTCATCTAAACGGATTTTTAGGTGGTCTCCTAAGCGTGGCAGAATAGCTGCATTGGCTGTTTTAGGAAAGTGGGTATGGTCTGATATCATCCGCTCCAAACGGGAGTCTAACATTTTATTTATCTGATAAAAGAAGATACCATTGACGGCGGCCATAACGGAGAGAATTATAATAAACAGTGCAGCGGCAGTAATGGTAATAAATTTTTTCTGCAATTTTTTAATCATATTGCTGTATTCCTATGATGTGTAATTTTCTGGTTATAACTTGCTTTCGTATCATTTTTCCTTCATTCCGTTCGCACTTTCTCCAAACAATATCCGACGCCCCTTATGGCTCTGATATTTACGGGAGCTTTCAGCTTTTCGATTTTTTTGCGGAGATTGGATATGTAGACCCAGACAATGCTGACTTCCACATCCGAATCCCAGCCCCATATTTTTTCCATGAATTGTTCCGTGGAAATTACGGCACCGGGAGAGAGCATTAAAAGCTGCAGCATTTGAAGCTCTCTGCTGGCCAGCCGTATCCTCTCGTGGCCGAAGCGCAATTCGAAAGTGGATAGATCCAGCTGTAAGCTCTGGAATTCTAATAATTCATTTTGATAAGTATCTTTCCTCCGGAGCATGGCGCGGACTCTTGCCAATAGTTCGTTGGCGGCAAAGGGCTTCGTGAGATAGTCATCGGCGCCTGCGTCTAAGCCGTTTACGCGCTCTTCGATTTCACTCTTTGCAGTCAGCATTAAGACAGGAGTCTTTACGGAATCTGCCCTCAGGCGTCTGAGCACTTCCAAACCATCCGTTCCGGGCATCATAATATCTAAGAGAATGCCGTCATAATTTTTCGATGTTCCGTAATGATAAGCGTCATTACCGTTTGCCACGGTGTCTACAATATAATTATTATGTTCAAAGAGAGCTTTTAGCGCTCTGGAAATATCTATGTCATCTTCTGCAATCAGCAATCGCATGGAACCCTCCCGTGTAATCTTTGCATATCGCCTGTTTCCTATCCGTAGTTGTGTTTTCGTCAGGTTTGCTTTAGTTAGGAATAGGATTTTTGAAATATCCTTTGGCTCCAACATCATAAGAGCAGTATATCATAGAATACGGACCGGAGGAAGATTAACACAAATTCTTCACATTTGATTTAGGCTGGATTAAGGTTTGGCTGTTATAATATGCCTGTCGCCCGGAAAGCTATGGGGCTGTTCCGGGTGCCGGCTCCCGATTTCGGAGTGGCCGGAGAGTGAGACGGGAAGGGCGGAAAAGGAGGAGTGAAACGATGTCTGCACAGATGGTTTTTAAGAGATACGAAATGAAATACTTATTGAGCGGGGAGCAGAAGGAAAGGGTGCTTTACGCAATGGCCCCATACATGCAATTGGACAGCTACGGCAGGAGCATTATCCGCAATATTTATTATGATACGGACACTTACCGGCTGATCCGCACCTCTTTAGAAAAGCCGATTTACAAGGAAAAACTGCGTGTCAGGAGTTATGGGGCGGCAAAGCCTGAAGATAAGGTGTTTGTGGAACTGAAGAAGAAGTATGATTCCGTTGTCTATAAGCGGAGAACCCATATGACGGAGAGACAGGCGGCGGAATATCTGGCAGGAGCCGTGTCTGCTCCTATACATTCGCATATTACGGAAGAAATGGATTATTTTTTGAAGTTTTACAAGACTTTGGGGCCGAAAGTATTTTTGTCCTATGAGAGAGAAGCGTTCTATACCGGAGAGCCCGGTGAATTTAGGGTGACATTTGACGAAAATATTTTATTCCGTCAGGAGGAGCTGTCTCTGGGCTCCGGTATCTATGGGGAAGCGCTTTTGGAACCGGGACAGACCTTAATGGAGATTAAGACACCGGGCAGCATTCCTCTTTGGATGGTCAGGGTTCTCACAGAGGAAAAAATACATAAAACCTCTTTTTCCAAATATGGAAATGCGTATCAAATACTGTTTATGAGAGAAAAAGGAGAATCTATTTATGCTTAGTGATTTGTTTCAGGGAATTTTTGATTCACGGTCGGTTCAGGTGATTGCTCTTTCCGATTTTTTGCTTTGTGTCGGGGTTTCACTGGTAATAGGGCTTTTGCTGGCGGGAGTTTACACATATAAGAACCGTTATACTAAAAGTTTTTTGGTGACGCTTGCCATGCTTCCTATGATCGTGTGCGTAGTGATTATGATGGTCAACGGTAATGTGGGAACCGGTGTGGCGGTGGCAGGAGCGTTCAGTCTGATCCGTTTCCGATCCGTCCCCGGCACGGCGAAGGAGATAGGGGCTATTTTTCTGGCCATGTGTACGGGATTGATGGCCGGCATGGGGTATTTAGGCTTTGCGGTACTGTTTGCAGTGATTTCCGGTGTGGTTACGGTGGTGTATAACCGTTTTGATTTCGGATGCCGCAGAAAGGGAGCTTTGTATAAAGTTCTTCATATTGTGATTCCCGAGGATCTGGATTATACGGGTGTCTTTGACGAAATATTGGAGGAATACACCTCTTCCCATGAATTGGAGCAGGTGAAGACGGCGAATATGGGAAGCCTTTTTAAGCTCACGTATCATATTACGCTGCATAGTGCGGATACGGAAAAAGAGATGATAGACAAGCTCCGCTGCCGGAACGGTAATCTGGAGATATCCGTTTCCTGCCGGGAGACAGCGGCTTGTGAACTTTGATTCCTGCCTCATTGCTCGCAGCGGAGGCGCTGGTTTCCGCAGGCAGTAGTTCCGGCTTTCATGACAGGGGCTTTTGTTTTTTACCCTGTCAGGGGTAGCGGCAGCCCGAAATATTATGGAGGATGTATATGAAACGATATAACGATGAGAAAAGAAAAATAATGACACGGTTTCGTTCCTTGGCGCTGGCGGTTTGTCTGTCGGCAGCTTCCGTGACAGGCTGCGGAAAGGATAGTGCGGAAGAGGCAGCGGAATTTCTTGCGGAAGACGTTGAGAATTCTGTGCCCGACAGGGATAGGGATGACTTTACCGGAGTGACAGAGGGACAAATGTCTCATACATCAGCATCAGGAATGGCTGCCCTCTCGGAACAGTTTACGGAGAGAGACTTGAGCGGAGAGTATGATGCGGCGGAAGCGGAAGAAATAGTCTTGTCAACGGAGGATGTGGAAATTACGGCAGAAGGGATATATCTTCTGCGGGGAACATTGTCAGACAATATGATTATTGTGGATGCGGATAAAAATGCCAAGATTCAGCTGGTATTTGACGGCGTGGAAATCCATAACGCTTTGGGAGCGGCAGTTTATGTAAAGCAGGCGGACAAGGTTTTTATCACTTTGGCGGACGGCTCGGAAAACAGTCTCACAAGCGGAAGCTTTTCATCCGCTGAGGACGACAATATTGACGGAGTGATCTTTGCAAAGAGTGATTTGACCATAAACGGTACGGGAAGCCTTACCGTCAGTTCGACAGAAGGACATGGAATTGTTTCCAAGGATGATTTGAAGATAACGGGCGGCGCCGTTACTGTGACGGCAGCAAAACAGGGGCTTTCCGGCAAGGACAGTGTGAGAATCTGCGGCGGGACGATTCAAATTATTTCCGGAAAAGACGGCATCCATGGGGAGAATG
>ERZ808037.2105-NODE-2105-length-10908-cov-20.990213_pt1 | contig 10908 bp, 8 predicted proteins | sample MGYA00380190_ERZ808037 | MGnify/ENA primary metagenome ERZ808037 (study PRJEB31490, sample SAMN06133399) | mouse gut metagenome | isolation source: J9 | host: mice | place: China: Chengdu | collected 2015-05 ...
ATTCGCTGATGCCGCTAGTAAATTTGTGTAGATACCTATGCCCTGAAGTGGGTGGTTTTACGGCGACCGGTGATAAAAACCCCATACAGATAGGCTGTATGGGGTTTTCTTTTTTGCTATAGGTGTCAATTACTCTATGACCGGCTATATCTTCTCTTTTTTATAAGCTGCCGTAAGCTCAATCACTTCCACACAATACTGCACCGAGACTCGGCCCGATTGCTGCTCTACCAGCTCCTGCTTCAAGCAAGTGTGCAGCTTCTCAGCCAAGTCATCTCTAATTTCTTGGCTACGTCCTGGCATCAGTCGTAGCTGAATATAAACAAAGCCTTCCTCTTGTTGGTCGTCCTCAATCCCCACTAGGAAGTTCTCTACATTCAATAATCTGGCTTTAATTGCTTGTGGTGACCCAAAATGTCCAGTCTCCCATAGGGTACTATTTAGTTTTTTTAGTAAACTCTCTGGGTTTTTGATAGTGACATTGGGCGTGGCTTGAACGATAACATGTGGCATAAGAGGCTCTCTAATTTAGGTGGCGTCAGTAATTTTGAAGGACAGTATTTTAAAGCAAAAACAATGATTTAAAGCAAATATTCTAAAGCAAGCAATCTAACGTAATGCAGCTTACAACAAAACACTTCAATCCGTTATATCAGCGAACTTAGCATTTAAGGTATCCGCTAATTGCTGGGGTGGCAGCTCAATCTCTAGCCCTCGTCTACCGCCGCTGACATGGATAGTTTCTAAAACTTGGGCTGAATCATGGATTACCGTGGGTAGACGCTTTTTTTGACCCAAGGGACTGACGCCACCTAGGACATAACCGCTGCTGCGCTCAACTGTCTTAGGGTCGGCCATTTGTGCTTTTTTGCAGCCCAAGGCTTTGGCCATTTTTTTGAAATTTAGCGTATCAACAACTGGTAAAACCGCAACGGCAAGCTTAGACGATTCTGTCTCTACAACCAGAGTCTTAAATACCTGCTCAGCAGGCAGACCTAATTTATCAGCCGCCTCTAGCCCATAAGACTCCGCACTAGGGTCATGCTCGTATTCGTGAATCTGATAATTAATCTTTAATTTTTTTGCTAAATTGATGGCTGGGGTCATAAGCTTTTGCCTCAATAATAATAGATTTTTTATAAGTTTAGAGTACCGCATAAGCCAAAAAACTAAAAGCCCTCCTTGTGAAGGAGGGCTTTGTTAAACTTAATTTGCTAAGCTTGAAAAGTCAGTACTCAAGCTTGAGAACTTAAAAGCTAGGCTCTACGGCTTTACTGCTACCAATACTCGAATACTGTCTGGCACTAGTGACAAGCTACGTAAAGCCTGCTCACCTTGTGCCTTTAAGGACTCAAGACGCTCGATTTCTTCATCGCGAACGTTCGGGTTAACTTGTTGTAGCTGTTTTAGGCGGCTAATTTCACGCTCCCAAACTTGGCTAAAACGAGCCATTGCTTGAGCACTAATGTCCTCTAACTTACTTTGGGCAATAGCTTCAGCATCATAATAGCGTGACTCAATTACCTGATTGCGAACTTTGACCACCTGACGTGAGCGGTTTTTATCCAAACGCTCAATGTGCGGCATAATCATATCCGCCGTGATACGGTCAGATAGGTCACCGCCCTGCTCACCTAAGAACACACGTAAGTTTTGAGTCGGTAAAGTCGCGCCCAAGTTTAAGACTTTTGGTGCAATGGTTGCCACTCTAAAGTTAACTTCTAACAGCAGCATACCTTCTGGAACCGTGTTGCTCTTTAGCATCGCCACTGTGGTATTACCAAAGGTACCCGAGTTGGCCATGTCATAAATGGCCAGCATTAGCGGGTGCTCGTGGGTAATAAAGTCCATGTCTTCACGCACTAAGGCTTGGCTACGCTTAAAGGTTAACGTCATGCCATCTTCAGAGATAGGCAGGTTATCAACATCAGTATGCTGACTGTTTTCTGCCTCTGGTGGGTGAATAACCCAAGAGCCATCACGTTGCACACTGTGATCTAAGTTCACTGAAGAGAAGAAGCGATCTAAGAAAGACGGCAATAAGTTATTGGCATCAAAATCGCTCATCGCATCGGCGATACGACTGGCAACGCGAGGACGACAGGAGTTGTACTCAAGTAGTCGGTCTCGACCCGACTGCAGCTCCGCTTCTAACTCTTCACGTACGCTGGCTGCTTCAACAATTAAGTTGCTTAAGGCAGCACGATTGTCTTCATTGTCTTCGCCTTCAAGCAAAGGCTTTAGATCAACAATAAACTGCTCTTGTACCGTCTGGGCAGTCGGTGAAATCTGATTAAAGATATTCAGAGCTGAGTCATACCACTGGTACATACGCTCTTGAGCCGTGCCTTGCACATAAGGCACGTGCAAAGTAATCTTTTGGGTCTGACCGATACGGTCCAAGCGGCCAATACGCTGCTCTAAAGTATCTGGATTAGCAGGTAAATCCCAAAGTACTAAGTGGCTAGCAAACTGGAAGTTACGGCCTTCAGAACCAATCTCTGAACACAATAGAATTTGAGCTCCAGCTTCATCAGCAAAGAAAGCAGCCGCTTGGTCACGCTCAAGCAGACTCATCTGCTCAGTGAAGATGGCCGTCTTGATACCTGCATGTAGACGTAGTACCGCCTCTAAGCTTTCGACCGTTGCCCCACTACGGGCAATAAGTAGCACTTTTTTCTGCTTTAATTCTTCTTTTAATAACTTAATCAACCAAGGCACACGCGGGTCATCTTCTAGCCAGCTGCCATCAGGTTGATTCTCTTCACCCCACAGCTGTTCACGTAGTTTACCGCAGGTCTGATAATTACCAATCCAAGCCTCAGGGCATGGCAGTGGATGCGGCACACTGGCACGACCATGGAAACCTTGTACGCTGTCTCGGGTGTTGCGGAATAACACACGACCGGTACCATGGCGATCTAGCAGCTGATTTAACGCATAAGTACGTAGCTTATCGTCTTCATTAATGTTGGCCAACTCATCAGGATCACTAAAGCCTAATAGATGAGTTAGGGCTTTGATTTGACCTTCGGTTAAAGGCTTTTGATCCATCAATACCTCTGCCACAGCAGCGGTATCAGAGAAGGCAGCCTGACCGTCAATAAAGTCATCTAAATCATCAAAGCGGTCTGAGTCTAGTAGACGCAAACGGGCAAAGTGACTTTCAACGCCCAGCTGCTCTGGAGTAGCGGTTAATAGCAATACGCCTGGGGTCTCATGAGCAAAGTCTGCCACCAGCTCATACTTATCATTGCCACCTTGTTCTGGGTCCCAATGTAAGTGATGCGCCTCATCGACTACCAATAAGTCAAAACCTGCTTCAAGAGCCTGCTCATATAAGTCATGGTGGTCTAGCAGTAAGTCTAAGCTTGCAATGATGCACTGCTCAGTAGCGAACACGTTTTGATCGGGGTTATGCTCTTTAATAGCAGCCGTACGCACTAGATCAAATAGCGCAAAGTTTAGGTTAAAGCGGCGGCGCATCTCGACCATCCACTGATACTGCAAGCTGTCAGGAACCAAAATCAAGACACGCTGTGCTTTGCCAGTAAGCAGCTGCTGATGGATAATCAGACCTGCTTCAATGGTCTTACCTAGACCCACTTCATCGGCCAACAACACACGCGGGTCTATACGCTTACCGACTTCATGAGCGATATATAATTGATGCGGGATAATATCAACGCGAGCGCCCATCAGGCCTTTTAACGGATGGCCGGCCAAAGCAGACTGCATACGCAGGATATCTTGACGCAGCTCATACCAATCCCCACGCTCAACGCGACCTGCCAGCAGACGTTCTAATGGCTTGGCCAAAGTAATATTGGCTGCCAAACGGGTTTCCATAATGCCACGTGGATGACCTTCCACATGATATTTAACCACCCCCATTACCTCTTCTAACCCAGTAACAATATGCGTGTTACCTTCTTGGTCGGTAATCTCGTCACCCACCTTAAAGGTTACTCGAGATAAAGGTGCCGAGTTTTTGGCATAGACCCGGGTCTCTTCGCTTTGCGCAAATAAGATATGCACACAGCGGTCATCGACATCTATAACCACGCCTAGGCCAAGCTCAGCCTCGGTATCAGATAAATAACGTTGACCAACGGCGAATTCGGGGATTAAAGCAGCTATTGTCATAAATCAATCAGTTCTTTTATAGGTGTAGGGTTTGCTTAGGTAAACGCGCTTTGATATTTGTACGTATACGCTGGTTTTAAATAGAGTTTTTAGGCATCATGTTCACAGTCATGCGAGTGCAGATATCCGCTATTATAAAGGATTCTATACAGCTATCTGCCTTAATGAGGCCAAAGTTAGCAATTTCCATAGCAAATGTTTGGTTTTAGCGTTCTTTTACTCTTAATCACTGCTCTATTTTAACAATTAAACGCCAACTTGATAGCGAGAATTTATGTTCGCGCATTGTTCGTTTGTAATGGTTTGCATCTCATATGTTCCTATGCCTTAATTTGCTATACCTCTGGTAAACACTATCAATGCCTTTGGGTAATAATGGCGACAACCCATTGTTAGTTATAAATACCAACCCTTTTAACTTCAGTCATCATAATAAATAAGGAGATAATAATGAAAGCGGTTTTATTGGATGAAAAAAGATTTTCAGAAGGGGTGGATTTACCCGCCCCAGAATCGCTTAGTGAGTACGTCACTTTTGAAAAAACCCCTCACGATAATGCGCTAATTATTGAGCGCTGCCAAGATGCCGATATTGTGATTGCCGGCTCTGTTCGTTTTGAAAAAGAAGTGATAGATGCGCTTCCTAATTTAAAACTGCTGCAATTAAGCACCGTCGGCTCAAACCAAGTGGATAAGCAGGCCTGCGAGGCCAATAACGTCACTTTATTAACCGCACCCGACTTTGCAACCGAAAGCGTAGCGGAACACACCTTTATGCTCATGCTAAATGCCATGCGTGCCGGTCTTTATTATCACAATCATGTGGCTGATGGCACTTGGCATCACTCCAGAAAAAACGCCCTTGTCGATGAATCTATCGTTGATCTACATCAGCTAACTCTTGGGCTTATTGGCGTTGGCGATATTGGTCGACGTATTTCACATTTAGCACAGGCCTTTGGTATGACTGTATTATGGGCTGAGCGTCAGGGCAAAACCCCTCGAAACGAAGATTACACAGCGTTTGAGACTGTTTTGGCCCAGTCTGATGTATTAAGCCTACAGTGCCCTTGGACTGAGGAAACCGAGCACCTTATTAACGCCGATACCCTTGCTAAAATGAGCAACAAGCCGTTAATCGTTAATGTCGCCCGTGGTAAAGTTGTCGACTCTCAAGCCGTTGCTGATGCCTTAAAAGCCGATAAAATCATGGGTTATGCTAGCGATGTATACGAGCAAGAGCCTGCCGATACCACAGACCCTATCGTTCAATTGGCCAATAAAAAACACCCTCGCGTTATTTTAAGCCCGCACCATGCAGCCGCCAGTAAAGCGGCCCAGCGCAAACTATGGGGTATCGTACGCCGTCAAGTAAGCGAGTTTGCCGAGCAGTATTCTGCTAAGGTTTAATTTAAGGCTTAGAAAGCCTATTATTCATAAGCTAGAACAACAACGACTAAACACAATAAATCCCTAACAAATATCCAAAAAGAGGACCTATTATGAAAGCCGTATTTTTAGATAGAGGCACTTTTTTAGACAGTGTCGACCTATCTGCGCCTAAAGGTGTCAGCGACTATGTTTGTTTTGACGAGACCCAGCAAGACGACGCACTCATTATCGAGCGCTGTAAGGATGCTGACATTATTTTTTCTAATAAAGTAAAAATAAATGCCGATGTCATCGCAGCCCTTCCCAACTTAAAGCTGATTCAGCTCACCGCTACTGGCATGAATAACGTTGATGCCGACGCTTGTGAGGCACACAATGTCGAGCTTTATAATGTCGCAGGTTATGCGGTCAAAAGCGTGCCAGAGCACACCTTTATGCTGATGTTAGCGGCACTACGTGCTGGCGTGTATTATCATGATAAGGTTAGTGATGGCACTTGGGAGAAGGCCGGCAGCTTTTGCCTAATGGACATACCTTTGATTGATTTAGAAGATAAAACCCTAGGCATTATTGGGGTGGGTACCATTGGTAAACGGGTCACTGAAATTGCCAAAGCCTTTGGTATGAAGGTATTGTGGGCTGAGCATCAAGGTAAAGCACCGCGTAATGAAGACTACACCGACTTTGATACAGTACTAGAGACCTCAGACGTTATTAGTCTACACTGCCCGTTAACAGAGCAAACTCAGCATCTAATTAACCAAGACACTTTGGCTAAAATGAAGAAAAAACCACTGTTAGTGAACGTGGCGCGTGGCGGTGTTGTAGACTCACAAGCTTTGAGTGATGCAGTAAAAAACGACCAAATTATGGGCTATGCCACCGATGTCTTCGAGCAAGAACCCACAACCAAAGATGATCCTTTATTGCAGCTGGCCGATCACCCAAGAGTCATCTTTAGCCCGCATAATGCTTGGGGAAGTAAAGCAGCTCAAGAAAAACTTTGGGACATCTTAAGTGGGCAAGTTAGTGATTTTATTGCCAAGCAATAATGGGTTAACGCCATAAAAAAATCCTCCTGAAGTTAACTCGGGAGGACTTTTTAACTTATCTTTTAATAATTGGCCGCTTTACTAGGTGTCTTAGACCAAACCGATCTTACTCTACATTAAGCCTAGCCCCAAAATAAAACAAACACACAAGCCATGGCCAATACAATACCGAGGATATTGAGTTTACTTAGCGACTCTTTAAAGGCAAATACCCCCACTAAGGTCGCTACAGCAATTACCCCAACGTTCATACCGGTAAATACCACACTAGGAGAGTCCGCCAAGCTTTGGTGCGCCTTGATATAGGCATAGATATTGCCCATATTCAACATACCTAGCACAATACCTGAGAGCAAGGCTTTATTATCCCACCGGGTTTTCATGATGAGTAAATAAAGGCACATTAACACGCCGGCAAGACCAAAGCTCATAAACAAGGTCAGTGGAAAAGCAGCTCCCTGCTTGGCAACTTGTTTAAATAAAATATCAATAACGCCGTAACCCACCCAGACCCCAAGCAGCCACAGCCCTACCGGAACCTTGGCCAAACCTATCCTTTGGCTCATATTAACTCTAGAGTAAATAGAGTTGGTTGCATTGGCTTTTTCAGGCGTTCGATATACCAAAGCCACTAAGGCTAGGAAGCCCAGAAAGATGCCCCATGTACGCTGCAAAGTGAGCACTTCACCAAATAAGGCAAAAGCGGCCACAATGGGAATAATCAGCGATAAGCGTTGGGCAGCATCGCTTGCAATAATGCCAACAGATTCAATAGCCCGGCCTAAAATAACAAACACCAACGGCAATAAGATGCCCAATAGCAGTATAATGCCCCAAGCTGCATTTAAGTCCGCCGTTGCACTCAAGTCAGGCTTTAATAACGTCCAGGTTAAAAAAAAGGCTACCGGATACCCTGCCATTATGGTCTGACGGATATCTATTTGATGCTGGCGTAAGACTTTGAGTAGTACCGAAACCGCTACGCTACAAAGCACAGCGATGACCAGATAGCTCATGATTAAATCATCCTTAAATCGAATGTAACAATATATTACATGATAAACTATGTTTTTGCTGAAGCGATTGTATAAAGTGCGATAAAGCGGATGATTATCACTTTTTATGCCACTTTATTTTTGATTCTGCTTGAATAGCAACACTGCCTATCCATACTGATAATAAAGCTCATTAATTCTGACACCTAAAATAACTATAATTAGTAATAACTGCCTATGAATAAGTTTTTCAATTTTTTCGAGACCCGGCTATCTGCCTTCCCGGAAAACACAATTCCTCTGCCCAAAGAGGGCTTGTTTAAATTCCTGTGGGCCTGTACTTATGGCCTTCGCAAATGGTTGGTACTATTTATGGTACTGACGGCCGGTATCGGGGTCTATGAAGCGTTGCTGTACGCTTGGATTGGAGATCTTGTTGACTGGATGGGAAGCTATACCCCGGCCACGCTTTGGGCAGAAAAAAGTGCTACCTTAAAGCTGATGTTTGCGGTCTTGGTACTGAGCCCTTTTTGGGTGGGCTTAGCGTCCTTAGTTCACTTTCAGGTGATCCAAGGGGTGTTCCCTATGCAAATGCGCTGGCGTTTTCACAAGCGCATGCTGGGCCAGTCCATGGAGTTTTATCAAAACGAGTTTTCTGGACGTGTATCTGCCAAAGTCATGCAGACCGCTCTGGCCGTACGAGACACCGTAATTACCGTCGTCGATATGATGACTTATGTGTTGGTATTCTTTGTCACCAGTGGCATCATACTGTTTCAGCTCGATAGCTTATTGCTTATTCCGTTTGCCCTGTGGCTGGTGATGTTTGGGGCGACGTTATGGTACTTTTTACCCAAGCTGCGACAGACGGCCAGTACCCAAGCCAATGCTCGAGCACTTATGACCGGTCGTATCACCGATGCTTATGCCAATATTATGACGGTTAAGCTATTTAGTCACTCACAGCGTGAGCTTAGCTATGCTAAGTCAGCAATGAAGCAATTTTTGGGAACGGTACATGCTCAGATGCGCTGGGTGACTGTCCTCGAGTTTGTGAACCACTTGGTAAGTGTGACCTTAATCGGTAGTACCGCAGCCATTGGTTTATATCTATGGCAAAGAGGGGATGTCGGTGTTGGTGCCCTCGCGATGGCCACAGCCATGGCACTGCGTTTAAACAGCATGACCCACTGGATTATGTGGCAGATGGCGACCTTATTTGAAAGTATCGGTACCGTTCAAGATGGTATTCGCACTTTATCAACGCCACAAAAAGTAGTGGATGCACCTGACGCTAAAGAGTTAACCATCAATGAAGGTCATATTAAGTTTGAAAAGGTAGACTTCGGCTATGAAGGCAGTGGCAAAGCTAACATGGGGCTTAAAGTTGCGACCGAAGAGGACAAGCTGGATGATGATAATTTAGCAGGCTCACTTAGTGGCAGCCTGCCTAACCCAAACTATGTCAAACTACTCGACAACTTTAATTTAGATATTAAACCCGGTGAGAAGATAGGTTTAGTGGGTCGCTCTGGCGCGGGTAAATCGACATTGGTTAATTTATTGCTGCGCTTTTTCGATGTGGATTCAGGCCGAATTACTATCGATAATCAAGCGATACACGAAGTCACCCAAGAGAGTCTACGCCGTCAAATTGGTATGGTGACTCAAGACACTTCCTTGCTACACCGAACGGTTCGTGAAAACATCGCTTATGGTCGCCCAACTGCGACAGATGAAGAGATTATTGCGGCTTGTAAAGAAGCGCAGGCTTGGGAGTTTATCGAAGAGCTACATGACGCCAAAGGTAATACTGGCCTTGATACCCAAGTAGGTGAGCGTGGAGTTAAGCTTTCAGGCGGTCAACGTCAACGCATTGCTATCGCCCGTGTGATGCTAAAAAATGCGCCTATCTTACTGCTGGATGAGGCGACCAGTGCCTTAGACTCTGAAGTGGAGCATGCCATTACCGAAAGTCTAAACAGCATGATGACGGGTAAAACGGTTATCGCCATTGCGCATAGATTATCTACCATTGCTGCTCTAGATCGCTTGGTAGTTATGGATAAAGGCCGTATTATTGAGCAAGGCAGTCATGAAGAGCTATTGGCTAAAAATGGGGTTTATGCTGGACTATGGGAGCGTCAAAGTGGCGGATTTTTAGGGGATGATGACTTAGAAGATCTTTAAACCTTGTTTCGCATTTTAATTGGAAGAGGATGTGACTAGTAAATGAAAGTAACTCAAGTTAATACGTTTCAGAAATATGAAAAGGACATTCAATTAGACAACCAACAAGCTCGCTACTATGACTTTTCAGACTTAGAATCGTCAGAAGCTGCTAATGATAAGCCCACCGCTCACTTTTATGGTGGCAACGGCTTTGTTGCTGGCGCTTATCAGCCGTTGTTTACTGAGCTTAGCCAGCAGTTTAATGTAATTAGCTTAGCCATGCGTGGCTACTGGCCAGACTTACCAAGTGCTAAGGTAATGACGCGTGAGCAAGATGCAGACTGGCTGATTGAGTTTCTGGAGCGTACTCAAGGTGGACCTGTCATCGGAATTGGTCACTCACAAGGGGCTACGGCGACTGCGATGGCTGCCGCCAAAAGACCCGACCTATTTTCAGCCCTGTACTTAATTGATCCAGTTACTTTTACTAGAAAGCAATCTTTGCTATTTAACCGTATTCCACGCCTAATCCTGCAAACCCAGGAGCCTTTTAAGAGCACGAGGGTTAAGCCTGCTGACTGGAGCAGTGTCGAGGCCTACTATCAAAGCTTACGTCAAAATCGAGCCTACAAACGTATTAGCGATGATCATTTAAAAATCTTTGCTCAAAATAGTTTAGTGGCCAAAGACGAAGGGCAATCCGGATATAGTTTATTGTTTAAGCCCAAACAAGAACTTGCCAGCTACTTTGGTACCCCTTACGTCACCCCCGCTTTAAAAAAACTTAATAAGAAAAAAGTCCCTTATTACTTGATACTGGCTAAGCCCTCTATCTTTAATAGCAATAAAGTGCGCCAAAGCTGGAAAGATCTGGTGCCTATCCAAAACAGAATTGTTCTGTCGGACTATGGCCATCTTCTTCCCATAGAAGCCCCTAAGGCTTGTGCCGAAGTCATTATTAACTTTGAGCAGTCACGGATCAAATAACCCTTGACTTCCTCCCCTCGCTAAACCGAGGGGATTCCTACATCTAGACGGTCAAGCCCGACCGCAAGGATGTTCTTAGCAGCATTCATATCTCTATCATGCCATGTGCCACACTCAGCACAAGTCCATCCTCTTATTCCAAGACCTGCTCTACCTCTCGGACT
>ERZ808037.2106-NODE-2106-length-10905-cov-3.139730_pt1 | contig 10905 bp, 5 predicted proteins | sample MGYA00380190_ERZ808037 | MGnify/ENA primary metagenome ERZ808037 (study PRJEB31490, sample SAMN06133399) | mouse gut metagenome | isolation source: J9 | host: mice | place: China: Chengdu | collected 2015-05 ...
TCCGTCTTTCCTGTAAAGCCAAGTCCGTCTTTTTCTATCTCGTCAAGGTAAATTACATTTTTGTCATACCCCTCTGTCAGTGATCCATATTTCCTCATAAGAAGAAGATTTTCACTGCCACTGTCAGAAAGCATATATTCAATTCTCTCCTGCGGATATTCCGGATCAAGGGGAACATATGCGCCTCCCGCTTTCATGATTCCTACAAACGCCTCCACAAATTCCCTTGTCCTGCCGCATAAAATTCCGGCAACATTTTCCCGCCCAAAACCATTATTCTTCAGTTTATCAGCTATATACTCCGACACTGCATCAAGCTCTGCATATGTTATTGTACCGTTCTCATCTTTTACGGCAGTATTGTCCGGATATTTTGACACAGCTTCCCGGAACAGGTCGATAAAAGTCTTCCCCATATACTGCGGCGTATTTACCATCTTATCCTGTTTATCGAACAGAAGGCGTATCTCTGACGGTTCCTTTCCGTCAAGGAAAGCCCTTGTGGTGATTTCAAGGTTTTCTATCAGATACTCTGCCGTCTCCTTTTCAAACAAATCACTTCTGTATTCCAGCTCATAGATGTATTCGCCGTTTTCAATGCTCATCATAAGCGATATCGGCTCCTTTGCCGCATTTAAGCCAAGGGGGATTTCTTCTGCATCTTCTCCACAGATTTTAGTAAATGCAAAATTCCCGCCCTGATACACAAACATCGTATCAGGCTTAATATGGAAATTGCGGCTGATTTCCTGAAACGGATAAATATCGTGATCCATCATTCCCATAAGCTGGTTTTTAATTGTCACAAAATAATCTTCCGTATTTTTCGTTGTATCACACACCACAGGCAATGTTTTGACAAACATACCAATTGTATCAGAAAGACGTGAATCATTTCTGCCATGATAGATGGTTGTAAATACACTTTTGGTGACAAAATGGTATCTTGCCAGTGCTGCGCCAAATATACCTGTGAAAAATACATTCTCTGTGATACCATATTTCTCACAGATCGCCTGCACAGCTTCCTTGCTGATGACCTCACTCTTTCTGCACACATTCCCAATGCCCGGTGCCTCTCCATTTTTATCAGGATAAAGACTGGTATCCGAGCTGCAGTCTTTCAATACAGAGGCGTAAAATTCTTCCGCTTTTTTATACTTTTCTCCCTGGACTGCCCTTTCGTTGTCAAGTGCTGCATCATAGGCAGTATATGTCTCTGCCGTAAGCGTTTCGCCTTGATATGCCCTGTCGATATCCGACAAAATAACAGAAAGAGAGGTACCGTCTGCGATTAGATGATGCACATCAAGGAACAGATAACTTCCCTCATGTGTCCTATGTATCTCAAAACGGAACAGCGGCTCTTGAAACAGCGGAAATGGCCTTACCAGTTTTTCCCTGTCCATGCCGTCAATAATTTCAGTGGTGTATTCCAAATGATCATTCCTGCGCTGGCGTATTTCACCGTCCTCGTCCATAAAAAGCTGTACTTTCAGATATGGATGCACTTCCACTGTCTGCTCTATTGCTTCTTTTAGCCGGATCAAATCTATCCTGGGACTGAGCCGGAACAAATATGGAATATTATAAACCGTTGTTCCCATATTCGCCGTACAGTCTACAAAGATACCTGCCTGCGCGTTGGTAAGAGGATACACCTCCCGTGCTTCATGTATCTCGGATTTTTCCGCCCCCAGAAGAAATCTTTCTAACTGGACGACAGTTGGATTTTCCCTGATATCATTTGTCTTGATTGCCACGTCAAATTTCTTTGCCAGAAGTACATTAAGTTTTATCGCACTGATAGAAGTCAGTCCCGCAAACTGAATATCAGTAGTGATACCAAACTCCCTGTGCCCGATTGCTTCAGCAATACAGTCACAAATACTCTGCTGCATTTCATTTTTCGGCGGAATCATTTCCTCCATTGCCTTTTGCGGCTTTGGCAGAGCGCGCCTGTTGACCTTCTGGTTCTGATTTAATGGAATCCGGTCAATCTGCATCGTTACAGCCGGTACCATATACGGCGGCTTTGTTTCCATAATAAAAGCATTCAGCTTCTCTGCATCAATCTGCTCATCTGACACAACATATGCTGCGATATATTTGCCGCCGCCCTCCTCATCAAATGCAGCAACTGTGGCATCTTTGATCCCCGGAAAACGCCGGATCACTTCCTCCACTTCCGTAAGCTCAATCCGGAATCCTCTTATTTTTACCTGGGCATCCCGTCTGCCCACAAATGAAATATTTCCATCATTTAAGTAGCGCACCACATCCCCTGTGTGGTACATCCGCTCGTATCCCTCCTGATCAGTATAAGGATTTTTAGCATACACCTCTTTTGTTTTCTCCGGACGGTTCAGGTACCCCCGCGATACCTGCCTTCCCGAAACAAGCAGCTCACCGGACGCCCCTGCCGGCAGGCGGTGTCCTTTGTCATCCACAATATAGAGTTTCAGATTATCCAGAGGCTTCCCGATCGGAATATCATCATAATACCGATCCATCTCAAAGATCGTTGTATAAACCGTGCATTCCGTAGGCCCATAGACATTGTAAAACCTGAAACCCTCCGGCGGATTTAAAGGAACCAGTTTTTCTCCACCCGTACTGAGATGTTTTAATGTTTTACTCTTTATTTCCATTGCAAATTGGCGTCCCACCTGTGTCGTCATAAAGGAATGGGTAATCTGGTTCTCCTCAAAATAATCACTGAGTGCAAAAAGGTCAAGGCGTATTTCCTCGGCAATGATATTTAACTGCGCACCTGCCGTGAGAGACGTAAAAATATCCATCATAGATGCGTCAAAACCATAGGAAGCATAGCCTGCCAGGCGGGCAGAACCGTCAAACTCATATTGTCTGTGATACCATGTGCAGAATGCCGTGATATTTCCATACTCAATCATACAGCCCTTGGGCACCCCTGTCGAGCCTGATGTGTAAAGCAGCGTAAACAAATCCTCCGGCTTTGGAGACGGCAGCTTTTCCGTATATTCCGGCAGGTCTGATATCTCATCAAGATACAATATCTGTCCTGTATAGTCAGACACCAGTTCACGCATCTTCTGTGTAGTGATCAACAGTTTCGCACCACTGTCCTCCAGCATAAAATGCAGTCTGTCCTGAGGATACGTATGGTCAAGCGGCTGGCAGGCACAGCCGCTGCGGGCAACACCCATCGAACAGATTGCCATATATTCACAGCGGGGAATCAGCACAGCAGCTACGTCACCTGCTGTTAATCCCCTCCGGATAAGATTGCCCGCAAGATTACGCGTTATTTTTTCAACCTCACTGTATGTATATCTGACATCTTTATATACAACGGCTGTCTGGCCGGGATATTTAGCAGCCGCCTCCTCAAACATATCCACAACCGTTTTGCTGACATCATATGACACTTCTGTCTCATTAAAACTGTCAAGCATTTTTTCCTGCTGCTCTGAAAGGATTGTCACATCGGATACATTGCGGCAGCCGAATATGGATTTGAATGCGGCATTGTAAGAATCCATAATATTCTGACCCGTTTCCTCCAGATACAAATCACTGCGGTACTCAGCTGTCAGATAATACTCCCCATCATAGAGACGAACCTGAAGTAACAGTGGCTCTTTGGGCAGGTCGAGGGACAGATCCTCACCAACAGCAACGGTATTTCCCATCGGATAATCGTCTGTAAGTTCTGCCTGATATGCAAAAATCAAATCAGAAGTAATCCCATATTTTGCAGCAATATCGGAAAACGGGAAAATATCATTTGCCATGGAATTCATTAACTGTTCCTGCAAAGAAACCATATAGGATACAATCGTAGTCTTATCATCAAATTTACAATATACAGGAAGCGTTTTTACAAGCATGCATATCGTATTCTCAAGCCTCGAATCGTTCCTGCCATTATAGATGGTCGCAAATAGCGATTCTTTTGCATTTGACCAGCGGGACATCAGGATTCCAAAAACTCCGGTAAAGAGTGTATTTGGTGTAATTCCCATTCTTTCACAAAATTGTAGGGCCGCTTCTGCAGAAACTGACATCTTATATTCTGCCAGCCCCTTTTTAGGCGTATCTCCTTTTTTGTCAAAAATCGGAAGTGACTCGATCTCCAGCCCCTGAAAAATATTGTCATAATAAAGAGCAGCCTTTTTATAACCGCCTCTCTCCACTGTATATTCTTCTGAAACAGCCGCATCAAAACCTGTATAGTCTTCCTCTGCCAATTCTTCGCCCATGTAGGCACGGTTCAGGTCCCTGAAAAAAAATATCATAGGAATTTCCATCCGCCATGATGTGGTGAAAATCTATAAATAGATACTTCTTCGTCTCAGTCTGGTAGATTGTGATCCGGAACAGCCTGCCCCCTTCTAATTGAAATGGCTTTACAAGATTGTTCTTGTTAAACTCACTGTCTGTTGTTCTGATAATCTCAGGCACAAAATCTTCTGAAAAGGGTTTTTGAACCATTTCTCCGTCTTCACTGATTCCAAAACGTGCCGTCATATAGGAATGTGCCTGAATGGTTCTGGCAACTGCATCGGCAAGTTTCTCTTCCTCAATACTGTTGTCAAGCGTAAACAAAAACGGTATATTATAAATCGTTGTTTCCGGATTCTTCGCACACTCCGCAAAAATCCCTTTCTGGGAACCTGTTAAAGGATAAACGCAACGGATTTCCATTGCATCAGGTGCTTCTGCATTCCTGATAAATTCCTCCATAAGTACCACCGTATTATGCTGGGTGATATCGCTGGTCTTTATCGCTATACCAAATCCCTCTGCCAGCAAGACATTTAATTTCATTGCCCCCAGAGAAGTAAGCCCTGCGCGATAAAATGGCGTGTTTATGCCAAAGTTGCTGTTATTTGTGACAGATGCTACGATATCAAAAATCTTTTGTTGCATCTTATTTTTAGGCACCTCATAATCGCCCTGTTTCAGCACCGGTTTTGGCAGGGATTTTTTGTCTATTTTATGATTTGCCGTCAGCGGCATTTCCTCAAGCTGAAGCAGGATATCCGGCACCATATAGTAGGCAAGGCTCTCTGCCGCAAAATCAGAAAGCTCCTGCGGCTCGATTTCTTTTGTGGCAGTATAGTATACGCAAAGCTGCTCATCAATCACTACCGCTACTGCATTCAAAACATCCCCATGGCTTAGAATCACTTCCTCAACTTCACCCAGCTCAATCCGAAGGCCTCTGAGTTTTACCTGATTATCCTTTCTTCCATGAAATTCAATCTCCCCCTCAGAGTTAATCAGGGCAAGGTCTCCTGACTTGTAGCCACGCATACCATGATACTCAATAAATGCCTCGGCCGTCTTTTCAGGAAGGTTCCGGTATCCACGCCCTACACCCTTTCCACAGATGAGAAGCTCACCAACCTGCCCATCCGGCACTTCTTTATTATTCTCATCAATAATATATACAAGCACATTGGCATTCGGTATGCCAATGGTGATATTCTCACCACTCGTAATCACCTTCATAGTACAGCTGATCGTTGTTTCTGTAGGCCCATATCCGTTCATGATATATGCTTCCGGATTGACTGCACATATTTTGTCATACAATCCTCCCTGAAATGCTTCAGCGCCTAGATCGTAGGAACGGATCTGCTTTAATGCCTCCCGCATTTTCGGAATTTCCAGCATAACAGAAAGAAAAGATGGTGTTGTTGTTATATTATCAACGCCATGCTGCAAAATGGTATCCGCAAGCAAATCCAGATTATGTATTTCCTCCTCTGTTGCAATAACAACTGTCATACCATTTGTGAGAGGAATAAACTCTTCCATAATAGAAACGTCAAATGTTATTGTCGCAAGTGCAAGAACAACCGACGATTTTTCTGTAAATCCAAGCGTTTCATGATTCTTTGGGTTTGCATTTACGAAATTTGACAGATTCCCCTGTTCAATCATAACACCCTTAGGCTTTCCTGTAGAACCTGACGTATAAATAACATAGCATAAGTCTTTTTCATGTATTTCCCGATTGGGATTTTGCGTATTTTTACCTTTTAAAATCTCGTCGATGATAAGAGGTGTACACTCTAATGTCTCCCACAAATCCCTGAACCGATTCTTTATCTTTTCATCTGTAATAATCCACTTTGCGCCGCTATCCTCTAATATATAGCGCACACGCTCCTTGGGATATTCGGCAGAAATACAGGTAAATGCCCCGCCTGCCTTTAAGATTCCCTGTGTCGCAGTATAAACTTTTATACCACGTTCTAAAAGAACAGCCACAATCGTTTCTGCCTCTACCCCATTTTGAATCAGAACATCTGCCACCCTGTTTGCATCCGCATTCAGTTCACAATACGTTTTCCTCTCGCTGCCTGAAATGACTGCCGTTTTATCCGGATGCATTTCTACCTGTTTCTCAAACATACTTACTACCGATACAAAATCAATTTTATAAACCGTGTCGTTAATTTTTTTCACTTTTCTTCCTCCTGTTCTATGTCAAATTCTAACACAGTATTATTCAGATCCATTGTGCGCATATAACTAATGTCGGAAGAGATTGTTTTCACAACCTCAATCCCATGTATATCAAATTTTCCACTGTCAAATTCATACTCAGTGGGATTAAAAGGCACTCCATTGTCCCTGATTCGCAGAAGCATCTTTTGCTTTTCTATCACCAGGCTGACATCAATCCAATGAGACAGCCTGCCGCCATATTTGATACAATTTACAATCATTTCCTCCGCAGCCATCGCCACAATATTCGCCTTATTAGCACTTATGCCATGATCAATACAGAACTTTTTTACCTCTCTGGGTACTAGCGCAGTCTCATCCATATCTGCCTTCACGGTAAAATCAAAACAGATTCCCGTTTCCTCCGGAAGCAGATAAAAATCCGCACCTCTATGCTTGATTTTGCGATAAAGATATGCCGTAAGAACTGTCAGGATTTCCGAACAAACAAAACTAAGCGCCAGACCATTTATACCGCCGCCGCCCATTTTTACTTCCAGAATGACCCCAAGAGCTGCAGCGGGCAGCACATAAATGCCATTTTGAAAGAATGTAATAATGCTTGCCTGTTTTGACTCTTCAATCGATTCATAATAGCCCACAAGAAATTTATTCCATACATATGCCGGCAGGCACAAAATAAAAATCCTAAGTGCTGTCACCATCATGGAAGAAAGAGCTGAATTATCCACGCCAAACATAACGGTAATTGACTTTGCAAACACCATAACAAGCACAAAAATACATAGCGTCGCAGCCGCGCTTAATACAAGAACCCTTTTGCACAGCGCGCGGATACCGAAGTAATCCTTTTCCCCATAAAGGATTCCCGCTATATTGGGTATTACGCCTATGATTCCGGCCGTGATCATTTCCACAATCATAAGGACATTGTCGCATACCGTATAAACTGCCATCCCGCCCTCTCCAATAAAACGGATAATAATTTCATTCAGCCCAAAGGATTTTATTATAGTCATAATCATAAATACAAAAATCGGCGCCCCTGATATGACCGCCTCTTTCAGAGGAGCAAATGACCGGATTCTGACAAAGCTTATCATGCGCTTCGGAGAACGGATATATAAGATAAAAATAACCATTCCAAGTAAAAATCCAACCACCGTAGACAGAGCAGCACCCGCAATACCAATATCAGTGAATTTTAATAATATGTAGTCAAGGATCAGATTGATTACATTAGAAGTGATCAGATAGGCAGATGCAAGCCCGGGATGGTTTTCCACACCCAAAAAACTGGACATAAGGAGCCCGACACCAATAACCGGAGCGCCAAGCATCCCTACAAAAAGATAATGGCCTGCAGGAATATTCAGATTTCCACCCTTTGCCAGAGCATCTGCAATGGGCATTGCCAAAAAAGGCGCCGCTGCAGCAATGATAAGTCCCACAACAACAGTTATCACTAATGTGATTGAAAATAGTTGTGATGCCCCCTCTTTATTTCGCCTGCCAAGCAAAATACCTGCTGCAATAGATCCTCCCATACCAAGACAATAGCCTGTTACCTGTATTAAAGTTTCCATGGGAAGAACAAGCGTTATGGCTGACATTGCCTCTGTCCCCAAAAAGTTCCCCACAAATACGGTATCAACGATGTTCCCCAACTGCAAAGCCAGCGACATCATAATTCCCGGTAAAAGATACTTCCAAATTTTATTCTCTATCAGCCTTTCATTCCTCTGGTGCGTCTGCTCCATCCTAATATCCTCCTACCATACTTTTGCCTGCACAAATATATTTGTCATGCTGCAATTTTTGCCTGCAGCATATTGTATCCTCTTACCATAATCTCTGTTACCAGGATGGAAAGCAATGCGAGAAGCCAGCATTGATAACTTTGAAAACACTCATAACCATTGATTCCGAGAGCAACAAAATATACGATTATATGTAATGCATAATATTTTGATATATGTTCGCTATAATATAAAATCTGCCTTGCAACAGGATTCTTTGGCTCACGCAGTTTATCATCCTTTCTGCAGATTCTTTCCATAAAGAAAAATACTATGGCAAAAAGAAATATGTGCGCCATGCTTGCCACCACGTGCCAAAGGTTCGGCTGTGAATACGCATCAAGTAACGCAATATACATTTGGGATATATTCGAACCATATTCCCTGAATACCAATACCCACCATACAATAATGACCACGGCACTGGGAACAGCCAGCATGCCGTAAAATTTGGTTTTATCCTTCACATGCCGCAGGATTTTGCCAAAGGCAACTCCAAACATCGCATAGGACAGAAAATAGAGCGGCGTAAAGGAAACAAACTCTGCATCTCCAATCAATAGTTTCATAATATACCCAAGCACCGGCACATCTACAGGTTTTCCATAAAGGAATGGCGCAAGGATACTCACGGCCGCACCCATTATCACGTACCCTGCAATGTTCATATTCAGCTTCTTTAGCAATGCCAATACTAAATAAATAATTCCGGTAATAAAAAAGATATTGATGTATTGAATGTATACCACTGTCAAATATTTGAAATTATCCCTCCCGGTTCCCGTCAGGTTTCCAGAAACGAATGGGTAGGGAATTAGCAGAGCGATAACATAGGCAAGGTCATTCAGATACTGATAAACCACCATGCGAACACCGCTCTTTACCATTCCCACCGGCGTTGCATTCCTGCTGTAAGCAGTACCAATTCCCATAACGAAAATAAAAATAGCTGCGCCAGACATCGTTGCAAACATAAAAATCCACTGGGTAACAGAATCTTCCGGGGACATGGTTGCCTGAAAGGCATGGACCAGATAAATAAACAGCATAAAAATCCCTTTCAGGTAATCAAACTCCCTCTGTCTTTTGGTATTTGTCTCTTCATGTGAAAATATAGCGTTCATTTTTTATCCTCTCTAAGCATCATTTCGATTCACACCCTCCGTCATCACCAACCAGTTCACTGATGACCATAAATTATAATTGATAAAATTATATCAAATGCTTAGAGGGCAGCAACTCATTTGGAATAAAAGGCATTTTTCAGGGAATAGATTGCACTTAATTCCAGCAGTATCATATACCCCCTTTTTGTGCAGCAGATAAAAAGCATAAGCCTCCAGCCTGCCTTTCATCTTATCAAATCCCAATACTTTATCTGTTTGAACCATTTTACCCCTCCTATTACAAAAAATAATTAACTGCTTGCACTTTCATATCTGTGTACTCCATATGACCAAAATGACAATGCAAAAAAAGTAAAAATACACACAATTGCTACTCCAAAAAACAGACCCTTTACTGACAGTGCCCCTATAAGTGCCTGTGTCGGCAACGTTGCAATGATTCCATATGGCAATACACAATAAAAAATAAACTTATAAACTCCATAAAAAGCAATCCCAGGTATTTTCAGACACAATTCAATCGCTGTATCTTCTATTTTCGTCAGATTATTTACAGAAAAAACAAAAAAAGCAAAGCATCGTATCAGCAACTCCATATCATAGTATAATATCGCCATCAAAAAAATAAGAAACAGATACCCCATGATATTAATCCAAGAATAATTCATGCCAATTTCTTTCATTCCATATGCAATAATGCATACGCTGAACGCCAATAGCGGTATAGAGCCTGGATTTATTTTCTCAAAAGTAATCCGCAGCAAAGGATTTACCGGTTTGGTCAGATACAAATCCAACTCCCCTGTCTGTATTTTCTCAGGTATGGAAATCACTCCAAAAAAGTAAATTGTCATGTTCAGAGCATTAATCAAGGAAAATGTACCCACAAAGACGAGTATTTCCCCATGCCCCCAGCCACGAATATTATCCACATGTCCGTAAATTGCCTCAAAAGCCAAAAGCTGAACCATAAAAAAACTGGCGTCAACAAGAAACGGTCCAAAGAAGCCCAGCCTGAATGTCATGATGTGGGATAACCTTAATTTAATTAATTCCGCTAAAAATCTAAAATTTTCTTTCATATTCCTGCTCCATCATATTTGATTCGATCATGTTCATAAGTTACTTGATTTAAAATAATAAACAAAATACACCATATACTTAAAACGAATAAGCCTGTAACTGCTTCATCCTCACATTTCCCTATAAACAGCATACTTGGGAGATATGTGACATAATAGAACGGAAAAATTTTCATGCCTGCGATCACCCATTCCGGTAAAAGTGCAAGCGGTATCACAGCTCCTGTCACAATCGCTGAAATATTGTCTTTTATCATGAGAAATATACTGATTTCCTCAAATCTTAAAGTCAAAATCCCAAGGAAGTAATTAAGCTGCGCCATAAACAACAAGCCTAAAGCAACCATGATAATTCCACATAACAATATCTTTGCACTGGCAGTATGTTTAAGTGGAATTCTGAACAAACAAAACCAAAGAAGCATTGTTAAA
>ERZ808037.2112-NODE-2112-length-10890-cov-4.381670_pt1 | contig 10890 bp, 4 predicted proteins | sample MGYA00380190_ERZ808037 | MGnify/ENA primary metagenome ERZ808037 (study PRJEB31490, sample SAMN06133399) | mouse gut metagenome | isolation source: J9 | host: mice | place: China: Chengdu | collected 2015-05 ...
TCTCGTGATCGAAGCATCCACCTGGCTGAAACTCTGGAACAGACGGTCCTGTTCCTTCTGGGAAATGCCGATGCCGCTGTCCCGCACCATGAAGAATAGCTCCACTTCATCATTGACTCTTCTGGTCATCCCAACCACCAGATTGACATAGCCTACCATAGTAAACTTGATGGCGTTGGACAAAAGGTTATTCAAAATCTGAACGAGACGGAGCTCATCGCCAATCAGCCTGCGCGGGATCTTCTCATCAATATCCACGCTCATGTGGAGCTCCTTTTTATTCACGACCGCGCTGTGTGTCGCGACCACCTTATCCATCATTTCCTGAAAATCGAAGGGTTTTTCGTCTATCACAAACTTGCCGGATTCCAGCTTCGCAAAATCGAGGATATCATTGATGATCGTCAGCATGTTGTCGCAGCAGCTAAGGACAATATCGAGCGTCTTTTTCTGCCCGGGATCCTCAACCTCCTCCACAAGCTCCATCACATGCCCCTTAATGCCGTTGACCGGTGTGCGCAGCTCATGGGTAACGTTTGCCGTAAATTCATTTCTGGCACGGTTGTTCTCGCTTTCCTTCTCCTTCAGCTCGCGGATACGCATGTTCATATTTTTCTGCGCGGAAATATCCTCCGCAAGAAGCAGATAGGCGTCCATCCCATCCTCCGGAAAAATACGGACATTGACAGAGAAACAGGAGTTGTTGCTCCTGTACATCGTCATTTCTTTCACACCCTTCATGCTCGTCTTGACAAAGGTGATAAACCCGTCCGGCGTATTGGGAAAATCCTGCCTGAATATCTGGGACATCGTGCATCTTGTCAGCTTATCCCTGTCGTACTCCAGTCTCGCCGCCGCTGTCTGATTACCGTAAAGGATGCTGCCCTCCTCGTTAAAAAGCAGGACAAGCTCCATCGTTTCGTCCGCAATCCGGGAATTTAACCATTCAAATTCCATGGCAGCCTCCTATGGAGTCGGGATGTTTTCATTGATAATGCCGATAAACTGCTCGTATACCTTCTTGATTTCCTGCCAAAGCTCATTCGCGCGCGCCGCGTCCACTTCCTCGGACGTCTTGTTGCGAAGCTCCTCCACCAGTGTCGAAACCTTCTCATATATCGGGGTAAGCCCGAGATTTCCCACTACGCCCTTCAAAGCGTGCGCGCATTTATATGCTTCCTCGAAAGCGCCCGCCTCCAGATTCGTTCCCAGGTTCGCGTAATTCGGGTCGTTTGGAAATTTCCCGAGGAATTTCTGGTAAATCGCGTCGTTCCCCATAAATCGTTTCAGGGTGGCCTCCACATCCGCCCCGCCTTCCTCCAGCTGCTTTCTGAATTTGTCGTCCATAGCACTCTTTCCTTTCTGTTATGATGTAATGCTAATGACAAAAAGACTGCAAAACACTTCATCTTTGTTTTACAGTCTCCGTCGCCTAATCCGTCTTACGTAAAATTAAACATATTGATCACTTCAACAAGGTTGAAGAAATCTTCTTTAGCAAGCTTAAAGCATTCTATCACATCTTCCGAAAACTGTCCGCATTCCCCATTTAAGATCATCTGATATGCCTCGTCATTGCTGTATGCACTTTTATATACCCTCTCGCTCACCAGCGCTTCATAGACATCGGCAATGGATACGATCTGCGCGCTAATCGGGATTTCGTCTCCCGTCAGATGATCGGGATATCCTCTGCCGTCGGCTCTCTCATGATGGTGGCGGCAGATTTCATAGCAGTACTGGTAAAACTCATCCTGATACTGCGGCTTGAAGGCCTCCAGAATCTCGCAGCCGATGGTGGTGTGAGTCTTCATCACCTCAAACTCTTCCGTCGTCAGCTTGCCCGGCTTAAGCAGAATAGAATCCGGTATGCCAATCTTACCCACGTCATGAAGCGCGGAAGCTCTGGCTATCTGGTCAATCTGCTGCGGCGTAAGCCCGTATTTCGGGAAATATTTCGCAAGATATTTCAGAAGTATTCTCGTGAGGTACTTAATCCGCTTGACATGATCCCCCGTCTCAATGCTTCTGAACTCCACCACGGAACCGAGGGCGTCGATCATGAACTCGTTGTTCTCGCGGATTGCTTTCTCCTGTTCCCGTATCGTCACTTCCTGCTCTTTCAGCTTAATCTCCAGATTTTTCTTACTCTGGTAAAGCTCGATGATATTATTCGCACGCCTCTTAATGATCGCCGATTCAAAAGGCTTATGCATCACGTCCGCGATGCCATACTCGTATGCCTTCTCCTCGCTCTCCTGCGGCGTCATGCTGGTAATCAGGATGACCGGAATCTTCTCTAAAAGGTCTTTCTCTTTCATGTAGTCGAGCACGCCGAAGCCGTCCATAACCGGCATAATAACGTCAAGCAGTATCAACGCGATATCATCATTTTTCTCAATCGCTTCTATCGCTTCCATTCCGTTAGGCGCTTCCACGATATCGTAATCAGAATCAAACATAAGGCTTAATATAGTCCTGTTTACTTCCTCGTCGTCCACAATCAGCAGCTGCTGTCTGGTTGCATTTTCGCTCATATCCTCCGATCGATCCGCCTCATCACCCGCGGACCATCTCCCTCCTTTTTCCATGATTTTCTGTGCAGTGTCTGTAATCAACATATAATATACAAATTATACATATTTTTGCGGAAGCTGTCAACGGAATGTCAACGGAAGCTCCCGTTTTTCGCAAATTATACCATATTTCCTACAATCTGTTCTTTTGCCTTGACACTCCCCTACTATATATAGTATCTTATGTAAGATTTAACCGCATATGATATACAATTGTGAAATCATCGACATCATTTACGCACAGCAAAGGAGACTTCCATGCAGACCCTTAGAAATATCATCAGCCGCTATATGCGTTCTGTTACCTTTTTTCTGGTCATTACCCTTTTAGTCCTGATCATGTATATCCAGATTGCCCACGAGCAGAAGCAGGCATATACAAGCGCCACGGAAACCTTTCACCAGATTGAGCAGGTTCTTTCGAAAAATCAGGAAGAACTGACCGAGACGAGAAAGGCTTACCGGCAGACCTGCCTGCACAACGCGGAAGCAATCGCCTATATGCTCGAAAATAAACCCGCCATCATAAACAGTGTGGAGAAATTGAAGGAAATCGCCGTCCTGATGGAGGTCGATGAAATCCATATTTTTGACACGACAGGACGCATTTACGCGGGCACTCACCCGGAATACTACGATTTTACGTTTGACTCCGGTGAGCAGATGCGGTTTTTCAAGCCCATGCTCACGGACAAATCCCTGCGTCTTGTTCAGGAAATCACGCCAAACACGGCAGAAGCGAAGCTGATGCAGTATTCCGCCCTGTGGAGCCGGGATGAAAAATTTATCGTGCAGGTCGGCATGGAGCCTGTCAACGTCATGAAGGTTACGGAGAAAAACGAGCTTTCCTATCTTTTTTCCCTGTTCCGTGTCAATCCTGACGCCGACTACTACGCCGTCCATAAGCACAGCGGAACCATTGTCGGCTCTACCGATTTATCCTGCGTCGGGAAGAATCTTTCGGAAATCGGGCTGAGTCTCGATTCGGTCACCTCCCACGAAAAAGGCTTTCATGCGGATGTGAACGGCGAACGCTCCTACTGCGTATTTATGGAAACGGGCGATAATTATATCGGGCGTATTCTCTCCTGTCAGGATCTTTACCGGCGCATTCCGTCCACAACTGCTGCGCTTGCGGTCTGCCTGATTACCATCGCGCTGATCTTGTCTTATGTGGTCACCCGCTATATGAACCGGTATGTGGTCCAAGGTATCCACAGCATAAACGAAAAGCTGCACAGCATCGCCCAGGGAAATCTGGACGAGATCGTTGACATCCAAAGCTGCGTGGAGCTTGCGGAGCTGAGCGGTTATATCAACAGAATGAAGAAAAGTATCCTTGACAACAACCGCAAGATGTCCTATGTCCTTGGCAAAACTAATATGTATATCGGCGTGTACGAGTACAACCGCCACATGAAAAGAGTCCGCATCACCGAGCATGTCCCGAAAATCCTCGCTCTGAAACCCGGGGAAGCGAAACGGCTTTCCGCGGACTACAAGGCTTTTCGGGAGTTTATTGCGGATTTGCGTAAAAACCCTGCCAACGGCGAAACCTGTGTATTTTTCTGCAGGGAGCGCTATGTCAAGCTGGAGGAAATCTGTGAAGAGGACGAGATTTTCGGCGTCATCATCGACGTGACGGAAGAAATGGAAAAACGCAGGAAAATAGAAGCCGAGCGCGACTTTGACCCGCTGACCGGTCTGTATAACCGCCGGGGCATGGAACAGAAGCTGGCTGCCCTGTTTAGCGAGCCGGAAACGCTTAAGCACAGCGCGGTGATTATGATAGACGCGGATAATCTGAAAACAATCAACGATACCTACGGGCACGATGCGGGGGACGTGTACTTAAAGGAAATCGCCGGCTTATTCCGTGATTTCGGAGCGGAGAGCTGCGTGTCCGCAAGGCTCGGCGGGGATGAATTTATCTTATTCTTATACCGCTACGGCAGCGGGCAGGAATTAACCGATACCATTTCTCTTCTTGCCGATATGCAAAACAGCAGGTTTGCCAATATAACCGATCAGGTACGCGTCCCTCTCCGCTTCTCTTTCGGATGCAGCCTGACCGGACAGTCAACGGATTACGAAAAGCTGATGAAGGAAGCGGATGAGCGGATGTATGAAAATAAGAGGGCACGGAAAGGATCAAGCATATAAATCCAGATTTTCCACCTGCTCCACACCTCACTCCGTCCGCTTCGCCACCACCACAAGCCGCCCGTCCGTTACATGATAGGCGCAGGTGGACAGTGTCAGGAACGTATCCCCAAACTGCGCCTCCACGCCTGTATCGTAAAGGGAAAGCTCTTTGATATTGTCATAAAAATCGTCAAATTCTTCCTGTGTGTCCGCCTCATAGAACTGATAATACTTAAAGGCATCCTCTTCTTCGCTATAAACCTGTGAAGGGAATACCGCGACAATCTCGTAAATGCGCTCCTCATAGAGCGTATCAAAAGAAATAACAGAGTGCTCCTGATAAAATCCCTCGTCCTTATACAAATCTAAATCCCCGAACATGGAGCCATCCTTCATATTGTGCCCGTAAATGACAAAATTGGTCCCGTCGTTCAAATCCGCACGCTCTCTCACATAGAGACAGCCGTACTTGCTGTCATTTCCGTAAAAATCGTGGTGCAGATAATATTCGTCATCTTCATTCTGCATGACGGGATAGTCAATCTTCATGCCCGCAATGGAAAGCCAGCCCACAAGATCGCTGTTTTCCGCATATAATGCAGTAAACCTGTCCAGCATGACCGGTTCCGGCGCCGCAGTCGTCTCCTGCCACAGCAGATTGCCCGTCCGTTCTGCCGCATTGTCAACCTGCTGCGCCTCATCGTCTGTCTGCTGTGCCGCATTGTCCGCCAGCCCCGCGCCGTTGTCTTCCGCATCCGGCGCACCGCTGTTTTCCGCCGGTTTTTGTGACGGCTCCGTGATTGTCATTGACTTCAGCTCGTCCTGCTGTGCCCTGTGCCGTACCGACTGAAAACAGGACTGACCGAGCAGGAACAGGCAGACAAGAAACACCGCCAGGGCGAGACGCCTGAGGAGCTTTATTTTATTCATATTTTTCATAAAGCTGATTTCACTCCATCAGTTATTATCACAAAGCGGCAGTGAACACCTATTTTTTTGTTTTCACCTCCGCTTTGTTTACCATAAACGTAGTATACCCATATTTAAAACGGCGGTCAACACTCATTTTTATGTGTTCACCGCCGCTTTGTGTCCTTCCTTTCTCCGCCGCCCGTTATTTATCTTTGCCCTTTCTCTTTCGCAGGACGAATATCATAACAATAACACCCGCTATGATAACTACCAGCCACACGAAACAGCACACGCCTAAGAAGGTCGGACAGATATGGCAAAGTCCGCATTTTGCCGGACCGTCCGCTCCCGCGCCGTCCGTTAGCGCATAGGCGATGGCGTAGGCGGAGAACTTATCCGTGCTGATGGTGATGGTGTCAGGCTTATCGTCCATGTCTGTCAGGATGTCGTATGCGCCCTCGTGGGAGCGGATGACGTAATACGCCCTGCCGTCCGCCTGCATCTCTTCCGGTACTCCGATCACGACCTCGATCTGTTCATCCGTTGCGGTAACGGCACTCCAATCGCCATCCCCTATCTTGACGAACATGGAGATATCGACGTACATGCCGAGGACCATCCCCTCCTGTTCTTTACGGAGGCTCGTCACGGCGCTCTCTATCACTTCCTGATCCCGCCCCGCCACGCTTCCCGTGATATCCTTCACTTCCACTCTGATCTCTATGGTGTCGCCGCCGCCGACAAGCTGTATCTGCTCCGTCGTCAGCACCGCGTTCGCCACGGCGACAGTGTCCGCCACGCCTGCGGTGAGCTTCGGCTCCTCGCAGACCACCCTGACAATGACCGCTCCTTCCCCGACTTCCAGCATGGTGCTCGCCGTGTATGAGCCTGCCGCGCCGCTGCCGTCCTGCGCGCCTTCTCCTGCGCCTGCCATGCCAGGTACATTGCCCGTGGCGATCTTTCCGCCGCCTGCGCCGTTTCCGCCTGCTGTGTCTGCGCCGGTATCTGCGCCCTCGCCTCCGGTTCCGCTGCCGCCGGTGTTTCCGTCTCCGCCGCCGATACTTCCGCCGTCTATCACGATCCTGCCGTCCTCTATCACGGCTGACACGATCTTCGTTTCCCCTTCTCCGGGGTTACTGCCGTCCCCATCACCGCCGGTATTGCCGCCCGGTCTCGTACCGTCTCCGTTGTTATCGCTGATAGGCTTTGTGCCATCGCCGGGTTTCGTGCCGTCATCGGGCTTTTTGCCGTCTCCCGGTTTCGTGCCGTCATCGGGCTTTTTACCGTCTCCCGGTCTCGTGCCGTCATCGGGCTTTTTACCGTCTCCCGGTCTCGTGCCGTCATCGGGCTTTTTACCGTCTCCCGGTTTCTTGTCATCTCCCGGTTTCATACCGCCGCTACTGCCGCCGTTGCTGCCGCCGTTTCCGCCGCCATTATCGTCTCCGTTACCGTTATCGCTGCCGTTATTATCGCCGCCGTTGCCATTGTCCGGCTTCTTGCCGTCATCCGGCTTCGGCTTCCTGCCGCCGCTGCCGTCAGAGGGAGACGTGCCGTCCGCGTTGTTGATGGTCGCATACAGGGTGAGTGTCTCATTTTTCAGCTCATAATACCCGCTGTCCGCTCCTTCCAACCGAAAGCCCGTCACGGTCACGAGGATGTTCTTCTTTGGTCCCGTCTCGGCAAAGCGCGCTTCCAGTGTACCGCCAAGCGTCACCTTATCCCCTGCAACGATCCCCGAGAGCGCTGCTTCCCCACCTTCCTTTAAGACTGCTCCGGTCGTCCCGTCATGGTTCTTATCCCCCACCGCAAGGGTCCCCGGCAGGATGTCAAGCTGTTTTTTCGCCACGGTAAAGGAAACGACCTTTTCACCGGTGTAATTGTCTCCCGCGTAGGTCAGCTTTACCTGATATCCGCCGGGAACGACATAACCGCCGTCCGATTTCGGCAGGTTCTCCTCCGTCACCCATGTTTTCCCGCCGTCCGTACTGTAGAGATAGGTATATGCCGGATCCGTGTCCGTCACGGCGACGCTTCCCTGCGCATCCGGCAGCTTCTTGTCGCCGTATCTGAAATCCTGCACGGTAAGCCGTATCTGGCTGTCTCCAAGCGGCGTTTTGTCCACAAACCGGATCACGATGCTGACCGAAGCCGTTCCTGTCGCCCACGGGGGCAGCTCCACGGTCCCGTTCACCGTTTTCTCGCCAAGGGTCTTGCCGAAGTCCGTCCCTATGGAAGCAGTGTCCCATGCGACCGCAAGCTCCTGCGTCCTCGCCGTATGGTCTGCTCCCGTGTAGGTCACTGTAAGTTTCGCGGGAAGCCATGCGCCCGCTTCCTGCGCCGTATAGCCGTCTTCCTTCTGTCTCTTCGCGAGTGCATCCGGATTCCTGACAGACGCGGTGACAGGCATTACCGTCAGGGTCGCCGTGCAGGTCTTTCCTCCGGCAGAAATCGTATAGGGATAGGTCTGACCCTTTGGCGCAAAGGTTTCCGATGTCGTATAAGTTATGGCATCCGCCGCGGGCGTTCCCGTCGTCCGGTTGTCATAGGACGCCTTCACGCCGCACTTTTCTTTCAGATACGCGGTGAGGGGCGTTATCTCTCCCGCTTCCGCCGCGCTGCGGTTTGCGTCGTCGTCCGCAGAGAGCGTCAGACTATCCGGCTCTGCCGTGATCCCGGTAATGCTGCGCTTTCTGAACTCTACCGTAATCTCCGCCTCCGTCGCGCCCTCCGGTATGGGATAGACGTACTTCCATTCTCCCTTTTTGTCTTCTTCATTCCAGACCATTTCGGAGCCTTCGGGACTGGGTGCCCCCGCTCCGGGTATGATCTCATTCCCGTCCACCTTGATGACGGGGGTGTACTCTTCCCCGTAGGTTCCCGTATAGGTCACTGTCCTGCCGCCCTCGTCGGGTTTCTCCGGCTTTGGCGCGGTATTGCCGGGCTTTCCCGCGCCGTCGCCCGTGGCCTCAGGCGCGTTTATGGTCACAGAAGTCCGCACCTCGGTCTTTGCAGGCTCCGAAGCGAAATCGTCATCCGTCGCTTTCTTCCTCACATAGAGCTCATACTCCTTATTCGGGGTAAGTCCCGTAAACTCCCCTGTCTCACTTACCTGACCGGCATCGTTCCAGTCGGGTTCCGCACCTTCCGGCAGGCTCCCCTTTTCCACGAGGATATACTCCTCATCATCGGACGCATCTTTTACCGTCACGGTGGTGTCGGTCACGGTCACTTGTTTCGGAGCAGGTGCGGCGGGTCTTGCGGGGATGTCGATCTTTACACCTTCACTTGGTCGAACGGTCACGCCGCCCTCCGCCGTCTTTTCGGGATAACGGATATAGATGGGCTTTCCCGGTTCCACAGGCAGGGTGCCGTCAGCTCCCGGCGGGATGATGCTTCCCGACGGGTCATCAGGGTCTGTATAGACCTCCACTTCCCCGAATTTATCAGGTACTTTTATCTTTTCCTTCTCATAATCTTTTATCAGGTCATCCAGTTTGATTACGGGCGCTTCCGGCAGCGTGGCAAAAGCGGCCTCCTTTACCACAGAGAGGTTGCCTGCGGCATCTTCCAGCACCACATAGACCTTATGTGCCGCTCCCGGCGTAAGGCCTGTGACGGGGATAACGGCGGACGTGCCGCCTGTGACCGCGTTTACGCCGCCCCTGTCCGTGCTTCCCTGTGCGCCCGAAATGACTGCCTGCGCGCCTGCGGGCGTGCCTGCCGGGTCAGCGATCCAGTATGCCTTCCCGCCCTCGGAGGGGGTAAAGGTGATGTCCGCGCTGTCCGACGTGACGTTCTCTGCTGCGGGGTCTGCGCTAAAAACAGGAGCTCCCGTGTCCAGCATGACCGTGAACGCTTCACTCTCCAGCGATATGTTTCCCGCCGCGTCCTTTGCCTTGAAGTGGTAGGTATGGTTTCCTTCCGTTACGGCATAGCTGTATGCGGCCGTCTGGCTGCCGCCCGTGAAGCCGCTTACTTTCACATAGTTTCCATTGTCTATTTTTACCAGCAGCTCCGTCACTGCCACGTTGTCAGAGAGCGTGAGCGGGATCGTTTTCTGCGTCCTCGTCCAGTCCGCAGGCAGGGTGATGCCGCTTTGCAGGACCGGCGCGGCAGGTGCCGTCTCATCCTTCCAGTAAGCGTACAGCGTCTGGGCGTCTGTGATGTTAACGGTGGTCGTGCTTGTAATCTGGCTGCCCCGTCCTTCTGTCTGTGTGTACCAGCCCTTGAAGACATAGCCCGTCTTTTCGGGCGTGGGAAGCTCACCATAGGTACCGTTATAAGTCACATCTTTGCTTGTCGTGCCATTGCCGCCGGTCGCGCCCTGATAGTTGAAGGTTACGGTGTAGGTGGCTGCCGTCCACTTCGCGTAATAGGTCTTAGCCCCCGTTGCGGTCGTGGAGATGCTCGTCACTGCCGTTCCTGTAAGATTGGAATTCTCATACCACCCGCCAAACGTATAACCCGTCCTCGTCGGGGTTGGCAGTGTCAATCCTGTTCCATATGTATATTTTGTATAACTGCTCTCGTTTGCTATCGTTCCGCTGTTTTTATTGTAGGTTACGTTGTAGGTTTTCGCCGTCCAATGTGCATAGAGGGTGTGATTGCCGTCAGTCGTCACTTTAGTGTCGCTTTCCACCTTGCTGCCGCTACTTGCCGCTGTGTACCAGCCATCAAAACTATAACCCGTCCGGCTCACAGTCACCAATGTACCGTAGGTACTGTCGTAAGTCACTGATATGCTTGCCGGGGCTGTGCCTCCCCCGTTCGTGTTGAAAGTAACCGTGTAGCTGTTTGCCGTCCACTTCGCATAATAGGTCTTATTTCCCGTTTCAGTGTTGGATATGCTCGTTACTTTCGTTCCCGTACAAGTGGAATCCTCATACCACCCGCCAAACGTATAACCCGGCCTTGTCGGCGTCGGCAGGGTTAAGCCTATTCCATAAGTATAGCTTGTATAATTGCTTTCGTTCTCTATCGTTCCGCCTTTTGCATCGTAAGTTACGGTGTAGATATTTGCCGTCCATTTCGCGTAATAGGTCTTATCCCCCGTTGCAGTATCGGAAAGTCTCGTTACTTTCATTCCTGTACAGTTTGAATTGCCATACCACCCGCCAAACGTATAACCCGTCTTCGTCGGCGTCGGCAGGGTCAGCCCCACGCCTTCCACATAGCTTGTATAACTACTTTCATTCTCTATCGTCCCGCCGTTTTTTTCGTAGGTTACACTACGTATTTTAGTTTTTTCCGCTGCTAC
>ERZ808037.2113-NODE-2113-length-10885-cov-3.660714_pt1 | contig 10885 bp, 10 predicted proteins | sample MGYA00380190_ERZ808037 | MGnify/ENA primary metagenome ERZ808037 (study PRJEB31490, sample SAMN06133399) | mouse gut metagenome | isolation source: J9 | host: mice | place: China: Chengdu | collected 2015-05 ...
GCGCAGAGAGGATATCCTCTTCCCCATTGCGACCTGTTGATACTTTATCGAATCCATATGAACTCCTTTCCGGTGCGGCGGGCGTCTTCCCGGGCACCTGAAACCGAATGTATTTTATAGGTATAGTTTATCCCACGCTCTTTCCAGCGTCAAAGGATAAACATTCCTTTTTATCAACCAGCGGTTTCGGAGTCCAACGCCGTCAGACCCGCAGCCGGGAGAGGCGCCACTCGTGGGCGTGATAGCTGTACCAGAGGGTAAATGTCTTTCTGGTACCGTAGACCATGGCTGTGCATGAGAAGCTTGCTCCCACTTTGTTCTTGTACTGCTCTTCGGAGAGCACTTTATCTATCGTAACGGTGATGAGCTCTCCGGTCTTGTCGCGGAACCGGAATCTCATCGGCGTAATTTTCCCATTCGTATCGGTACAGAAAATCATCTGCACCGGGATATCTACGCACAGTATGCTTTCCAACCCTCAATCCCCCTTTCTGTCCTTGCCTGTATCTCTATGATAATACTTCGAACATTTGTTTGTAAACAGGGAATTTTTGGGGATTTTTACGCCCGACCATCTTCAATTATTTTTATTTCTATTTTTATCCCTTATTCTCCGGTTAATTATTTCTATCTCAATCCCGTATACCGCCATACCCACCAGCCAGCTTACCACAGCTATCACCAGTGTATTCCAGATATAGTGCATCATGCCTCTTTTTTCAATCCAACCCATATGATAAGCGCCCATGAAATACACGACTGAAAATACCGCAACCTGGAAAGTACATTTCAAAGTCATTGCTAGATTCTCGACATAATGGATCAGCCCCGCAACCTCCACGCATATGCAGAGGATGATGAAATATATAGCCATCTGCAGCAGCTCTTCTCCAGTCATCTCACTGAAGTATGCATTTGCCCCACCACGCTTGGCGGAACCTACAAACAATGAAAATACAAAAGCAAAACACCCTAGCCCTACCCCTAAAACGACCAATCTGATAACCCTCATCACCAGGACATACCACTTCATCACTCACGACCTCCTATTCCCGTTTCCGCTTTATATCTTTCTTTTCCCTGTCCTTGCGCTTCTCTGCCGCATACTATATCCCGAGATACTTTTTGAACGCCGGCAGATATTTCCGCGAAATGTAGTCTTTGCATCCGTTCTTCAGGACGAGCAGCATCACGCCCCCGAAAGACGGCTCCACGCACTCCAGATAATCCAGGTTGACCAGAACGGATTTGGAAATCCTCATAAATCCGTTCCCCAGCAGGGTTTCCAATTCATAGAGCCGTTTGCTGCTATGGTACTTTTCTTTCTTCGTGTATACAATGGTTTTCTCATTCTCTACGCGGACCATATAGATTTCATCCAGGTGCAGCACTATGATGCGCTCACTGTCCATGACCGTAATGACATCTTTCGGGATTCCGCTTTCAAGCAGCGCCGCTGCCTGACTGATTTCCTCGGTTATCCTGTCCGTATGGATCACCGCATATGGCTCTGTCACAGCTGTGGATACTTCGATTTTCACTTTCACTATAACCACCTCGCTCTTCCCTGTCGGTATGGCAATAGTATAAGGCATTTCTTTCTTTTTGTCTTGGATTTTCAGGTAAAAGGCGGTTTCGGGGCGGTAAAATGCCATGGGCTGCAGAAGTCATCAAAAAAGCAGGGCACCTTAATCACAAGATTTCCTGCTTTCAATGCTCCGGTATCTGTCGGCTCAGGGCAGTCCGGTGCCATAGATATTTAGGCAAATAACTAGATTATAATTCTGTAGTCATGAGTGCTCTGAGCATGTCTGCGCAGACGGCTATCCCCAGCTTCCCGCTGTCCAGGACGATGTCATAATTTTTTAGGTTATCCCACTTTTTCTCTGTATTGGCGTAATAATAATTGGCCCGTTTTTTGTCGAACTTCCGCCGGACGATGTCCATCTGGGATTCCGGGATCCTGTACTCCTCCACGATGCGCCGTCTCTTGGCCGCTTCGTCCGTGCAGCGTATGAATACATTCATCACTCCCCTGTGTTCCTTCAGCGCTTCCGATGCGCAGTGTCCCAGGAAAATAGCTGGCCCATTCTTCGCAAGTCTTCTGATGACAGCCTGTTCCGCCACATAAATATGCCCCTCTGCGGTCAGCATATCGTTTTTGCCCGATGTGAACTGGGTCATCATATAGATTGAATACAGGAAGCTGTTGGTCACGGTCTCCTCGTAGCGCTGAATCTTTTCTACGGAAATGTCCCTCTCCCTGGAAACCTCCTCCAGAATCTCCTGGCCATAGCAGGGGATTCCAATCTGCCTGGCCAGCAGACGGGCGATTTCCGTCCCGCCGCTGCCGTATTCCCTTTCTATCGTGATATATTTACACTTTTCCATAATGCTCCTTTCGCAACTTCATAAGAGCTGTCGATAGACAACTCCTATGATGTTATCGCAAGACAACCTCTTAAGTGCTGCCGGACAACAACCCCATAGGTGTCGTCGCATGAAAATCCCTTAAGTGCTGCCGGACAACAACCCCATAGGTGTCGTCGCATGAAAATCCCTTAAGTGCTGTCGCAAGACGGCACCTTATGAAGCCTGCTCGAACTGGCTGTTGTAAAGCTCCGCGTAAAAACCGCCCTTTGCAAGAAGCTCCTCGTGGCTGCCGCTCTCTATGATGTCCCCGTCCTTCAAGACAAGGATCAAATCCGCGTTTTTAATCGTGGAGAGCCTGTGGGCGATCACAAAGGAAGTTCGGTTCTCCATCAGTTTGTCCATGGCTGCCTGTATCTGCTGTTCTGTGCGGGTGTCCACAGAGGAGGTGGCTTCGTCCAGAATCAATATCGCTTTGTCGGCAATCATGGCACGGGCAATCGTAAGCTGCTGCTTCTGGCCCTGTGACAGGTTTACCTGGTCGTTCAGGACTGTGTCGTACCCCTTGGGCAGGGTGCGGATAAAGTGATCCAGCCCCACAGCCTTACAGGCCGACCGCATCTTCTCCTCACTGGCATTTTCCGTACAGTAAATCAGGTTCTCGCGCACTGTCCCCTCAAAGAGCCAGGTGTCCTGCAGCACCATGCAGAACTGGGAGTGCACCGCTTCCCTTGTCATTTTGCCGGTAGGTATCCCGTCGATGCGGATTTCCCCGCCCTGAATCTCATGGAACCGCATCAGGAGGTTCACCATGGTGGTCTTCCCGGCCCCGGTGGGCCCTACTATGGCAATCTTCTGTCCCGGCTCCGCCACCGCGGAGAAGTCGTGGATGACCGTGACATCCGAATCCTCATAGCCGAACCGGACATGCTCGAACTCCACTTTTCCTCTGACGTTGTCCAGCTTCTCTATTTTGCCGCTCTCGTCCTCCATCTCCTCCGCTTCCAGGAATTCGAACACGCGCTCTCCCGCCGCCCCTGCAGACTGCAGGGACTGGATTGCCTGGGCTATCTGCGACAGTGGCTGCGTGAAATAGCGGACATACATCATAAATGCCACGATCACGCCAAAGGTAATCTTGCCGTTCAGCGCCATGGCGCCGCCCACCACACATACCGCCACATAGCCCAGATTTCCGATGAAGCCCATGATCGGCATCATAAGGCCGGCCAGGCCCTGGGCTCTGAAAGCGCTTTCACAGAGGTTGCGGTTCATGGTGTCAAAGGTCTCCTGGGCTTTCGCTTCCCCGTTGTAGGCTTTTACGACGGTATGGCCCGCGTAGATCTCCTCGATATGCCCGTTCAGCTCACCCAGATGCTTTTGCTGTCTGGTAAAGTATTTCTGGCTCTTTCCCATGATGGCCAACATGATGGCGAATCCCAGCAGGCTGGACGCCACTGCAGCCAGAGTCATCCAGCCGTCGGTAATCAGCATCATGAAGAGGCTTCCGAAAAAAAGCACCATCGCTGAAATCAGGTTGCCTATGCTCTGGTTGAGGGACTGGCCGATAGTGTCCACATCGTTCGTCACCCGGGACAGCACGTCTCCAGTGGTGGTGCGGTTATAGAACCACATGGGGAGACGGTTGATCTTGCCGGAGATGTCGGAGCGCATCTTTTGGGAGACCCGCTGGGTGACTGTGGCCATGATGCATCCCTGCACCGCCGACAGGAGATAGCTGAGGGCGTAAAAGGTAATCAGAAGAAAGCCGATCTCAGCGACTTTGTCCATATCGATGGAGGGTCCTACCAGCTCATATACGGAATCCGGCAGCTCCTCCAGCACTTCCAGAGCGGCCTGGGCATCCTCCCCATCCATTTCGGACAGGACCTCCATCATGGCAAGCTGATCCTGTACCGAAATCGTGACGCCGTCCACCACAATATCCGCGCCCTGGGAGGTCGCAGCGCTCTTGATGATCTCACCCAGTTTTTCCGTATCCGGGGCGATTCCTTCCGTGACCACGTCCGTCATGCGGGACAGCTGATCCGGGCCCGCCAAAGTCAGCACCGTCCCCGCCGCCGCACAGATAAGCGCGATCACGAACACCGCCGTATATCTGCGGCAATAGCCCAGCAGCTTCTTCCATGTGCCGATTAGGTCCTTTGCCTTTTCTCCGCCTCTTCCGGGAGGGCCTCCAGCCGGGCCCATGTGCCTTCTTCTCATTTGGCCAGGTTTATATTCTTTATCTTCCATTATGCCAGTTCCTCCTTTGAAAGCTGTGATAAAGCAATCTGCTGATAGACCTCGCAATCTTTCATAAGCTCTTCGTGCCGCCCCATTCCAGCGATCCGGCCATCCTCCAGGACGATGATCCGGTCCGCATCGCGAATGGTCCCGATTCTCTGGGCCACGATGATCCTAGTGGCATCCTGGCATGTGTCATTCAGGGCTTTCCTCAATATACGGTCTGTCTTATAATCCAGAGCCGAGAAGGAATCGTCGAAAATCAGAATCTCCGGTTTCCTGGCGATGGCTCGGGCAATGGACAGCCTCTGTTTCTGCCCGCCGGAGAAATTCGAGCCTCCCTGTGCCACATACCCATCGTATTTGTCCTCCGTTTTTTCCACGAAGTCGCTTGCCTGTGCCGTGGCAATTGCAGACTTTATGTCCTCGAAAGAGGCTTCTTCTTTTCCGTTGTCCCCGTATGCCACATTGGACTGGATGGTTCCGGTAAACAGTATGGCTTTCTGGGAGACATAGCCTATCTTGTTCCGCAGGCTCTGCTGGGTATACTGCCTCACGTCCACGCCGTCCACCAGGATTTCCCCCTCGGTGGCATCATAGAACCGGGGAATCAGGTTGATCACCGTGCTCTTGCCGCAGCCTGTGGCGCCGATCAGGGCCACTGTCTCTCCTTTCCTGGCCGTAAAGGTGATGTTCTTTACCGCGCATTCCTCCGCGTCCGGATAGCGGAAGGACACGTTCCTGAACTCCACTTCCCCTGACATCCCCTGCTTCCCTTGCGTCACCACGCCGTCCTCAATGGAGGGCTTCGTGTCGAGAACCTCTCCGATACGTTTTGCGGAGACTGACGCACGGGGCAGTATCATGAAAATCATCACCAGCATCATGAAGGACATGACCACCTGGATCGCATACTGGGAGAAGACCATCATATCGGAGAACAGGGCAATCTTGCCTGACAGCCCCGCCTCATTGATGAGCACCGCTCCGATCCAGTAGATTGCAAGGGAAAGACTGCTCATTATGATCTGTATGCTGGGCATCAGGAAGGCCATGGAACGCTGAGTGAACAGGTTGGTTCCTGTCAGGGCCTGGTTCGCATTTTCAAATTTGTTCCTCTGGTAGGTTTCCGCATTATAGGCCCTCACCACGCGAAGTCCTGTGAGGTTTTCCCGGGTCACGCGGTTCAGGTCATCGGTGAGCGCCTGGATCCGCCTGAACTTGGGCATCACAAGAACCAGGCAGAGGCCCACTATGGCCAGCAGCACAAGCACGGCAATCCCTGTGGTGAGCGTCCACTGCCACTCTTTATCCGCGATCTTCTGAATTGCCCAGACTGCCATAATGGGCGCTTTCACCAGCATCTGAAGCCCCATTGCAATCAGCATCTGTATCTGGGTGATGTCGTTGGTGGAGCGGGTGATCAGGCTCGCGGTGGAGAAATGTCCGATTTCCTCCATGGAAAAGGACTGGACTTTCCGGAACAGTTTCCCTCGCAGAATTCCTCCGAATGTGGTGGCGATTTTTGCGGCGCTGAGCGCGGTGACGACGGACGAAGCAAGGCTGCCAAATGCGCAGAGGAGCATTTTCCCGCCTGCGGACAGGATTTCTCCCATGGTGCTCCCCTGCGTCTGTACCAGCGTGGTGATCTCCGCCATGTACTCCGGCATGGTGAGCTCCAGCCACACCTGTACTACAATGAAGAATACTGACAGGAGGGCCAGCGCCAGCTCCTCTTTCCTCAGATTTTTGAATAGTTTCAACATGCATTCACCACTCCTTTATTTTGTTTTTTCATCATCCGAATCCGGCGTCTGCCTGAAGCTTTTAGGTAAGATTCTACGCTGCCGCTATCCTTTCGTCAATTAAAAAAGCATGAAGAAACGGTGAACTTTTGGAAGGGTCTGGGAAGAAACATCCACCTTATTTTTTAGATTTTTTATAGAATTTCGGGGATATCTATGATAAAATGACCTTATTCATGGCATGTAACGGCCTGGTGGCCTAAAGATGGTCTAAAAAGAAAGGAATCATTATGTCGAAAATAGTCGTTTCTTTTCCTGGTATAGGATACCATTGTGACAAACCTCTTCTATATTATAGCCGGAACATTGCCCGGGAACTGGGGTATCAGGATTTCCGGAATATAAGCTACACCTATAGCGGCGGAAACATCCGCGGCAATGAGGCGAAAATGAAAGAAGCCTATGAAGCGCTGTTCGGACAGGCGGAAGCCCAACTGGCGGATGTGGCCTGGTCTGCATACGACGAGGTGCTTTTTCTCTCCAAGAGCATCGGTACAATCATTGCCACATCGTATGGGGAGAAATACGGATTGCGAGATGCACGGCATGTCCTTTATACGCCTTTGGCTCAGACCTACCTTTTTGCACCGGATCACGCAATCGGATTCATCGGAACAGCGGATCCATGGAGCGATACCGACGAGATCATCCGGCTCTCAGACGCAAATCAGATACCGATTGCAGTATATGAGGGATGCAACCATTCCCTCGAATGTGACGATGTCATGAAGAATATCGAAAATCTGAAGGACGTCATGGGACGGACGATGGATTTCGTTAAATGACAAAGTCCCATCTCTTGTCCCATGTATGTCCTTATTTATTGTCTTTGCCGCCCTCTTGTGTCTTCGGTCCCATTACGGGGAGGACGTGTTCACCGCCAATGTGACACTGTAGGGCAGGATGTCCCGCTACTGGATTTCAGCGCGCCGCAGATACCCATAACCGGCGGCGGCAGACACGAAGATCAGGAGCAGTGCCGCCATGCCGCATCGCAGAAAGTCCAGGCTGTAAATCCTGCCGGGCACCAGGAAATCTGCGGCAGCCCTCTCCAACACAGTCATGGGCTCATAGGCAAGGGGACCGAAGCTGGCCGTGGGGTTCTCCGACGACAGATCGATGCCCATGTACAGCCGCAGGGCCAGCGACAGGAACAGCCAGATTTCCCCTGTCATGACGGCGGCTGCCTGGCTCTTGAACAGCATGCTCACCACGCCGATGACGGCTGCGCAGGCCGCCAGCTGCAGCGTCATGACTGCAAAAGCCGCCAGGAACTCGCCCGCGGACAGGACGGTCTCGGCTTTTCCGTTGAACAGGATCCGGGCGGCTATATAGACGAAATAGCGCGCTCCGGTGAGCGCCACGGTAAACAGTACCAGAGAAGAGAGCCTGGCAAAAAAGTACCTCCCCCTGTCCACGCCCACAGCGAAGACATTCTGCACGGTGCGCATGGAAAAGTCCTCCGAAGACACATAAGCGGCAGTCAGTGTCGTCAGGATCACGGACGACCTGGCTGTCCTGCACAGAAGAATGATGTATTCCAGGCCCGGATTGTACAGGAAGAAATCGTCAAGGGATCTGTCATACGCATAGTATACGCTCTCCCCCAGCGCAAAGAGCAGAATCCCCCATATCAGCGGGTAATGCCGCATTTTCCGAAATTCTATCAATATCATTTTCCCCATTTCGCCACCTCTCAATGAATGTCCTTTTTCCGAAAGACAAGGTACGCGGATGCCAGGAACAGGATTCCCATCAGCGCACATTGTGCGAACAGCGCTGTAAAGGCCCCTGTCATGACGCTCCCCTCCGCTGCCATGTCCTCCATGTCGAACATGACGGCATAGGGCCCTCTCCAGCCGGGAAAGGCCATGTCCAGCTGCAGATCTGCCACACATGTCACAAGGCCCGCCAGATAGACCACCGCCGGTCTCCTCACCCAGACCGCCACCAGTATGTACAGGGACAGCAGCGCACAAAAGGGGATGCAGAATCCGAGATGATAGGCTATAAGCGTCAATAAGTAGTCGGAATACAGATAATCAGGGCCTCCCTCCGGCCAGAATCCGCACATGGCTGTCCTGATGTAGACGTTCTCCAGCACCGTGAACAGATAGATCAGCCCTCCGGTTCCCAAGCAGCACAGGGACTTTGCGGCAAAGTACTGCCCTCTGCTGATTCCGCAGCACAGGGAATTCTGCATGGTCCCCTGCTGCATCTCCCTGGTGAAGAAAACTTCCGCCACGCACGACAGCAGCAGAAGAACAATGCACCCGCTTTCCCTGAAGTAGACAAAAGATGCCGTGCATCCGCTGTCCGCCATGGGGTAATGGTTATCGGGGGCAAAAGAGATCAGGGCCACGAAGCATACAGCTGCCAGGAAGAGAAGCCATAGCTGCTTACAGTGCCTTATTTTCAACCATTCATTCTCAAACATCCTCATCCTTTCCTACCCCCCTGTGCCTTAAGCAGCAGCTCTACGAAATAGGTTTCCAGGTTGATGCCCCTGTCCCGGCAGATCTGCCCCACCTCTTCGGCAGAGACCACCTCCAGGAGCTTTCCTTTGTGCAGAAATCCGTACCTTGTGGCAATCTGCGCGAGCTCCGCCAGGTTGTGGCTGCTGAACAGGATGGTGATCTCCCTCTCCCGGTTCAGCCGGTGAACCAGCTCCCGCAGCTCCATGACCCCGATGGGATCCAGGCCTATGGTGGGCTCGTCCAGGATGAGGAACTCCGGCTGCCCCACCAGCGCAATGGCGATTCCCAGGCGCTGGCGCATCCCCAGGGAGAATTTCCCCGCTTTCCTGTCGCCCACGTCCGCCAGCCCCACCAGATCCAGGAGCTCTGTCAGCGTCTTTTTCACCTCTTTTCCGTTTTTCCCGGAATCCATGTCCAGGTAGCGTCTCTGGATGTCCAGGTTCTGGTATGCGGACAGATTCGTGTAGATGGCGGGGTGTTCTATCAGGGCTCCCATCTTCTTGCGTTTCTGCTGAAGCTCCTTTTCTGAGGAAGCGCCGAACAGCTTCATCTCTCCTCCGGTCGGGCGCACCAGGCCGCATACCATCCGCATAAAGGTGGTCTTTCCGGCGCCGTTAGCCCCAACGAACCCAAAAATGTCGCCCCTTTGAATGGACAGGGACACTTTGTCTACCGCGCACACCGAGCGGTACCGCTTTTCAAGATTCTTTGTCTCCAAAATCATCTCCATAGGCTCCTCCAATCCGTGAATCCCCAGGGGATTCTCTGTGTCGCTTATGGAGACATTATAGCTTCCCTGATTTTCCCTTTTCAAGAATCTGGCCCTGAACGGACATTTTCAGGCCCTAAAAAGCACAAAAGCGCCGCCTGCGTCCTGTCCGGCGACAGTCCTGCAGGCAGCGTCCTGAGTCGTCCTTTGCTGCTGTCTGTCCTTATAGTTCAAAGCCCACCAGATAGACCACGATACGGAATTCCCTCTCTGTCACGCTCACTTTCCGGTATCCGTCATGGCTGTCCAGAACCTTTTGGATGCTGTACAGCCCGAAGCCATGCGTGTCCTTATCCTGTTTCGAGGTCTCAAGGTCGGGGCCGCCCTGTCCCGGCTTCCTCTCCTCTGTCAGATTGGAGACGGAGACCACCAGCATGGCCTCCCGGCGCATGCACAGGACGGTGATCCTGCGCCCCATGTCCGGAGGGCATTTTACGTTCGCCTCTATGGCATTGTCCAGAAGATTGGCAAACAGGGCGCATATCTCTGCGGAAGACAGCAGCAGGCCGCTCATGTCATCGCATCGGCATTGTACTTCTATTTGTTCTTTCCTGGCTTCCTGGAACTTCATGTTCAGAACCATGTCCAGCATCTCATGATTCGTCCATGCTATTTTCGCTCCCCGGTTCATCTCGCCCACAATCTGTCTGATATATGTCACTGCGCTCTCCACCTGGGCGTTCTCCAGCATGGTCTCGATGGCCCGCATATGGTTTTTCATGTCGTGCACATGGATTTCCCGCTCTCTGTATACCTCCAGAAGCATTCGGTAGTTGCCCTCCAGCATGTCTATCTTCCTCTGCTGCGCCCGCTCGGTCTCCTCTATCCTATGCTTTATGGCGCTGAAGCGGAAGAGAAAGAATGTGGCCATGCCGTACAGGGGCAGCAGAAACCACCCCTCCAGCGCCCGTCCGTCCCTCCTCAGCCGACAGATCCAGATGGCATAGAAAATGCTGGGAAGCATCACGAAGACCAGAAGATAGCATATCTTCCGGTATCTGAAAACCAGATATTTCCTGTCGGCAATCCATTTTTTCAGGGGAATCCCGGAGCACAGCAGAAGGACTCCTTCCGCTGCCAGGTACAGTTCGCTGCCTTGCCGCGTCCCCTGTCCGCCATGTAGGATATGTAGGCCTGCCTGGAACAGAAATTCGGCCAGAATCAGCATGCCCCAGCCCAGGATGTTGATGCAGATAATGTCCGCATAACGGCTGTCG
>ERZ808037.2114-NODE-2114-length-10881-cov-39.834969_pt1 | contig 10881 bp, 8 predicted proteins | sample MGYA00380190_ERZ808037 | MGnify/ENA primary metagenome ERZ808037 (study PRJEB31490, sample SAMN06133399) | mouse gut metagenome | isolation source: J9 | host: mice | place: China: Chengdu | collected 2015-05 ...
ATTCGTCTTTTCGGCGATTTTCGCGCTGTCGCTCAGTCGTGTAGCTCGCTACACTCCTTCGCTCCATCCCGAAAATCACTCGAAAATACTTCATAATTATGTGTCAGCTAATTTATGCGAGTTACTTAGAAAGCTTGTGTTTTATTGGAGGAGATTAGATTTTGATTCCGACCTTTTCCACGAGGGCCTTTATCATCTCGTATTTGAGTATGATCTTCTCGTATCTGCCATACTTCGCATATACCTCTTCGGTGGTATTGTCAAAGACGAGGTTGACAAAGTCGGTATAATCATTGGATTTTGTCAGGAATTTCTCATTGTAAGGCTTCTTATTGGTCTTGTAGCTTATGTATCCGAGGGAGTAGATGATCTCCATGTCTCTCTCGTCCTCCCACTCGGGGAAATAGTCGCATATGTATTCGCCGGAATACTCCGCGCATACCTCATGGAAGGGATCCGCTTCCTCGGACGAACTGCTGTATTTTCCCTTATATATCCTCTTGAACATATCAAGGACAAGAGCCTTGCGCTCGGCATCGTCGGCCGCCGGCATAATTTCGGCGAGATTCACACCGAAACACCGCCAGTTGTCCTTGTAATAGACGATTTTTCCGCTGGAAGTGACAATAGACTTGAACGGCAAGACCGAATATGGCCTCATGGCACCATCCTTGATGTAAGGAAGGATATGCTTCTCCACGATTTCGGCAGCGGCTCTCTGCTCTTCGATCGTCTCAAAGAATTCCCACTCATCGGTGTCGTCACCGCTTGAGGTGAGGCTCCATTCGAAATCCACGGTCTCGACCTTGAGATTGCCAGAAGCGTCCCTAACGGCCGACAGGGTGTCATTGAAAATAAGGTAACTGCCATTGCGGGCGTAAAACTCTCTCTTGAGGTCGGCCTCAGGGCCTGATGCGGAGGCCGGTATATCAAATTTGTCGACAAAGGTTTCGTTGGGAGTCAGGACCTCCTCGTCCTCACCGCATGCCACCGATATGAAGGCAAAGAGAAAGGCAGCGGCTACTGAATATAGTGTGGTGATATGTCTCATAATTTCCGGATGTTAGCAGGTTTTAGTAATCATCATCGTCGTCATAGTCGTCATCATCATCACCGTACCACATCTCATAGGTAGTGTCGTAGAGCTTGCGGTCGGGGCGCGCGACGGTTCCGAGCGAAATCTGGAACTGGATGATCTTGCGCGGTATGGGCATAGTGTAGGCGGCGTCGTTCTTCTCGAGTCGGTACCAGTCGAAGCGGTCAAACTCATAGTCGTCCTGATAGGGGTAAGGATGGGATATCTCCTTTGACCAGGGGTATTTCGCATCGACCGTGTAGCGTCGCAGGTCAAACCACCTGTGACCCTCGATGAGGAATTCGCGCGCATTCTCGTCACGGATAAAGCTTACCAGCTCCTCACCGCCCTCAGGGATGGTGTAGTCGCCTGACATACGCTTTGACAGGAATGTCCTAAGTGTGGATACCGCCTCAGAGTCCTTGCCGAGCATGGCCTGGGCCTCGGCGAGTATCAGATAAGCCTCCGACGTGCGCAGGGTGAAAACCGAGCCGGTCTGGAACCATTGACCATAGGTGGACGAGAGTCCGCTATACTTTATGAAAGCGCGGTCATAGCCTCCGAGCTCCGTCTTGCCGATATAGCGTGTGGAACGCAGGTCATTGCTGGAGAAGAGATCGATCATATCGCCGGAGATCTCTATCAACGGGATGCAGTTGTACCAGTAATCCTCGTTATTATTGAATGCATAGGCAATCTCGTAGGACCCCATGGAGAAGATAATCTCCGGATTGGAGATGACGAGAGTCGGCTCCCCCTTGCTGACAGAACGGAGGTCGATGAGCGACTTGTCAGCATCGATGACGGCCTGAGCATGGGCGGCCGCGTTTTTGTGGTCCTGCATGTAGAGGTACACACGTGCGAGAAGCATCTCGGCGGCTCTTCTGTCGGCGAAATGCACCGACTGCTTTGTTATGCCGTCGAGGTTGGACATGGCGTTCTGAAGATCCTCGATGATCCTGGCGTAGCATTCGGACAGGGAGTTTCGCAGGAACTCGACGTCCTCCACATTCTCGGTGTACTTCAAGGGTATGCCGGGCGTCGAGGATGCTGTGGAGGGGCTATAAGGCTCGGCATAGAGATTGGTGAGCATGAAGTAGTAGAAGGCACGCAGGAACTGAGCCTCGCCCTTCACACGGCGTTTCTGCACGGGATCGTAGACGGGATCGCTGACAGGCTGGCCGTCAATCAGAGATATGACGGAGTTGCAGACGTTGATCTTCTTGTAGAGCAGATTGAACGTGGACTCATCGCCCCCTTTGTAATTGAACTTGTTGTCCATGCCGGTGTCGGCCTGCCAGGTGTAATAGGGGAACATCTGAGAGTAATAGCCTGAGCCATCCATTTCAAAACCGCCGGTCATAGTGACCTCATCGGACATGAAGTGCAGAAAATCGATGTTCTCACCGGTATCGCCGCCTTCATAAAAGTCGAAAGCTCCGCTCTGGAAGTAGGCTTCCCCGACAAGCAGTTCGTCAAGGTCCTCCCATGACTCGACCTTGGCGAGGTCCTGAGAGTATTCCTGCAGGAACGAGTCACAGGCTCCGAGCATTGCGGAGGATGTGAGCGCGACAGCCGTATATATTGTCTTCCTGAAAAAATTCATATGTGTGGTAAGTCTTTAGAATGAGAAATTGAATCCAAGCGAGAAGCTGGGACGGTTGGAGAGCTGTATCTCGGAGAAGCCGCCCTGTGTGGGGGTCTGGCCCTTGAGCTTAGAGTCACAGATAGTGAAGAGGTTGTTGCCTGAGGCGGAAACCTCGAGTCGGCTGCATCCCCAGGGGGAGAGCAGGCTCTTGGGGAGCTCATAGCTCAGGCGGAGGCTTGAGAGGGAGAGGTAGTCGGAGGAAACGACGCGAATGTCGGAGTAGTCATACATGTCCCACGCACTGTCGGCAAGGGGCTGGATGCCTTCCTTGGACAAGGAGCTGCTGTAGTGATCTTTGTACCTGAAATAGGAGTCGGAAGCCTTGCCGATGATGGCGGGGATATTGGTGAAGAGCTCGTCGCCCGGTTTGCGCCAGCGGTGGAGATAGTCGCGGGAGAGGTTGTTCTCGGGCTTGATCTCACCGACCTTTGCATAGGTGGTTGAGGAAGTACCCGCGCCGTACATGCCGAAGAGACGTGTCTTCGCGCCGAGGGAGTAGTTGAAGTTGGCACTCAGGCGGAGGCTGCGCCAGCGGAGCTGAGTGCTCAGAGAACCGCTCATTATGGGCTCGCGCGAACCGGTGGCCTTGAGCACGGCAGTGTAGGTGTCGTACTTGCTGAGGCCCTTGAGGTCCTCGTAGTGGTCAAACCAGTCGTCGAACATAGGACCGCCGTCCTCATGGCTGAGGCCGAGGAACTTGTAGGAATAGAAGGTGCCTATGGGCTGGCCCTTGACAACGGCGGTGCCGTTGAGGAAGTCGTTGAGCTCGTACTGCTCACCGGCGGGGTTGGTCTTGATCTTGTTGATAGAGCGGGAGAACACTGTTGACACGCTCCACTGCCAGTCGCGAGCCTGTATGGGGCGTACGGTGAGAGCCACGGAGTAGCCGTAGTTGTCGATGTCGCCGCCGTTGACGATGTAGGACTGGTAGCCGTTGACGGTGGATATGGACTTGGACATGAAAGCGTCCTTGGTGCGTTTCCAGTACATGTCGCCTTCGAGCTGTATGCGGTGGTTGAGGAATGAGAGGTCGACACCGAGATTGTAGCTTGTGGTCTTCTCCCACTTGAGGTCGGGGTTGGGGTTGCGCTCGATGGAGGCTGTGTACTTGTTGTAGAAGTCGCTGAAAGGGCCTTTCTTAATGATCATGACGGGTGTCTCGGTGTTGAGCATGTTGCCCTGATAGCCGAACGAGCCCTTGACGGTGAAGTTGTCGATCCATGTGAGCCGGCGTATGGCACTGAGGCGCGCGGCGTCGAAGGATGCCGATACGGACCAAATGGGGAGGAGCTTGTCGTTGGCGCGGTCGCCGAATTTGTTGGAGCCGTCGACGCGGGCGTTGGCGTTGAGGAAGATGAGACGGTCATAGTTGTAGCTGACGGAGATGTAACCGGACACCATATTGGTCTTCTCGTCGGTCATCTCGGGGACATTCTTGGAGAGCCATGACTTGTAGAGGGGGTATTTGTCAAGGTCGATGCCGCTGACAAATGTCATGCCACGGTCAGGGAAATATCCGCGTTCGGTCTTTCTGAATCCTTTGTAGAGAGCCTGATTGGCCTCCACTCCTATGGATGCGGCGATGTTGTGGGTCTCGTCGGCGAAGTATTTGTTCATGTCGACCTGCAGACGGGCTGTCCAGTTGCGCTGGCGGGTCTCGTTGTGGGAGATCTGTCCGCCCTGAGGCATGAGGCTCTTCTCGGGATCGGCAGGCTCACCGTATTCGCTCCAGCGCAGCTCGGCAGCCTCGTAGGACTTGACTCCGGTGAGGGCTTCGATGGTGGTGTTGGAGGTGGTGTAGGAGAATATGGCGTTGGCCGAGAGCCAGTTGTTGGGACGGAACCGGAGGTTCATGTCGAGAGTTGTGGAGTTCTGGTCCTGATTGTTGGTGAGGTTGTTGAACTCGTTGAGTATGTTATAGTTGTGTGGGTGAAATTTGTCGCGTCCGACCTTCTGGTAGTAGAAGTACTGCGAGGGGTCGTCCCTTTTGAAGGCGGGTATGGCACGGGAAGCCTTGTAGGCGTACTGCACGCCGTTGATCTGGGAGTTGTCGCGGCTGCTGATGTTGCCTTTGACGCTGAATGAGGCTGTGAGCCACTTTGCGAAGTTGACATCAAGGTTGACCATGGCGTTGTAGCGGCGGTTCTTGGTGTTCTTGATCACATCGTCGTTGTCGGTGAATCCCAGGGAGCCATAGTAAATCGCCTTCTCGCCGCCACCGGAGATCGACACGGTGTGGCTCTGGGAGAAGGAGTCGTGGGTGAGGAGGTCAAACCAGTCGGTGTTGACGGTCTCGTAGTACTCAAGGTCGCGGTCGAACTGCTCCTTGGTGATCTCGCCCTTGTAGAGCTTGTTTATGATGTCCTCGAAAGCGACCATAGTGGCATTCAGGGAGTATTCGTAGTGGTCCTCGAAGAGTTCGCGCGAGAGCTGTATGCGGTCCTTTGAGTTCATGACGTCCACGGAGCGGTCGGAGTAGCGGGGACGGCGTTTCCAAGTGAAGTTGTTGTTGTAGCGTATGACGGGCTTGCCTTCGCGACCGCGCTTGGTGGTTATGACAATGACGCCGTTGGCGGCCTTGGTGCCGTAGAGGGCGGTAGCTGATGCGTCCTTGAGGATGTCGAGACGCTCTATATCCTGGGGGTTGAGGCCAGCGATGGCGTTGCCTATGCGGTTGACGTAGTCAGGGTCGTTAAGTTCTTCGGACGAGATCTGGACGGGGTCCTGGACGACGATGCCGTCGACTACCCACAGGGGCTCGCGGTTGCCGATGATGGATGATGTGCCACGGATGCGGATCTTGGGCGCGGCTGCGGACTCGCCGGAGTTGGACATGTACATGAGGTCAGGGACCTGTCCTTCGAGCATCTGGTCGATGGACAAGGCGTCGGGGCGGAGTATGTCTTCGGCCTTGATGGATGTGATGGCACTCGTGGATGCGCGCTTGTCGATGACCTGGTAGCCTGTGACCACTACTTCGTTGAACTCCATGTAGTCGGGGACCATGAGGACTTTCACTGGCTTGCCGTTGACGGCGTTGACCTCGACGTCCTTCATGCCTATGTAGCTGAGACGGAGCTTCATCTTGGGGGAGTCGGTCCTGATGGTGAAGCGGCCGTCGATGTCGGTGACTGTGACGGCGCGGCTCCCGACATGGCGCACTGTGACGCCGGTGAGGGGAGAGTTGTCCTCATCGTAGACTACGCCCGATATCACTCCGGCTGCGGCTGCGATGCCTTTGGCTGCCGTGACGGAGCTTTCGGTGGGTGTGATGCGTATGTATTTCCCGTCGGCTGTGACGCTTAAGGGGAGGCCAGATACGAGTGCCTGCACGGCTTCCATGGCTGTTGCGTCGGTGACTGCGGCGGATACTTTGTAGGCGCGCAGGTGGTCGGCGTCGTAGCCGAGTTTGTAGTAGCCGGATTGTCTTTCTACCTGCCGAAGGGCGGAGGGCAGTTCCATGTCGGTGACTTCGAGCGTGATGCGGTTGCCTTGGGCTGATGCCCCGAGCCATCCTGTCGCGCCGATGATGCATACCAACAATAGCCTGATAAGTAAGGTTTTCATGTCAATTAGTTCTCCTTGGCGTAATGGTGATTGGTTAGATAATGTGTAGTTTTTTGGATTGGTGTTATATTATTTATATGCATTGTTTAACCAAACGGGTACTAATTGGGGTGAAAATTTGTGAAAAAATTTTTTGGTGGGGCGGGGCGGGGACGGAGTATCGCGAAGGGGAGTTTCGGGGGTTTGGAGCGCGACGGGGCAGTTGGGTTGGAGCGAGGCAGGAAAGTTGGATTTGGAGCGCGGCAGGGAGTTTGGTTTTATCGCGCGACGGTGGGGGCACGCCCCCACCCTACGTATTTGTTGTAAATCGCGGCAGGGGGAGTTGAATTTGGAGCGAGGCAGGGCCGTTGCGGGGTTGGAGTGCGGCGGGGGGTGGGGTTGGCGCGTGGCATGTCATTTGGTTTTATCGCGAGGCGGCGGGGGGTGGGGTTGGCGCGTGGCATGTCATTTGGTTTTATCGCGAGGCGGTGGGGGCACGCCCCCACCCTACGTATTTGTTGCATTTTATCGCACATTTTGGCGCGCAGTTTGATGCGCAGTTTAACATGTAACAGGAGAACCATTCTTCCGGGCGGGGCGGGGACGTGGGACGTCACCTGCGATGGCCTTGAAGAATGGTTCTCCTACTATATTATTTTTACGTATGGACGGGTGTTCTACGCGGGAACTATTGTTTACGTATGGACTGTTTTTTTACGTGGAACTGTTGTTTTTACGTGTGTTCTATTTCTATACGTATGGACGGGGGTTTTACGTGGGGCTATTTTTAGCGGGACTGTTTTTTGCGGGAGGAGGGGATTCAGAAGCTGTAGCTTACGCCGATGGAGGGGATGAAGGCGTGGAGCTTGTAGTCGGCTGTGAATTTTGAGGTTGTTGGGATGTTGAATCGTGTCATGACTCCGGCTGCGTTTGTGGCGGCTGCTGCGGCTGCCTGTTCGGGTGTCAGGCCGGCCTGTATGCCGGCCTGTGTGCCGGCCTGGATGAGTTTGCCGTAGAATGCTTTGCCCATGAGGTCGGGTGATTCGCACGATGCTCCTTTTATGCCGCATCCGGCTACGTACATGAAGCCGAGGTCGATGGAGAGCTGTGGTATGGGGCGGAAGGAGAGTCCGATGGTGGGCTCGATCTTAGTCATTCCGGGGGTCTCGGGGTTGTAGAAGTTTTTGTCGACGGGCGATGTGTCGACCATGAGTCCGGCGCGGAGGTCGAGGCGGTCGGTGAGGGCGTACTGTGCGCCAAGGGAGAAGCACCATGAGTTGTCGTAGTGCTTGGGTATGTACTGGTTGAGGCCTTTCTGGACGAGCTGTTCGTCGAGGAATTCGACGTCGAGGCTCTTGTAGGCGTGCCATCCGGTGAGGCGTGCGTCGAAGGCGAGTGTGAGCCGGGGCACGGGCTTGTAGGATGCTCCGAGGGAGAGGACCCATGGGCATGGCATCTGTGCCTTGAAGTTGGCGTTGTTGATGAGGTCGATGGTCTCGCCTGTGAGGGTCTGTGCGAGGTCGTTGGCGTAGACTACGTGGGCTTCTCCGGCTTTGACTTTCATGTTCATCTTTGAGCGGAAGGATGCTCCGAATGTGAGCTGCTCGTTGAGGTTGTACATGAGTCCGATGTTGAAGCCGAGGGCTATGCCTGTCTTTCCGTTGAGGTTGACCGATGCGGGGGTGGTGGAGCCGAAGCTGCCTATGGATGCGGGGAGCTGGCCGAGGCTCTGCATGGCGGCTATGACGTTGTCGGCTGTGGATGCTGAGACGAGCCCTTTGTTGAGGTCGACTGTGGCCCATGTGACCATTGCTCCGAGGCCGATGGAGAATTTGTCGTTGATGGCCCATGCGAGCGTGGGCTGTATGGTGAATGCTTTTAGGGATACGTTCTGGTTGAGTGTGGCTCCGGGCCAGTTGTCGGTCCAGTTGATTGATGAGCCGTAGGGGGTGTAGAATGCTATGCCGCCTTTGAGGTTGGGGTATATGCTGAATGCGGCGTTGACGCTGATGGGTGTGGAGATGCCGTTGTCGGTCTGGTATTCTTTGCCGTCGATCGTTGCTGTGGCTGTTGGCATTATGCCTGTGAATGATCCGGAGAGATCGAGGGTTTTGTCCATGTAGGCCATTCCGGCGGGGTTGAAGTACATGTTTTCGGCTCCGAGTTTGAGTGCGACTCCGGTGTGGGCCATTCCTATCTGTTTTGTGGACAGGGAGTTGATCTGGTAGCCTTCTGCCATTGCTGTGCCTGCGGCGAGGAGGAGGGCGATGGCGGATAAGAGGATTTTTTTCATATGATGATTGGTTGATTGGGCGGTGTGTGCGCTCTGTCACAGAGGCTTACCGCTCGTTAGAAAAACGGGGCAAAGGTAAGGGTATATTGCGGGGGATACAAGGGATTAAAGTTTTTTAACTATATTTTCCGCCAATATGTCGGGAAAATTGGTCGATTTTTCGGGAGAATTTTTTTGAGGGGGGAGGGGGATTTTTATCACGGGGCGGGTGTTTGGCGCGCGGCGGCGGGGGAGTGTTTTGGGGCAACGGAGGGAATCAGGGCGAGTGTATGGCGCGCGGCGGTGGGGGCACGCCCCCACCCTACGGTTATCGGGGAATCGGGGGCGCGATGGCATGCGGGGTTGCGGGGGGAGGGGATTTTTGCTATTTTTGTGGACGGAAGTTTATTTTTTACCCCTTAAATCGTAGATATTATGTACAGCGATCCTAAGGAGTGTCTCTATTGTACTAATAATGAGACTCTTCATAATCTGATGATCCCTATCGCGGATCTGAGTGTGTCACGTGCGTTCCTTTTTAAGGAGCAGACTTACCGCGGACGTTGCCTCGTGGCTTACAATGGTCATGTCAATGACCTGAATGAACTTGACGATGAGCAGCGTAATGCTTTTATGGCTGATGTGGCGCGTGTGACCCGGGCTATGCAGAGGGTGTTCAATCCTGAGAAGATCAATTATGGTGCGTACAGCGATAAGTTGTCGCATCTGCATTTCCATCTTGCGCCGAAGTATGTGGGCGGCCCGGATTACGGGGGTACGTTCAGGATGAATCCGGGGGAGGTGTATCTCTCGGATAAGGAGTATGAGGAGATGGTGAATGCTATCAGGGAGGCGTTGTGATTTAAAAGTTTGACAGGCAGAGGATGATATGCCATACAAAATTTCGCCCCATGGGCACCGGATGGTGTTCATGGGGCGAAAGGTTTGTTTTGATGTGTTTTACTTGCGGAAGTAGCGGTTGAAGAGGCCTTCGAAGCCGCGGCCGTGGCGTGCTTCGTCCTTTGCCATTTCGTGTACGGTGTCGTGGATGGCGTCGAGGTTGAGCTGCTTTGCGCGGGCTGCGATGCGCATCTTGTCGGCACATGCTCCGGACTCGGCGTTCATGCGCTTTTCGAGGTTGGTCTTTGTGTCCCAAACGACGTCGCCGAGGAGCTCGGCGAAGCGTGATGCGTGGTCGGCTTCTTCAAGTGCGTAGCGACGGAATGCTTCGGCGATTTCGGGGTAGCCTTCGCGGTCGGCCTGACGTGACATTGCGAGGTACATTCCGACTTCGGTGCATTCGCCCATGAAGTGTGCGTTGAGGTCTTTCTTCATTTCGTCGTCGGTGTCCTTGGCTACTCCGATTACGTGCTCGGTGACGAATTCGAGTGATCCGTCTTCCTTGAGCTCTTCAAATTTTGATGCGGGGGCTCCGCAGAGGGGGCATTTTTCGGGGGCTGCGTCACCTTCATGTACGTAGCCGCAGACAGTGCAGATGAATTTCTTTTTCATAGCGTGTTGTTATTGTATTGAGTGTTGTTTTTATTATCGAAATTTGCATATTTCAACCTTGCAAAGATAATATTAGTGGGTGGGATTGCAAGGGGGATGAGGTTTTTTTTAACAAAATTTTACATTGTTTCTTTCAACCTGCGGGGTGGGCGGGATGTTGTTTCTGTCAGACGGGTGTATGTACGGCTGAACGGGTCTCAGCTGTGACCCCGTGAGTAATTTTAATCACTTAATACTCAACTGTTATGGATTCAAAGAACGAAAGAATAGCGAAGTGTGCGGAAGAGCTGTCGGCAAATGCCGCGAAGGTGAGCGCGAAGGCTGCGGAGGTGGCAGGCAAGGCTGAGATCAATGCCCAAAAGGAGGCTGCCGCGGAGAAGATTGCGGAGGCTAAGGCTACGGCTGCGGAGAAGATTGCCGATGCCAAGGCTGCGGCTGCGGAGAAGATCGCTGATGTTCAGAGCACTGTGGCGTCGACTGTGGCTGACGCTAAGGATTCGCTGGCGGCTTCGGCTATGGAGGCTAAGGATAAGGCTCAGCCGTTTTTGGATAAGGCGAAGGGTGCGGCTGCGAGTGCTCTCGGTTCGATAGCGGATGCGGCGGAGAAGCTCGCGGATAAGCTTAAGTAGGGATATTCAGTTAATGGCTAACTGATTATTTGCCAATATCATAGATATTTCGTAACTTTACAAAGAACCCCCGATGGACCCATCACGGGCTTATTCGGGGGTAAATCTTAAAAAAATTGTACGTTGGAAAAGGCGCGTGCGTTTGACCCCTTCGGGCACGCGGGATTTGACCCCTCGGGCAAAATAAGAATGACCCCTT
>ERZ808037.2115-NODE-2115-length-10878-cov-14.827701_pt1 | contig 10878 bp, 11 predicted proteins | sample MGYA00380190_ERZ808037 | MGnify/ENA primary metagenome ERZ808037 (study PRJEB31490, sample SAMN06133399) | mouse gut metagenome | isolation source: J9 | host: mice | place: China: Chengdu | collected 2015-05 ...
TGGTCTTTAGTTCTTTTGTTCGGAATAGTGTGGTGCTGGCGGTCTATCTCTTGTTTTCGGTTGCTTGCTTCTTTACCGTATATGAGCATTATCAAATGGATGGTATTAGACGAAAGGATAAGGGACAGTGCAAGGATGCTCAATGAACTGTCCCATTTTCTGCATCTGAGCTTTGGAAAGGATAGCGGAATTGTAAAGATGTCCGAGGAAATGGAGCATCTTTCAGCTTACGTGAGGCTGATGCAGGAGCGGTATGAGAATAAGTTTGAATATATTACAGAAATTGAAAAGGATACCAGGGACTGCCGGATCCCCAAATTTACTTTACAGCCATTTGTGGAAAATGCATTGCTACATGGGATTCTTTATTGTGACAAACAGGAAAAAAGGGTGATGGTCCGAAGCTGGAGGGACGAGTCTGCATGGTATATTGAGATTGAGGATAATGGAAAAGGAATGCCGCAGTCTGCCGCAGACCGTATTTGTGAGGAGAGATGTGACCTGCATAAAAGCAGCTACGGGATCTATAATGTGTGTGAGAGGCTGCGTATTTTTACAAATGATAAATGCAGAATAAGAATTATTTCCAGAGAGGAAGTGGGAACGTGTGTTTGTATGGAGTTTCGGCTTTTACGCTGATCGAAGAAACAGCAAAGCTGGCGGCAGAGCGTTCCAAAGCAGAAAATATGAGCGAAGGGGATCCGCTGCCTGCCCCTGAACAAATCAGAGCATCTGCGGAGCAGAGAGTCAGAATTGAAAAAAATTTGCTTGCAGAATGAGATAAACAAAACCCGCCTGAATATAAACCAGATCATGAAAAATAATAATTCCCATTTGTATAGGAAAAGTGATAAAATAAGTCTTAATAAAAATGTGGAAGAAATCAATGGAATGATAAAGGAAATCATCCCATGAATAACAGGCAGGAGGCAGACACCTTGGTATTGTATTATACAGGAACAGGCAACAGCGAATATGCAGCGAAGAAAATCGGGGAGCAGATTGAGGATGAGGTCATTGACCTGTTTGAAAAGATTAAAGGTAACGACTATTCAAAAATACATTCGGCCAGACCTTTTGTATTTGTTTATCCTGTTTATGCGTGGCAGATGCCAAGGATTCTCAGGGATTTTATCTTACGGACTTCATTTACAGGAAATAGATGCGCCTATTTTGTGGCAACCTGCGGAGACAGTATGGGGAATATGCCCAAATACTTGAAGCAGCTTTGTGAGCAAAAATCGTTTAGCTATATGGGCTGTGCCGAAGTAGTGATGCCGGAGAATTATATTGCCATGTTTAATGCACCGGAAAGGGCTAAGGCCCTTAAGATTATCAAAAACGCAGATCTTGTCATAAAGAATATTGTTGATGTCATCAGGCATAACGGCACGATACCGGAGAAAAAGGCCGGTGCCCTTGCCAAAGTCAGCAGCGGGCTGGTAAATACCTTATTTTATCCTTTGGTTGTAAGCGCCAGGAAGTTTTATGCGACTGATGCCTGTATCGGGTGTGGTAAATGCACTAGGGTCTGTCCTCTAAATAATGTAACCTTAAAGGACGGGAGGCCTGTATGGGGCAGCCAATGTACCCATTGCATGGCCTGTATCTGCAAATGCCCGAAAGAAGCCATTGAATATGGAAATAAGAGCAGAGGTAAGCCAAGATACCAATGCCCGCTGTAATATGTGTGAATCTCTAAGAAATATATGGAAATCTGGAAAACCCGAAAAGAAATAAGCAGTCCATAGATAAGGAAGAAACCGAAAATATGCTGAACGGAATTCAGCTATGGCAGAGAATCAAAAGTAAATTGGTAAATATTTATTATAAAGGCGTAAATGGAAATGCAAGGAAATTTGCGGAGGAAATGATGGCAAGCGGGGTGGTCAGCGATATTCGTGCCGAAGACGGAAATATCAGGTATGAGTATTTTCTCCCAATGGATGATAAAGAAACAGTCCTCTTAATTGATAGCTGGGAAGACCAGCATGCAATAGATGTTCACCATGCATCCCCTATGATGTCCCAAATTGCCCGGCTCCGGGAAAAATATGACCTGCATATGAAAGTAGAACGCTATCTGTCTGATGAGGACGGAATTCCCATAACAGACAAAGCGTTTATAAAGGAGTGAACTTGCATATGACAGTTTATGAAGGTTAGAAAAGGCTATAAGATAAAGCAGAAAAATGGAGCGGTCTGTCTGAAGCCTATGGGTATCAAAGTGCATTTCACGACATGGAATGATTATGCCGTTATGCCCATGGTGGAAAGTGGGCCTGGCATTTCATCTTTCCTCACACAATGTATATCTTGTCAAAAATCTTTTGAATCTGCGTAACAAGTTCCTCTTTAGACATTTGCTCTTTGTGCCCAATCCACCACCTCAAAGTATTGAGTAAAGCACCCGTATATGAGAAAGCCATAAGCTCCGGTGAAAGAGGCAATTCTTTGCCGTTATTCTGATCCGTCTGAAGTCGGTCCTTCACATCCAGGATAATTTGTTCAGAAATCAGATCCAGCAGGAGGGGGAATGCATTGCTTTCCATCAATGAATGCACAAGGGTTTCGTTTTCGTCCAAAAAATCAAGTGCGAACCGGATGATGTCAATATACGGGGAAACATCGTTTCCGGCTTGTTCCCGGGGGACGATGCGGTTACGAAACTCTTGCTGGATGCATTGCACAAAGAATGTGAAAAATTCGTACTTATCAGCAAAATGCCTGTAAAAGGTAGCGCGGCGTACCATTGCCAGTTCGCACAATTCGTTAATCGTAATATTTTCAAACCTCTTTGTCTGGAGTAGCTGCAGGAAAGTATCGATCAACGCCTTATATGTTTTTTGGATCCGCAAATCTAATGGCTTTTCCATAACAACCTCCGTTCGGAAACATTTTTGCCGATATGTCAATTAAGATACAAAGGATAATTATTTGAGCGTTGTATTTTTTCGTGTGTTCATTATAATAGATACCGTAACAAATGTCAATTATCACAAGAATTTCTGAAAGCAACGGAGGCATCTATGATTCACACGATTTCGGCAGGTGTTGGTGAGCGTATACAATACATTGCCCACAGGTATAACGACACTACCATCCGCTTTATTTTGAAGTATCCCGGCGTTCTTGATCCGAACACACTGTGCGCCGCTGCGCAAGCTGTGATTGGCAGCGTCGATGTATTACACGCTTCGTTTATAGCAAAAAGCAATTCTGCCCATTGGCGAATCAATACTGAATATGAGGTATCGGATTATTTTGCCTTGGTTGATTGCGACGGCGATCCTGTCAAACCTGCAAGAAGCATTGCAGTGCAGCCATTGGAACACAAGGCAAAATGTCAGCTTCATGTTACGCAGATCAATGGAAACGACGGCTGCGCAGTTGTTGTCCGTATCAGTCATTTGGTTGTCGATGGCAGCGACGGAAAGTATTTATTGAACAAATTGGCGGAGAGCTACCGATTGATTGATGAAACAGGAACAGCAGAAAGTTTAAATATAAAGACCGGCAGCCGATCTGCAATGTGCGCTTACAAAGAACTCAGTAAAAAGGAACTTGCTTCTCTAATCAAAATGCCGTTTAGCGGTGTGAAAACAGAGTATCCTTTTGATTCGCCAACCGAGCACGGCGTGCGCCGGATGCTTCATTGTACCATTCCGGCAGATACCCTTGCGGTTGCCCGGCAGAAAGCGAAATCCCAAGGTGCAACAGTCAACGACCTTCTGTTGACTGCCTGCTATCGTTCTTTTGCAAAGGCTGCAAACCGACAGGGGGCAATGAGTATTTCTGCCTTGATGGATTTGCGTCAACATTGTAAAGACGGGGTATCCGAGGGACTGGCAAATATGTCCGGAGGATTATCTACCACCTTGGATATTTCCGGAGAAAACGGTTTTGGGGATGACCTAAAGAATATTGCCGGGCAGACAACAGCAGCAAAGAACGATCCTCTGGCAGGCCTTGATGGTATCCCTTTGATACATACGGCAACCAAGGCATTTCCTATGTGGCTTTTATTGCAGGCGGCAAATATTGTCTACAGCAGTATGTCCCTGAGCTTTACAAACTTAGGCAACATTCCCTGCGCCCCTCTCTCGATGAATGGGCTTATTCCAACCGAAGGTATTTTCGGCGGCCCCCTAAAACGAAAACCCTCCGTTCAAGTGGGTACAGCAAGCTTTGACGGTACTGCTGAATTGACCATTCTTGGTGATTTTATGGAAGAAGATATTCAATCCCTGCAAACATTTCTAAATGGAGTGCGGGCGCAGATCGAGCTTTATTTGAAGGAGGAGGTGTGATATGACATATTTGTTTTATATCGTTGCAGGTCTGGCTGGCGGTGTGTTGATCGGGATGGCTGGCTTGACTGCCGCTATGGTCTTAACGCCTATTCTCTCCGGTGCTTGCGGTTGGAACGGATATGACGCAACTACTATGTCCCTTATTGCAAATGTTCCCTCTGCAATTGTCTCCTCCTGCACCTATTATAAACATGGAAATGTTGATATGAAACAGGGTGGGACAATCTCAATTTCTGCTTTTGCAGGAGCAGTCGTTGGAAGCTGGTTAGGGTATTTGTTCAGTCAGGTATCCGAAAACGGCATCAGCTATCTGGTTATTATAGGCAACCTTTTCATGGCAATTAAATTCTTTCATACCACAAAACAGAAGTCTGAAACATCGGCTTTGGAAGCTGAGCGCATAGCGAGGGAGCAGCGCAAAACCCTTTTGGCTCTCCTGTTCAGTTTTCTGATTGGCATAGAATGCGGCTTTATGGGCAGTGCCGGCGGTATGATGATGCTGATGGTATTGACTTTGATTATGGGCATGAATACCAAGCAGGCAGTCGGTACGGGAAGCATTGTGATGACACTTGTCGCACTAACTGGTGCTGTGAGCCATCTGGTTATGGGCGCAACGGTTGATTTAATTTCTGCAATCATAATCACTTTATCCTGTACCATCGGTGCAATGGGGTCTGCGAGATTTGCAAATAAGGTAAATGAGAGACTTATGAGCTGTTGCGCGGGTGTTGTGTTGATTCTGGTTAGTATTGTATCCCTGACTTTGAACTGATTGTTATGAGCCATGCGTAAATCCTATAAACAATGGGGGTGCAAAAATTAACTGAAAAATTACAAAAGAGGTACAGAAGATACATATTCTGTCACCGCTTTGCGTTCAAAAGGTAACATCCGGAATATTTTGTACGGATTACGCCTGTTACCCTGGGAAGAGCGGTTGGCAGAGGAAGGTGAAGAAAAGGGAACGATACTCATGGAAAAACCAAATTACAAACGAACAAAACGCGCCTGCTATTTTGCAAACCTGGCAATGTCCTCCGTATTCAGCCTGCCGCCCCTGCTGTTTGCCACATTTCGGGAACAGTATGGAATCTCCTATACGCTGTTGGGAACGCTTGTTCTGGTCAATTTTTGCACACAGCTTGGAATCGATCTGATTTTCAGCTTTTTTGGCAGGCATTTTAACATTCACAAAACCATCCGCCTGATGCCCCTTGTAACGGCAGCAGGGCTGTGCGTATATGCGTTGATTCCCATGCTGTTTCCGGGGTACGCCTATATGGGCCTTGTGGCCGGTACCTTTCTTTTTTCCGTGGCCGCGGGACTGGGTGAGGTGCTGGTAAGCCCTACCATAGCGGCGCTGCCTTCGGATACGCCGGATAAGGACATGAGCATGCTTCATGCCCTGTACGGTTACGGGTTTGTGGGGGTGGTTCTGATCAGCACTTTGTTTCTTCGAATTGTGGGAAATCAATATTGGATGTATCTCACCTTCTTCTGGGCCATGCTGCCGGTGATTGCGTCCGTATGGCTAAGGATGTCGCCCCTGCCGGACATGAATATGGAGCAAAATAAGGCAAAGTCCGCGGGTTCCGGGTCCGGGACAAAGGGGCTTCTGCTTTGCATGGCCTGCATCTTTTTGGGCGCCTGTGCGGAGAATACCATGTCCAATTGGGTTTCCGTGTATGCGGAAAAGGCATTGCAGATACCCAAGGTATGGGGAGATATTCTGGGCATGTCCCTGTTTGCGGGACTGCTTGCGCTCACCAGAACGATATATGCGAAATATGGAAAAAATATTTTTAAAATTATGACATTCGGCATGTGCGGGGCGGTGGTCTGCTATTTGACGGTGGGACTTTCCTCCAATGCGGCATTGTCCCTGGCCGCCTGTGCCGCGGTGGGAATCTGCACCGCCATGCTCTGGCCGGGGACCCTGATCTTTATGGAAGAAAAAATACCTGCCGCCGGTGTTGCAGCCTATGCGCTGATGGCGGCGGGCGGAGACCTTGGGGCCTCCGTTGCGCCCCAGGCCCTTGGTATCGCTGTGGACAAGATTGCCCTTACAAAGTGGGCAGGGACATTAGGCAGCGCGCTGTCGCTGACGCCGGAACAGGTGGGATTTAAGGCGGGCATGCTGATGGCGGCGGTTTTCCCGGCTTTGGGAATCCTTCTTCTTGCATATATGAAAACATATTTTGGAAAAGAGAAGTAGACAGGCGTTTTTTCGGTTGCGCCGGAAGGGGAACCATGGTAAAATGGCACTCAAATGCTTTCTGACAAGAAGGAGAAAAGAAGAGGGAGAAAAGAAAATGAAACATGCGAGAAGTAGTTTTTCCAACAGGCTCGGATTTGTACTGGCGGCTGCAGGCTCGGCTGTGGGACTGGGAAATATCTGGAGATTTCCCTATCTGGCGGCAAAATACGGCGGGGGTATCTTCCTGTTGGTTTATCTGATTTTGGCTGTAACGTTTGGATTTTCGCTGATGATAACAGAGATTGCCATAGGAAGAAAGACAGGCTTAAGCTGTATTGACGCGTATCAGAAATTGAGCAGGAAGTTCAGCTTTCTGGGATGGCTTGCCGCTTTGGTGCCTGTGATTATCGCGCCGTACTACTGCGTCATCGGCGGATGGGTTATCAAGTATTTTTTTGAGTTTTTAAGGGGACATGCCGCCATGACAGCGCAGGAAACCTTTTTTTCACAGTTTATCGGCGTGGCAGAGGGCGGAATTCTGGGAAACCCGCTCCTTTGGTTTGCGGTTTTTGTGCTCCTTACCGCAGCGGTAGTGCTCTTCGGCGTGGAGAAGGGGATTGAGAAGGCAAGCCGGGTTATGATGCCGTTACTGGTGGTGCTGTCCATGGTGGTGGCGGTTTATTCCCTGACTCTTCCCGGAGCGGTTGAGGGCTTAAAATACTATCTGCTTCCGGATTTTAAGGATTTCTCCACCACCACGGTTCTGGCAGCTATGGGACAGCTCTTTTACTCCATGTCTCTGGCCATGGGGATTATGATTACTTATGGCTCTTATATGAAGAAGGAGGAGCATCTGGAGAAATCCGTGGGACAGATTGAATTGTTTGATACGGCCATTGCCTTTATCGCGGGCCTGATGATTATTCCCGCGGTGTTTGCCTTCTCCGGCGGCGCGGATATCAATGCCGGTCCGGGGCTGATGTTTGTGACGCTGCCCAGGGTCTTTGGCTCCATGACCGGGGGAAATCTGATCGGTATGGTATTTTTCCTTCTGGTGCTGTTTGCGGCGCTGACTTCCTCCATTTCCCTGATGGAGACCGTGGTATCCATGTGTATGGACAGACTTCACTGGAACCGGAAGGTTTCCGTGCTTGCGGTGACGGTGGGGATCCTGGCTTTGGGGACGCTGTCCTGCCTGGGGTACGGGCCGCTTTCGGCTGTGACGGTACTGGGTATGGCCTTCCTGGATTTCTTTGATTTTATCTCCAATTCCATCCTTATGCCGGTGGTGGCTTTCCTCACCTGTATCCTGGTAGGACATGTGGTGGGAACCAACGTGGTTTCCGATGAGGTGGAGGCTTCCGGCTCTTTTCGGCGAAAAAAGCTGTTTGAAGTCATGATTCGTTGGATTGCGCCTGTATGCCTGGTGGTCATTTTGGCGGGAGAGATTTTGAAAATACTGGGTTTGATTTCGATCTGAACCGTAATCCCCATGACCCGCTTCCCTGTTTCCGGCAGCTATAATAAAATACAGACAAAAAAGGGACTTCCTGAATCAATAAAAGGCTATGACATTGACTGCCATAGTCTTTTTATGTTCCTGCAAAGGGGTAGATTTAGTTGTTATTCTGATTCTGGAAACGCTTTCTGGCAGAAGATATTTTACTAAGAGAATTCACGAGATTCAATAAGTCAATAAACCACCCTATTACAAATAAACCGCCGGTAAATAACCATAATAATCCTGTTCCTATTTTGTTCAAGTAAAATCTGTGAATACCGAAGAACCCAAAAAAGAGGCATAGGAAGAATGCTGTCTGTATTTTGTTATACATATCTTCATCTCTCTGCGCCCAGCCTTTACTTTCAGCAGAGGTACCAGATTGTAAATATTCAGGAAGGGCAGGGGGATAGTATGTTTCCGGAACTGGGATTTCGCACGGCATAATATATGCAGGCCTGCTCCCGTGGCCTGCATATGTTCCCGGACCATTGTGATACGCCCTAAAAGTAACACTTGTGGCAACGGATTGCGTTTCTCTTATGCCTGTTGAAGTTTGGACACTGGATTTTACTATGTCGGTATCTTCTGATGGAATTACTTGTGCCGGCAGCCTGTTCTTCGTTTGCATTGCATTTCTTTTCTGGGCCATTGCACGTTTTCCCTCTGTAGAGTTGATTCTGACCAGATCATAATTACATACGGGGCATATGATGGAACTGCTGAAAAATTCTCTCCCGCATGCAGGACATATTTTTGAGGCGCCGGCAATACCTGTTTCCGGGTCTGTAAATTGATTTTTTGTATAAAACCCGTCATAATCACTGTCATAATTATGTATTAGCTGCACCAAAAAGGCCCTGCCCCATAATCTGACACCGATAGCCTTGGCCATGGTTTCGGCCTGCTTTGTAAAAGTATTATTGGTAATTACTGCGGCAGCATCACAATGTCAATCCCATAGTCCCCACTGCCCTGCGTCACAGTTACGTCTCTCCATCCGTTATATCGGAGCAATTCGGCAACTGCCTCTTCAAAATCATGTCCTTCCATTAAATCCAGTTGTTCCAGTGTATAGTTCAAAATTTCTCCTCCCTAAATTATTCTGTGCATAAAGAAAGTTTACAATTTACATAGTTCCGGTTTAGGGCTTCTCCCTTATCTGTGAATTATATTAATCCATTTCCATTACATCATAAATAATAGTGGTATTCACTAATGATAATAGAATATTTTCATGATTCATATCATTGAGAACATTGCAGGATAAATTAAAATCGCCATGACCACATTCTTCCATAAAATCGCAGATACTTTTGGCACTATTTATAAAACTTCTTTTAAGAAACATCCAATCTTCATCATCAGCACCACCGCCTGAAAATTTAATGGCCGTGAGTTCAGCAATAATACCGTCATACCAAACACATACATAAATAATCTTATTATCAAGATCACAGGTTATGGTATAATTATCCTCTCCAAAGTTTTGTTTTAGGACGGATTCAATCATCGCAATCATATCTTCCGTTGAAACCTTATTAGTGCTTTCTATCCCTTCCTTATTTTCAATTATTTTATCAGTGCTTTTCGGAAATATAGAAGCTTCCGCGGAGAGTCCGGTCGAACCATTTATAAGGTTAAAATTTTCTCCTGGAAAGTACCGCATACCATATTCATTTTTCTGTATATCTCTTTGGAAGTTTTCTACGTATCCCAGAGCTCCAAAATCAACTGTAATAGTATCCCACAAGGCATCATATTCATAAAGGTCAAGGATACGGTCAGTAATGGAACCTGTTCTGGATAGTGCCAGTTCTTCTGTAGAAATAAGAGAAATGTCCCTCTGTCCCAAGTCAACTGAAATACATAAATCTCTATTGTCTAAAGTAACAGATTGAATAACTTCACCAGGGCCGACAGTGCCCTGAATAACTGAGTTTACATTTTCTAAAAAACGGTCATTTGATAAATCAATTGGATTGTCCGCAGGCTGTACTGTTGGCATTGGAGGGTTTGATCCTATGGTATCAGCTCCCAATATACTGTATGAAATAAGCCCCATTGTTGTACAGACCAAAGCAAGGACAAGTGATATTAATGAGTATTTTTGTAAGTGTTTCTGTTCTTTTTGCATTTAATATTTTTCTGAATTTTAGTGGCAAATGATTATTTTATTACTGAGGATGACATTATTGTGGAAAAGGAATAAGGGGTTGATCATCTTTAATGTATTGATTTCATTGTGGAGTAAGGACGATTCAAGAGCGTATAAACACTAGGTTTGCGAAAATTTACTGAAATAATTAGCACTCACCTCTTGTTTTGGGGAGGTGTGCATTATCTTACTTTATCAGGTCTCGTAAGGCGCATAAAATGGCGCTTTTCGAGACTTTGCTGTTTTCATCAGGATTCATCAAATCGTATCGTTTTTGTCGCAAATGGGGTACGGGAGATGCCCATAAACTATGCTGTGTCCACATAGGCGGATGATAATGCTGTGGATTATGGGGTATTTGGAGAGATAGCAGCAAGGCTCTATAAAGGATATATTCATTGACAATATGGCATATTTACCATATACTAAATGTAGAAAAAGAATTGGAGATTACAATGGATAAATTTGAGGTGGAATTTTATACTAAAGATAACGGTGAAAAACCGGCTAAAGATTTTATCCTTGGTCTGGACATCAAAATGCGCGCGAAAGTATTGGGAATCATTAATGTACTGGAAGAAAAGGGAAATCAATTAAGGGAGCCATACAGTAAACATTTAGAGGATGGTATATTTGAAATTCGTGGGAAAGTGGGAACAGATATAACAAGAGTTTTATATTTTTTCTACTATGGTAAGAAGATAAT
>ERZ808037.2116-NODE-2116-length-10878-cov-4.132951_pt1 | contig 10878 bp, 8 predicted proteins | sample MGYA00380190_ERZ808037 | MGnify/ENA primary metagenome ERZ808037 (study PRJEB31490, sample SAMN06133399) | mouse gut metagenome | isolation source: J9 | host: mice | place: China: Chengdu | collected 2015-05 ...
CTGGACACAGGCTTCGACCGGCGCATAGGAGAGAAAATTCGGACGTCTACTCAAATCGGCAATGTGTGCGTTCCCCAGGTGCGCAGCCTTCTGCTGTCCAAGCTGGCAGCTATAGGGCAAAATGGGATCGACTGCCGTCTGGAGGTGCTCTACCCTGTAGAGCGGGTTGGGATGGACGTGTGGGACTTCACCCGCTGTATGGGCATACTGCTGGACAACGCCGCTGAGGCCGCTTTGAAAACGGAAACACTCTGGGTGGAGATTGTCCTGCTGTCTCAAAAGGGCAGGCTGTCCCTTCGGGTGTCCAACCCCTACATCGGGGCTATCGACCCGGATAAAATCTGGACAGAGGGCTTTTCCACCAAGGGAGAGGGTCGGGGATGGGGACTGCCCGGCTACCAGCGGATTTTGGCGGACTATCCCCATGCGGCCTCGTCCACAAGCTGGGCTGGGGGTGTGTTTATCCAAGAACTGACGGTGGAGGAAAAAGCATGATTTCAATCTATCTCTGTGACGATGAAGAAAGTGTCCGCCACCAGCTCAAAACTGCTCTGGAGCGGAAAATTTTTATAGAGAACTACGACATGCGTGTGGTATGCGCCGCGTCTACCGCTCTGGAACTATTGGACACGGCGCAGGACAGCCGGCGTGGCGTCTACTTTCTGGACATAGATTTGAAGGATGGAGCGTGGGACGGCTTTGCGCTAGGCCGGGAGCTGCGGCGGCGAGACCCCCATGGAACACTGGTCTACATTACCAGCTATGGCGATCTGGTCTGGAAAACCTTCCAATATCATTTAGAGGCATTTGACTACATCGTGAAGGAGGGGGACCAGACCGGTCCTGCCATCGCCCGCTGTCTGGAGGCAATCCACGCCCACCTGCTGGATGAACGCCGCGACCCGGCAGAGATGTTCTCTCTGCGGACGGGCGATGAGACCCGTCACATTCCTCTGGCCGACATCCTGTTTTTTGAGGCTGCTCCCAAGGCCCACCATGTATATCTTCATACAGCGGACAGCCGTCTGGATTTCGTGGGCAGTTTGAACGAGTTGGAGAGGGAATTAGGCGGACGGTTTATCCGGGTCCACCGGGCCTATCTGGCGGCATGGGACAAAATTGAGGCGGTAGATGGAAAGGGAAATCAAGTCCGGGTAGGAGGCAGAACGTGTTTACTGTCTCGAACCGGAAAGGCAGAATTGAAGAAGAAACAGAGAGGGAGCTTTTGAGGCTCCCTCTCTGTTTTTGCCGTTTAGGAACGATTTGTGCCGTTCAGGAAGATTTGCCCACAGCAGAACCGCATTGTGGTATGCTCTTGTCCGTAGGCAGACAGAAAACAGAATAACTTGGAGGTATATACCATGGCAAACGAAGTCAAGAAATTTACTCAGGAGGCGGGATATAAGCCTCTGGAGGACCGCTGCATCATCGTCAAATACGCCCCGGCAAACCTGAGCGAACAATTTGCGGCGTTTTTTAACTCGGAATTTTATGTTCTCCAGATGTGTGAACACGAGATCGTCCTGCTCCCCTTCAACACCACATGGGGCAACCTGCGCAAAGACGTATCCTTGGTGCTTCGCTATGAGGACATCCGGTCGGTGGAGCTGGAAGACGCTATGCTCAACACAGTCATCACCATCCGTACCGGATCGGATACCATCCGCCTGACCACCCAGCAAGCAGAGCTGAGCGACCTGCGGAGTTCCGGCATCTACGCCGCCATATATGCCGGCTTCTTCAAAAACTGGCACAAGGAAAATCTGGATGGCACACTAAATGCACTGACTGAGTTGGAAAAAAGAGGGTAACACGAGGCTTGATGTGGAAATGGACGGAGTGACCTGTCATCTGTCCGGCAACTTTGCGGAAAAAGCGGAAATGGGCGAGGTTATCTAACGAATGGCTGGTGAGAGATACGAGCAAGAAAGTCAGAGCCGTAAAGCGGTCAAAAGGCATGAGCGTGAAAACACCTGGCGGCGACAGCGAGTGAAAAGTAACTAAATGTAACCAAACCATTAAAATTCATTGCAATGCTTTATTGCGAAACTCCGTAAATTATGATACCATAAGGGTAATTAAAAGGAATCCTATGAATAATAATTTGGGGAGGTATAAAGATGAAAGTAACAAGCGCCAATCTATCATCACAGAGCAATGTATCCTCCAAAAGACCTTCCTTGGACAATCATGAAAGCGAACTTCGCAAACAAATAACGGATTTGCAAGGAAAAAAGAAATCCATCTCAAACGCCAAAGATAAAACCAATGAAGAGAAGAGAGAGGAAAGACAGGCCGTACAGGAAGAGATACAGACTCTGAACAATGAATTAAGGCAGTATCAAATCAAAAAGCGTCAAGAGGAAGCTGCCAAAAAAGCGGAAGATTTAAAAGAGGCAAATAAAGAGGCTGAAAAAGAAAGCAATACGAAAGAATCCGAGAACGAAGAATCCGGCATCGGACAGCCTGCGAAGCCTATTGTGTTCGGAAATAAAGATGCCGGCGTACTGATTTCCCTTTCCGCTACCAAGGAACAGATTGCCCACATGAAGCGTATCCGGTCAGGTCTGCAGAGGAAGCAGCGCACAGCCGCTACCGACGAAGAGAAGCGCAATCTTCAGGATAAAGTAAATAACGTGTCAAAAAACTTAGGCAAAAAAGTAACGATAACCGAAGATACCGTATCCAAGTACCACGAATCCCAAAAAAAGGGAACGGATAAAAAGCAGGTGCCGAATCAGACCTTTGATTGGAAGGAACAGACCGCCATTGTAAACGCAGCAGAGGAGCCTGAACAGCCCTACGGCGGCAGCCTCTTTGCAAACAGAAAGAAATTTTTCAGCACGGTTTCCGTATTTGTAAGTTAACGAGGGGTCTGTGTTGTTATGAAAAGTGCCGCAGACCGCATTACGAAGAATACGCAGCATTTTTCCCATCCGAGACGGAATTATCTATTTTCTATAAAGTAAAAACAATAAGCGTTTGGCCGAAGAATACCATCCGGTCAAACGCTTATATTTTATAGCGGGCACTCTAATCAGGATTGTGAAATGCTCTTCTTCACATTATTGCCGGGGAATCAATAGCACCTGCCCCACATTCAGCCTGTCGCTGGTCAATCCGTTCAGCCTCATAAGAGTATCCACAGTGGTTCCGTATCGTCTGGATAGCAGCCACAAAGTGTCTCCCGGACGAACGGAATATTCGAAATAAGAAGAGTTGGCAGTTGCAGGGATTTTGAGCACCTGCCCGATATTCAGCATATTACTGGTAAGCCCGTTTAGATTCTTAATAGCTTCCACCGTGGTTCCGTACCGTCTGGCAAGCAGCCACAGCGTATCGCCGGAGCGGACTATATATTCCACCACATCCGTTTCCGGACCGGGTGACGGTACGTTCTCCTGCATTCCCAGATACACATCATAGAGCGCCTTCCATGTATTTGGCCCCACAATGCCGTCCGGATTCAATCCCATAATCTGCTGGAAAGCAATTACCGCCTGTCTGGTTCCGCTGCCAAAAATACCGTCCTGTGAAACAGTGGGAACATAGGGATAAAATTCCGACGCCACATTCAAAAGATATTGCAGCGTAATCACATCCTGCCCTCTTGATCCCTGTCTCAACACAGATCCGGGAGGAACCGTGCCTATTCCGAGAGAAGTTCCTTCGCTGTCCAGCTCCGCCAGCCTCGTCACCGCGGCATACAGCTTCGATATTTTATACCATGTGGCCTTCCCCACAATGCCGTCAGCCGCCAGATTGAAAATACTCTGAAATTTCGTTACCGCCGCCTGAGTAGTGTTTCCGAACACACCGGTTTCGTCGGTGATGGCAGGAATGGCAGGATAGTTTCTACGGATTCTGTTCAGATAAGTCTGTATGGTCTGCACATCCAGCCCCGTACTGCCAAGCCTCAGCGCCGTTCCGGGATAAGAGGATACCACTCCTGTGACGGTATTGGCTTCGGCAATTTCTATATCGTTCGGATAGTAGGCACGGAGAATCTGCAGCGGTGAATATCCCTGTTGGGCAAGGGACACTGTCCCCCACTGGGACATTCCGGAGCAGGAAACCGTGGTGCCGTTGCAAAAAGAAGTAAAAAACGGTGCATTTTGCCCCTGTCTGCGCACATATTCATTAAATATTTCATCCACAATCCGGCTGATGGATTCGTAAATTGTCCTTCCGTATACGAATGCCTGATCATAAGCCGTACTGTTTGTAATATCGAAGCTATAGCCTTGACTTCTGTACCATTCCGTGAAAACTCTGTTCAAAGCAAAGGTGATAATGGCATAAATATTTGCCCTCAGCGCCGCCTCCGGCCATGTAGGATATATTTCACTGCTGGCCACATTTTTTACATAGTCCGGAAAGGATACGTGGACATTGGACGCAGAGGATGCCGGACTGCCCAAGTGGACGGTGATAGGATTAGGAATCACTACCTGCCGCAGCACACGCGGTTCCTCTTCAGGGCCTTCCTGATGCCGCTCATTCTGCATGGCCACGGCAGGCTTATCAATAATAATTTCCGCCACCGTGGGGCTGCGTTGTGTTACCGGCATGGGCACAAGGGCAAGGGGCTGGATGGCGGTTTCCCCTTCAAAAACGGGCGCCCCCGAAATATAAACAGAGTTAAAACCCGATGCCTGTGCAAAAATATCATAACCTACATATGGTGTACCCGTGTAAGACGGCACCAAAGAGAAATCTTTACTAACCGTTTCCAAGGGAACCGACTGTGTTTCCCCATTTTCATCCGTGGACAACTCATAGATAATGCGGCCTTGATCATCCAAAATTGTAATCTGTACGCCCGGAAGCGGAACGGCATCCTCGGCGGTTCGGGCCTGTATCATCAAATAACCGATAGCCATAAGCAGAACATTCTCCTTTTCCTATAAACACAGCCTTCGGATCTTGTCATAAAAGCGCAATATACCCTTGCCCCAAGGCTGTCACTTATCACATTATATGAAAGGAAAAGGGAAATGTTCCGGCCCTCCTTTCCCATGCCATATCAAATCCCAATGCTGCGGCACAATAAACCCATATCATTAAAATGCCGCTGTTATTGTAAATGCCTTTCAAATAATAATAAGGAGGCAGCAAATAAGAAAACGGGTTTGCCTGTCTCACAGAGAAAAAAACGGGGCAGAGCACAAAAGAGAGCAGCATTATTATCGGAACCAGCGATGCCAGCCTTCGCATATCTCCGCATACTCTCTGCATCACACTGCAAAAACCGACGCACAGGAGCACATATGCAGCCATCCACACAATCTCCCTAAGCCAATTTGTAAAAACGCCGGAAAAATACAGCGCAGGCAATGCGGCGGCTGAACCCATTACAGCCGAACTGAGCTGGTATAGGTACATACAGCTCCGCCGCTTTCGGAGAGGAACCGCATCCAGCACACCCTTCTCCTGATCCTGTAAAAAGTACAGAGTTCCTGCCAGTCCGCATAGCAATACCAGTAATGCCAGCATCCCCCGGACAGGCATTACAAGAAAGCTCTGTTCTGTGTCAGGAAAAATCGTATCCTCCCCGTCTAAAAGCACTGGCCGGAACAGGCTTCCCTCCACCTCCACGCTTCCATAATTTTCAAGCCATACCTCTTCCTCTTCTTTCCATTCCGATTCTTCGCAAATAACATCCTTATAGACAGAAAAAGAAATCTGAGGATACAGCGCACCAAACAGCTTTTCTCTGGCCAGCCGCAGCGCCGCATTTTCCTCCCGTTCCACCACACGGATAATCCCTTCCTCCCAAAGCCTTCCTCCGGTAAATTGCGCCAGCTTCTCCCGGAGTCTGTCCGGAAAAATCCACAGAGCATCCGCCTTACCGGATTCCACTAGTGCAACAGCCTCTTCGACCCGTTCTGTCATAGTATATTGTATTACGCTTTTCTCCGTCATCAGCTGCTCTGCTGTCTCGCCCGACAAAGCATCCGAAGGGTTTTCCGGACAAAGCAGTATGTGCAGCACTCCGCTTTCTCCGGTATCCGAATTTCTCATCCCCAGTGCCATTACCGGCGCCGCACAAAGCAGCAGCCAGAAGCTTACTCTTTTGCACAGGCGTTTGCAGAACAACCCATATATCAGCAAAACTTTCCGCATTTTTCTTAATCTATTACCGCCTTCTGTCCATTTTAAGGGACAGAAAAACCTTTGCGGATCTGTCCGGAGCCACCCTTCCACATCCGCTTTCCGAGCCTTCCGGATAATCTTTCCCAGATCCGCTTCCCGAATTTCTCGAAGCAATACGCCCCCTCTTAACCTCCCCATGATTCTGTGCTGAATCTCCATAAAAATGTCATGCACCGGTTGCTTCCGGATTGCCGCCTTGCTCTTCCGGCGGAATATCGCTGCCGCCAGACAGCCCAGAACATAGACACCCAGAACAGCCGTCTCCCGCCAAGCCGATTCTCCCGCCAGCAGCTTCCCGCCATAGCCCATGGCCGCCCCGGTGGGCAGAAATGGCGCAATTATTTGAATTTTCTCAGGAAAAAAGGTGATGGGGTAATAGCATCCCGACAGATATCCCATGCCCACGGCACCCAGAAATTGTATCGGCGCACCTGTTGCCGGATTGGGAATCCACTCCCAGACACAGAGATGGAAGGCGGCGATGAGCAAAACCACAGGCAGCATACCCATTATCCAGTCAGGGGAAAGAACTTTTTCCGCCGCTTTTTCTATACTTACTGCCATGGCTGTCCCCTCCGTAAGGGATGCCGAAGCGCCATAAAAAACTGCAGCCGCACCCTCTAAAAGCGCCGCCGCCAAAAACACACCATACAGTAATACCGCATAAGCAAGATACTCTGCCAACACCTGCTTTCCCACTGTCAACCCCTTTGCATGAAGAAGCCTGCATAAGGAGATATCCCTCTGCGTAAAGAGTGGAGCGACCGCAACACCCCACAGCGTCAAAAGTACAATTATCATTGCGCAGGAATAATATTCCGGAAAGGAAAGCCCTCCGGACACTCCGATCAATTCCAGCTCATAAATTTCTTCCCTCCCCAAAATCAAATCCACGTACCGCAGATACAATCGTTCCGTGACCTCTTGCACCATGTCCTGTCTGCCACTGTCGCGCAACAGTTTTTGAGTACAATAAATAGTACTTTGCGATTCCGTAATTAAGGTGGAAACGGTATTCAGCAGTTCCCTCATTACCATACTGCCGATTCCTGCGGCATCTCCGGTAGTAACATAAGCAATTTGGGGATTTTCTCCTCGTACAAGCGTCTCCACATAGCCTTCCGGAATAGACAGATATGCGGACAATTCTCCCCGCTTCAACGCCTCCCTTGCCTCCTCCTCAGATTCCGTCCGAAGTAACTCTATGGCAAAGCGGGATGAATCCAGACTCTGTATGGCCTCAATGCCAAAGCCCAGATAAGAACCCTCTGTGCCGCCTGCCATGCCGATTTTCACCGTCTGCTTTTTCTCCTGTCCGGCGTCTGCCCCAAGCAAAAGAACCGCCAGCACCCCCAGACAACCTGCCAAAAATGCGAATGCAGTCATAAACATAGGAAAAAGCTGCCGAATTCTCTTAAATTGCGCCTTTAGATACGTCCCAAACATTCTGCCCCATTTTCATATTGCCTGATGCCAATGCCAAAGCATTTCCACCCTATTCTACAATGCCCCCACAAGATGATGTACATTTCCGTCATATTGATATGGCGACACCTTTCCCTCTTTTAAAAGATACCAGCCGTCGCATAATCCCATCTCTTGTACATCGTGGGTGGCAAGCAATATGCTGCCTCCTTGTTCCTTAAATTCTCTCAGATAACTATGAATTCTCTCCTTACAGATCAAGTCCAGCGCCGCCGTGGGCTCATCCAATAATAATATCCGAGGCTGTCCGCTGACAGCACAGCCTATGGACAGCCTCTTTTTCATTCCTCCGGACATTTTATTTACCGGAGTTTTTAAAAAATCCGAAATACCTAAAATGGCCAGAACCCCTTCCCGAAGTTCTCTCTCCAGCGCAGACTTTTCATACCATATCCGCAGATTATCCCATGCTGTCAGCTCCTCCAGCAGCGGATTCCCTTGGGGCACATAGCCCACCAGCTTTTCCCGCAATTTTGTCTCCACAAGCAAATCCCGATTCTCCCATAGGAAGCTTCCCTCGTCCGCTCTCTGAATTCCGGCCAAAACCGAAAGCAGCGTAGATTTTCCGCTGCCGTTTCCGCCCAAAATGCCCACACAACTGCCTTTCTCCACAGTGAGGGACACACCTGTCAGCACAACGTTTTTACGATATTTCTTCTTGATATTCTTAATTTCCATATTTACACGGTACTTCCTTTTCGGCAATCATCGCATATTCCCGCATTCTTCCCTATCTAAATAATTGCAAAACGGATGCCTTGCAGGCCGAAAATTTATCCTGCATGAAGCATAGTGGTAATTAGTGTGGATTATATTAGTACCATCCGCCGAATCCGTTAATCAGGAACCATAAGTCATCTGCCAGTTCCTCCAATATTTCACGCCCGTTCATTTGGCTGTATTCCTCCACGGCGTCCATTGCCTCGGGTGGAAAGCCTGCTTTATTCATCTTCTTTATAAGGTCCTCCCATTTGACGGTGTCCCACCAGTCTTCAAAATCCCGTTGATCCTCCACAAAGATCGAACCTTTAGTGGAAGGCACGGAGATCTTTCTGCCTTTATCCCGTTTCACGGTAAATGTCAGAGAACCCCAAAGTTCCGCATTTTCTTTCAGTTCCATATACAGTTTTTCGGAAGATTTGCTCATGGAAATATCCAGAATCAACTGCATATCCGACAATATGGAGGACGCGGAATATCCCCCCAATGCACGTCCCATGCCGGACGCCGCCGTCACGGTAAATTTTCCGTTGATATATCCTTTTTTCAGGGATGTCATGTCTAAATTCTTTACTTCCACATCCGCTATTCCGGAGCCGTCAAGCTTCAAGGTGAAGCTTCCGCTGATTTTTCCGCCAAATACCTTGCCGGAACCGGTAACGGATACTTCCCCGTTGTAAACAGTGATGCTCCCTTTATAACCGAACCTACTTCCGTTTCGAGGATTCATGTAGGAAAAAGCAATCTCGTTCCAGCTGTTGGGAAATTCGATGGACCTGCCTATAATGCGGCCTTTATTGTCCACATATACCGTCATTTCCATCTCGTCACGATATGTAATATTATAATCCAATTCATCAAGAATTTGCGCGATATTGTCCTGAAAAGCTTCGTAATATTCATCGCCGTTGCGGTATCTTAATATATCCAATTCCGTCTCCGCCGCCAAATCGAACAATTCCGTCAGCAGCGCTTCCACATCCTCATCCTCTTGCAGCTCCTCCAAGATTTCCGTCATAATATTTTGTATATCATTTTTGTCCAAATAGAACTCCAGAGTCGTACATGTCTGAGAAATACTTCCTACTCTTATCGTCCTCCCCGTCCTCATTTTGACATCGTTGATATTGTCAAAGAGCATATTTAAATATTTATCCGCCAAAGCCTCGATTTCTTTTTTATCCGGACATTCATTATATAATATTTCCAGCAATTCCAAGGTCTCCGGATATTCCTCGGGTTCCATGCCGAAAACGTCATAAAAATATTCCACGAACTCCTTTTGCTCCGTATCCACAGCCAGATAAGTCTTGGACAGCTCAAGGATCCCAAGATATGCCGCCTCATCTTTGAAATCTATAATTCCGTCCATAGTGAGCAGTCTCGTGCCATCGGTTTCCAGCCCCAAAACACCTTGCATCACGCTGTCCCTATTATTGGACTCAAAAGAAACTGCCCATTCTTCCGGCCATGATATATCCGCGCCTGCCACTTCCATTACCTCCATGGCGGCATCTCCAAACTCCACCCGGAGCTCTCCGCTGACGCTCCGGTCATATCTATGCAAATACTCCAGAAAATAGTTTATGTAATAGTCTGAGATTGCCTTTGCGCTTTCCTTCAAGGACCTTCTCTCCACCCAGCAATAATATTCCTCCGGAGACGAAAAATGTCTATGGAAATAGTTGCTCAGCTTTGAGCCGTTGGCCGCCGGAATCAAAGCCATAATACACAAAATCCCTAAAACCACTCTGGAAATCCATGTCTTTTTGCGGACGCCCAAAACCGCACAAACTGCGTTTTTGCAGCGGATCCTGCCTTTAGCTTTTGAAGGCTTCTCCTCGGGAATACATGGGGGCAGAATCCTCCCCATATCAGCCCCTCCTTCTGCTCCCGCCTGAGCCTTCTCTGCCTTCGCATCTTTTGTGCCCTCTCCGGCTGTGACGGCTCCTTCCGTCTCCGCTTCATCATTCGGTACGGACCGGGTTTTCACCATTTCCTCCGCTTCTGTCCCACTCTCTTCCTCCGGCGCGGAATGGGTATCGGATACAGGTTCCGTAACACGTGTTCCGCATTTCGAGCAAAATCTATCCTCTTCGAACAGTTCGCTGCCGCAATTTTTACATACCATATTTTATTCCACGCCTTTCCCGTATCCTTCCGGTATACTAAAACCTCTCTTTCTCTCCCGCAGTATACTGAGCCATAACTGAAATGAACTTAACAATCCTACTTGTATCTTTCAGGAAGCAAGAACAGAAGAAATAAAGAGTTTTGTGATTTTATTATATCATTCATTTTATATTTTTCAAAACTTTTCTAAACCGCGCTGCTTCTTCTCTCATTTCTTCATTCACTCTTCTAATGCATGCCGGCACAAACAATCAATGAATCGGTGCAAGTCTGGGAAGAATCGCGTCAGTGATTCTTACGTGTGAAGAAGCTCTGCTCCGCAGAGCGTGAACTCACTTAGCAAGGTCTTTCCGAGCTTAGTGATTTCCTTCACACTTCCAAACA
>ERZ808037.2117-NODE-2117-length-10870-cov-3.540443_pt1 | contig 10870 bp, 7 predicted proteins | sample MGYA00380190_ERZ808037 | MGnify/ENA primary metagenome ERZ808037 (study PRJEB31490, sample SAMN06133399) | mouse gut metagenome | isolation source: J9 | host: mice | place: China: Chengdu | collected 2015-05 ...
CACTGACTTTTTATACCGGAAATGTGCTTGTGAATGTGGTGGCCATGACGCTGATCGTGGTGGGCGGCATTGGTTTTCTGACCTGGGACGATGTGAAGCGGAACAGGCTGCATTTGCGCCGGTACCGTATGCAGAGCAAGGTGGTGCTGGCTGTGACCTGCGCACTGATTGTACTGACGGCGGTTTCTTTCTATTTCAGGGAATTCAGTATGCGGGTGTGGGAAGGCATGACGGTGAAAGAGCGGGTGCTTGCATCCCTTTTCCAGTCTGTGACCACGCGCACGGCGGGGTTCAATACGGTGGATCTGGCCAGTCTCACGGAGTCCGGGCAGATGATCATGGTTCTGCTCATGCTGATCGGCGGCTCTCCCGGGTCTACGGCGGGCGGTATGAAAGTCACCACCTTTGCGGTGCTTTTTGCTACAGCGATTGCTGTGTTTAAGCGCAGGCCCAACGCCCACATATTCGGCAGGCGGATTCCGAATGACACAGCCCATTATGCGGCCACGGTGCTTGTGCTTTATATGAGTCTGTTTCTCGCAGGCGGTATTTTTATCAGTTGTGCGGAAAATATGGCGATCATGCCGGCGCTGTTTGAAGCCGGGTCTGCCATTGCAACAGTGGGGGTGACGCTGGGCATTACGCCGGGACTGTGCGCGGCATCCAAGGTTGTTTTGATCATTCTGATGTTTCTGGGACGGGTGGGCGGCATGACTATTGTGTATGCGGCACTATCGGCGAAACATCCTTATGTTTCGGAGTTCCCCCAGGAGAAGATTATGGTGGGATAGTGCAGACCAGTCTGGGCGGCGATGATTTTGACAACCGGATCAGCCAGTGGCTGGTAGACGAGTTCAAGAAGGCAGAGGGCGTGGACCTGTCCGGTGACAAGATGGCCATGCAGAGACTGAAGGAAGCTGCAGAGAAGGCTAAGAAGGAGCTTTCCAGCGCCATGACTACGAATATCAACCTGCCTTTCATCACGGCTACGGCGGAGGGGCCTAAGCACTTCGACATGAATCTGAGCCGGGCGCAGTTCGATGAGCTGACCCATGACCTGGTGGAGAAGACAGCCATTCCTGTGCAGAACGCCATGAAGGACGCAGGGCTCACCAATTCAGATTTGGGCCAGGTGCTGCTGGTAGGCGGCTCCACCAGAATCCCTGCTGTGCAGGATAAGGTAAGGCAGCTGACAGGCAAGGAGCCCAGCAAGTCCCTGAACCCGGACGAGTGCGTTGCCATCGGCGCTTCCGTACAGGGCGGCAAGCTGGCTGGCGATGCCGGCGCAGGCGATATCCTGCTGCTGGACGTGACTCCTCTGTCCCTGTCCATCGAGACCATGGGCGGCGTGGCCACCAGGCTGATTGAGAGAAATACCACTATCCCCACCAAGCACAGCCAGATTTTCTCCACCGCGGCTGACAACCAGACCGCCGTGGACATCAACGTGGTGCAGGGTGAGAGACAGTTTGCGAGAGACAACAAGTCCCTGGGGCAGTTCCGTCTGGATGGGATTCCGCCCGCAAGGAGAGGCGTGCCTCAGATCGAGGTCACTTTCGATATCGATGCCAATGGTATCGTGAACGTGTCCGCCAAGGATCTGGGCACCGGCAAGGAGCAGCATATCACCATCACCGCGGGCTCCAATATGTCGGATGACGAGATCGAGAGGGCCGTGAAAGAGGCGGCTGAGTTCGAGGCGCAGGACAAGAAGCGCAAGGAGGCTGTGGAAGCCAGGAACGAAGCAGATTCCTTCGTGTTCCAGACCGAGAAGGCCCTTGGCGAAGTGGGCGACAAGATCAGCGACAGCGAGAAGTCCGCGGTTCAGGCCGATCTGGATGCCGTGAAGGCTATTCTGGACAGGACCAAGGATCAGGAGATGAGCGACAGCGATGTGGATGAGCTGAAAGCGGCTAAGGAGAAGCTGATGAACAGCGCTCAGAGCCTGTTCACCAAGATGTATGAGAACATGCAGCAGGCCCAGGGCGGCCAGGCAGGCCCGGATATGGGCGGCGCAGCCAATGCCCAGAGCGCATCTGGTGCGGATGACGATGTGATCGATGGGGACTTCCGTGAAGTCTAAGTTGAGAAGTGCGGGAAGTACGAGAAGTGCGAGAAGTGCGGGAGGAAGTTCCAGGCGGCCAGGAGGGGCATGGCCCATCTTTTTGGGACGCCCGCCAGGAACTTCCAGGCTCGTTGTGTAAGGAATGCACTGGTAGGTCAGAATGCCCAGGCGAGTCCTATTCGTTTTGTGCCTGGGCATTCTTCCGGACTTGCGCCTGTTGGATGATTAGTTGTGCTATTGGTTCGGCATGTTATATAGATGGAAAGGTTTTTAAGGCCGCGTGGGGCCTTAAGGATTTTTGTTTTGTGGGTCTGGATATTGGGCGGGTGGTCTAAGTCAGTGGAGTTTTGGGGGCTGGCTTAGACTTTCTGTGGTATGGCCTTAGGATTTTGGACTTTGTGGTCCGGATTTTGTTATAAGGATTGAATTGGGCCGTAAAATGTGATAAGCTGTAACAGTATGTATTTTTGATTATGAGGTGTTTACTATGGCGGAGCAGAAGCGGGACTATTATGAAGTCCTGGGCGTAGATAAAGGTGCAGATGACGCTGCAATTAAGAAAGCATATCGTGTTCTGGCGAAGAAGTATCATCCTGACATGAATCCGGGGGATGCTGAGGCGGAAAAGAAATTCAAGGAGGCTTCGGAAGCCTATGCGGTGCTGAGCGATCCTGACAAGAGGAGACAGTACGATCAGTTCGGCCATGCCGCTTTTGAAGGCGGAGCAGGCGGAGGCGGCTTCGATTTCAGCGGGGCTGATTTTGGCGATATCTTCGGGGATATCTTTGGCGATTTGTTTGGCGGCGGTCGAAGCAGAAGCCGCAGCAACGGCCCGATGAAGGGGGCGAATCTGCGCACCAGCGTCCGCATTTCCTTTGAGGAAGCCGTGTTCGGCTGTAAGAAAGAGATAGAGCTGAATGTGAAGGAGACCTGTAAGACCTGTAACGGCTCCGGCGCCAGGCCCGGAACCAGCCCGGAGACCTGCCCCAAGTGCGGCGGCAAGGGCCAGGTGGTGTTCACCCAGCAGTCTCTGTTCGGGACGGTTCGGAACGTGCAGACCTGTCCGGACTGCCAGGGCAGCGGCAAGATCATCAAGGAGAAGTGCGCCGATTGCCATGGAACCGGTTATATATCCATGAAGAAACGGTATTCCGTGGACATCCCCGCGGGCATCGACAACGGCCAGTCCACCCGCATGCCGGGGCTGGGCGAGCCGGGCATCAATGGCGGCCCCAGAGGAGATGTGCTGATAGAAGTGATCGTGGGGCGGCATCCCATCTTCCAGAGACAGGATTTCGATATCTATTCTACCGTTCCGGTGTCCTTTGCGGTGGCGGCCCTGGGCGGAGAGATATTGATCGACACGGTGGACGGCAAGGTCATCTATGACGTGAAGGCCGGAACCCAGACGGATACCAGGATTCGCCTGCGGGGCAAGGGCGTGCCCTCCTGGCGGAACAAGGACGTGCGGGGCGACCACTATGTGACCCTGGTGGTGCAGGTTCCGGACAAATTGAAGCCGGAGGCAAAGGAGCTGTTGCGCCAGTTCGACGAGCTGACGGGCAATACCCTCAATGCCGCGAAGCCGGCTTCGGAACAGGAGCATGGCAGCGACGGCAAGGAAAGCCCCAAGGAAGGCAAGAAGAAGAAATTTTGGAAATAATGGCCGGACAAAAGGGCCGTTTGAGAATAGAATCAGGAAAAAGAGGATGGATAGGAAAGAAACCAGGCATGTCCTTTTAGCGGAAGGCCGGTTTCTTTTTTATTTATTCTATGGTACAATGAGACCATATTCTTGGCCAGTTATTGTATTGCAAGTGAAAAAGCTTCATTGACAGGTCAGGCAGGCTGGTCTATCATGGGAAGAAAGAGAAAGCCGGTAGAATAAAATGGCTGCTGTGGGAAAGAAAAGCAACGAGTTTTTAAGGCTTCTGTGCAATATTTATATGATTGCCCTGCTGGTGGCGGTGCCCTTGCATACAGGCGGGAACTACTGGAGCCTGGGGGAGCGGAAATATGAACTGTTCTGGAGGGTTTCGGCGCTATGCCTGGGCTGCTGGCTTGTGGCTGCGCTGCTGGAGCGTATAGGGAATGCGGTCAGGCTGAGAAGGCGTGTCGCCTTAGGGCGTTCCGTGGGAAAAAACACCGCTCCTTCTTTCAGTACCGTGGATTGGGCGGTAGCCAGCTATGGCGGGTGCGTGCTGTTTTCTGCGATTTTCAGCGGTTATGGCAGACTTGCCTGGATGGGCTATGAAGGCTGGCGCATGGGAGCGGTTTCCCAGCTGTTGTTCGTGGGCATCTACTTTTTCGTCTCAAGGCGGTATGGGGGGGAGCGGCTGTCGCTGTATCTGGGGGTGGCGGCGGTATGTCTGGTGACCCTGTTGGGGCTGCTGCACCGTCTGGGGATAGACCCGCTGGGGCTGCTGAAATACTGGAAACAAGGGGATTGGGAGTACAGCCATATGCTTTCCACCCTGGGGAACATCAACTGGCTGTGCGGTTACTACAGCGTGGCGCTTGCTCTTGTGATGGAGTGCTATTTAAGGGCTGAGAAATGGTGGGACACGGCGCTTTTGTACGTGGCGGCGCTTGCCACTTTTGTGCTGCTGGGTGTGCAGGGCAGCCAGGGCGGGCAGCTGATTCTGGCAGTTTGCGTGGCAGTATGTCTGCTGCTGGGGCGGCGGCAGTTGAAGGTGCTGAAGAAGGTGTGGGCGCTTTTGACAGGATTTTTCCTGTGCATGCCGGTGATGGGGCTGCTGATGAAGCTCCGTGGCGATAGGGCGGCTGTGGTGGAGGACGGTGATGTTTTCCGTCAGGCGGGATGGCAGGTCTGGCTGATGGTGGCTGCTGCCTGTGCAGCGACCTATTTTCTGCTTGCCCGAAAAGGAAATGCGGTGGGGAGGCTGCTGCGCCGCAGACGTGTCCAGGCGGTATTGATATGTGCCATGGCTGTGGGGATTACGGCTGTTGTCCTTTTTGTGCTTACACATGGCATTGATGACGATTTTGGCAGCGGCAGAGGTTTTTTGTGGAGGATTTCAGTGGAGGGGTTCCAGCAGGCAGATATGAAAGGAAAGTTGCTGGGAGCCGGGCCGGACTGCTACGGGGAGGAAATTTTTAGCGTGCTGGGCGTTGGCACCACTGTCTGGAGCGGGACCCATTGGGACGGCGCTGTCTATACCAATGCCCACAATGAAGTGCTGACGCAGCTTTGTAATGTGGGGATTTTGGGAACTGTCAGCTATCTGGCGATTTTTCTGCTGGGATGGCGGCGGTATGCCTCCCATGGACGCGGCCTGGAAAGGAAGCAGGGCGCTTGCGGCGAGGCGCATTGCTTTGGACGCCCGGACATTTCCGGCTGGCTGGGGCCGCTGGCAATCGCCATGTACGGAATCCACGGTCTGATCAGCTTCCAGCAGGTGCTGAACACGCCTCTGCTGTTCCTTGTGCTGGGCGTGTGCGAGCAGAGGCTGCGGGCCCAGGAAAGCCAGGGATCTAAGAAATCGTAGACGAGGAGAATGGACATATGAAATGGAAGAAATTCAAGGTCAAGACCATAACGGATGCGGAAGACATCATCATCAGCACTCTCTATGACATAGGCCTGGAAGGAGCGCAGATTGAGGACAAGATACCTTTGACAGCTCTGGAGAAAGAGCAGATGTTCGTGGACATTCTGCCGGACGGGCCGGAGGATGACGGCATCGCTTATCTGAGCTTTTTCGTGGAGGAGAAAGAGGACGGCAGCCTGGAACTCCTGGGGGAGCGCACGGACGCGGAGGCCGTCCTGGAACAGGTACGCCGGGAGCTGGAGGAGCTTCGAGGGTTCTGCGACATCGGAGAGGGCAGCGTCACATTGGACGAAACCGAGGACATTGACTGGATCAACAATTGGAAGCAGTATTTCCACCAGTTCTATATAGACGATATCCTGGTGATTCCATCCTGGGAGGACGTAAAGGTGGAGGACAGGGACAAGATAGTGCTGCACATCGACCCGGGGACGGCTTTCGGCACGGGGATGCATGAGACTACCCAGCTGTGCGTCCGGCAGCTGCGCAAGTACATGACACCCGGCGCCAGGCTTCTGGACGTGGGGACGGGCAGCGGTATTCTGTCCATTCTGTCCCTGATGTTCGGAGCCGGGCACGCGGTGGGCACGGATCTGGACGAGTGCGCCGTGGAGGCGGTGGCCGCAAATTCCGAGGCCAATGGCATCGATTCCTCCCGGTTCGAGATGTTCATAGGCAATATCATCACGGATGAAGAGGTACAGGCGCGGGCAGGCTATGGCTGCTATGACATCGTGGTAGCCAATATCCTGGCGGAAGTGCTGGTGCCGCTGACTCCGGTGATCGTGAATCAGATGAAGCCGGGCGGGATCTACATTACTTCCGGCATCATAGACGACAAGGAAGAGACAGTGGTGGAGACGGTGAAAGCGGCAGGCCTGAAAGTGCTGGAGGTGAACCATCAGGGGGAATGGGTCAATGTGACGGCGCAGAAAGCATTTGAATGAATCGCCGGACAGAAGCGCTGCCGCATAACACAACAGCAGAATGCCTATAAGGATAGTGGCGCGGGAGTTGATGTATATCACTAAAGCGGCATTGCTTTTCCAGGGGCAGTATTCAGGTATAGTTTTTGGAAAATCCATATTACTGTAGCCAGTCAAGATGAGGGGCGGGCATGAGACCAAGTGTAAGGCCAGGAGAGAAGCATGTACCAATTTTTCGTAGAACCAGCACAAATCAATATTCCTGACAAACGTGTCATAATCACGGGCGCAGACGTGAATCATATCCGGAATGTGCTGCGCATGAAGCCGGGGGAGGAGCTGTCCGTCAGAGGCGGCCAGGACGGCAGGGAATACCGCTGCGGCATTCTTTCCCTGGGGGAGACAATCGTCTGTGAGCTGCGCTTCATCAAGGAGGACAATGTGGAGCTGCCGGCCAGGATCTATCTGTTCCAGGGACTTCCCAAGGGGGACAAGATGGAGCTGATCATCCAGAAAGCGGTGGAGCTGGGGGCCTGTCAGGTGGTGCCCGTGGCCGCCAGCCGCTGCGTGGTGAAGCTGGACGGAAAGAAAGCCGCCGCGAAGACCGCGCGCTGGCAGGGCATCGCCCAGGCCGCGGCAAAGCAGAGCAGGCGGGCCATAGTGCCGGAGGTGACGGAAGTGCTCTCCTTTGCCCAGGCGGTTTTGAAGGCTTCGGAGATGGATGTAAAGCTGATCCCTTATGAGCTGGCGGAGGACATGTCCCGGACCAGGAAGCTGCTGGAGAGGATAGAACCGGGGCAGAGCGTGGCAGTGTTCATAGGACCGGAAGGAGGCTTTGCGGAGTCGGAGATTGAGCTGGCGCTGTCGAAAGGGCTGGAGCCCATTACCCTGGGAAAGCGTATCTTAAGGACGGAGACGGCAGGGCTGGCGGTGCTGTCCTGGATGACATATCTGCTGGAGCCCTGAGAGGGAGGACGGCTCTGTGCATGCCGGACTCCGCAGGGAATATTGGGGAGTGCGGTAAACCGCATATTCCTGTAAAATGGCAGGGACAGGGACAGAAGTCCCTGCATATGATAGTATAACTATATTTAGATCAGGAACTTACAATTCCTTAGGAGCTGTCAAACTCCTTATGACGCTTCCGGCGGCAGGTTCAGGGATGATGCCCAGGGCCGGGAGTTTCGGTCTGATTTGATAAAGGAGCGAAATCATGGAGATTTATTTGGACAATTCCGCCACCACCAGAGTCTTCCCGGAGGTGGCGGAGTTGATGACGAAGATTATGTGCGAGGATTACGGCAATCCCTCCAGCCTCCATGTGAAAGGGATGCAGGCGGAGCAGTACCTGCGGGGAGCCAGAGAGACTTTTGCCAGGATTTTGAAAGTGAATGAGAAGGAGATTTTCTTCACTTCCGGCGGTACGGAATCGGACAATATGGCGCTGATCGGCTGCGCCCGGGCCAATGCCAGGCGGGGGAAGCACCTGATCACCACCCAGATTGAGCACCCTGCTGTCCTGAACACCATGCGCTATCTGGAGTCCGTGGGCTATCAGGTGACCTATCTGCCGGTGGATTCTCATGGACTGATATCCCTGGAGGATTTGCAGCGGGCCATGACCCAGGAGACCATTTTGGTGTCCATCATGCATACCAATAACGAGATAGGGGCCCTGGAGCCTGTGGCGGAGGCAGCTGCCCTGGTAAAGCGCAGGAATCCGTTTACATTGTTCCATGTGGATGCGGTGCAGGGCTTCGGAAAGGCGAAAATCTATCCCAAGCGGATGGGAATCGACCTGCTTTCCGTCAGCGGACATAAGATTCATGGCCCGAAAGGGATCGGGCTGCTGTATATCGATGAGCGGGTGAAGATTCAACCCATCCTGTACGGCGGGGGACAGCAGAGGAACCTCCGGTCCGGCACGGACAATGTGCCCGGAATCGCAGGCTTCGCAAAGGCGGCGGAGCTTCTCTATGCCCATTATGAGGATGATGTGAAGCGGTTGTACCAGTGCAAGAAGTATTTCTGTGACGGGGTCAGGAAGCTGGAGGGCGTGACTATCAACGGACTGCTGCCGGGAGAACCGGACGGCGCGGGGACGGCGCCCCATATCGTCAGCGTGTCGGTGAGCGGCGTCCGCAGCGAAGTGCTGCTGCATGCTTTGGAGGAGGCGGGGATCTATGTGTCCGCGGGAAGCGCCTGCGCCGCCCGCAAGCCCCAGCCCTCGGCTACGCTGAAAGCTATCGGCGTTGATAAGTCCCTTTTGGAGTCTACTATACGTTTCAGCTTTTCGGTATATACCACCCAGGAAGAATTGGACTATACATTGCGGGCTATGTATGATACAATTCCTATGATGCGCAAGTATACCCGCAAACGCTAACAGCGTGAGAAGAAGTTCTAAGGCTGTAAAGTACACAGCCTAAGAACTTCTAGGCTCGCATGAGCGAATGAATTCGCTCGCAAGCCAATCTCACGCGGAAGAATGCCCGAAGTGCACGGGCATTCTTCCAGACTTGCGGCAGTTAGTATGGGCGGGGCTTGGCTTGGGGATTCTGGGGTTCGCGTTAGCTGATTTAGATTTCAGGGGCTGGTTTCTTGTAGATTCGCTGGGGCACGAACTAAGGGAAGCTATGGGTGATGCCCTGATACACTGACACCCTATGGCTCTGTTATGGGGAGTTTTATTTTGTTTTAGGTACAGCTTTTGCTGTTTGGTTGTATTGGGGGTTGGGGATTTAGGGTATTGGGGGCTTGGGTTGGTTGTAGGATGGTTGATGGTTGGGTTGTTTTTTCATAGGATGATTATGTGGGAAAGGAGAGGATATGTTCAGGGCTTTTTTGATAAAGTATGCGGAGATTGGGGTTAAGGGGAAGAATCGGTATTTGTTTGAGGATGCTTTGGTGCATCAGATGAAGTTTGCTTTGAAGAAATGCGAGGGGGAGTTTTTGATCCATAAGTCTCAGGGGCGGATTTATGTGGAGGCTCAGGGGGAGTTTGATTTTGAGGAGACGGTGGACAAGCTTAAGAATGTGTTCGGTATTTCGGGCATCTGTCCTGTGGTCTATGCGGGGGATGAAGGGTTTGAGAAGCTTCGGGAGAGGATTTTGGCCTATGTGGATGAGGTCTATCCGGACAAGCACAGGACTTTTAAGGTGCATTCCAGGCGGGCGCGGAAGGATTATCCCATGGAGTCCATGGAGATTAATGCGGCGCTGGGGGAGGCTATCCTTCAGGCTTATCCGGAGATGTCCGTGGATGTGCATGAGCCGGAGATTCTTTTGAATGTGGAGATTCGTGAAAAGATTTACATTTATTCGGAGACTATTCCAGGGCCCGGGGGGATGCCTGTGGGCACTGGGGGCAAGGCTATGCTGCTTTTGTCCGGGGGGATCGATTCGCCGGTGGCGGGTTATATGATTGCCAAGCGGGGGGTGAAGCTGGATGCAGTGTATTTTCATGCTCCGCCTTATACCAGCGAGTGGGCCAAGCAGAAGGTGATGGATTTGGCGAAGATCGTGTCCAGGTATGTGGGGCCTGTGTGGCTCCATGTCATCAATTTTACGGATATCCAGCTCTATATCCATGAGAAATGTCCTCATGAGGAGCTGACCATCATCATGCGCCGCTATATGATGCGGATCGCGGAGGAAATCGCCGGGCAGACGGGATGTCTGGGGCTGGTGACGGGGGAGAGCATCGGACAGGTGGCTTCCCAGACCATGCAGTCCCTGGTGGCTACCAATGAGGTCTGCCAGCTGCCTGTGTACCGTCCGCTGATCGGGTTCGACAAACAGGAGATTGTGGAGGTGGCCCAGCGGATCGGCACCTTTGAGACTTCTATTCTGCCCTATGAGGACTGCTGTACCATTTTTGTGGCCAAGCATCCGGTGACGAAGCCCAATGTGAATGTGATACGCCGGCATGAGCATAATCTGGACGAAAGGATAGAGGAGCTCGTGAAAACTGCCATTGAGACGGATGAACTGATTATAGTGGAGTAGATCCGGAAGAAGGCGGGAGGAAGGCACCATATAAAAGTATCATATAAAAAAGGCCTCAGGAAGCCATGGCCTCCCGGGCCTTTCCACATTTCCTTCAGGTCATGCGGGATTTACAATGTAAGGCTTTAAAATCGCCAGCACTTCGTCTGCGCCATCCTCCGCATGGATGTTCAGATCAATGGGCTTGGAGAGATCCAGACTGAAGATGCCCATGATGGATTTTGCATCGATAACGTATCTGCCGGATACCAGATCGAAATCATAATCGAACTTGGTGATGTCATTTACAAAAGATTTTA
>ERZ808037.2118-NODE-2118-length-10863-cov-12.916929_pt1 | contig 10863 bp, 9 predicted proteins | sample MGYA00380190_ERZ808037 | MGnify/ENA primary metagenome ERZ808037 (study PRJEB31490, sample SAMN06133399) | mouse gut metagenome | isolation source: J9 | host: mice | place: China: Chengdu | collected 2015-05 ...
TTGCATATTTTTCCGAAAGTGAGAAAGAATAACAAAAGCAATAGCTATCAGAACTAAGTAATCTCATGGAGGAATTGTATGAAAAAGAAAATGAATAAGAAAAGTGTAACGGTCAAAAAAGCAGCACTTGCCACAGTGTGCCTTGCATGTGTACTCTCTGTGTCAGCCTGCGGCAAAAAGGATAACAGAAATGACAACAAGGACCCCATCACAGGGGAGAGCCAGATGCAGTCCAATGATGGGAACGGCAGTGAGGCTGGCACCGATGGCAGCAATGAAGGCGGTTCGGACACCGCAGCGGGAGATCACAGTGAGTTTGAGGCGATGATTGGCGATGAGAACACCGACCCCAACAGTATTATTGATTACATTAACACCAATATTGCAGGGGCAGCGGTCAGTGATGTGAAGAATTTTTTCACAGGGCTTTTGGGCTTTGGCGATGATATCAGAAACATTGATTTCACACGGCTTGAGGACAGCAGAAAATATATGCCGGAGGACATGATTGCATTTATGGATTTGATGCGGCTTGAGGGGGACACACCATCTATGGCCATGTCCGACGAGGAAAACAGAAAAGTGATCAACATGACGCTGTCCGAACTGCTTGAGCGTGCCCGCCTGTTTGAACAGCATCTTGAGAAATATCCAAACAATGTGTCCACGGATGCGGCGGCAAGAATGTATGAGGAGATTGCAACCAGTGCAATCAGCGGCGGATATAACAAAGAAGAAGGCGTAGAGCATTATTATAAAGGCGAGTCCAATGATGTGATTGACCAGAAGGCATTGCAGTATTACCAGCAGTTTGTGCAGGCAAACCCGGACAGCAATCTGGCAAAGATTGTCACAGAGTATATCAATGTACTGCAATCCAATGATTTTAAAATCAATGACAGCATGGAGGACTTCTATAGAGGACTGCATGGGAGACTGAATGTAAACAATCTCACCAATCATGGAACAAATAACGGAACAAACGGTACTGGAAATGGCAGCATCAACAACGGCGCCAATAATCATACAGAAAACAACGGTATGGAAAACAGCAGCACAGAAAACAGCAGTACAGAAAACAGCAGCACGCCAGACAGCGGTGCGGACAATACTGCAAAAAACAATATCAATGCTGTTGACACCGTGATTCAGGGCACCATGAACCGATAGGAACCATTTGACATTTTCCGGCACCTGTGATAGTGTGAAAACAAAAAGGATGTGGGAAAAATGCCATATATTATGACATTAGTGTCACTTTTTGCGGCGGACAGCGCGATGAAGAGCTGGATTGAAAAGATAGACACCGTATCGGAATCTCAGGAGAGGGCTGTGTTTCAGGGTGTTACGTTCAAGCGGTATCACAACCGCGGCGCAATGATGAATCTCGGGGAGGAACGGCAGCAGCTTGTGGCGGTGCTCTCTCTCGTGTTTAGCGCTTTTGTGACAGGCATTTTTGCAGTGACACTTGGCATGAAGGGAAAGCGGCTGCTAAAAACGGGGCTTGCATTGATCTTGGGCGGTGCCTACAGCAACACCTACGACCGCCTTCGGCGCAAGTATGTTGTGGATTATATCACATTTCCAAAGATTAGCACAGTGGTGTTTAATCTGTCAGATTTTGGCATTATGATAGGCGCTATGCTGTTGACCATCAGTGAACTAAGCGGCGGACAGGACTGACTTGTCTGCCGTTTTTTTGCACAGCCCCGTGCAGCAGAAATAAGCCGCTGGAGCGGCGCACGGGGCGCGCGTCGAGCAAAGAAGTAACCTTCTCTGCTCGAATGCACATGAGTTATTGAATCTTCCAAGCGTTCTTGTTATAATGATGACGAATTGTTTCGCCGTGAGTGAGCACCAAATGGGCGCACTGCTGCGCCCTGAAAGGAATAACCAAATGACAGAGCAGGAGTATATCAATGAGCAAATCAGGCTGAGTGCACAGCTTCATATAGAAAATACAGTCAATCCGGCACAGGTTCAGGCGGTGGCAGGCGTTGATCTGGCGTACTGGAAGGAAGCGGACGGGCAGGAGTACGCCGTCTGCTGTATTGTGGTGATTAATTATCATACTGCCGAAGTGCTTGAGACAGTCAGCCACGCAGATCAAATCAATGTGCCGTACATACCGGGCTGTCTGGCGTTTCGGGAAATACCGCTGTTTCTCCAAACGTACCAAAAAGTCACAGTTCCGCCAGATGTCCTCTTTTTTGACGGCAATGGCTATCTGCATCCAAGGCATATGGGGCTTGCAGCACACGCAGGCATTTTGATACAAAAACCGACAGTGGGCATCGCAAAAAGCTATCACCGTGTTGCGGGGGTGGATTTTGTCATGCCGCCCAACGAAGAGAGGGCATACACCGATATCGAAATCAACGGCGAGTGCTACGGGCGGGCTCTGCGCACCCACGTCAATGTCAAACCCGTTTTTTTATCTGTCGGCAATGCGATTGACATTGAGACTGCGATGCAGATGACAAACCGTATGATTACAAAAGAAAGCCATGTGCCAGTTCCGACAAGGCTCGCAGATCTGATGACGCACGAAAAGCGCAAAGAATTGCTTCAAAAAGGAGTTATTGGATAAAAGGCAAAATCCTTTCGGCGATAAACACTGCCGCGCAGGCAGCCAGCGCGACGATGAGCAGGCTTTTTCCTCTATAGGCGGCAATCACAGCAGTCAGAAGCCCTGCGAGTGCCGAGTAAATGCTTGCGGTGGCGTACAGGATAGCCGGAAACGTCATGGCGGCAAGACAGGCATAGGGCACATAATATAAAAAAGACTTGATATAATTGCTGGTAATCTCTTTTTTGGACAATGCCAGAGGCAGCATTCGAATCAAATAAGTCACCCCTGCCATGACGAGAATATATAGATAGATGTTGTGCGTCATTTTAGTTTTCTCCTTTGTTTCCTTCCTCTTGAATTGGCTTTAGCCATGCTGCGATGCCTGCGACCGCGACCGTTGTGATAATGATGACAAAGCCCGATGAGACTTGGCTGAGTACCGGGAGGACAGAAAAAAGAAAACTCAGCCCCATAGCGGACAAAACGACAGTCAGAATCGTGCGGTCCTGCCGTGCAGGCGGTATGATGATGGCAAGGAACATGCCGTAGATCGCAACCCCGAGGGCGCTGATCACAAAGGCGGGCAGCAGTGTTCCAGAGACAGCGCCCGCCAGCGTACCCAGAACCCAGCCGGGAACAGCGACGCTGGTGATGCCGTAGTGGTAGGCTGGCTTCAGGGCGCCGTTGAGGCTGGCATCAAGTGCAAAGATTTCGTCTGTCACGCTGTAAGCCATAAGATAACGGTGCCAGTTCGGCGCAGAGCGGTCCAGCTTCTGTGCGAGAGAAAAGGACATCAGGCAGTAGCGCAGATTGATGACTAATTGAGTCAGTGCAAGCTCGATGAACGTGCCGCCTGCGGCGATAATGCCCAGTCCTGAGAATTGTCCGGCAGAGGTAACGTTTGTCAGCGAGATCAACATTGCCTGCAAGATGCCAAGCCCCTTGGTGACAGCCTCCATGCCAAATGCAAAGGACACGGCAAAGTAGCCCAATGCAACGGCAACGCCGTCGTGCAGTCCGTTTTGGTAATCTTTTGTTCTCAAAAGTGTTTCCTCGATTCTAACATAATATAGAAATATACTATCACTTTACGATCAAAATAGCAAAGATTTTTTTGTTGTTGACGTCTGCACAGGATTCCTGAATATTCCTTTACAGTTTTTAGAGAATTGGATATAATGATAACAGTACAGGTGAACAGGTATGTGCAGGCGTATTTATTTGGCAAGACAGCATGGGGGATATATATGAAAATCAGGGAAATCATGGAAACACTGCAATTAAATAAACTATTGGATAAAGGTGACAGAACGTACAACCAGCTCATGACGCCGTGGGGAGAACAGCTTGACAGAGAACAGACTACAGTCGCGCTGACAGAATACCCAAGACCACAGCTTGCGCGGAAGAACCATATCATCTTAAATGGAAGCTGGAAATACGCATTCACAAGTGACGATGACCAGCCCGTCATCTGGGACGGTGAAATCCGCGTGCCATTTTCGCCGGAGACGTATCTGTCAGGCGTGCAGCGCCAGCTCAAACCAGATGAATATCTCTGGTATGAGCGAAAGCTCATGATTGACTGGATTCCAGTGGATAAGCGGCTGCTATTGAATTTTGGCGCCTGCGATGAGCGCTGCCGCGTCTATGTCAATGGCACGCTGGCGGGAACGCATTCCGGCGGCTATCAGGCATTTACCATAGACATCACGGACTATATAGAGACTGGAAGGAACACGCTTCGCATCTGTGTACAGGACAAAAGTGACACCTCTTACCATGGGCGGGGAAAACAGATGCTCAAAAACGGCGGAATGTTTTACACGGCGCAGAGCGGCCTGTGGCAGACTGTATGGTGCGAGTGGGTGCCTGAAATTTATATACAAGAGCTTCGCATCACGCCGGATTATGACAAGGACTGTGCCACTATTGAAATCACTTCCAACAAATACAATGAAAACTGGGAAGGACAGAGCCTTGGCAGGATTCCCTGCAAAATCCTGTTATTTGACCAGAACCAAGTCGCACTAGAGCAAAAGATTTCCGTTCTGCCTGATGAAAAAACGAGTATACAATTAAATATACAAGACAAAAAAAGCTGGTCTCCAGAACACCCGTTTTTGTACGAGCTTCGCATCGTGTACGGGGAGGATATGGTGGAGAGCTATTTTGGTATGCGCCTTTTTACCGCAGAGCCAGACAGTAACGGCATTCCAAGGCTGTGCCTCAATCACCTGCCCTATTTCCAGAAGGGCATCTTAGACCAAGGCTATTATCCCGAAAGCCTCCTGACGCCCGTGAGCGACGAGGCGATGATTTATGACATCGAGACTGCCAAGGCAAAGGGCTTTAACATGATACGGAAGCACTGCAAAATAGAACCGATGCGCTGGTATTATCATTGTGACAGACTTGGAATGCTTGTCTGGCAGGACATGATCAACGGCGGGACAAGCTACAACCTGATTAAGACCTGCTATATTCCGACGGTGCTGTTCCCGCTCCGCCATAAGAGAGACAATGATTACAGCTACACTTCAAGGGCGGACAAGGCTGGCAGGGAGGAGTGGAAAAAAGAATGTATCGAGACGGTCAGTCAGCTCTACAACTGCGTTTCAATCTGTACGTGGGTGCTGTTTAACGAAGGCTGGGGACAGTTTGACGCGAAGGAAAATACCGACATGGTGCGTGCAGTTGACAGCACGCGGATTATAGACGCACACAGCGGATGGTTTGATCAGGACGCAGGCGACCTAAAGAGCGAGCATATCTATTTCTTTGAGCTTGTAACCAAGAAGAGCAAAAAGCCGTATGTGATATCTGAGTTTGGCGGGATTTCTCTCGCAGTTCCTGAGCATACGTACTCTGACCGGTATTTTGGCTATGGCAGTCAGGGCGATCTGGAGGCGCTAAGAGCCGCGTACAACGAGCTTGACAGGAGAGTTCAGGAGTTGAAAAAAGAAGGGCTGTGCGCGTCAGTCTACACGCAGCTCACAGATATAGAGGAGGAAATCAATGGCATTATGACATATGACCGCAGAGTACTCAAACTGAGCGAGTAGAGAAGCATCATCTTCTCTGCCCGCCCGTTGTGTGCATTTATATATGAAATTATACGGTTTTCAGATCAAATCCAAAATAACGCACTGCATTGTTATATGAAATTCCTTTTACAATCTCTTCAAGCGTCTCCATGTCAGCCGGAAATTCGCCGTCCTCGACCCAGTTGCCAATCAGATTGCACAGAATACGCCTGAAATATTCATGTCTGGTGTAGGAGAGAAAACTCCTCGAATCGGTCAGCATTCCCACAAAACCTGAGAGGTTTCCAAGATTTGCAAGCGAGAGCATCTGCTCCTGCATACCCGTCTTGTGATCGTTGAACCACCATGCGCTGCCCTGCTGGATTTTTGCATATGCCGAGGCGTCTTGGAAGCAGCCAAGGATTGTTCCAATCGCCTGATTGTCATTCGGATTCAGGCTGTAGAGGATTGTCTTTGGCAGTTCGTCCGTCTTGCTGAGTGCATTGAGGAAATCCGCAAGCTGGTCAGACGGTGTGTAAGTATTGATGCAGTCGTATCCCGTGTCGGCGCCTGACTGCGCATAGCGCAGTGTGTTGTTGTCCCGCTTGCAGCCGTAGTGAAGCTGCATGACCCAGTTTCGGCGGTGGTACTCTCTGCCAGCATACAGCATAAACACCGTCTTGTACTGCAATTCCTCAAGCGGTGTGACTGCCGCGCCTGTCAGCCGTTTTGCAAAGATGGCTTCAATCTCCTCGTCAGAGGCAGGCTGGTACATGACGTATGCAAGACCGTGGTCGGACACACAGCAGCCCGCAGCGGCAAAAAAGTCAAGCCGGCGGCGCAGCGCTTCTTTTAAGTCCTGAAACGAATGAATGGCAGTCTTGCTCACCGCGGCGAGTTTTTCGAGATACGCCAAGAAATCAGGCTTTTCGATATTCATTGCCCTGTCTGGCCTCCATGCGGGGAGCACCTTTACATCAAACGTGTCGTCAGCTGCTATTTTTTGATGGTACTCGAGGGAGTCCGCAGGGTCGTCCGTCGTGCAGAGCAAGGTGACGTTCGAGCGCTTGATCAGGCCGCGCACACGCATACTGTCCTCCTTGAGCTTGGCATTGCAGAGCGTCCACACCTCCTTGGCAGTGTTCTTGTTGAGAATGCCCGTGTAGCCAAAATAGCGCTGCAATTCTAAATGTGTCCAGTGAAAAAGCGGGTTGCCGATCGCCTTGCCGACACAGGCTGCCCACTTGAAAAATTTTTCCTCATCGGGTGCATCGCCGGTGATAAAAGCCTCCTCCACACCGCACGAGCGCATAAAGCGCCATTTATAGTGGTCGCCGCCGAGCCATACCTGCGTGATGTTGTCAAATCTGCGGTTGTCTGCGATTTCGGCGGGATTGATATGGCAGTGGTAGTCCAAAACAGGCGTTCTCTCTGCATACTTGTGATATAGCTCGCTTGCGGTTCTGGTCTGGAGTAAAAAGTCCTGATCCATAAATGCTTTCATGATGTTTCCTCCTCGCATTGAAAAATTTTTAAAAAGTAGTTCCTCTTTTGACCAGCTCTCCAGAGAAGATGACCTTCTGGGGCATTTCGTTATCATTTAAGATTCCAATCAATGTATTGACGATATGGTGGCAGAGGGATTCCAGACGGTTGTCAACCGTGGTGAGCTCTGGCTCGCAGCAGGTACTGAGGATGGAGTTATTGTACCCTATGATGGACAATTCATTCGGGATGGACAGACCTTTTTTGTGGGCAAATTTGACGGCGCCGATGGCAAGATTGTCGTCGGCAGCCACAACAGCCCTGTACGTGACAGCGGGGGCCACCGCTGACAGGAACTCCGCAATGGACGGCAGATCAGCATGATTTCCGGGAAAATACTGCATGTATTCTGCCCGCAGGGGAAGCCCCTTCTGCGTCAGGGCACTCTGATAGCCGGACAGTTTTCGTAGCGCGGAGTGGGTCTTAGAGTCATATAAGAAAAGAATATCTTCGATGCCGTTCTCGATGAGCGTGGTGGTAGCCTGCAAGACAGACTTAAAATCATCGCAGAGCGCGCAGTAAACGTTCTCACAATCAAAATCAGCATTTAATAAAAGCACTGGAATTTCCTTGGCTGCCTCGCGAATGTAATCGTTTTCAGCGTCGTTGTCCGCGATGAAGGCAGAGCCTACAAGAATCACGCTGTCCACCTTTTTGTTGACAAGGAGATTCAGGTATTTTTGCTTGTCCTCAAGCCCGTAGCCGGTACAGCACAGGATACAGTTGTAGTTATTCTGCCGCAATTCGCGCTCGATATGATAGACTGCGTTGGCTTGGTACAGGTCGGACGAGTCGGCGCACAAAATACCGATGGTATTCATGGAGTTTAGGCCAAGCCCTCTTGCAAAAGCGTTGGGGGTGTAGCCGCATGCCTCGATGACAGAGAGAACCTTCTGGCGTGTCTGTGCACTCACATTGCAGGCGCCGTTGAGCACGCGCGATACCGTAGCGATGGATACACCAGCCTTTTCGGAAATATCATATATGGTCATGAGGAACTCCTTTCCGGCAGCGTCAAAAAAATGTAACAAGGTATGAAAGTGCTACCATTAGTTTCAGTTTACTATGAAAAATAGTGAAAAGCAAGCAAAATTTACATATAAAAGAAGAATATTGCCTATTGAATATCAAGATTCACCAAGATAAAATGTAAGTACTTACATAGGCGTTTCAAATCATCGAATCGAGAAAAGGAAGGTATTATGATGGAATTAAGAACAGCAGCTTCACCAAAAGATGTCAAGCATTATACAACAGAGAGGCTCCGCGAAGAGTTTCTGATCGACGATCTGTTCCAGACAGGAGAGATCAAACTTGTGTACAGCCATATTGACCGCATTATCACCGGCTCCGCAGTGCCCGTAGCGCCGATCGCACTGACTGCGGGGGACGAGCTCCGCGCAGACTATTTCTGCCAGCGCCGTGAACTTGGCGTGATCAACATTGGACCTGCGGGAAGCATCACGGTAGACGGCAGGCGGTATGAGGTTGGATTCAAGGAGGGCATGTACATCGGCATGGGCTCAAAGGAAATCACTTTTGAATCTGCCGACCCGGAAAATCCGGCAAGATTTTACTTAAACAGCGCGCCGGCACACACCACGTATCCCACAAAGCTGATCAAACTTGAAGGGGAGGCGTCAGACGAGGTAGTGATTATCAAGGACGAGAATAAAGTGGAGCTTGGCTGTCTGGAGGAATCCAATCACAGAGTGATCAACAAGTATATCCTTCCCGGTCAGGTCGAGAGCTGCCAGCTCGTGATGGGCATGACGGCGCTCAAGCCGGGCAGCGTGTGGAATACAATGCCGTGCCATACACACGACAGGCGCATGGAGGTCTATCTGTATTTTGAGATGCCGGAAGATGCGTTTGTGATGCATTACATGGGAGAGCCACAGGAGACAAGGCATATCGTGATGCGCAATGAACAGGCAGTCATCTCGCCGAGCTGGTCTATTCATGCAGGAAGCGGCAGCCGCGCCTATACATTTATATGGGGCATGGTGGGAGAAAATCAGGCTTTTGATGACATGGACGGCATTCGTATGCAGGACTTAAAATAAGGAAAACAGTTTGAAAAATTTAGCGCTCTGGCAGTTGGGATAATTGCCAGAGCGCTTTTTTCTGGTCTGGTTTTGATTAGTGTGCAAAGAATTTGGCAATGATGATAAACAGGCAGTGCGGGCTGGCACAAATTACAGGAGAATAATATAAAAACGCTTCTGTGCGTATTGTATAATCCTGTTAGTGAAATGAACAATATTACACCTATAAGTTCTAAATAAAACAAAGCAAAAAGATACATTAATAGATAAAATCCATAAAAGAAAAGCTGATTTTCGACAAATTTCTGCTGAATAGTATAAAATAATTTCGGGCATTGCGCCGTGATGGAAAATCATGTAAAATTAATTATATATACACTTTTTTGCCAGCATATCTATACACTGGCAGGTAACTGTTCATTCAGGAGCTGTTAACACTGTTTCAATGGAGGATTTTAAGTATGAGGTATATTGGTTCGGGGCTAGAAAGAAAATATTATCCGCCTACAGATGAAGTTGCGGGCTTTTCGGTACGGCCCGGAAAGTTTTTGGAGAACGGGGCAATCAGGGTAGATGAGGGCGTGAATTTTACGATTCACTCAAACGGGGCGAAGTCTTGCAGCCTGTGTCTGTTTCATGTAGGTGAACATGAGCCTTACGCTACGATACCGTTCCCAGATTCCTGCCGTATGGGCGACACCTATTCCATGGTCGTCTACGGTCTGAAACCAAGGGAATTTGAGTATGCATACCAGTTTGACGGGGAGTACAACCCCGGCAAAGGGCTGTTGTTTGACAAGACGAAATATATTCTCGACCCCTACGCCCGCTCTGTTGCAGGGCAGGAGATCTGGGGCAAGGAAAAGCCTGCCGGCGAGCGCATATACAAGGCGCGTGTCGTGGACGGCGGATATGACTGGGGAAATTTCAAGAATACCAGCCTAGAGCCCAAGGATTTGATCATCTACGAAATGCATGTGCGGGGCTTCACGCAGGATGCCTCCTCGGGGATTGAACACAGAGGGACTTATGAGGGCATTCGCGAAAAGATTCCTTATCTGCTGGAGCTTGGCATCAATGCGGTAGAGCTCATGCCGGTTTTCGAGTTTGACGAGACAGAAGATGTGCGCATTGTCGATGGAGAGAAGCTTCTTAATTACTGGGGCTACAGCCCTGTGTGCTTTTTTTCTCCGAATGTTGCCTACGCGTCGGACACGCGGGCAGGCAAGGCGGGGAACGAGTTCAGAAGCCTGATTCATGAGCTGAATGCAAATGGGATTGAAGTGATACTGGACGTGGTATTTAACCATACCGCAGAGGGAAATGAGATGGGGCCCTGCTTTTCGTTCAAGGGCATCGACAACAATATTTATTACATGCTGACACCGGACGGAAAATATTATAATTTCAGCGGCTGCGGCAATGTGATGAACTGCAACCATCCGATCGTGCAACAGTTTATCCTAGAGTGCCTGCGCTACTGGGTTGTATCATACCGGGTAGATGGTTTCCGTTTTGATCTGGCATCCATCATGGGACGCAATGAGGACGGCTCCCCGATGAGCAAGCCGCCATTGCTGCAAAGCCTTGCATTTGATCCGGTGCTTGGCAATGTGAAGCTGATTGCGGAGGCATGGGACGCCGGCGGACTTTATCAGGTGGGCAGCTTCCC